>ERZ780178.268-NODE-268-length-41830-cov-13.681005_pt1 | contig 41830 bp, 63 predicted proteins | sample MGYA00511018_ERZ780178 | MGnify/ENA primary metagenome ERZ780178 (study PRJEB29588, sample SAMEA2151439) | human gut metagenome | biome: human gut; feature: human-associated habitat; material: faeces | place: Denmark | collected 2008/2010 ...
CCGCTCCTCTCGGGCGGAGCCGAGGCGATCAGGATGCTGTTGTTGGGCGACTGGAAAAGCCCGAAGCCGGCACCGCAGAGCACCAGCCGCCATACGATGTCGCCCGGTACGGGGTGTTCGGGCAGGAATGCCAGCAGGAACAGGCCCGCGGCCATGGCCGTCAGCCCCGTCCCGCCGAGCAGTCCGGCGTGGATGCGCTCGACGAGCATTCCGGCCACGGGAGCCACGACCATGATCACGGCCGGCCATGCGGTCATCAGCAGCCCTGTCGCCACTTCGTCGTAGCCGAATTCGTGTTGCAGGTAGAATGGCAGCGCTACCATGGCCAGCATTTGCCCCAGGAACGAGCAGATCGACGTGACGACCGAAACCGAAAAGATCGGGATGCGCAGCAGGTCGAACGGCAGGATCGGATACGGTTCGCGCAGCTGGCCGCGGATGAAGAAGAAGCCGACGACGATGAGCGCCGCGACGCCCAGCGAGAGCACGCGCGGGTCCAGCCCGTGGGAGAAACCCTCGACCGAGGCCATCATCAGTCCGAACGTCAGGGCGTTCATCACTGCGTCGCGCCAGTCGAAGCGGTGTTCGCGCACCCGTACGGGATTCTCCGGCAGGAACCGGCGGCTGAGCGCCAGGGCGGCCAGCCCTATCGGGACGTTCACGGCGAACAGCCACGGCCAGTCGGCCGCGGAGAGGATGCCCGCCGCCAGCGTCGGCCCGGCCACCGACGAGGTGGCGACCACCGTGGCGTTGACGCCCATGCCGCGTCCCAGCCGGGCCTTGGGGTAGATGAAGCGGATCAGCGAGGTGTTGACCGAGGTGATGGCCGCGGCTCCGAACCCCTGCATGACGCGCGCCAGCACGAGGGCCACGAGGCCGCACGAGGCACAAAAAAAAGCCCGGCCACCTCAAAGCGAGATGACCGGGCCCACGCCCTGCCTAGCCTGCCTAGCCATGGCCGCACGCCTGCAGGTGCGCCGCCTATGTGCGCCGCCTATGCGCCGCCCTGGTCGCGCTGGTCGCGCGAGTCCCTGGCCCTGACCGCGTCTATCACGATCGCCGACGCCGGCACGTCGTCCACCGGCACGAGCGCCAGGGCGTAGCCGCAAGGCTCCGCAAGCGACGCCACAACCGGGAGCGTCGGCGACGTGCCGCGCGACAGTGTGGCGCTGAGCCACTCAGCCGACCGACCAGACGCGACACTGGCCGCGCGCATCGACAGACCGGCGGCGCTGGTCATGGCTCTTAAAGCTCCTGATGTGTCCATAAACTGCCAATCTACCAGGTAATAAGACAGGGTCAGTGTAACAGTATTCCTAACAGTAGTTATGTAGCAATTGTGAAGAATGCTCCCTAACGCTTGCTATGCGTGACTACAATTGCTAGTGTATGCGCCATCGAAAGCAAACACCAACGCCAAGGAGGCACCAAATGTCCGCACAGTCCATCCCCACGAACGCAAGGCACGTCGGCTATGCAATCTGCGAGTACGCGCAGGTGATCGTCCCGGTGACATCCACCTACGCACGCAAGGACGCCGCAGAGCGCGCCATAAGGCGCGCAGTCGAGGACGCCCACGGGTGCGAGGTCACCGAGGTGGAGCTATACCCGGCATCTATGCACGAGGAGGTGCGCGAGCTCATCGACTACGCATCGGTGGACTCCGAGGGCTACGCCTACCTGGTAGAGGACCTGATCGTCGTACAGCCCAACGCGGCACGCGAGCAGACCGCCGCAGAGCTGGCCGCAGAGCTCGACCGCGCCATCTCCACTGCGGACGGCCTTATAGCTGTTCTGGCATCCAAGGGCTACGCCGCCGCGTACTCCAAGGGCGGCAACGTCTGGTGCGACGCGCCGCAGGGCGCGGCCCTCGGCGACCTCGGCATGACCTGGAGCGGCAAGCGCTCCGCCTGGTGGTGCAAGGTCGACCAGGGCGAGGCCGTGCCGGCGAGCATGCGCAAGCAGCGCGCCGCAGCCGCCAAGGCACGCAAGGCCGCATAACCGCAGGGGCAAGGGCGCGGCCCCGAAAATCGCGCCCACACCTTATGAGATCCCGAAAGCCTGGAGGCCCTGAAATGTCCGCTGAGTCCGCAATCATCCGCGTCTATGTCGGCTCCGTAACTAAGTACGCATGCGCCCTGGTGGGCGACTGGGTGAACCTGCCCTGCGACGACCTCGCCGCAAAACTGCACGACATCGACCCCGAGACCGAGGAATGGGCGATTTTCGACAGCGAGTGCCCGGCCCTGCCCTCGCTGCACATTGGCGAGTACGACAGCCTGCGGCACTTGAACGAGGTGGCCGAAGTCCTGGCAGACCTCTACGAGGACGATTTGCAGAGGGTCGATGCCCTCCTGGCGTACGGCGTGGACATCGACGACGCGCTGGAGCACTACGACGACGTGTGTGCCCTGCCCGACTACGTGGACGGAATCGACGACTACCAGGCCATAGGCGAATACTACGCCGACCTGCTCAACGTCTTCGAGGGCGTGCCCGAGGACTCCCCGGCGCGCACGTACTTTGATTACCAGGAGTACGGCCGGGACATGACCATAGAGCTCTGCCTGGTGGAGACCGGCGCGGGCGTTTTCGAGATCTTCTACTAGCGGCACCAACGGCCGGGGGCGCGCCGATTTAAGCGCCCCACACCATGCCAGGGCGGCCACAGCCGCACAGAGAGAAGGGGTTTGGCCATGACCACATACACGACCATTTGGGACGTCATCGACTACGAGGTGACCCCCGCCCTCGGCGACTTCGCCGACTGCTACGACAAGGAGGCCATCGCCCGGGAGTGCTGGGAGTACGACGAGGAGCGCCAGGGTTTCACCGAGCGCGAGGGCGCGGACTTCTGGGAGGCAGCGGCGCGGCACGATCTCGCAGGCGACGCCGCCGCCGATGCCTGGAAGGGTGACGGGTTCTATTCTGTCGGCTACACCGACGGCGGCATGCCCTGCACGTCGGACGGCCCCGTCGTGGACTACGTGGGCCTGGAGCTTTAGGTGAGCCCCGAGGCCCTGCGCGCGCTGCTCGACCTGGGCCGGGCCCTGCTGGCCCTGGCCCTGGTCTGCGCGCTGCATTCCGGCGTGATTTAAATGGCCTATTTATACCCGCGTTTGGGGTGCATATCGCCCCATACGTGGGTATAATCGTTTCGCCTTAACCGTTCCATCCCGTTTGAGAGGGGCCCATATGCCCGATTCCGTAGACATGAAGATTCGCACAGACAAGGACACGCGCGATCGCTTCACCAGGCTTGCCAGGGACTTGGGCATGAACGCGAGCACCGCGATGAACGTTTTCATGCGCCAGTTCGTCTCATACGGCGGCTTCCCGTTCGAGGTCGCCAGGCAGGAGGGGTACGTCCCCACCAAGGAAGAGTTCACCGACGAGATGGAGCGCCGCCTTGAGCGCATGATGGCGGGGCGTCGCCAGCAGCACGATTTGGTCGAGGTATAGCCATGCCGGTAACGTGGGACGACGACGCCTGGGACGATTACACCGACTGGATGGACGAGGACAAGAAGACGGTCAAGAGGATTAACCGACTCATCAAGTCCATTCTGCGCGACCCCCGGCCAATAGGTAAGGCCGAGATTCTGAAGCACAGGGGCCCCGGCGTTTGCAGCGTGCGCATAGACGAGAAGAACCGCCTGGTCTACAAGGTGCTCGACGACGGCGAGGTCTACGTGCTTTCCTGCAGGGGCCATTACGCCGATTAGGAGACGTTTCGTTTCAGAATACGCGCCGATACACATTGGCACATAAACGCAAAAAGGCCCGCCCCCCATCGTCGGGGAGCGGGCCTCGTCTTTTCAGCGTCGCGGTTTATTTCGATAAAAAGTACTCCGTCGCGATGACAATAGCCGAACCGACGATCATGCCGAGGAGCATTCCAAGGACTGACTCCATTGTTTCATCCCCTACCCGACGCAGCGCCGCACGAGCTCCGCCGCGTCCATCCCGAGGGCCGCCGCCACCTTCTGCCAGCTCGAAAGCAGCGCGGGCCTGTCGTTGCACATTTGAAAGATTGTGTTCCGTCCGATTCCCGCGCGGTTCGCGACGGCCTCCTTGGTCATTCCCGAGTCGTATATCTCCCGCTCCAGGCGCTGGCCCGGCGACCATTCCGACCTAGACGCCGCCATTTTTGCCCCCGAACCTGTCGTTGAACTGTTTGAGCGCCTGCTCCCGAAGGCGTTCGGTGGCCTGCCTGTCCGCCCAGTACGCGGCGTTGCATTCCGGCGAGCAGTACCGGCTCCTCCTGTCGCGCGCCTTGAATTGCTTGCCGCAGTACGCGCACTTCCTCATGATTTCGTCGGCCATCATTCCGCCCCCTTCTGCAGGGACTCCACCAGGTAGTCGACGCACTGGCGGCATTTCATGAGGTCCTGGACGCCGTTCTTCCCCTTCCACCGCCACAGGTACTTGAAGGCGCAGCCCCACCAGTAGTCCCGCACGGCCTCGGCCCCCATCATGGATTCGAGCGCGTCCATGCAGGCGATTCCTGTGTGCCCCATGTAATGGCGCGGGTTGCTCACCTCGTCGGGTGCCGCACCGACGATTTCATGCGGCACGTGCGGCTCGATTTGAATCCTTCCGTCCACTTTCTGCCACCTCTATTCCGTTTCAAGGCGTTTCAAAGCGCTGAAGGCCGAGCATCGTCGTTCGGCTCGGCCTTCAGGCACTTGCACCAGTTTCATTTCAAAACGCCGATTTACGGGCATACAGCCCCGCATAGCGGCATTCCATGCGCGTCACCTCGACACGGTGAGGCACGCGATTGCGGCGCACGTGAGGAGCGCCCACGCGAGCGCCCCCACACCCCACAGGGGGCCGAGCGCAGTGGCCGCGGAGACCACGGACAGGCAGGCGAACGTCATTCCGACCAGCGGCGCGTACCTGGGCCTGCCGCTGGTTTCAATCGTTCCAATCGCCTCCCGCGCGGCGACCGCGCGCCTGCGGGACTCGCCCGGCCGCTCGTGCGTCGCGGCGCTCGACGTGCCGCACACGGGGCACCTGATTTCGCAGCGCCACTTTTCATCGGCCCATCTCAGCTCGACCGTGGAGCGCGTCCCGCACACGGGGCATATCTGGCTGCTCATTACACCTCATCTCGTTTTGCGCGGCGGGTGGTTCCCATCTCCAGCCCCAAGCTCGTGTTCCAGCCTTTGGAGGTTGACCGCGATTTGGGAGACGCTGCATGAGCTCTTGCCGTTGGGGAACCTGATTGCCCACATGCAGGAGCCGCCCACGCACTTTTTGAACCCGCGCATCGGGCACACGAAGGCGTTCTTGTCGCTCATCGGTAGACCTTCTCCTCACCTGGCGCGCTTATGATGTCGGCCAGCTTTTCGAGCGCCTCCGGGGCGGTGCAGGAGGGGTCAACGCCTGCGCTCAGGAGCGCTACGCAGACCAATGTGCCCACTGTGGTGGCGCTGGCCAGGTACTTGTCGTCGACATTGTCGATTCTGTCGCTAATCAAGCCGCCTGTAGCCACCTCGACCTTCGCCAGCGCCCTGAGCGCCCCCGCCAGTTCCAGGCGCTTGTTCTGCACGTTCTTGTCGCAGGCTGTCATGATGCGCTCACCACCGTTCTGCCGCAGTGCGGGCAGTAACGCGCGTGGTAGTCGTCCACGCTCTCCATGTAGGCGATGTCCAGGTGCTCGCCGCACGAGCTGCACAGGAACTCGTCGCAGGGCCTCGTGGCGAGGTTCCGGCACGTGCCGCCCTCGACGAGGCCGATGAGGCGCGCCACGTCATCGGGGCTGACGAAGCCGCTCCAAATCCCGAGCGCTTTCGCGACGTCTTCCATGCTGCACACCATGCGGCCCGGGGCGAGTTCCACGAACTGAATCTCGCTTAGCGCCTTCGCGACGTCATGCCTGTCCAGAAAGTCATCAATCATTTGCATGCACCACCCTTCTTCCGCAGAACGGGCAGTACGAGAAGACCAGGGGCCTTTCGTACTCCCACTCCACGCAGTAGAGATAATCAGCGTCTGCGTGGTAGTACCTGCCGCACTCGCTGCACTCGAAGTCGCCGTCGGGCTTTGAGACGTCATGGCACGTCCCCCTGTCGATAAGGTCGGCCAGCATGGAGAAGAGCTCCCCGCTGTCCCTCCGCTTGACCGGGTAGTCCACGTCGAGGAACTCGGCTATGACGCTCGCCGAGGTCGCCCACTCCGGCGGGTGGCCGGATATGTACCGCAGCTCCCTCGCTATCTCCTCGCGCCTCTGCTCACTGACCGTCGTCGCCATCGCCGACCACCACCCTTCCCCCGCAGCGCGGGCAAAACGAGAAGTCCCTTGGGTTGCAACAGGAGTCGCCGTATGTCCATGCCTTATAGCCGCACGCGCTGCATGAGAACGACCTGCTGGAGCCGTCTTCGTTGCGGCACGTCGGGCTGTCGATGAGGTCGACAAGCTTACCGATGCGCTCGATGGCCTGATTAGGCGTGTGACCGTCCCATTCGGGCGCACGCCTAAGCTCTGCGCATCGGAACATGTTCCAGTACGGGTCGATGTCGTAGTGGTAGGTCGCTTGCCCGTCGGGAGTCTCGATGCCGACGATGAACATTCCGTCATACATGGTGCCGTCGGCGTGCAGCTTCGATTTCCAAGCTCGCTTGCCGAATGTCGCGACGATTACCGAGAACAGCACGGCTCTGTGATGGTAAAGCTCGTTGAATGTGTGGTAGCCATCCGAGGTTTCACCGTCGATTGGACATGGCTCGATGAGGTCTGCAAGGCGATGCCACCAACTCTGTGGTTCGAACCGCTGACCAACATTGCATTCAATCGCCGATTCGAGCGAGTCAATCTCATCTGCGAAGTCGTACCAATCATGGATATCAAGCGCACGCAGCCTTGCCGCAGCTTCGCGCCGCTCCTCGTCGCTAATCATGTGCGCCCCAATCCATCGTCAGCGTCTTTGTGCCAGGCATCTCATTGCGGCCGCGCTCTAGATTGTGCTCTTGCACGGCTTGCACAGCTCTCTCCCAATCCCTGGCCGTCGGGTTGAGTACCTGTAGACAATTGCACACGCACTGAGCCACGTCGGCAAGCTCCATCAATGAGTCTTGGCAGGTGTGCCATCCCTGCACCTTGTCATGCCTCTTGATAGCCTCGCAGGCCTCGGAAGCCTCCTCAAGCAGCTTCAGGGCGCACTCGCGCCTCGTCTTCAGGACGTCCAGCGGTTTCAGGCACGCCATCTACAGCTCCCCTTCCTTGACCATGTTCTGGATTTTCTTCAGCTCGCAGTTGTCGGCGGGGTCGAGGCCCAGCACCAGGTAGCGCAAGCAGGAGAGGCTGCTCGCCACCTGCTTCGCGTCCGCCGCCTGGTACAGCGCCTCGGCTAGGTCCGCGTTCCTGTCGTAGGCGCTCTTCGACCTGGCGGCTCCGTCAATCTGGTAGTCCTCCCAGCACTTGTCGGCCTTCTTCTGGTAGCCGTCGGCCATCCTACGCAGCTTCTCGGGGGTCATTTCCCCACCTCCGTACCGCACCACGGGCAAAACTGCGGCACAGTCTCGCGTTCGCACCAGTCCGTGATGTACGTCCCGTCGTTCTCGTAGTGGCTCACGCTGAAGACCAGGCCGCAGCGTTCACACTTGACCGCGTCGACGGGGCTGAGCCTGTCGATTGCGTCGGCCTGGCTTATGTCGGTCAGCCGCTTGCGCGGCTTCCACTTCTGCTTCGAGGGGATTGCGCCACACATCGGGCAGTCGGCGTCTCCCGTGAACTCGAACATCGGCTTCCTGCCCATCTACTCCACCCCCGCGAGCTTTTTTGCGCGGCGAATGATGTCGTCGAACATAAGCCCGTCACAGTCGCCGCCCATGTTGCCGCCAAGCTCCTCGGCCCTGCATCCGTTGCAACCTTCTGTGACGTTGCCGTCGTCGAAATAGGTGCAGCAGGTGAGCCCGAGGTCGCCCTTCAGCTTCTCCCAGCTGTCATGCCTGTCGCGCTTGTCCTGCTGATCCAGTGCGCGGAGGCGGGATTCGGCATCGTCAAGCATCACCCTGACGCACGTCGTGCCGCGCGTGCTCGCGGGGCACATGGAGCACTTGCCGGAACTGACGCCGAAGTACCCGCAGGTGATGCCTCTCAGGGCCCTCACGGCGTCGTGCGCCAGATGCGTGAAGCTGTCTTCCTCGCGGTTAATCGTGGTCGCGCCCGTCATTGCTCGACACCTGCCAACCTCTTTGCGCGGCGCACGAGGTCGAGCCGCATCCGCTCGTGGCACCCTTTGTCCGTGTGCGGGCCCGGCACGTCGTAGGGGCAATTGATGCAACTGTACTTGTCGGCGTTGGTAACACTCTCCTGCGCGCCTGCATACTCGCAGACGCTCTTGGCCGCGTCCGCCTCCAGCCGCTCCCAGCTGTCGGGCTCAACCACGTGCCATAGGTACGGCATCCCGACCGATAACCGGTCCGCGCCGCCGTCGTTGACGTGGACGGGCAGCGCCATGACGTCCGTGACCTGCACCTGCGCTCCGACAACGTTTTCGATCGTGTCCCCCACCTTTATCTCGCGACCTTCCGCGTCGTGCGGCATGAGCGCGTGGAGCCTGCGGGCGATGTCGTCGAGCATCACCTTCTCGCACGAACTGTCGCAGTCTTCCGCAGGGCACTTACTGCATCCGTCGCCCTCTCTTTGACTTCTAAAGTACCCGCAGCCGTAGAAATACGACGCCGTCGCCTTGTCCACGTCCTCAATCAGCCTGGTCAGGCTGTCATTATCGCTTTGCATCTGAATCCTCCCCGTTCGATTCGACTCCCAGTTCCCTGAGCCTGCGGGCGATGTCCTCGAAGGCCGCCTTGGTGCAGTCGTAGGAATCGTTCGCGGGGCAACCGGAGCAAGATTTGCCGCTTCTGGAGCCGCGACCGAAATACGCGCAGGAACGGTTGACCCAACATTCTGCGCAGTAGGCCTCGACGTCCCCCAGCAGCTTTGTCAGGCTGTCCTTGCCGTCACTTGGCATCTGCTTCACCCCAAAGGTCGATTCCCAGCGCCGTGCAGCGCCTGCGGATGCTTGTGCACATGGTCTCACAGCAATCTAACAGGAAGCCGCTGGCCGGGCATTTGTCGCCGTAGAGGGACGACTCCCGGTCGCGGCAATCGGTGTTGCCGCCGTGGCCGAAATACTCGCATGCGACCCTGATGCCGCAGCAGTCTTCGGGCGTGCAGGCGAGGGCCCTCGCCATGTCGGCCGCGAGCCTCTCGGCGCTGTCCTCCGCTTCTTGCGGCTTCTCGGGCTCACCCGCGAGCCACTTCTTGAGCTGCTTTATGCAGTTTTGGCAGAGCACCGTGGTCTCGCAGCCGTCCCTGGCCACGACGTCGTTGCTGCCTACCTTCGTCGTCGCCGCGCAGGGCGCGCATTTGACGGACATCCCGCCGAGTATCTCGTCCGTGGTCTCCACCAGCGCCCCACAACGGTCGCACTTTACAAACATCTCCATAGCGGAACTCTCTTCAGGTACTCTTCCTCCTTCGGCACGGTCTCGTTCCACTTCGCAATGGCATTCTCGGCCGCCTTGTACGCCGTCTGCCCCGAGCCGGAGGAGACGTGCGCATGGTGGCACGTGCATACAACACTCGCTATCCAGCCGCTGCCGAACAGGTCACATATGCTTACCCTGGGGCGTTCCCCGCACAGCGGGCACGGCATGGGACTTAGCTCCTGCCACTTCACCGTCGCCCTCGCGAAGCCCTCGGAGAGCCCGTCCGCGTGCCCGGCCCTGTACGCCTCGCACAGATGCCTCTCAAGCACGGGCACGCCGCCCTCGACGGCCTTCTGCCTGATTCCCTCGACGTCGGGCAGGGCCAGGATCTCCTCGTCTCCCACGGTCACTCGCCCCTAACGATTCCGAGCTCGTCGCGCCACTGGTCGTCGTCCCACTCGGGCGCGCCCTCCTCGACCATGTCGAGCAAGGCGCGTGTCTCCTCGGCGAGCAGGCTGAGCGCGTCCCTCATCTCGCCCCACTGCGCGGGCGTCAGCGCCGCCTTGCATGGCATCGCGAGCCTGCGGAGCCTGTCCCCGCACGACTTGACGCGCCCCGCGTGCCCGCGCACCTTCGAGCGCTCCCTGTAGTCCATGGCTACTCACCTGCCCGCACTATCGGCTGCGACCCCTCGGGCACGACCACGAGGCACCCGTTCTGGGCGGCCGTCTGCAGCGCCTCGTTGTACTGCGACTGCAGCACCTCGGGCGTCAGGCTCTCGGTGAGTGCCGCGTTGGCCTCGGCCTCGGCCTGCGCCTTTATCACCTTCGTCTCGGCCTCCACCTTGGCCGTCTCCTGCTCGGCCTGCGCCTTTGCCTTGCCGACCTCGGCGGCCTGGGCCTCGGCGTACTTCTCCGTTATCGAGTCGGGATACCTCACGGTCTGCACGCTAACCTGCTCGACGACGATGCCCTTGTCCGCCCACTTCTCGGTCAGCGCTTCCTGAATCGCCCCGGTCAGGCTTCCCCTGTCCGTCAGGATGGTGATGGTGTTGAACTTCCCGGCGACCTCTCGGGTCGTGCTCCGGACATCCACGACAGCCACGTTGCGGACATAGTTCTCCTGGCTGCCGTACTCGGTGTACATTTGCTCGGCGAAGCTTGAGTCGAGCGAGTAGTTCACCTGTATGTCCATCGAGAAGCTCGCGCCGCCCGCATCGTTGCACGAGACGGCCGGTCCGTCCGCAGAGCCGCCGTCGTAGCTCTCGGCGTTGTCTGAGTAGAAGCTCAGCACGTTGTTGCGCGTGCTGAACGTGAGAACGTCGTTGAGCGGGCTCGTGGCGTGGAACCCCGCGTCCGAGGTCGAGCCCACGAGCTCGCCTCCCATGCCGCGCACCACCGCGACGTCGCCGACGTCCTGCGAGTAGAAGCCGGGGCAGCAACCCGTCGCGCCCACCGCCGCCAGGCCCGCCGCCAGGGCCCTAACGCCTGCCTTTGCCGTGCTTGCCATGCCTGCCATGGTTGGCCTCCCTCTCGTATTTGCGGGCCAGTATCTCGGCCTCGTCCATCTCCTCCACGTCCCGCAGCTCGCGGGCCTTCTCAATAAGCCCGCGCACGGCGGGCACGAGCTCGCGCAGCGCCAGGTAGAGCGCCGCGACCACGACCGCCGCGCCCAGCGCGTTGCGCACAACCAGCAGCGCGGCCGTCACTCGGCACCGCCCGCCTTGCCAGCGCCCATCGTCGCTGGTGCGAGGGCGGGCATGACGATTCCTGCCATGTCTGGCTCCTGTTCTGTTTTGCATTCGATATTGGAACGGAACTAACCTTAGTTCCGTTTTTCGGTTGGTTCCGTTGTTGGTTCCATTGTTAGTTCCATTGGTTCGTAGGCGCGCTGCCTACTGTTCTGTTGTCTTTTACATGGCTTGCTTTGCCATGTGACCAACATTGGTCACATGAATTCGGTTGGTCTATATGTTGGTCACACGGTTAGTCATGCCATCTACCAGGGGAAATGACGTTTTGTGACCAACATCCCATATAATCCTTGATAATCTTTAAAAGAATATATAGATATATATAGGGAGTTTCGTAAAAGAGTTTCGTTTGTCTTGGTCACATGGTCATGTTGGTCATAACACCTGGTAGATATAGTGACTAACTATAGACCAACGTTGGTCACACGTTGGTCACAGGTCAGTCTTGCACGGGCTTGTAGGCCCTCTGCTGGCCCCACTCACCGCAATACTTGCGGCCGCACGCGACCCATCCTGGCATGTTACGCATAATCTCCGTAATTTGGTTGAGCACGGCGCGCTTGCCGTACCAGTCGCGCTTCTCCATCTGCAGTGCCTTCTCGCATATCTCGCCGAGGCACACGTGCTTGTTCTGGCGCAGGGGGTCGCCCCGCACCCCTTCGAGGTACGCGGTAATCATGCCCTCGCGCGGGTCGTCTTCCACGTGAATCTCGCGGTAGCCCTCCGCCAGCTCCAGGAGCTCCTCGGGGAACACCAGGTCGTGCTCCCGCGTCCCGTCGTACCACGCGACGGCCTCCGCGTAGAGCTGCTCGACGTACTCCCGCAGTTCCGGCGTCTCCTTCGCGCTGTCGTACCTCGGCGGCACCTGGAAGCCCGCCTCGGCGATGAGGAAGCGCCTGTTGCCCGTCGCGTCGCTGAGGAACCCGCCCGCGTTGGTCGTGCCCATGAGCACGCACGAGCGCGGGCGCTGCTCGGTCTCCCTCGCGTACTTCGGCCTGATGGTGTCCACGCGCTGGGTGATGAAGGTCTTTATCTGCTCGACCTCCTTGGTGCGCTTGAACGCCGAGAGCTCGGGCACCTCGACCACGTGCGCGCCGCGCAGCTTCTCAACCGTGGAGTCGCCCTCGAACTCGGTGAGCGACTCGCAGAACCACCTCTGCTGGAGCGCCAGCGCGCGCACGCCGCTCGACTTGCGGCACCCCTGGGGGCCGCTTACGATGAACATGTAGTCGAGCTTGCAGCCCGGCTCGAAGGCCCGCGTGACTATTGAGCGCACGAGCAGCGTCCCGAACGCGGCGTTGTAGGCGCTGTCCTGCGTGCCGAAGAGGTCGCGCATCACGGTGCCCAGCCTCTCGGTCCCGTCCCAGCGGAACGTGCGCAGGAGCTCGCAGAACGGGTCGACCGACGTCTCCATGCACACGGCGGTGACGGCGTCCACGAGCGCCTGCCTGCCCGAGAACCCGTACTCGTGGGACACGATGCGGTCGAGCGCGGCGTAGTCCGAGTCGCGCACCTGCCGCGCGCCCTCGCCCGCGTCCCACGGGAGCGGCAGGTTCACCATCTTCGCGTAGGAGCCGCAGTCGTACCAGAGCCTCCCGGCGAACCTCTCGTCCTCGGTGAGCACGACGGCGTAGTTGTGCGTCGTGGAGCTGGGGTACTTGCCGCGCCTGTCGAGCCTCGACGCGACGTCGAGCACCATGGCCGCCTGGTCGCCGTCCGCCCTCGTGGCCGCGTCGCGCCGCTCGCCCTTGTCGTAGGCCGTGGCGGACTCCACGATCTTGACCACCTCGGCGTCGGGCAGGGGCGGCGAGCAGAGCTTGGCGTTCTTCAAGGCCACGAGGTCGTATATCTCCGAGTCCTCGTAGCCCCTGGCCTGCAGGCTCGACGCATACTTGAACAGCGTGTCGTTGCGCTGCCCCGCCCCTATGGACTCGGGCAGCTCGAAGCGCTCGCCCATGCCGCGCCCCTTCGGCCTCACCGCCTCGACGAAGGCCATCACGTTGGCGTCTGCCCACGCGATGGGCACCTCGTCGGGCGGAACCTCCCACTCGTATCGCCTGCCGTTGGGGTGGACGGACGGTGGGGCGACAACGTAGCCGCCCTCGCCCCTCACGTCCACGCCGAGCTCTCGGTTGACCGAGCAGCGCACCTGCTCGCGGCTCCTGTAGAAGAGGTGGCACCCGCCCGAGCCGGTGATTGCGCTCGCCGTCTCGGGCAGCGCGCCGTTGTCGCGCTCCCACTCCCTCAGGAACGTGTAGCCGTCCTCGTCGGCGTCCTCGTGCACGTCGAGGTCGATTGCGAACACGCCCCCGGCGGCGTCGCCGAGCGCCACGCCGACGTTGTCCTCTGGGTGCGACGCCCACCAGTCCACTATTCCAGGCGCGTCCATCGTGGCGTCCTTGACGCCGTGCGTGGTTGCGGGCTCCTTGCTCCTGGGCAGCAAGGGGAACACGGGGAGGAAGAACCTTCCCACGTACTCAGCCGCCGCCCCCGCCAACGAGTCTTGCATGTTCTCCCCTGCCTAGTATGTCAAGGACGAGGTCAGCGGCGTCCTCCGGCGCGCAGAACGCGAACTCCACGCCGTAGCGCTCGCGCATCGTCTCGCACGCGGCCGCTATGCGGGAGCCGTAGTACCTCATCTTCGCCCTGCGCCTCCTGAAGCTCGCCTCGGGCTCGCGCCACTTGCGCAGGCCCTCAAGGTCGCGCACCCCGTCCTCGTTCTCCACGAGCACCACGAGGCGGCACCCCGCGTCGCGCGCTCCCTCGCACTCGGCGCGGAACCTCTCGTGATCCTGGGTTATGTCCATCGCCAGCTCCTGGATGTCCTTCTTTGTGTCCACGGACACCGGGGGCACGAGGGCGTAGTCGCCGAACGCGAGCTTCGAGCGCACGGTGGGCTGCCCGATTGCCTCCCACCGTGCGTCCTTGAGGGTGTGCTTCCCAGCCTGCTGCCTTGTGTCAATCTGGAGCGCCCTCACAGCCCGTCAGCTCCCCTAGAACGGAATTATCTCGGGCTCGTAGCCTTGGGGTGCCTGTGGCTGCGCCTGCGCCGCCTGAGCGCCGTTCTGCGCGCCCTGGCGGGTGTCCCTCGGCGCGGGCAGCTCCTTGTGGTTGCCCGTGCGCACGTCGTCCGCCGGCAGGGTGAAGGCGACCTCAAGCCCCTCGCCGTCCGTGCCGTCCTTCTTGGTGTAGAGGCGCTTCTGCACCGCGCACCCAATCAGCAGGCCGACCATGGAGCGCTCGTTGCCCGTCGCGCTGAACGCCTGCTTCGAGAACCGCCCGGGGTTGGACTTCTCGAGGTCGCCGAGGAAGCGCGAGAACATGCCAGAGCACGTCTCACGGTAATACTTCCTCATGGAGTGCGCCCACGGGTGCATGACGCCCCACTCGTCGGAGTAGCGGCCCGCCTCGGGGCCCTCCGCGACGTCGTACGTCACCTCAAGGAACTCCTCGGAGGGGTGGTCGGCGACCTCGGTGACCCTCATCACGTAGAAGCCGGGCTCAAGTCCGCTCCCGCCGCCCTCCGGCACGCGCGTCCAGTCCTTAACCTTCACTTGCAATACCTTCCTTCCCTGCGTCGTTAGGTTTTCCAAGACCCCAGTACTCACGTATCGCCGTGTCCACGGCTTTGAGGTCGTTGTCGATTCTCTCGGCGTCGAACATCCCCATGGGGGTCTTCACCGGGGAGCACCCCGGGTCGCGCGTCCAGAAGTAGTAGGACTTGTCGTCGTGGTCCGCCAGCAGGACGATGGGGAACATGCCCTCGACCGTCAGCTGGTTGTCCAACATCTTGCCGATTGTCTTCACCTTCACGCGCCCCGCGTCGTCGGCGTCGGGGTGCATCAGGAAGAAGACGACGGTGTCGTCGCTCGTCTCCTTCGCCGCGCACTCAAGCAGCCTCTCGAAGTCCACTGCCATGTCGGTGTACTTAGCGTAGCCAATCTCCTTGGCCCTCGCGAAGTTCTGGAACGCCATCAGGTAGTTCGCGTCGTCGATGACGTACACCTTGCGCCCGTTGGCCCGCAGCGTGGCTTTGATGGTCTCGTATGACGGCGCGTCCACGCGGGGCAGCTGCCCCCTGAACGGGAGCGGTTTGCTCGCGACGTTGAAGACGCCGACCTCGCCCGGCGAGAAGTTGCGCAGGCTCGTGGACTTCCCCGAGCCGCTGTAGCCGAGCACGAGGCACAGCACGCCCATGGCTACTCGACCTCCGGCAGCACCGCGAACATCGAGCCGTCCATGAGCGCGGCGACCTGCCCGCCCATGGCCAGCGCGAGGCGCGCCGGGTCGGGCTTGCGGTTGGCCTTGACGTCGGTCGCCCTCACGTAGGCCGCCCTGTGCTCCCACTCCATGCCCGGCACGACCTCGCCGTCGTAGAGCACGCAGCCGCCAGGGCCGGCCATGTAGCCCGCGCCCTCGGGCACGACGTACCTCGTGGCCTTGAACACGCACTGCGGGTAGTCGCGCCGCATCATAGAGATGAACGCCGCCCACGCCTTCGGGTCGTGCTCAAGCGTCCCGAGGTCGACGTCCCACTCCTCGACGCGCTCAAGCGTCTCGGACTGCCATTCCTCGAACGCCTCGGGGTCGGTGACCTTGGGGCCGTCCTTGAAGGCGGCGACGACGTTGCCCACCGCCATGCCGTTCACGGTGACGGCGGTCTTGGCCGTGCCCGTTGAGTCGGCGTCTGCCAGCAGCGCGGGCTTCATCTCCACGATGCGCTGACGCAGGGCCTCGTCGAGGGTGGACAGGACGAAGAACTCCGTGGTGTCGACGCTCACGCTACTCACCGTCCTCGACGCCGAAGTCGAACAGGGTCTGCTGCTCGACCATGCCCGCCAGCACCTCGTTGAACGGCTTCTCCTGCGACCACTTGCCGTTCCTCACGATGTTGTTGAGCCTTGAGCGGGCGACGGCGTTGGCCGCCGACTCGCTCACGTACACGCCGACCGTGGACAACCCCCACTCGTCCTTGACGATCCAGCAGTCCTTGATGCATGCGTTCATCTATCGTGCCTTCCTCTTCGTGTTCTCACTAGCCTCAAGCTCGGCAAGGCGCTCCATGAGCGACGCCATGCCGTCGTACATCTCGCACCAGGAGGCGTTGCCCGTCTCGTTGTCGGGACTGACCTCCACAGCGCCCGCGACCACGAGGCCGTCCTGCAGCGCGTCCGTGCCCGCCTCCATGTAGGCGGCCCTGGCTCGGTCGCTCGCGGCCATGTCCACCGTGTACACGGTCCCGTCGGGCATCCTGGGCGCTCCGTGCGCCCTCATCTTCGCGGCCGCCTCAAGCAGCCTGCCCACGTCGTACCTCACCGCATCACGCCCTCTCGTCGCTGCCCGTCCTGATGGACAGGCACTTCGTCTGTGTGTCGTAGTCGATTCTGATGCCGTAGTCGTCCCAGATGGCCTCGTGGCAGTCCGGCAGGTTTATCTCCCCGTCCTGCAGGGCCTGCATGTTCGCCATCAGCTCGTTCATGTAGACGGTGATTTGCCCGCGGCCCCAGTCGAACTTGTCGGCCAGCACGAGCACGCTCAGGCTCGCGAGGTCGGCCATCGCCACTGGGTACGCCTCGGCGACAAGGGTGTCGACCATCTCGTCGCGCATCCTGTGCGCCCACGGCGGTATGCCGCCGTCGAAGTGGGGCCTGCGCGGCCCCTTCCTCCCCCTGCCCACTACGTCGGCACCTCCTCGAACTCGTCTTCGAGCCACCTCTTGAGCTCGCTCTCAAGCACCACGTAGCTGCGCGTGGCGTGCCGCTTTCGCCTCGCCTTGAGCGCGCCGAGCTTGATGTCGGCGTAGACCGTCTCCCGCGAGACGCAGGCAATCTCCGCCACCTCGGCTATCGTGTAGCGCCGCTCGACCGCAGGCGCTACCTCGTCGTCAAGAGCCATGCGATGCCTCCCGTGAACGTCGCGCCGACGAGCAGGCCCAGCGCGTCTAGAAGCGCCGGGCACCACAGGTCGAGCGCCTGCGGCACCACGAGCGCAGCGACGACCGCCAGCCCAGCGCCAAGCGGCTCAAGCCACCCGAGCAGCTCATCCCTAAAAGTGGTAGAATCCATCGTGCCAACCTCCAATCTGGCCAAGGCCCCGTCGTGCTACAACACGGGCGGGGCCGCTTTCGTGTCTGACCGCGCCCCGGCGAGCCGCTGTCTCGCGCGGGGCGTTTTCGTGCGACGTTATCGTAATGCGGCAACAAGATTCGCCCCGACGAGCTCAGACGCCTTTATGCCCGCCTCTCCCAGAATCGCAGCCACAGCAGCGCCGCGACCGGCATTCAGCGCCTTGACGGCCGTGTTGGCCATGGACTCAATCTCCAGGCACGCGATGACGTCGTAGTTGTCACGGTCGCCGCCGAGCGCCCACTCGCTCAGTGCCTCCGCGTCGCGCGTCACGACCTTGGCGGCAGCCTCGGTGATGGCGCTGCGCCCCTCGACCGAGGCGAGCACCGCGCAGGCCGACGAGTCTCTGGTAAAGGCGCCGGCAAGCGAGAAGAGGCGCTCGAACTCCTTCAGGCCCATGTCGCCGTCCTCGCCTTCCTGCGTGCCGTCGCACGCGCCTACGGCCTCGTCCTCGTCCGCCCCTGTGGCGGCGTGCTCCAGCATCTCGCGCGCCTCGTCGTAAATCGTCTTCTTGTCGGTCATGTTCGGTTCCTTTCTCTTCTCGCGCCCGCCCATGGCGGCGCGGCGGACGGGACGGGCGCTTCGAGCGTCTCTTCGCCCTCAGCTCGTTCACGTAGGCTGGAACCCCTTACGAGCGCCCGCATGGGCCTGAAAGGAGTAGTGAAAAGGCCTTACCCGCCGCCGCGCCCCTGTGGGCGGGCGCTTCCGTCTGTCTGTCGTTCCCTCCCCCGTGCCACCGCGGCGACGGGCGGGCCGTCACGCCGCCCGCCGTGGTGAGCAGTTCCGTGCTTCGGAGGCGTCCCTGGGATGGGGGGAGCGGGCACTGCGTTTCGACGGGTCGGCGGAATGTCCGCCGCCGCCCGAAGTGCCCGCCCGCCGCCGTGGTGACGCGGGGAAGTCCGTCATGCGCCTAGCCTGCGACCCACTCGGTCGCCCAGCGCCCGAACGCCTTGAGGAAGGGCCTCACGTTCGTCGAGTCGGCCCACCCGGCGAAGCCGACGAAGCCGCCCTTGTTGAAGCTGATTGCCTCGCGGCCCTTGAAGTACGGACCGTCCACCCTGATGAACCCGTAGAGCAGCATGTCGCCGTAGACGGTCGGGCCGAGCATGTCCTCGCCCCAACTCGCGTCGGACTTCCCGACCCTCATCTTGACGGCCGAGCCCTTGCCGCCGACGCTCGCGTTGTGGCGGCACAGCTCCTCGCCGAGCATCGCCTTGAGCATGTCGAGGTCGTTGTTGCCGATGCCGTGGTAGCCGACGCCGATGTCGGCCCACAGACGCCTCATCTCGTCTGGCGTCCACCCGTAGAGCTGCCCAGCGTACTCGACGCCCGGCGTCTCCGTAGTCCTCTCCCATTCCATGCGCGGTCCCCCTTTCGATTGGCTTGCATTTGCAAAAAACCTTGCCCACATGCTCCAGCCGTCTCGCACACGCTCTGGCTGGCCCTCCTGCGCTGTGGTTCGCAGCTCGTATGCGGTTGTCTGGGTGCCGGTAGTTCGAGTAGTTCAGGTCGCTTAAACGGCGTCCTGCCAGTTGAAAAGCCAGTTAGGGTTGATTTGCAACGCCTGGCACATAGAAGCTATCTTGTCAGCGCCGGGCGTGTAGCCGTTCCCGCTCTCGTAGCTCGCAAGGGAGTTGACCGAAATCCCTGTGCGTGAGGAAAGCTCCTCAAGGGTTATGTCAACTCGCCCTCTTGCGGCCCTCAGGTTGGCCGCGAATTCCTTCTTGTCGAACATGTGCATCACCCCCTTCGGCTTTGAAGCGGTGCGTTCTTATTGCTTATCAATAAGAACGGTTGTACATTCCTAATGTCTACATTGGGAATGTACAACCAAACTAGGAAGCTTTCTTCCTTGCATGGCTTGCAGTATAGGCAGTTATCTTCCTAATGCAATAGCGAACTTGGAAAATATTTACTTATACGTAGAGAAAGCTATAGAATTCTCGGAAATTGTCTTCATTGAAAGGGGACTGCGATGGAATTGGCCCTTAAAGAGTTGAGAAAGAAGCTTCACATGTCGCAGGCCGACTTCGCCGCCGCCGTGGGCGTCAGCGACCGCACCGTCGGCTCGTGGGAGCGCGGGGAGTCTTTCCCCAACGCCAAGCAGATATGGAACTGCGCCGTCGCCCTCGAATGCACGCCGAACGACATATTCCGCTGGGGCGAGCAGGCGTCAGACGATAGCTCGCTGACGCCCGACGAGTGCTCAGTCATCGAGGGCTACCGCCAATGCTCCCTGGCGTGGCAACAGAGCCTGGCCTCCATGGTTCGTCTCGCTGCCGAATCTGCGCCAGACTCTGCGCGGGGGCGATGAGCCATGCCCAAAGAAAAGGGGGTGTCAAAGAAGCGCTCGTCGTGGGGCTGCGTGCAGCGGATGGCCCAGGGCAAGTACCGCCTGCGGTGGATGGAGGACGGGAAGCGCCGCACCGAGACGCTCTACGGCACGCGCCGCGAGGCCGACGACAGGATGGCCGAGATACGCACGCGGGTGGGCAGTGGGCCGTCCGTGCGGCCAGTCACCGTCGGCGAGGCCTACGAGAGGTACTACTGGCCGCACGTCCAGGCCACGACGGTCGACAACACGCGGGCGAACACGGCCAGCATATGGAGGGCCCACGTCTCCCCCAGGTGGGCGGGGACGGCCCTGCGCGACGTGAGGCCCGCAGAACTCCAGGAGTGGCTGCTGTCGCTCACCAGGTCGCAGGCGGAGTCCGCGCTCCGTGTGATGCGCGGCGTGTTCCGCGAGGCCGTCATGTATGAACTCGCCGACTCCACGCCGCTTTCCGTCTGCTACCGCATGCCGGACAGGGTGGGGAGACCGCTTCAGCGCGACGTCATCCCATGCGCCGACGTCGGAAGTTATTACCGAGCCGCAGAGTCATGCGGCCTTGGCGCGATGTTCCTGCTTGCCGCCTGCTGCGGGCTGCGCGTCGGCGAGGCCCTCGGCCCCAAGGTCGGCGAGATTGAGCGCGAGGAGCACGGCGGCACCGTCGTGGCGGTCGTGCCCGTGCTGAGGCAGGTCAGCAACGTGGGCAAGGTCGCCGTTCGAGAGGTGGGCGGCGAGGAGGTCGAGCGCCTGAAGACGCGCAAGAGCGCGAGGTGGGCCGCCGTCGGCGGCGAGTGGGCCGAGAGGCTGCTCGCGCTCCAGGACGAGGCCGCCGCGCGCGGCGACGTGTGGATGACCGACGACGGCTTGGGCGGCCCCGTCGCCCAGAAGGCCGCGCGCAATGACTGGGAGAGGGCGCTCGGCGAGGCGGGCCTGCCTCGCATCCTCCTGCGCAACCTGCGCGCAACCTTCGCGACGCAGATGGACGCGAAGGACGTCCCCGTGGAGCAGATAGCGCGCCTCATGGGACACACGACGCCGAACATCACCTTCGGCGTGTACGAGCGCCCGGGCCGCGACAGGGCGGCGCAGATAGCCGCAACCGCCGCAGCACATGGGAGCGCTTAGGACAATTTAGGACAAACGGCCTTTATGCAAGCTGTCTACCAGGCATTTTGTTAATCGGCTTACTATTTTCGGTTTAGTCATGCGGGCATATCCGCCTTTGATGATACCGCCGTTCGCCGCGTTATTCTGATTGACATTTCCGTCAACGCAAGTGTTAGATACCGCGAGGCCAATGCCATACTTAAATTTGCTGCCTAAATACACTTGAAAATCGTTACCATCCGCTTTCTCTTCGTAGTTATACACCGCGTTAATATCATCGGTAGTAGTCGCTTTAACTCGCGCAATCAGCGACGCATTGCCGTCCTTGTCAATCACAATTTCGTCGTGCGTACCGTCAGGGAGAGCGGCCAAATAGGGATGCTCTGCGGGTAGGGTGATGGGTAGGGATGTGCCGGAATATGGTGCGTATGCCGTGGCTTGGGTGCCGTACTCGATTTGCGGGATGAAGGTGAAGGACGCGCCGTTTACGATAACGCTCTCGATATAAAGCTCGATGGAATTGGTTTCCTTTTCAGCAAAGAATGTCGATATGTCATGAGGATAAAACCCAAAGGTGCGGCTCGTATTGTCGGTGTACTTCACTATCACCGAGACTTTACCATTTAAGTCTTTTTGCCCGAGCGCGTTCGAAATGTAAATCTTGGAGCCTTTCGGCACTTTGAATGGGATACTTCCCGAGAAGCGCTCTCTATCAGAAACCTTTGTGAGCGTGTACGTGCCGTCCGCGTTCTTGACTAAACAGTTGTTGAGGCCCTTGTCGGTGTCGAGCAGGTTCCTTCCGCGCACCTGAATAGTCGGGTTCTCAATTACCTTAATCTCTTGTGGATAATCAGGCGAAGGCGAAGGCTTGCCACCCGTGTATGGCTCGTAGGCTGTCAAAGGGTTGGCAGATATCGCCAGAAGGAACTTGCCGTTGATATTGTCGCCGTCATGGATGGAAGCGACAACGGCGATGCTCTTCTCCTCTGCGGTGCGTAAGCCGTACACGCTCTTGATGAAGCTTGGCACATCGAAAGCCTTCAAGTTCAACGACTTTCCGCTCAAGGAGTTGTCGGCATAGTAGCCAATGTTGAAGCTCGGGCTTCCAATGTCTCCAACACCGCTGACGGTGCCATTGAGACAGATGAAACCATCTTCGACGGTTATGGTTAGGCCGTATGCAGAATCATATGGGGTAAACTTGCGAACGTCGAAGAGGTTGGCACCTGTTGTGACAGTCTGCTCCGTGGCACCCTCTATCTCAATGCTCAAGAGATTGGAAGGCCAGGCGTCGTCGACGTGCACAAAGGTGTCCTTGACGTTTCCTTTAAGAGTGTTTGCACTCAACGTTGACGCAACCTCATTGGCCTTGGCTGTGGCTTCAATGGCGGATGCGGTGGCCGTGTCGGCCTTGGTTGACGCCACGTTGGCCTTGTCGGTTGCCTCGGTCGCGGCCTTGATAGCCTCCTGCGCTGCGGCGACGTCGGCGTCCTGGCCGGGGCTTCCCTTCTCACCTTGCGGCCCCTGGGGGCCTGTCTCACCGCGCTCGCCCTGCACGCCCTGCACGCCCTGCGGCCCCTGTGGGCCCTGCGGGCCTGTCAGCTCGCCCCTGTCGAGCTTTGCCTGCACGTCGTCGGCCACGCCGTACGTCGCGCGCCGCCGCAGTGGTGGCGGACTCGGCCGCCTGCCTCGCGCTCTCCGTCTGTGACTTGGAGCTCTCGATTTCCGCTTTCAGCTTCTTGGCCATCTGGCCGTACCTCTTGTCGTACGCCCTCAGGTGGTGCGCGCGCACGACGCTGTTCTCGTCTACTGCCATGCTATGCCTCTCCGCCGATGTAGCCCATCATGTCCTCGTCGCTCGCGTTGTCCAGCGCCGGTGTCCCCGACGTGCCGTCGGCCTGCCCAGTGGCGTAGAGCTACATGTCCTCGTCGGTGGGGTTGCCGAGCATGAGCGTCAGCTCGCCGTCCACGCGGGCAACGGTGTCGGCCGCCTTGGCCGCGGCCTCGTCCGCGCCGTCCGCCGATGCGTCCGCCCTGCCAGCAGCAGCCTCGGCCTTCCTCGCGGCACCTTCCGCCGACGTCGCCGTGCCCTCCGCGCGGCCCGCAGCCGTGTTTGCCTTCGAGGCGGCCCCGTCGGCCTTCTCGGCGGCGTCCTTGGCCGCCTTCGCGGCCTCGCGGGCGTCGGCCACGGTGCCCTGCGCCTCGTCCACCGCCTTCGACAGGTCGTCCAGGCGGCGCTTGGCCTCGTGCACGACGTCCTCTGTGGCCTCGCGGGCCTCGTCTCCCATGTCGGAGGCCTGTGCGTGCACCGCCGCGCCGTCACGCATGCGGGCGGTGCGCACGACCTCAAGTCCGTCGCCGCCCACGCCGACGAAGCCGAACCTCATCTTCCCGGGGACGAAGACCTCCCACGGGACGGCCATGCCGTCCTCGTACGCGCAGGTCACGGACTCCTCGCCGCACGCGAACGTCACGCGCTTGAGCAGGCCGTCCCACTCTGCGTCGAAGTCGGCACTCAGCGTCCAGTGGTCCACGGTGCCTGCAACCATGGTGCCGCCGACCTCAGTCACCGAGACCTCGTGGTCCCTGACCGACAGCTTTATCGCGTGCATGCCTCACCTCCCTCCGCATCCATGCCCGCCACGCACGCTACTCGGCTTCGAGGGCGGCGAGCACCTTGTCGAGCTTGCCTTCGAGCGCCTGCTGGTTCTTCAGGATCTCGTCGGTCTTCTTGCCGAGCCACGCGATGCGCTCCACGGGGGTGCTGCCGGTGCAGCCCCTGCCGGTGGGGTCGTCGGTGCGGAGCAGCTCCATGAGAGCCTCGTTCTGCTTGTCGTTCACGATGTCGTTCCCTTCCGGGTCCCAGCCTTCGGCCAGGTCGCCCAAATCGAGGTTCATTGCCACGTGGTACCCGTCGCGCAGCAGCACGTCGCCCGGGTACAGGAGGCTCTCGCCCTCCGTGTACCTGGCCCCCTCAAGCTCCTCGAAGCCGACGGAGGCGAAGCGCTCGCGCATGTTGCCCGTGTACGTGGCGGGGTCGAGCGACGCGACCTCCCCGTACCCAAGGCGCACGCCAGCGGCCTTGACGCAGGCCGTCACGCCCGCGCTGCAGTCGTCGTCGCACGCCGTGGAGATGTCGGCGGGGTCATACGTCCCAGTCTCCTCAAGCGCCTCCCAGAAGCTCAGGCGGTTGAGCTGGTTGTAGCCTATGTGCTCGTTCCCCGCCGCCCTGCGGGCAAGGTACGCGAACTCCTGGGCGAGCCGCTGGTCTGGGTGGCGCAGCACCACGAGCCACGGGCAGCTGTACCACTCCCTCACGCACCACTCGCGACCGGTCTGGTCCCCGGCGTCGCCCCCGTAGAGGCCGCCCCACTCGTTCCCGCCGCTATTCGCTATCATCGGCCGCTGCCCCCTTGCCCTCCGTCGCGGAGTCGAGGAGCTTGCCGAGCGGCGAGCTCTTCAGCGCCGGGTTGGCCTTGCAGACGTTCTCCCAGACCGACACGAGCTCCATCATGATGACGATTACGCACACGGGCACCGTGCCCAGACCCTCGATGGACAGGCCCGCCACGTGCTGGGCGACCACCTCAAGCGCGTAGACGGCCGCGATGATGAGCCAGATGCTCGCCTTGTGGAGCAGCCCCTCTCGTATGGCCGTGGACTTCACGCACTTCCTCACGACGGCCTGCGTGAAGCCACTCAGGATGTCGAGCACGTTGAAGGCGAGGACGCCCCCCATCGCCCACATCTGCACATCGGACACGAACTCCATGACCCACTTCCCTTCCCGCCCCCGCGGGCGAACCGGATTCCTACTGCTGTGCGAAAAAGACGACCTGGCCGTTGACGTCCGCTGGCGCGTCCACGCCCTGGTGCGTGTAGATGCCGACCTCGCCGGACGGTCGCACGAAGACGTGCGCGTCGTCCCTCGTCGAGGTCGAGAGCGCCCCGCGCGCCAAGGCGCCGACCGGGCGGAATCCCGCCGCGAGAGTTCCCACGACGTGCGCCGTGCCCGCGTCGATGCCGTTGGGCAGCGTCATCGCGAGGTCGAGCACGACCACCCCGCCGAAGCGGCGCACGTGCACGCCGTCCACCCAGTCCGCGTCGTAGGAGCACGAGGCCAGGCCGTCGATTTGCAGCGTGCCCGCGGCCACGCCGAGGGAGCCGTGCCTGCAGCTGACGGACACGTTGTCGGCCTGCACCGAGGCGTTGTACATGCTCCCCGCCTTGGATATGCGGAGCCTCTTCGTGCCAATGCCCATGTACACGTCGTTGGGCATGATCGCGAGGCCCATGTCCGAGCCCGCGAGGTACGGGACTATCTGCACGGGGCCGTCCGCCAGGAGGAAGAGCGAGTTTCCGTCCGTGTAGATGTCGGCGAACCCTCGCGCCCCCTGGACGGACGGGTTGTCGTTCGCACCCATCCAGACGTGCGTGTCGCGCGAGTTGGAGCCGAGCACGACCGCGTTCTTCTCGAACGAGGACACGGTCTCCTCCCCGTCGCGAAGGTCGATGCCGTCCGACCTGATGCGCGTGTTGCTGCCGAGCGTGTCCGCCGTCATGTCGCCCACGACCAGGCCGTTCGCAGAGAAGCCGAGATAGTTCGTCGCGGTCTTCGCGGCATCGGCCGCTGCGGACTTCGCGGCCTTCGCGTTCGTGTTTGCGGTGTTCGCGGTCATCGCGGCTGCCGTCGCGATGACGTTTGCGTCGTTGGCCTTCCCCGACACGGTGTCGAGCTTCGCCGTGAAGCCCTCGGACGTCTGCTCGAACGTCGAGCGGAGCGCGTACTTCTCCTTGCCGTCGGCGTCGGTCAGCTCGGAGCTGACCGTTGTCCTGACGGCGTCGGCGAGCTGCTCGGTCCTCGTGTACTCCTTGAGCGTCGTTCCGAGCTCGTCCTTGGACGTGTACGTCGCGGACATCGTGCGCGAGAACTCGTCCATCCTGTCGGTCAGCTGCCGGTCGTACACGATCAAATCGGAGGTCTTCTTGAACTCGTCGGCCCAGTCCTTCACGCTCTTCGCGTCCGCCTTCGCCTGCGCCACGTCGCTGCTCGCCTGCTCGGCCTTGGCACCGGCTGAGTCTGCCTTGGCGTTGGCGGAGTCTGCCTTCACACCGGCGGATTCAGCCTTCGCGCCGGCAGCTGCCGCCTCGCTCTTCGCCTCTCCGGCAGCCACGGCGGACTGCGCGGCCTTCCTGTCCGACCCCCTGGCAATCTCCACCCCCTCGCCGACAGATGCGTTGAGCTCCGAGAGCCTGCGGGCCTGCGCGCCCGTGAGCGTCCCTGCGTCCGTCCCGAGCACGTAGGTGTCCCGCGTGGGGTCCCCGGGGTGCAGGGTCCTCTCGCGGCACAGGAACCATGCGTCCAGCCCGTGCGGGCCAGACACGGCTCGGACGTACTGGCCGACGCGGATGGCGGGCACCCCGCCGTCTGCGAGGTGCATGTCCACGGCCTTAACCTCGACCGTGTCGCCGAAGCACGAGGTGGCGAGGTCCCGCAGCGCCGCGTCCACCAGCTCGGCGGGTGTGGACAGGTCGTACTCGCGGCTGTCCTCTATCACGCCCATGGAAAGCTCGGCCACGCCGTTGATTACGGCGTCGCCCATCTTGTAGCAGCCGTTCGGCAGGCCCGTGTCGGCGTACGACCAGATGTGCACGGGCTGCCCGGCCTCGACGTCCACGACCTTCTCGGTCTCCTGGGTGCCGTCCTCGCCGTAGACTGGGTTGCCATCCTCGTCCACCTTCGGCTCCTCGTGCGAGACCTCGACCGTGGTGCCGACGGGCACGATGCGCGTCGCGAAGGACGTGCCGTCCTCCTCGCCCGTGAGGTCGAGCAGGTTCACGCCGAACTCGATGCGCTGCGCGGTCTCCTGGGTGCCGTCGGCGAGCAGGTCGACGTACATCAGGCCGCCCTCGCGGCGCACGCGCACGTACCCGCCGTATGCGTCGACGATGTTGCGCTTGATGGCCTCCCAGGCCTTCACGCGCGACGCCTCGGACACCGACACATCGCCGCCGTGCACCCCCTCGCCCTCCACGATGCCCTGGTGCATGCGCTGCGCCTGGGGCACGCGCAAGTTGTACTGGGCTATGTACCAGGAGAACAGCTCCCCGACGGTCGCGCCGACGCGCTCTTCCTCGGAGCCTTCCTCGGGCTCGCCGGTGGTGTGCGGCGGCACGGTCGCGTCGTTGAGGTAGGCCCTCATGCTCTCGCACTCGACCTTCTCGCAGTTGAGGAAGTCGCGCGACACGCGGCGCACGCGGCCCCTGAACACCTCCTCGCCGCCGTCCATGAGGGAGACCTCCTTGGAGCGCCCCATGACCGCGAACGTCCCGGCGAGCGGGTGCGTCGCGGGCACGGAGAAGGTCAGCTCGTCTGCCTCGTCCATGGACGAGCGCAGCTCGACGTCGTAGAGCTGCAGCGACTGGTCGCGCGGGTCGTAGAGCGCGTCGTCCCCGTAAGTGGCGGTGTACACCCCGCTACCTCCAGAACCCTCGCGCCAGGAAGTCCACGTCCTTGTCGGAGACTCCCTCCCACTTGCCCGGCTCCTCGGCGAACGGCGCGTAGAACCTGCCTGCGTACCCCGTGACGGAGTTCTTCGTGGTGAGCAGCGTTATGTCGGCGTACTTGTTCGAGCGGCAGCTGACCACGAGGATTGGGGCGGTGCTGAGGAACTGCACGGGCCACGAGAACTCGAATATCTCGGACACGTAGCCGCCGACGTACTTCAGGCTGCCGTCGCTGCCGCCGACGCGGCTGTTCGCGGCCGCGACGTGCACGCGGCCCCACGCCTCGGCAGTGCCGTCCGGCCACAGCCTGTAGTACATGGTGCCGGTCGAGCCGGAGACGACCGGCTCGGGAACGCGCGCCTCAAGGGCGGCGGCGTTCTTGTTGTGCGCGTCGAGGAAGAAGGAGAGCGTGTTCGCCGTTGTCGGCTTGGTTAGGCTCAGTGAGCTGGATGCCATCAAAGCTCCTTGACGTCGTAGGTCACCTGTACGTCGTAGGCCTGGCCGCTGGGCTTCCCGTCCCACGACAGGTCGCAGACCCGCTTGGCGGCGACGTTCGACATGACCGTGTTTCCTATTTTTGATATTGTAACATTTCCATACTGGTCAGGCGCGCTGTCTATGAACACGACGTTGGGAACGTCGCCAATCCACAACCAGTCGAGCGTCCAGTTGCCCGCGGGCAGCACTGCCGTCCTGCCGTCCATCGAGACGGCCGTCGCGCGCCTGGTGTGGAACACGGGCTTCACGGGGCACCTGCCCGCCTGCACCCTAAGCTCGGCCCCGCCGCCTGCGGCGACCGTCTCAAGCACGTTCCTGACGAGCCTGAACGGCTCCGCCTCGACCTTGAGCTTGACCACGCCGTACGTCGCGCGCGCGTAGTGCTCGGCGACCGAGAAGCGACCGTGGTAGGTTCCCTCGCCGTCGATGCCGAGCACCTGGTAGTCGAAGGCCCTGCCGTGGAACGCGGCCTTGAACCTGCGGTACGTCGGCCAGAAATCAACCGTCGGGAAGAGCAGCTCGAAGGTCTGCTCACGCGCGCCGTACACGCAGTCCCCCGTGAGCGCGTCCGTCAGGTCAACGTACCCGTTGCCGCCAGGCACGTCCACCGTGTAGGTCTTCGGCTCCGGAGACCCAAGGTCGTAGCCGTCCGTCATCACAGCCCCGTACTCGTCGAAAACGTCTACCCCGCCTATCACGAGGTGCTGCCTCGGTTTCCTCAGCCCGTAGGCGACTGCCATGGCCTACCTCCCCTTCTTCACCGATATGGAGCCGAGCTGCGCGTCGTAGGCGCGTGCCGTGGCTGCCGCGAGCTGCCTGCCGTCGATGTAGACGTTCGCCTGCACGTCGTTCGCCCCGGCGTTTGCCGCCATGGCCTCGGAGAAGGCGTCGTACACGTCGGCCTTCGTGAGCCTGTTGGACGAGGCCGCGACCCTGCGCTCGCGCGAGTCCGCAGCGTGGTAGGCGGAAAGCGCCATGTCCGACGCGGACTCGGCGGCGACCCGCGCCGAGCGGTCGATGCCGATGGCGAAGCCTTGGACGAAGTAGTCGCCGACCTCCATCATCTTGCGGGACGGGGACTTGATGCCGAGCGTCTTCCTCGCGGAGGTGAGGGCGCTGCTCGCGGCGCTGGTCGCAGCGGCCTGGATTGCCCCGCTGCCCGAGCTTATGCCGCTCGCCAGGCCCGCAGCGATGTTCGCGCCGACGCTGTACGCCTGCGACCTGCTGGAGCCGAACGAGTCGATTACCGAGCGGGCGAGCTGCCTCGCGGCGCTCGACACCGTCGACTGCCCCTGCCTGATGCCGTTCGCGAGGCCCTCGTCGACGTACATGCCGCGCTGGGTCATCTGCCTCGACGGCGAGTTGATCTCAAGCGGCCCGTCGATGGAGTCCATGACCCCCTTGGCGACGGTGTTGCCCGCGTCCGTGACCGTCGAGATGCTGTCCGCCATGCCCTGCGCGATGCCCTGGTTGACGTAGCCTCCGGCCTCGGTTCCGGCCTGCTGCAGCTGCTCGCCCATGCCTGCGACGGCCTGCGTGGCCGAGTCGCCGGAAAGCTCAAGCTCGACGGGCAGCTTCGTCGGCTCGGAGCTGTCGGTCACCTGCTGCTTCACGCCTTCGAGCTGCTGGCCCGCAGACTCCGCGGCGAGCACTCCCGCCTCTTCGAGCTGCGCCTTCCACTGCGCGTAGATCTCGGGGTTGTTGAGCGCCTCCTGCGCGAGCGCCGCGTACTCGGGGCCGAGGCCGCTGATGTACTCGACGAAGGCGGCGTCCATCTCGTCCCAGGACTGCGCCGCGGACTCGCGCAGCTGGGCGATGGTGTCGTTCCACGACGCCAGCGCGTCCAGGTTGTGCTGGATGTTCGCCAGGTAGTCCTCCGCGCTCATGTCCGCGAGCACGTCGGATATCTGGTTCGTGCCGTCCATCACCTTCGTCACGTAGTCCTGGTACGTGGAGGCGAACGTCTCGACGTCGATGCCCGCGTTGGCGAGCTGGGCGGCGAAGTCCGCAACGGACAGGCCCTGCGCCTCAAGGAAGCCAGAGAACTCGCCGTTCGACTGGATGAGGCTTGAGAGGCCGCTCATCGCCGTGGCGAGCGTCTCGGCGTACTGCTTGACCTGCTCGTCGCTCATGCCCGTGGTGTCGGCGTACTCGGACGTTGCCTCGGTGGCCTGCTTGAGCTGCTCGATTGCCTGGCCGTACTCGTCGTCGAGGGCCTGCTGGGCGAACTCGTTGGCCTGCGTGGCCTTCTCGGTCTTCGCGAGCGACTGGACGAGGTCCTCGATGGCGTCGTTGTTGAAGTCGAACGGGTTGGTGGCGAGCACCGCGCCGCCCGTGTCCTTCCACGTCTGGAGCACCTGGTCTATCTTCTCGTCGGTGAGGCCGTACAGCCTGAGCTGCTCGCGCAGCTCCGCGTTCGACGCGACGAGCGCCGCGTGGTTCTCCTCAAGGGCGTCCGACTGGCCCGAGAGCGCCGACACCTCCTTGAGCTTGCGGAAGCCCTCGATTGCCTTCTCCATGTCGGCGAAGGAGACGGCGATGCCGTCGTCGAGGACCCACCACCCGCCCGCTGCGTCCTGCACCGCCTGGTAGTTCGTGCCGAGTGACTGGTTGAGCGTGTCGACGGCGGCGGTCACGGACTCCCAGGACCCCTCGCCCATGTCCCCGACGGTGAAGCCGGACAGCTGGTACAGGGTGTCGACCGCTCCCTGGAGCGAGTTGGCCTGCGCGTCTATCTTGCGGAATGCGTCGGTGACCTCGTCGACGATTGAGCCGAAGCCGTCCACGGCGTTGCCTGCGGCGCTCACGGCCCCCTCTGTGGTCGACGCGAGGTTCGCGGCGGAGTCGCTCGCGTCGTCGAAGCCCTCGGAGCCGTGCCTGAGGGCGTACGACAGGCTGTAGGAGACGTCCATGTAGTCGTTGTACGCCCCGATGCACTCGTTGACCTTGCCCACGAGGTCGGAGATGAGCGCCACCACCGCGACGGCGCGAATGGTGTTCCCGAGCGCCTTGAGCGACGTTTCGAGCAGGTTCATGTTGCCCGCCGCCTCGGCGGCGCTCCTGCCGAAGCTGCGCAGCGCCTCGGACTTCTTGTCGTTGAGCGCGAGCGACGTGCCGTACTCGACGACGGCACCCCTCAGGTTCACGAACGCCGAGCCGAGCGCGCCGACGGCCACGGACGCCGGGCCTGCGGCGGCTGTGAGGCCGAGGATGAGCTCCAGGAGGGTGACGGCCTCGGTCGGCATGCTGCCCACCGCGTCCGTCAGGCCGCCGAGCAGGCCGAGGAAGACCTGCAGGATTGGCGTGACGCCGTCGCCGAGCTTCACGGCGAGCGCGTCGAAGTTGTTGGATATCATGGCCACGGTGCCGGAGAAGCCCTGCGCCTTCGCGTTGGCCTCGTTTGCGGCGTCGCCAGCCATGCCCCATGCGTCGGAGACGCCGTTCCATGCGTCCTCGGACATGATGAGCGCGTCCTGCAGCACGCCCTGCCCGCCTGCCGCGTCGTAGACCTCCTGCGTGAGCGCCCTCAGGAGCTGCTTGTCGCGCACGTTGGCGAAGCCGAGGTTCTGCAGCACCATCTCGACGGACTCGCCGCGCATCTGGAGGTCTGCCAGGCCCTTGACGAAGGCGTACATGGCGTCGGACGGCGTCGTCTTCCACGAGGCCGCGAAGTCCTCGGCGCTCATCTGCGCCACGGTCGCGAAGCCCTCAAGGCCGTCGCCGCCCGAGGCGACAGCCGCCTCGATGTCTGCCATGACGCGGTTGAACGACGAGCCTGCGGCCTCGGCCCCCTGGCCCGAGGAGGCCATGGCGGCGGCCCACGCGAGCGCCTGGTCGGTCGTGAAGCGGTACATGGTCGCGGCGCTTCCCATGTACGAGATGACGTCCATGATCTGCGTCTCGTTGGTGGCCATGTTGTTGCCGAGTCGCACGAGCGCGTCGCCGAAGTTGACGGCCTCGTCCTCGCCGAACTTCATGGTCGAGGTGAGCTGGCCGAGCTGCGTGGAGATGTCCTCGGCGTTGAGCGACGTGGCGATGTCGAGGTTCGACACGACCTCGGCGGTCTTGCCGAGCTTCTCGAAGGAGACGCCGACCTGGGCGAGCATCGCCTCAATCTCAAGGATGCCCGACGCGCTGGTCACGTGGGAGGTCGAGTACTCGATTGCCGCGTCGTAGAGCCTCTGGTAGTCGGCCTCGGTCGCGTTGACCGTCTTGCGCATGTCGCGGTAGGCCGAGTCTATCTCGTCGGTGATGGTGATGATCTGGTACGCCGCGGACACGAGGATTGGCGTGAGCGTGGAGTAGATGCCGTAGCCCATCGTCCTGATGGAGTTGAACGCCTTGCCCCAGTCGGTGCTCATCGCCTTGCCCGCCTCTGAGACGGACTTTATCTCGGCGCGCAGGTCGGCGAGCGCCGCCCTCGTCTGGTAGACGGACTTAGCGTCCTCGAACTGGGCCTTGCGCCTGATTGCGGTCTCGTACTCCGCGCTGAGCGCCGAAAGCTCCTCGGCGAGGCGCTTGTACTCGTCGCTGGCCATGCCGCCGTTCTGGCCCGCCAGCTCGCCCATGCGCGTCTTGACGGCCGAGAGCCTCGCCTGCAGCTCCTCTGCGGCCTCCGTGGACTCGGTGAGCCCCTTCTCAAGGTCGGACAGGCCCATGCGCAGGAACGGGTTCCCGCTGCGGGCTATCTCCTTGAGCGATTCCTCAAGCTTCGCGGCGCGCTCGTCGAGGGTCGCGACGAGCTCGCAGGAGAGCCGCATCATCTCCTTGAACGTCTCGACGTCGTTCACGCCCGCCTTGACGGCCTTGTTGGATGCCTGGAAGCTCTCGCGCAGGCCAGCGGCGGCGACGTCTATCTCGCGCGTGTCGGCGACGATGCGCTTGAACTTCGTGTCGAGCTCCACGGCCTCGGACACGAGGGCGCGCTGCTGCGCGGAGACGGCCTTCATGTCCACCTCCGCCTCCTGGAAGACGGTGGCGGCCTTCGCCTCGTCGAGCACGGCGAGCCACTCGTGGTGCTCTCGGACGAGCTGCCTGTACCTCTCGATAAGGCCCTCGGACGTGAGGGCCATCTCGGCCATCTTCTCGTTTGCGGCGGACTGGCCCTTGACTCCCTGGCGGAACTCGCGCTCCGTGACGCCGAGCTCGTTCATGGCGCGCGCGAGCTGCTCGACGTCCTCTATCTCGCCCTTGATGCCGAAGGAGTCCTTCATGAATGCGAGGAACTCCTTCGAGGAAAGGCCGACGGCGACGAACTCGCGGTTGAGCGCCGCGAGCTTGTCGTTCGTCTCGTTGTAGCCCTTCGTTGCGGCGGCGAGCGAGCGCGACACGTCGTGCATCGCGTCCGCAAAGCGGCCCATGCCGCCCTGTGCGTCCGCCTGCAGCTGCCTGAGGTGGCGCATCTTCTCGGCAAGCTCGCCGATGCGGTTCGAGAATATGCGTGCCTTCTCGGAGGCCGCGCCCATAGACTCTGGGTCGAGCTTGAGCGCGGCCTCCATGGCCTTCGCCTGCTTGCCCGTGCGCTTCAGCACGGACTCAAGGGACTTCAGCTCCTTGGCCGCGCCCGAGGTGTCGGCACCGATGCGGATTGTCAGGCCCTTGTATACCTCGGCCACGGGTTGTCCCTCCCTGGGTTAGTGGAGCATGGTGTCTATGTCGTCCTGCGTGGCGAGGCGCTCCCCCGTCTGCGGCGCTGCCTGCGGCTCGTTGAGCCGCCTGTAGGAGTCGAGCGTCCACATGAGCCTGTGGTAGGGCATGTGGCGCAGGTCCTGGTATGAGAGCCCCGCCCTGAGCGCGGAGACGAGCAGGGCGGAGTATGGGCGCTCGACCGCGTCCACAGCCGCCCCGCCCGCCTGCCGCCTAGGCCTCGGAAGGGGCTTCCCGAAACAGCCCGTCTTGGATGGCGGGCATCACCGCCCCGAGGACGGAGAACATGTTCACGCCCGTGATTCCACGGGCCCACTCCCTCACGGGCGGGGTCGCGTCGTCGTGAGCCTTCAGGCACGCCCACAGGGCGCGGATGGTGCACGCCCACGGGACCGTGCCGTCGGCTGGTGTGATGTCCCTGATGAGGTCCGCGCCGTCGAACTCCTCCTCGTAGAGCAGGAGCGTCCAGAAGCTGACCTCGAACTCGACGGGGCCGTCGCCAAAGTCGACCGATGCCATCGCGCGCCCCTTATCCCATGACGGGCTTCTGGACGGCGATGAACCAGTTTTCGTAGCCGGTGTCGCCCTTGACGGAGAAGCCCTTGGCCGTCACCGTGCTGTCGTCGAAGTGGTGTGCGGCCATGGTGATGGAGAGCGCCTGCGTGTCGGGCGTGGTGGAGTCCGTGCGGGTGTTCGCGTCGGACTCGGGGCGCGACAGCGTGCACTCGTAGTAGGCGAAGCGCTCGGGCTTGGTGTTGGAGGACACCTCGAAGAGCAGCGCGAAGCGCTTGGTGGGCGCGTTCGCGTCCTCCCAGGTGACGCCGTTCGTCTCCTTGTAGCCCAGGATGTCCACGAGGGCCTCCTTGGGCATGTGCGCGATGGTCAGCGTGCCGGAGTATCCGGCGTTGCTCGCGTCGAAGGAGGCGTAGCCGGAGTTGTCCGCCCAGAAGGTGTCCACGGAGCCCTCGCGGCTGATGGACAGGGAGACGGCGCCGGGCAGCTTCTTGGGCGTGCCGTAGGAGCCGTCCTCGTCGGAGATGATCGCGTAATGCACGTTGGAAAGGCCGAAGATTACGGTGTTCTCTGCTGCCGCGCTCATTCGTAAACCTCGCATTCTGTGAAATATAGGGCCAGCTCGTAGCAGCCCTCGGTGTCTATCCACGCATCGACCGCCTCGTAGGGGCCGAAACGCTCGAAAATCGCCCGCTTCAGCGCCGTCTCAAGCGCCTCGTCGGGGTACCGCTCGTAAAGCTCCACGCGCCAGCGCGTGCACGTCGCGAACATGGCGTCGTCGGCCATGAAGGTGCGGTCGTCGTCCGCGAGGAACACCGCGTACGGGAGGTCCGGGGCCTGCCCCAGGGGCCAGCACACGCGGGCGCACGGGACGACGGCGGAGACGCAATCCATCACGTTTTCCGCGCTCATGCCTCAAGCCCCCTCTGCACCGCGCCGTGCACGCGGCCCTCGAAGTCCTCGAACGTCTTGTCCGCAGCCTTGGCCAGGTGCGGGTATCCCTGCACGCGCCCGCCGCCAGAGAGGGCGTGGCCCTTCTCAAGGAGGTGGACGAGGCCCGGCTTGTCCCTGTTGCCGATGTGGCCCTCGACGCTTGTCTGGGACTCCCTGACGACCTTGTACGAGAAGCCCTTCGGGTAGCGCTGTCCCGGCTCAAGGGCGCGGCCCTGCCGCCACGGGGGCGTTCCGTCGCCCGTGCCCGTCGCGGAGCGCGAGTTCGCGCGGGCCGCCCTGCGGCCGACCTTGCACGACTCCTTGATTGCCGACTCCATCTCGGACGAGACGTTGCGCATGGCGTGCTCCAGAATCCCGGAGAGCGCGGCGGAGAAGCCGTCTGCGCTGGTGACGACGTCCCTAGCCATCGCGGAGCCTCCTCTTGAGGGTCAGCGTGGTGAACTCCCCGCCGTCGACCGCGCGCTCCACGTCGTATGCCGTGCCGCGCATGACGCACTCCTGCTCGCCCCTGTAGTCGCAGGTGCGCAGCTGCACCTCCGCGTCGGCCTTCAGACCGGCGGAGCGCGCCGCCATGTATGCCGTGGCACCCATCGAGTAGGGGTTGGCGAACACGCTGCGCGACTCGCGCACCTCGGTGAACGAGCCGTCCTCGCGCTGCACGGTCCTGACGGCGGTGAGCGCCACGACCTCGCCGTACCTCATTCGCCCACGCCCCTCACGAGCGTGGAGTTCACGAGGTCGCACACGAGGGCGCGGTACGACTCGTCGAAGCGCGGGGCCTCGGAGTTGTCGTATCCGAACCTCGCCTTGCAGAAGAGCGCGACCGCGTGCACGACCAGCGGCCCCTCCTGGTCGATTACGTCGGCGGGCACGCCCGCGCGCGCCATGTCGTCCCTGGCGGCGTCGATGAGGAGCTGCACCTCGGGGTCCAGCTCGTCTGCCGAGACGCGCAGGATGCGCTTCATGTCTTCCAGGAGGGCCATGGCCTACTCCCCCTTCGGGGCGCGGCGCTTGGGCGCGTCCTTCGCGGGGGCGTCCTGCGCCTCGACGAGGGTCCCGAACCCCGCGCCGTTAATCTCCGACACGCGCTTGGCCGTGGCCTCGAAGGCCTCGCCCTCGTCGCGCCACCCGTTCTTGTCGGCGTCCCAATAGCGCTTGAGGGCCTTGGCGAGCATCGCTAGGCCCCCAGCTTGACCAGGAGGAAGCCGTAGGGGTCGAGCACCTTGCCGTCGGATGCCATGAGCGCCTTGGTCTTCTTCTGGTTGGACTCGTGGTCGACCCACGCGACGGTCGTCATGGGCATGCCGGGCTGCGTGTTGACCGCGTAGTCGTAGAGGTCGCCGTAGATGGCCACGACGTCGCCCGCCTTGGTGGTTGCGGCGTCGGCGTCGGGGAGGATGGCGGTGGACACGAGGTGCACGGTCTTGCCCATGAGGGTGGGCGTGCGCTTGCCGCTCACGGGGTCGTAGGTGTAGCCGACCTGGCTTCCCTCGGTGTTGGACATGGTGTCCACGTACTTGTTCCAGGTCTTCTTCGCAATCCACCACTCGCCGTTGTCGTACTCGGGCTCGATGGCGGCGTCGACCTTGGAGTGCCAGGGCTTCCAGTCCTTCATCTCGGCCTTGGTCATGGTCACGACGTTCTCGATGCGGGGGTCCTTGGTGATGCCGAGGAACTGGCCCACGCCGTCGCCGTTGACGATGGCCTGCTCAAGGGCCTTGACCATGGCCTTGGCGACCGCAGGCACGAAGAGGGCCTGGAAGTCGGCGTAGGTCGTGGCCTCGGCGAGCAGGGACTGGGACATGCGGCACTCAAGCTCGTAGAACGAGAAGGAGATGGTCGCGTCGTTGGTCACGCCCTGGTAGCCGCTGACGGACAGCTCCGTCTTGGAGTCGCCCTTCTGGAGCCAGGTCGCCGTGGGGTTGAGGTCGGTGATGCGGAAGACCACGCCGCCCTGGACGCTCATCTTGCGCACGGCGTTCCAGATGTCGCCGTAGTGCTCCATCTTGGAGATGATTTCCTTGGCGGTGCTGGTGGGGACCTGCGGGGCGACGCCCGTGGTGACGGTGGGCGTGGCGATGATGGTGCCCTTGTCGTCGCCGCTGCGGTGCTGGATGACGGAGGGCATCTCCTTGCCGCGAACCACGTAGTCCATGAAGGCCTTGCGGTACTCCACGGTGTCGTACGGGTCGAACTCCGCCTCCTCTGCGGCTGCGGCGTCCTCGGCGGCGGGCTTCACGACCTGGCTGCGCAGCTGAGCGCCGATGACGGCGTTGGAGGCCAGGGCCGCTGCGGCTCCCTGCTCGCGCAGGGCTGCGGCGGCGCTGCGGCGCTCCACCTCGGCGTTGAACAGGGCGACCTGCTCGCGCATCTTGTCGGTCGGGGTGCTGCCGCCCTCAAGCTCGGCGGCGATTGCGGCGCGTCGGGCCTCAAGGCCGTCTGCGCCGAGGGCGCGGTACTGCGCCTCGTCGTACAGTTCGAACTCCATGTCATGCCCCTCTCTAGAGCGATAGGAGGATTGCCAGCCGCTCCCTGCGGTCGGCGTCTTGCGCACGTGCGAGCAGCTCCTGCTCGTGCTGTCCCTCAATCACTCCGTCGAGGTAGCCTCGTGCCGATATCTCCGTCTGGTCGTTGGCCGGGAAGGTCACGGCTGACACGTCGTAGACCTTCGCCACCTTCCTGACGGTGGATGTCCTTGTGTTCGGGTCGTAGTCCCAGCCGTCCTCTGCGACCTTGAAAGACCAGCTCATGCTGTATATGAGGCCGTTCTTGATGCTCTCGTACGCCTCGCGCCCGCCCTGGCACTTGGACAGGTCGGCGCGCACGAGCAGGCCGTGGTCGTCGCACATGACGGAGAGCGTGTTGTTGCGCTGGCGCGCCAGGACGGAACCCATGTGGTCCACGAGGAAGATGACGTCCGACATGTCCGCGCCGTCCAGGGCGCTGCGGTCGATGGTCTCGTAGAACCCGTCGTAGAGCTCATAGGCGTTCCCGAACGTCGTTGCGTAGCCCTCGACGATCATGGCCCCGTCCTCGTCGGCGTCGTGCACCGTGAAGTTCGTCATCTCGATTGAGCGATATTCGCGCCCGTCAACAACCGGCATCGCTGCCCCCTTACTCGTTGAAGTCGTCGCTGCCGTAGGCGTCCGAGTCCTTGTAGAAGGTGTCGCTGCCCTCAAGGTCGGCCTCGCCGTTCTCGTCTGAGACGTTCTTCTTCATGCGGCCGCCCCCCGACACGCCCACCATCGAGGACACGGCGGCGGCGTTGACGTACTCGCCGCGTATGACGCGCACGTCGCCGCCCTCGACGGGCGGCAGCTGCAGGACCTCGCGGGCCTCGTTGATTGAGAAGACCCCTCGGTCGAGCATGTCGCGCACCATGTTTCGCTTGGATGCGTTGGAGGCGTATTCGAGCCTGTTGGACGAGAAGGAGAGGCGGTTGCCGTGGCGCTGCTGCACGGGCGAGAAGCACATGTTGGTCAGGCCCTCGCCCAGCTGCACGCCGAACGGCTCGACCTTCGACTCGTACCAGGCTCCGAACTGGTCCTCGGTGAAGTTGGTGGTGAGCACCGGCGCGCTCATGCCGAAGTAGTTGCAGACGTTGGAGGTGATGCGCTCCATCTCGGCTGAGTCCATGGTGTAGCTCTGCGGCTCGACCTGCTTCACGTCGAGGAACGTCTGGTCGTAGACCATCATGCCGCTCACGTTCGACGAGGACAGGTTGCCCTCCATGAACAGGCGGCGCTTCTCCTCGAGCTGCTCGGGCTTGACCATGCCGGGCACGGAGCCGATGAAGCGAATCTTCGCGCCGTTGCGGATTGCGGCGTCCTGCGCCTGGTTCTGCGCGTCGATGAGCTGCATGGTCCTGCGCAGGCAGTTCGGCTCGCCGAAGAAGTCCGACTGAACCTGGAGCTTGGAGAGGATGCACACGTCCCCGAGCGGCAGCGCCGCCTGGTCGCCCGCAGCGAAGCTGAAGCGCACCCACGGGTCGCCAGCGACCTCCACCACCTCGGCGAACTCGCACTTGACCGGGAAGAAGCCGACCTTGCTCCAACCGTCCGAGCCGTACACGGGCACCACGAAGGCGGTGCCGTCCGAGTCGTAGACGGCGGCGAGGCGCTTGAGGAAGGTCGGCCACGTCATGATTGGGTTGGGCCTCGACAGCACGGCCTTGCGCACGTCCGGGCACGACTCGCCCTCCACCTCGGGCTTCATCTTCGAGCAGGCCGTCGCGAAGCGCTCTATGCACGCCCGCGTTATCTCCTGCTCGTAGATGGGCCCGTCCCAGGTGGAGAAGTTCGGCGCGCCGTCGGTGAACGTCCGATAGGCGGGTGCCGACACCTTCTTTTCTTTTCCGAGAATGCGCTGCAATAGTCCCATGCCCGCATGGTCGCATGGTTTCGTTACGAAATCAGTACCTTGCACGGTACTACCTGCTAGGTTGCCAAAAATCCACCTGCTACGAGTTGATGTTGACCAGCTCGTCGGCGAGGTTGCACGCGCCTATGTAGGCCATCAGCTCGGCCATGAAGCCGTCGATGCGGTTGCGCGAGTCGTTGCCGCGCTTGTCGGGCTGCAGATTGCGGTTCACGTCGAGCTTCACCTGGACGTTCATGCGGCAGAAGCCGTTGACGGGGTTGCCGCCGTCCACGATGCGGTGCCTGCCGTAGTCGCTCTTGAGCTGGTACATGGGCTGGGAGAGCGTCTGCACGCCCTGGCGCACGGGGAACACGCGGGCCTTGCCGACCAGCAGCTCAAGCTCGCGGCGCGTGTGGTCGTCGACGTGCCACGGGTCGAAGAAGACCGCGTACGTCCACAGGTCCTCCTCGTCGCGCAGCTCCTTGAGCCAGTCCACTATCACGATCTTGTCAATCTTGTTGCCAGGCACCGTGCGCATGAGGCCGCGCGCCACCCACTGGGCGTAGGGCGCACCGTCGCGGTCGCTGCGCATGCCAGCCTCAAGGGACTCGCTCAGCACGTCCTCGGGGAGCCAGTACATCGAGCGCTCGTACAGGCGCTCGTCGCCCGGGCGCATGACAAGCATCTGCGCTGCCGTGAGGTCGATTGTGTCCGAGGCGTCGAATCCGCACACGCCGTAGCCGTGGCGCACCGTCTCCATGTCCAGGGGTGCGGGGTTCACAGCCTCGTCGAACCTCAGCCACGCCACCGAGGCGTTCTCGGGCAGGTTGAAGTCCTTGGTCATGACCGTCGGGCGGTACACGGGGTCCTGCTTCGCGCGCGCCACCTGCTCGCGAAGGTACGAGAGCTTCTTGACCGTGCCGAGGCCGGGGTTGGACTTCTTCCAGCACTCCTCCCTGTCCCACTCGTCGCGGTCGTCCAGCTCGTAGATGAAGCAGAGGAAGTTGTCGTCGGCCACCTCGCCGTTGAGCCAGCGCACGGCGTAGCCGTAGCGGTCGTCGAAGAACCCGTTGCGCACGAACCCGTTGGTCGTGATCATGACGATGAGCGGCTGGTTGCGCGCGGCGGTGCCCTGGCGCAGCAGCTCCCACACAGCGCCGTCGGTCGCGGCGTGAATCTCGTCGAGGATGCCGAGGTGCACGTCGAAGCCGTCGAGCGACTTCGGCTTTGCGGGCAGCGGCTTCACGTAGCCCATGTTGCCCGAGACCTTGATTCGGTCGGTGGAGTTGTGGAAGAGGCGCTTGAGCTGCGGGGACTGCGCGACGATGCGCTTGAAGGCGTCGTAGCCGAGCTTGGCCTGGTCGAGCGAGTTGGCGGCGTTGTAGACCTGCGGCGCGCCCTCGCGGTCGGCCACGGCCATGTAGGCCTCGATGCCTGATATCAGCGAGGTCTTGCCGTTCTTTCGCGCCACGTCGATTAGGACCTCGTGCACGCGCCTGAAGCCGTCGTCGTCCACGAAGCCGAATATCGCCTGAACCCACGCCTTCTCGTACAGCTCAAGCTTGAACGGCTGGCCGAGCTTGCCGCTGGGGTAGCAGCAGAACGTCTCTATGAACTTGACCGGGCGCTCTGCGGCAGCGATGTCGAAATGCCAGGGGCCGCCCTCGTCGAGCAGCCACCTGACGAGGATGCGGCACGTCATCTTCAGCTTCTCGCAGGCGACCTCCTCGCCCGTGAGCACCAGGCGGACGTACGTGGACAGGTCGCAGTCGGGGAGCATGCCGAGGCTTTCCACCGGGCTGGGGGTCAGGGGCACCCCCTCCGACGAGGCGTCAGCCATTCAGGAACTCCATCAGGGCGTCCTTGCGCCCCGTTGCCTTGAGCAGGGGCAGCAGCGTCTTCAGGCATGCGTTCTTGTCTGCCATGTACTGGTGCATCAGGGTCGCGGCGGGGTGCGGGCGGTCGCCCTTCGGCGTGTCCACGATGCTGCCCTCGCGCTCTATGGTGCGCTGCAGGCCCTTTATCTGCACCGTGTAGAAGCACATGTCGCGCAGCGTGCCCTCGATGAGCGCGGCCTCGTCGAGCCCGTCGAACATCGGTGCCACAATCCCGTACAGCTCTCCCGCATCGTCAGGTATCATGTTCCTCCAAGTCCACCAGGTTGCCGAGCTCGTCGAAGCCGTAGCGCGCGGGCGCTTCGGCGCGGTCGGCCCTCCCGTATATCTCGGGGTGCTCCAATGCGTGGCACTTGCGGCACAGCGGCTCAAGGTTCTCCTGCGCGAAGGCCACGGCGGGGTTGTCCACGTTCTCGGGGCCCAGGTGCACCTTGTGGTGCACTATCTCGGCTGGCGTGTACCTGCCCTGCGCAAGGCAGCGTGCGCACAGGCCCTGGTGCAGGCGCATGCACAGCTCGCGCGACCTCTCCCACTGCTTTGACTTGTATATGTGCCGCGCAAAGTCCCTGGCCACGGGCACCCCAAACGCAACTAGACAAAAAATAGGCGTTTACCTGGGAAAATAGTAATATGGAACCGTAACGTAATCAGTACCCTTCGGGGTATTTTTTATTTTCGGCCGCGACGCTCGCCTTTTTTAGAC
>ERZ780178.274-NODE-274-length-41228-cov-31.047313_pt1 | contig 41228 bp, 43 predicted proteins | sample MGYA00511018_ERZ780178 | MGnify/ENA primary metagenome ERZ780178 (study PRJEB29588, sample SAMEA2151439) | human gut metagenome | biome: human gut; feature: human-associated habitat; material: faeces | place: Denmark | collected 2008/2010 ...
TCAAGGAGATGTTGGAGAGCGAGGTCAGTGACGATCTGAAGGCATTGAAGGCCCGCGTAGCCAAGTTGGCAGACCTCTACGAGGCAGCCATCAACAAGGTGAAGGAAGCCAACGACCAGGCAGTTCACGACTTCCTGGCCCGTCGTCTCTACAACATGACTGGCGACATCGTGATGTCTCTCCTCATCCTCGACGACGCCACCAAGTCACCCGAGCTGTTTGCGAAGAGTGCCAACGTATATGTCCGCATGGCAGAGGAAGAAGTCCTCGGTCATTCCGCATACATCCAGAACTTCACTCCCGAATCTCTGGATAACTTCAAGGCTTAATCCGCGCAATTCTCAAGGAGTTATCGAACCTCATCCCTTCCCTAACTCCTTCCGAATCACCATAAAAAAAATCCGAGGCTTCCCTGCCCCGGTTTTTTTTATCCCCTTCCCATCCATCAAGTCCGTCCGAACGAAAAGGCAATTTTTATCAAGAACCAACGGTCGCTGGCCGAAGGGAAAGGCAATTCGAGAAGCATTCCTGCTGTTCTAAATAAACGAGATTTACAGGAATAGGGCAGCTAAAGCCACCCTTTCTGCAGGGTATCAGCAGCCTCTCAGCAAGTAGCGAGCAAGCAGCCTTTCAGTAGCGAGCAAGCAATAAACTCAGCAAGCAGCCTTTCAGTAGCGAGCAAGCAATAAACTCAGCAAGCTGTAAGCTACGAGCAAGCAGCCTTTCTGTAGCGAGCAAGCAATAAGTTCAGCAAGGCGGTCGCATCCCGCAAACCGCAGCTCCGCTGCTGGCGTAGACCTCTGATGGTCCGCCAACCATAGAATGAAATGGTTCAGAGCGACGTTTCTGTCCCCTACAAGGGGAGCCGAAGGGGTCGTAAAGACTATTGAGGAGGAGCGGTTTCCTCTTCTTCCCTGAGGGGAGAAGACCGAGATGAGAGGTGGACCCTCCCTTAAGGGTAAGGGAGGACTGGTGGGTTTTCGAAGATCTCTTAAGGTTCAAGGAAGCACTGGTAGGTTTTCGAAAAAAAACTCATAATCCTTTGGCTTTTACGCAGAAAACCCTTATATTTGCACAGAATTTAAAAAACAGGAGGAATTATGGAACCATTGAATAAAGAATTTTGGGAGAAGCGTGATGCTGCAATGAAAAGATTCATGGCATCAAAGGAAAGAAAAAGAAAGCGTATGGCAGAGTTAGAACAGATGCTCCGTCAGGATTATCTTGCTCGTACAGGAGAAGACCCAAAGTTTGTAAATGTTTGGTGAAATGAAAGAGCTTTCTTTGAAAATGATTAATGCCTCTTCGCCGTATGATGTTATGATGGTAGATTCAAACACTTATCGTTTCGTAACAGATTATGGCGTAGAGATAGCTATTAGCTTTGATCTTGATGACTTGCTGGAACATTGCGAGGCATACATGTTTAATATTACGAATGTGAACAAGCATCGTTCTCCTCGTGATATGAAGGTAAGAGATACAGTAATTGCTATAATAGACAATTTCTTTGAGACAAACGAGTTTGCTCTCCTTTATATATGTGAAACGGGTGATAGAAAGCAAGCATTGCGAAATCGCTTATTTGATTCTTGGTTTGCTTATGCTAATGGCAAAGAACAATATGTAATTATGGTTGCTAATATCCAAGACTTAGAAGGAGTAAATAATTATGCAGCAATGATTCTGAGAAAAGATAATCCAAATTTTGTAGATTATGTTTCTGAATTCAACAATACTGTTAATTTATTTATGTTGAAGCCAGAGCATTAGCAAGATGTCATCTCCCTACGGCCCCAAAGCAGCAAGCCTCTATTCGTGTCCCTGCGTTCCCATGAACAGCTCTTCAGCAAGGCGGTCCCATCCCGCACAAAAAACCGCAGCTCTGCTGCTGGCGTAGACCTCTGATGGTCCGCCAACCATATAGCGAAGCGGTTTGAGCACCGTTTCTGTCCCCTACAAGGGGAACCGAAGGGGGCGTAAAGACTATTGAAAGGGCGGTTGGTACATCCCTTGTCCCCTGAGGGGAAAGGTTGTGCAAATGAGCGCAATGAAAGCGAGCTTTCATATTGCCGAGTGCAGCCAACCTTCTCCATGAGAAAAGGGCTTGGGAAAAGCGGTGGGCCCTCCCTTAAGGTTAAGGGAGGACGGGTAGGTTTTCGAAAAGCCAGCTTTATCAAAAAAGAAAAAATAATTTATAATGTTCGTTGTGAACATTATAAATTATTTTTTCTCCAGCACCAATGCCACACTCTAAACACCGGTTCACTCAGCGCCTCCGCAGGATAAAACCTCAACAACCTGAAATCCCGGCACAATCTATTAAGATTATGTCCCAAATCCATCCGCTTGTCATAATGCCCGAAGTTGCCACCATTCAAGATATCATCAAGAAGCATCCGTCCCCTCTTTGCATCCATCGGAGCAAACATCATCTCCTCCGGCAGCCCCATCACCTGATGCAGAACAAACATCATAGCCCCAGCAAACCGCCACAATCCAAGAAGCTTCAACTCCCTCTGCAAGGAACTTAACTTTTCACAATCCACATTCCATTTTCTGACCACGAAGAAGTAATCCACCACCTGTCTCAATCCCACACCCTCATAGAAATAATGATGGTAGAGATGATAAAGCTGATAAACACAATTAAAGGAAGGCGTAGGAACAGCGACAGCACCATCGCCATGCACCAGTTCCACCATGTTGCCACACTGAGCATCGACATTCCTCTTCAGCCACTTCTGCAGCCTCCTGTTAAAAACAAAGTTAGCCATGAATCCAGGCGTAGAATGCAGTTCCACGGTCACACCATTGACGGTAAGACCAATATGGTTGAAACTCTCATCCTCCACCTGTCCATTCGTATTTTTCACAAGCGAGTGAGCGAGCGCCCTGATCTCCTCACGCCCAGCATTCACCCATATATCCACATCGCCAGGCGTCCTTGCCGAAGGATTAGGATACATCACAGCATTCCCCTGCCCTTTCAAAATACAGCAAGGATACCCCGCATCCCTCACCTTATTATATAGCGCCACAGTAGCCCTGTCCAGCACCTCATTACGTTGCTGAATCTTTCTGCTGAAGGCAAACCAGCTCATCAGCAATTGCAGATGTGGCGCAGTCTCCTTAGGCAGTTTCTGAACCCCCTCGAACACAACCCCTATCAGAGTCTGTTCCTTAGCGAACTCATAGAAAGCGCCCCAGTCGAACCCCTTCAGTTCTGTTCCATCAAGAAACTCTGTGCCCTCATAAAGTCCCAAACTAAATTGAATAAATCGAAAATATAAATCTGTCATACCTTTACATCTTTTGCTGTTACAGAAGTTAAGTTATAGAAGTTATAGCTGTTAGTTAAGTTATAGAAGTTAAAGAAGTTATCACTCCCTCCGCTCGTTCGGGAAGTTAAGGGACAACAGCATCGTATCCCTGAGTTCCATAAACAGCAATTCCTGCAAGTTGCGAGCAAGCAGCACGCCCTGAACCAACGGTCACCGGCCGAAGGGAATTGAAAATCGCTGGCCGAGGGGTAAAGCAAAGGTAAGGGGCAGAAGCTCTTAGCCCAGGGTAAATGAATACAAGCAGCACGCCCTGAAAGGGCAGAAGCTCTTAGCCCAGGGTAAATGAATACAAGCAGCACGCCCTGAAGGGGCAGAAGCTCCTAGCCCAGGGCAACGCCCTGGGTTATCATGTTCGCAAGCAGCACGCCCTGAAGGGGCAAAAGCTTTAAAACTCCAAACAATTTTTAAGGCTTTTGCCCTTACAGGGCGCCTTGCCGATTGCCATTATACCCAGGGCGCAGCCCTGGGCTAAGAGCTTCTGCCCCTTCAGGGCGTGCTGCGTATTACACAACCGTACAGGTCGATAAAATTCCCTCTTATCTCCTCCTATATCAGTTATTTGAATCATTTTTAACTCAAGCTCTTCAGCAAGGCGGGTTCATCCCCGCACAAAAAACTGCAGTTTGCTGCATGGTGTAGACCTCTGATGGTCCGCCAACCATAGAAAAAATGGTTCAGAGCGACGTTTCTGTCCCCTACAAGGGGAACCGAAGGGGTCGTAAAGACTATTGAAGAAGACCGAGATGAGAGGTGGAGCCTTCTTTAATGGGAAAAAGCGGTGCAAATGAGCGCAATGAAAGCTCGCTTTCAAATTGCCGAGTGCAGCCCGCTTTATCAAAAAAGAAGGAAGGGTTGATTTTAGAACAACGGTAAGGAAGGACGGGTAGGTGATGTCACTGTTAGAAGTTAGTGCTATTCTTGAATATATATCCTTAGGGCTATAATATTACTAATCAAGGAGATTTCATGTGTATACAAAGTTTCATCTCTGTATTTTGTTATTTCTTGTTCTTCATTCTCCAGAAGGTTACATTCATACCGTCCTCACTAACTTTTACATTAAGAGTTAGGATTCTTGCACCACCGCTTTTGCCTTTACCCTTGTCAGCAATGGCCATTCTTATCTTACGAATGCCACCACCAAGGTCATCTCCAACAAGAGGATTCTTATAAATTTCATCTAACCAAGCATTATAGTCAGTCTTCAATGAATGATATTTTTTAGCCAAACGTTTAAACTGTCTCTTAAACTCAGGGCCATATTCAATATGTACATTCATGTCAATCCTCCATTTCTAAATCTTTTAATAAATCCCTTGCATCAGGTAGTTTTCTTCCTTCCAACTTAGCAAGTTTTACTTCCTGCAAAGCTCTTGTCAAACTTTCCTTCACAAAAGCTTGCTGCTTCTGTGTTTTTGTCAAGATTGGTTCTTTTACAACCGTAGTTGACACAACACCACGAAGCATATTAATAGCCTTACGAATGTTTTGCAGAGGCTGGTTTGAATCTACCGTTACTAATATCTGTTCCATAATCTTCTCCTTTTAAACGTTTAAAGTCTTTTTGACTATGCAAAGATTGTGCAAATCGAACGCAATGAAGCTCGCTCCAATTGCTGAGATGCCGCCAATCTTAAGCAAAGATACATTATTCCCCTCACATCGCCAAACTTCTTACATGATTTTAACACAAACGATACGTAAACTGATCTATCTTTTTGCATTAATACCTAACATCATAATCAAGTCTCCCTTATATTGTTCATATATCTGCCAAAAAATACGCTTTTTGATTGAAAACACCAAGAAAATAGTAGAAAATCTACAAGCTATCAGCAAATTACTCAATGCGCCAGCCACCTTGTCCCTGCAGTCGAATTAGCAGCACCCCCATGTCCCTGCGGTTTATCCCGCACAAAAAAAACGCAGCTCTGCTGCTGGCGTAGACCTCTGATGGTCCGCCAACCTTATAGCGAAGCGGTTTGAGCACCGTTTCTGTCCCCTATAAGGGGAACCGAAGGGGTCGTAAAGACTATTGAAAGGGCGGTTGGCACATCCCTTGTCCCCTGAGGGGAAAGGTTGTGCAAATGAGCGCAATGAAAGTCCGCTTTCATATTGCCGAATGCAGCCAACCTTCTCCATGAGAAAAAGGGCTTGGAAAAAGAGGTGGAGCCTTCTTTAATGGGAAAAAGCGATGCCAATGAGCGCAATGAAAGCTCGCTTTCAAATTGCCGAGTGCAGCCCGCTTTATCAATAAAAGAAGGACGGGTTGATTTTAGAAAAAACTTAAGGTTAAGGGAGGACTGGTGGGTTTTCGAAAACCTTCTTATACCACTCTACCATAACCTTAGCCTTTTCCTCCCAGGAAAGCTCCATTTGTCTTTCCTTGCAATTCTCCGAAAGAAGCCTCAGCAAAGACCTATCCTTTTCAAGCTCATTGAGCAATTTAGCGAAATCACGAGCCGACTGAGAAGGAGAAGAAAGAGAAACCTTCCTACCAACCTTATCATTCACAGCATCACCCTGACCGCAAGTATCAAAACAAACGACAGGAAGATTGTTGCCAATAGCCTCCAGCACGACATGAGGAGTACCCTCAGCAACACTGGTAAAGAGGAAAACATCCGACTTCTGCATGATGTTCTGTACCTCATCGTGGCTAACCGCACCATGCCAGATACACTTATCAGCAATGCCATAACTCTCTGCTAACATCTGATAGGAAACAGCATCACCACCACCTACAATATGAAGACGGAGCTTATCGTTTCCACTCTTAGCTACAGATTTTAAAGCCAAGCCCAACTGCTTGCGGAAATCCATTTTGCCAACCCAGAGCACATCAAAGGTATCTTTACCAGATTTATCCATGATAGGATGATCCTGCACATAGCACCCCGTCTCATTGAGCAGAGGTGAGTCAATACCCATATACTTCTTGAACGAGCGTTGCGAGTTCGATGAAGCAGAGAAGATGACCGATGCCTGATGCGCAGCAAGAAGCACACGCTTGGAATGTCTCAGCTGGATACCCGTCAGGAAATTCTTCAGACGCATGAACAACTTAGTCTTCACTCCAGCACCATCCAGATAAGCCACAGGGAACTTATCCTTGGCATCTACAGGTCCCCATACGAACGGCACCCCATTCTCTTGCGACAGCTTCCAGAGATAGCCCGGCTCACGAAATCCGATCATGTTGAGCTGATGCAACACATCCATCTTCTCCACCTTACAGATATCCTTTGCCAAGAGATACGTCTTCCACTGCCACTCCTTATAATATTTATAGAAGCGCCAGTCACCCTGATTCCAGCACATCTTCCTGATTTCCTCCGATACAGGATTATAATAGAAGTGCATGTTCTTCCCCTGTTCCAAGGTAGGCACCACCTCCTCTATTCTGTCCCGAAACTCCCCTTCGGTGATAATATACAGTTCACAGAACTTGGCGAGATTACTCACCCAGTTCCATGCCATTCCCGGCTCACTTCCCATACCAGGCGAGCAAGCGTATGCATTAATTAGTATCTTCATACATTACAGATATTTCATTAAACCTCCAACGCAAACTTATCTTTCGATAGCAGCGAAAGAAAAGCAGCGGTCATTACCTTTAGCAGATATGCAGCTAAGCAAATGATAGCAAACACAATAACGATGTTCAATGGGAACACACTATTCCACTTATTCGTAATAAGCATAAACTGCACGATATAAATCTCAAGCGTAAGTCCAGCAACAAGAGAGATACTTTTGCCTAAGAACCTCTTGCCGAAGCACCAGTCTGTCCATTTATACGATGCCACTTTATACCCATAATAAACAAAACTATGCAGAGGCACAAGCGCCAGCACCTGGACATCATACAGCCATCCCGTCTTGTTCTTTCCGATAGCCAATATCAGGAAATACAAGACAAACGAAAGCGCCATACCGCAAACATCCTTCACCCAATGCCCCATACTTATTCTGTCACGACAGACATACACCATAGCTCCCATCATCATGATGCTAAAATGACATACAAAATGAAAGCTCGTATGAAAAGGAGAACCTTCCGCCACAGGCATCCAGAAGAAATAAGCCACAGAGCAAGCTAACGCCAGACCGAAGAGAGACAACATGTATTTATTTTCCCCCCCCCGAATCGGCATTTAGCAGGCAAAACCTTTATCAGCAGATAGAACAAAGCATAATAAATTACGATAGTTTGCAAGAACCAATAGTCACTCCCCAATATCATTTTATCGAAAGTCAGCGGAACATCCCATATCAAGTTAGCTGCCACCACCCAGATAAACACCGCAGGCCACAACCTCCTGATTTTCCCTTTAAACCAATCGATAAAGCTCAGCTCCTTATGCTTTCCAAATCCCATCATTAGAAGATACCCTGCCACAAAGAAGAACAGCGCATTGCCCTGCACCCCAAAAGTAGCAAAGGCAGTATTCACCCCCTCATATAGCGGTTGGAAATGAGAATTCGTGATGAAGATAGCAGCCACAAACTTCATCATGTCCAATGAATATAAACGCTTCTTACTTAAATCGTTCATAGATATCTTCCATTTTTTTATTAATACAATCAATATTAAAGGTAGTATGAGCCAACTCTAAAGAGGCTTTAGCAATCTTTTCACGAAGTTCATCATCGCTAATCATTCTCTCCAGTTGCCTTGCCAATACATCCACATCGCCCACAGGAAACACCAATGCATTCTCACCATCAATTACAATGTCAGGCAATCCACCTACTGGAGTAACCACACAAGGTATGCCATAGGCCCAGGCATCAAGCACGCCCATTGGGAAGCCCTCGCCATCACTTGCAAGACAATAAATAGAAGCACGTTGGAAAGCAAGATCCTTAGCTTTTCCATTAACCCATCCTAAAAACACAACTTGCTTCTCTATTCCACACTCTTTAGCTATAGCCTTCGCCTTGTCAATTTCACCATTCCCAGCAATAACAACTTTCCAGTCGGGAAAAGAAGAAGCGATTTTAGAGAATCCTCGAATCAAATCAGCATATCCCTTGCGAGGTATTACAGTTCCTGCAAACAATATTTCTTTTTGCTTTAACTCTGGTTTAGGTTCTATCATTGGGCAAGGATTAAACAAAACTTCGATATGCTCTGTCAATCCCAAAGCCTCCTTTATCCATCTGCGCCATTGCTCAGACAAGACCAACACAAGATCTGCTTTAGAGAACAAATTGCGATATAGCTTTTTGTTAGCAGACTCATAGAGAAATTTTTCATTTGAAGGATGGAAATGCAAAATTGTCTTCTTATGCAACAACTTAGCTAACACAAAAAACAATTTCTTTCTCCTTGCCGACTGCGTTGTTGCCACATGTATATGCACTATATCATACCACGGCAGCAACAGCATATATTCGATAAGTGCAGTAACAAGATACCACACTTTCCTCCATGCTGGACCATCTCTGTGCGTCTGTATCCAGCGACAATGAAATCTCTTCCACTGTTCCCCAGTCTCGTGAGCTTTCACTACCGAAGTAATACCGCCACGAGTCTTTCTACTCGTAGCTACAACTAAAACTCTTGTCATATATCGTTCCTATTAATTATGAATTATTTATAACATCACGGCTGCCCTTAAGAAATATTGAACTGTGGGTCATTCACCACCTCTGCAGATTTGCTTTCCACTTTGTAAGTGTCTTTACTCTCTGGCATCAAAGGCAAATCACGAATATAAATCCTTTTCCTGAATAGCTCCTTTATTGGGTTGCTTTGCAGATATCTTTCGAAATTGTCAGAATATTGATCCTCATTCTGATAAAACCTTCTGGCTGCAATAATTGGATTCTCATTCATACCCATTTCCCTCATCGTGACATATCCGCCCTGCATATAGGCAAGGAAACTATGGGAATCTATCACATATACCCCATTGTGTGAGAAGCCTGTATAAGTCGGGTAGTTCGTGATGACAAACGGTACAAACCTTTTGTTTGAAAAATCACCAAGAGCGAGAAAATATTCAGGATGATTCCTGATGAATAGAGCCTTGCGTATAGCCTGCTCACAGCCTTCCTCCAATCGTCCCCAAGCCTCAGCATAGTTAATAGGTTCTACAGAGTAATGAATACATTTGGCATCAGCCACAAGAACGGCTTTTTTCATGCCTACCACAACGTCTATCTCTTCGCTATCCCCATTCTCGCCATAAACACCAGACTTCAGACAATTTATTGGATAAGATGTTCTTTTTTCTGTCAATTGTTGATACAAATAGTTTTCAAAGAGTTTTCCTCTATTGTCCAAATCAACACCTCCACGCAACATCATCTGGTCGATGATATTGTAAGGTGACGAATATAGAATCGGATAGAACGGAAGCAGATAATAGTCGCCAACGGGATATATCATCGAAGTCCACATATCATTATACCGACTCCAATCTGCCTCCATCTTCATTATCACCATTTTCACTTTGGAAGCCTTTATGTTGGTCAGCTTTACCACATACTCAATCAGCCTATCCTTGCGTATCTTGCTTGGCACTACACTGAAATCCTCCTTTTTGAATAATGCCACATCATAATCCTTATAAGTAGACACATACATGGCAATATATTGGATGGCTCCCCAGACAGATATTGCCTCGTCGACAGTAGCATTCGCCATCTGCGGCAAGACTGTTTCTCCTTGCAGAAACTCATAAAAGGCATCTATCGAAGCCTGCAAGTCATCCACTATTTCCTTGTGTTCCTTTGCGTTTCCCTGTCCAAATTCAAGTGTGATGATACTGTTTTCTATTTTAGCCCTTTTTATTCTTCGGTCAGTTACATACCGATACAGCCGAGGCTTTATTTGCTTGTGCAAGTTCTCACTCATCACATGCAGTCTCCGTTCCGAAAACATCATGTCACCAGCCCTAAGCAAAATCAGGTCTTCATGGTTGTCATAGTCGAACATGATAGACCTGATTTCATCATCAACCTTTACGAAGCCTTTATTATACAAGATGTCATCGTATGAATGTTTGAAGACTACGGCAATTTGAGTTATTTGGAACATCCGAATGAGCCTTCCCGCAAACTCTCCCTCTTTGGCATCATCCGTCTCAAACTTCTCATCCAAAAAATGCCGAAGATAATTCATAATCAGGTTATAGCTGTCAGTAGCCGCTTCCAATGAAGCCCTTGCATCCAGCATACCGATACCTGGGGCTGACGATAGCAATTTGAAGTCAAACATATCAGAGGTGAAGTATGTCCCTTTCTCTGCTTTATCCATAGCCTCCGCTCTCTTTTTCCAAATCACCTTGTATTCGCGATTCAAACAAGCCACAAGGTATTCAGCCACTTCAATGCCCTTCAGGTTCAGATGCCGCAAGTCATCATTAAGATGCTTATACACTTCAGAATATATATCGTGGAGATATTGGGAAATCCGTACAAAGTCAGAAATCAAGGCACAATCTTCCTCTTTTGGTATAACATCCTTGACTATCTCCTTATACACATCATACAGTTTCCCCTTATCGAAAGCTTTGTCCGCCGTTGGTTTATACTGCATCCTTTTAGGATGATGAATGATATATCTTTTATACGCCTTGAAAAAATCGCTCATATTACTCTCCGATACTATATGTATCTATGTTGTTTTATCCTTTGATTAATCTCTCATGTTCCTCTATCTCTTCAGGAGTAAATCTCATCTTAATCAGCTTTGCCGGAACACCACCAATAATTGAATAAGGTGGAAACGATTTCGTGACAACTGCACCAGCCGCAATGACAGAGCCTCGTCCAATAGTCACCCCTTTTAATATTGTCACGTTTGCACCAGTCCATACGTCATCCTCAATGATAACAGGAGCATCATTTTCTGGCAGCTTTTCTTTGGAATCCATGATGTATTTTCCAATCACATCAATACGATGATCTCCAGTGATAATTGTAGGATGGGGTCCAAAAATCACTTTTTTACCTATTGTAAGAGGTGCTTCCGTACAATAAAATGTAGCACCCTTTGGAATACTTGTATAATCACCAACAGTCATATTCCACAAGCCCTTCAAATCAGAGCAGGATGGACGTAGATAAACATGCTTGCCACATTTTTTCATGGCACCTTTATAAAAAAATGCCAGAAATTTATCATAAGCCCAAGGAATGAGAAGACTTAATTTTACCCCCCCCTGAATAGAATTTATTCATTTTCATAAAAATATCTCAATACAGTTTAAATATAATTTTCCACTCATAATCCCCTTCTCTAAATGTCTGCAAGAACCATCTTGCAAGACATCTTAATATGTATGCAACTATTAAGATGACTACAAACATTATGAAAATATTGAAAGGGAACCAACTATTGAATCTATCCGTAAACAGAACACTCTGCACAAGGTATACCTCTAAACACAATCCAGAGATAGTCTTCATGACAGGACCAATCCATTTTGACTGATACAAAGTTTTCAGCTGTTCAGAATTACACATCTTATAAAAATAGTAGGTTACTCCCATGAGAGGTATTAAGGAGACGACCTGCAAGTCATGTATTAATGGAATCTTTCTTCCCATAAACAAAATACTATAAAACACTACAACACAACCTAGCATAAGCGAGGAATCTTTCCATAAAGAAACTTTGTCAACACTCTTACGAACGCCCAATATAGCTCCAAGCAACATGAAAGAGAAATAATGACACCACTTAAAATAAGTGGCTCCATACATGTTAAAATCATCAGGTATGTCTATAACAAGATACCATCCTAATGACACCAACAGCGTTACACCCAGAACCATTAAGAGATGATCAATAGCAAACTTACGAATAAAATGCAAAACAACATAATAAATCATTATGCATGTTACAAACCATCCTCCACCATTTACAATTATGTCGATCATATCAGAGTGTCGATTAAAAAATGCAGAGGACAACAACGCCCACATGATGACTGTAGGGTATATACGGTTTATGCGCCGTTTATAATAATTATCAAATCTTCTTTCCCTACCCAAGAACAAGGTATATCCTGAGCAAAAGAAGAACAACACATCACCAATCGCCCCACCAGTTGCCAACATGCTATACTTGCCATACAGCAACTCCATGTGAGAGTTGGTTATAAGAAGAACAGCAAAGAACTTTAAAATATCTATACAAATATCACGTTTTACCATGTTCATATAGTTAAACTTTGAATAAGTATCTAACTGAAGGTGTTTTTGAGAATAAAAATGAAATAGAGACAGAAAGTCCAAAAACTATCACAACACACAAGATAAAGCTATAAAAGCTGTGACATGTAATTTCATACTTTCTGAAAAGAGAAAGAATGATTGCTTCTAGTAAATAGCCACCCAATGTATTACGACCTATAATATGAATAAGTTTCTGAATTAAGCTATTAACCTTTCCTATCTTTAGTATTATAAAACACAAAGAAAAAGCGAGAGCCGTTGTCCATATCGTGTTATAATTAATCCACACAATATCAAGATCCTTCCTTACAAAAGAATTTATTACACATGAACTTACAAACGATAGTAGCAACACCACAAATAGGTATTTTATTTTTATTTTACTATGAAGATTGAGGACAACACCTAATCCAAAATAGAAAAGAGAAAATGCTTGCCACCCATAAAAAGGATTGATATTTCTCGTTATAAAAGAAATGTCATAAACACTATTCAATATCTCTGTAGATATAAAACTTAAAGTTGGGAAAACTATAACAAAAGTAAATACAATAGCGATAAAGCTCCAATATATTTTAGGATAATTTAAAGCTATCTGCAAAACAGGTTTGAAGATATAGAGAATAAACAAAGTATTCATAAACCAAATCCAATTACAATATCCCAAATCATTATTTACCATTCGTTTTACAATAATAGGAATGGTCAGATCCTCTTCTTTAATTAACATAATTGAAGATACTAATATAAAACTCCATACGACAATTAGGATAAGAACTTTCTTCAATTTTATAAGATAGTTTGTATTTTCTTGAATGGGGGGGGTGATACATAAATAGCCATTTACTATAAAAAACAAGGGAACACAAACTGAACATAAAGACAACGTCTTTACCCCTATATTATCATATAAAAAAGAAGAATGGTATAAAACGACTAGAAATAAAGCAATAACCTTTATTAAATCAATTCTATAATTGTAAACTATTTTTTTTCGTTCAATTTCTACATCCATGCTGAATTATTTTATAGTAGATACATAATTAACATATTCATCGAAAATAGGTATACTTGTCGATAAATTGACCTGTTTTATATATTTTAAGAAATGAACCACAGAAGTAGATGCATAATGCCAAACTTCAATTTTGTTGTTTCTTTTTATCAAATCAAACAGGACAATTTCTATCATCATGTTTGTATACAGAACAACAACATCTTTAGATTTAACTTTGGGATTCTTGATATGAGGATGGGGTTTGACTATTAATAAATCATATTCCCCCTTTATACTCTCCATCTTTCTAATTATATCAGCATTAATGTCATAATTTGTAAGATAAATAAGAATACGTTTATTAGACACATACAATGCTTTAGGCAAGGATTCTGACAGGTGCGACAAAAGCTGTTGATTCTTTTCAAGGCCCTCTATAAATGTATACTTGAAAGGGATGCCCCTATTAGAATGGAATCTTTTATTAAAAAAATCTGGCTCATATAAAAAAACGTTCTTACAAAACCAAGCTGCTCCATAATGATTACCAATGCCTGCCATTTTTCGTAAAAATTTCATGAGTATTGGATAATAAACATCCTTATAGGTGCCAATACCCTCCTCAAAGACATACAGGCGTCTAACATTTCCTCTTAGAACAATCTTTAACATTCTCCAAGAAGAATCATTTTCAACAAAGAGATTGTTGATTTTCTTACTTTTTATATATTCTTCCCGTTCTTTTCTATTATGTAAGAATATGACTTGATTCCAAAAGGCATCGTATTTTCTAACATTAGATACGAATTTATCAGCATCATTAAAATTACCAACAAAGGCCAATATTTTATAAGATGATTCATACTTAACACTTCCAATATTTTTTATATTAAAATATTGTAAAGGTTTAGAGCACACATATAAGTCTATCATATTTCCTATTTATCAAGATTAATAAAGAAATTATACATTTTTTCACCCATAACCCTGTAATCAAACTCTCTTCTTCCTGTGTAAAAACCTTCTTTTCCTATAGCATCGGCCTTTTGAATATTTTTTGCTAAAAAAGACATTGCATCACAATATGCTTTTTCTTTATATTCAGCAACAAGAATATCCTTATAAGGAGTAAAATAAAAAGGAATTTCCCCAACATTACTTGTTATCAAAGGTCTTTTTACAGAAAGATATTCTGCTATTTTTTGAGAAAAACGGGCTTTATCTTGTACAGAATCAGGATCTAAAGGTATCAACAAGCCTAAAGAACTTTTATAAATATCCATCAACTCTTCATAAGGAATCTGATGTTTAAATATAACCATTTTTTCCAATCCCATTTGCTTGACATATTCTTTTATATCATTAATGTCTTTCTCTCTACCAGAAATTATTAAAATCAATTTCTGCTCGCCACCATTTTCAACAAATAATTTGTATGCTCCTAACATCATTTTTATAACTCGAAAATAGGCCGCTCCTGCACAATATGCAAAATGATTGTAATACTGATTTTTGTAATCTGTGTTATCATCCTTAAAATCAGCCAATATAGGAGTTAATAACATAGGTTTTTTAAAATGCAAATTTTTATCATACAAGAAATGACTTATGGGCAATATTACATCTACTATTTTTCCATATAAAAAGCAACTACAATAAGCTCCAATTTTATCAATGAGTCTCTTATTATTTAAGGACAGCGACCACTCTTGAGTCAAAAAGACACATTTATACCCTAATATTTTAGCCACTAAAATCTGAAGAATAAAAACAGGGAAAACACCACCAACGAACAAAATATTCAAGTCGTTTTTACGATATTCTCTACATAAAATATTTACACAAGAAAGAATGTTTTTCATAATTTTAAACACGTTCTTTCCAGATCTTTGAAATAGATAATATGTAATATTATTTTTAGTGGCTTTCATGTTTTTATGAAGTTTCCTGTCGCCAAAAACATCATTTATTATTACGACATCAGCCTCCCTCAACATTAACCCCTTTGAAATATACTCAACTTTTACATTGGAAGCAGAGAAATTTATTGGATATGATTGGGTACAATGAGAAAATACTATTTTCATTATTAGAATTTTATAATTTTAAATGGACGATTGTGAACTTTTGATGCAGTTTTAGGAAAACCACTTTGAAACATATCATCAGTCAATAATAAATAAACCTCTTTTGCTTTTGATAACATATAAAAATCAACGAATGATTTCATGTATGTTTCAAATGTAGCGTCTTTAGTATAATCAATGTGAACAACTTGTCCAGGAATTGTATAAACAAAAGACAATTTGCTTACCTCAGATAAGAATCTACTACTGTCAGATGTAACAAGAACTTTATCTTTACCATTCCATTTTTTTTCGATCTCTTTTATACACTTTACTATTAACTTAGACTGATCTGTCTCGGATAAAACTTTAAAATCACCTTCCTTAAAATCGCCTAATAATTGCTGAAACCGAAAGACCATCGCTACATAATCAGAACCTATATTTTTAAGATTCCATTCTATGCTTTGTTGTAATCGTAGTGTTGGTTTAAACAATTCATTGAATTGCTCGCTAAACTTATCATAGTAAAAATGAGAATTGGTATATACATGCAACTGTCTCTTTTTACTAAACAAAACGTTTAATAATAAATAAAGCTTATGATACTTATGTGGAAACATCCATTCCTCTAAAAGCACAGGTTTTGCCTGCTTCTTACTATAACTTAATTCCGTCTTTTTACATACCCAATTGAAAGATGCTGGTTCAAGAAAGTCTTCCAGTTTAAAAGGATAATCATAATAAACAGAAAACGGGACATTAAAGTTCTTACAAAATTGATAAATCGTAGCAATACCTCTAATTCTATCGGCAAAGCCACCATGAATTTGACGACCATCAATCATTACAATTATACCTTGCTTGCACAAACTATTATTTTCAGACGATGAATCATAATATTTGTTTACTAGCTCCTTCTCATATTTATGGAATCCTATGTTCCATACAAATAAAGAAAGCAATTGTTTAATTTTTGATAACATATAACTTATTTAATAACATTAATCCTTTATCCATAAAGGATATTGGCAAATATGAATAAAACAAATAGAACAATTTACGAGAACAGCCCGAACAATTCTGCCATCGTAACTCATTCCCTACAATATGCTTAAACTTTAAAATGTTTGATATTCGATTTTTTTGTGTATCATTCTGACAATAGCCTAAGAAAATATCTTCTATCATTAATCTTTGAAAATACTCTATCAACAGCCCATCTTCCTGATTCATTATTTTTTTTATATGTTCAATACACAAAATCGCCCCATCTAACTTTCTGTATTTTTTGTATTTTGAAATATCTCCATTACCAACATATATATATTCTGTAGAATTTATCTGAACAATGTTTTTACTGAATTCCAAATAATGAAGAATAAATTCTAAATCTTCTTGAAAAGATAAATGTGAAGAAAACACTAAGTTGTTTTCTTTTATTATCTCACTTTTAAACGCCTTACACCATAAAAAGCCCCATAAAAAGCCCTTGTATCCTTGCTCAAGCCATTCTTTAAAAGAATCTCGTTCATATACATAATTAGGCAAGACCACCTTCTGTCCTGTGTCTGTCAAATAACCTTGAGACAACATATCACTATTTGGCAAAATATTATCATAAAAACTTTTTAGCCAGTCTTTTCTAACTTCGTCATCACTATCACAAAATGCAATCCAATCTCCATTTGCATAATTAAGACCCGTATTTCTTGCCGTTGCAGCACCTAAATTGGATTGTTTAAACAGTCGTATACGCTGATCATTTAAAGCAAAATCTTTAACTATCTGAAACGTATTGTCTGTAGATCCATCATCAATGACTATCAGTTCAAAATCATTAAAACTCTGATCTAAAATTAGCCTTATTGTCTTCTTTACAGACTTTGAAGAATTATAACAAGGCATAATTATAGAAAACAATGGCGTTATTTTATTATCCATAATAATTTATCAAAAAGATTAGGATGAGAATACAATAAATACTTTATACTAAATTTCTTATATTTATTTAGAACAGAATAATCTAAGTTTTTAAGAAGTCGTTTTGATTGGTTTCTTTCCTCATCATTCATCTTTTTGTATTCCCTTGCCATTTGTCGCAATACTGACAAATGCGTGGGAACTATTATATTTATGAGTTCAGGATATAAACGACTGTTATTATCCACCACCTTCAAACATCTTAAAAACACAGACACTTTATCTACAAACTTTTTAGGAGTCATTTTAGTCCTCATTATTGAGCTATCATTAACTCTGTAGTAGTAGCAACACTGTGTTACATATCTCATGCGTTTACATGCTATCAATTCCTTTAGATTCAGCTCTTCATCTTCAAAAAACACACCTTCTGGATAACAAAAATTGTTTTCTTTAAGAAAATCTACTCTTTGAATACGAGACCATGCCGTAACTGGTTTTTTCCAATGGGGGATAACCTTTGAGTTTAAAAAATCCAACCCAGATATAATATCAGTTTCATATGGGAAATTAGCATAATACTCCATTTTATTTCCATTTGACTCCATAGTCTGAACCTGAAACATTAAAATATCCAAACAATCTTCCTGTAAATACTTTTCAATAATAGAAAAAGCATTAAGAGGAATAATGTCATCTGAATCTATAAACCAAACATATTCACCTTGAATATTTCGAAAGCCTGTATTACGAGCCGCTCCTAATCCTTTATTTTCTTGATGTTTTATTACTTTGAAATTTGAATAGTCCTGTTTATACTTATCCAAGATTTTATAGCTTTTATCAGGACTGCAATCATCAACTACAACCACTTCAAAATCTATTCGATTAGAACACTGTGAATATATAGATCTTAAGCATTCACCTAAAAATCTCTCCACATTATATACTGGTAAAACAATAGATAATAACATATTATACATTTAAATTCAACATCTTTTTAAAATAATGCTCTGTTCCTTTATTAGACATATTTGTCTTTTTTATTTGAAGTATAAAGCCAATAAATAAATATACAAATATGAATCTTACAGAAACCCAACAGTTACAGTTTTCCACCCAACACATCATATAAAAGAGACTTATGTAAAGCCCCAAAGTTATAATTATTGGCGACTGTGAAATGAAAGCCTTTTTTATTATCAAGAAAAACAAATAACAAAAGAGTAACAAACCCACCAAACCATACCATACATAGATATTAATAACACAAACTTCACAGTAACGCTGAATCGAAGACGTTATAGAATAATACTGAGATCTCCAAATTGAATCATATCCAAATGAAGGAGATTCTCCAAACATCCATGTGCCATGATTAATAATTGAATTATAACTTTCTAAATAAAGCCCAGTACGAGTATCGTCAAATAAGTTTTCTTGCCCATACTGTTCTTCGCCATTAAGGTAAGATGAAAAATCGAAGACATTAAAACCCTTAACAATAAAAAGCAAAATACATATTATGGGAATAAAATAAAATATCCACCCCATTAGCCGCATAGCATTTTTAGTTTTTAAGAGAGGTATATATTTAAATAATAATATAATAAATACAGATATGAATAGCAACAAATTGGACCGTTGTCCAGGAAATAATATGAAAAACAAAGCGTATAAAACCAAGATAACTTTTACTCTTGTTGATGCTATATTAAAGAATAACAAAAATGGTAAAAATATCTCCAAATATGATGCTGTAAATCCTATACGATAGAATGGCAATAATACTAAAATCCAAATAATAAATACCTTTTTAAAACAAAATTGAACTACTTGATGTAAAGCTAAGTTATCAATTATTGGTATAAATATCCATGCAATAGAAAACAAAGCCATATATGCCTTATAAATGTCAAAAAACAAAAGTCCTTCACTATGAACAATGAAGTATTTAATTAATCCTATCAGACATGATATAAGAACTAAAACATATACATAAGTCAAAAATTTACAATTATCTTTAAGATACTTGTAATTCTTTAAAAATACACATAACGGATAAGCACCTAATATTGTATATAAAACTGCTTGTATTTCCACCATTGGATGGAAAGGAATCTTTGTTAAAGGTATTGTTAATATCTGTAATAACAAAAAACTATAAAGAACATATTTTGGTATCATATCTACTTATTTAACATTTTTTATTTCTAAGTTTTTTCAATAAATATTGCCTTTCAGCCTTATTCAAATATAGCCATCCTATCAGAACTAAAGAAGAAGAACAAACTATAACACCATTCAAAACAAATAACGTCCATGTATTAGAAGGCAACAAATTAATACATAACCAACCTATAACCAATGTAAAAAAGCATGACGAAATCACCTTAATTATCTGATTGTGAAAGAAGCTGTAAGGTAAGCCTAAACATTTTGCAGCATACATAGGAACAAATGTTAACAATTTAATAATATTAACTACTAAAGAGCCTATAGGTATGGCCCACAAGCCTAAGTTTGTACAGCTCAATAATGATAGAACAACAGCTGTCTGCAATAAGCCAAAAAAGACAAAAGCTATTGAGGGCAACTTCACTTTGTTTACTACTGCATAAATATGAAACAAAGGGTTTACAGCCCCATTAAAAAGTAACGGTATCAAAGTAAGTTGGGAAAGCTCAAAAATCACATCTGTATTCTGACCTGGCACCCATAAATTAAAGAAAGCCTTACCATACATCATTAAAAAGCCAATAGGTATTGCAGAAAAAATGCCCATTAATTTTATAGATTTCGCAATTTCATGCATGAGATTTTGTTTTTCTCCCTTAGCATATAGAATATTGAAAGACGGAACAAAAACGCTACTCAAGGTTGCAATAAACTGTATCATTAAAGTCGGAATTGTTTTAGCAATAGAATAATCACCTGTTGCAGATACACCTATAAATATATTTGTTATCAATAAGTCTAACTGTGTTACTAATATCATACCCAACTGATTGATAGAGCTCCAAACACTTGATGACATTACCTTTTTTAGATACGTCCACTTAAAGTATTTTACAACGTTTAAAGGTATTTCTGGTAATAATTTTCCTTTAAATCTTATATTATAAAAAGCAAGAATTATTGCAGCAAAGAATGCTGAGCTGCTCATATATACTATTGAAGGACGAAATATTGAAAAGCAAAGAAGGATCATTCCTACTCGAAACAGACTAGTTACCATCGTACGAGAAGAAGTAAGATCAAGCCTATTCTTAACAAAACAACCCAATCCTAGTATATTTGTCATCAACCCCAATACAGAAGAAGCGCATGCAAATGCAAATAAAGCTTTAACTTCCGAATCTAAATTTTGTGGAATAGTTAATAATCTATCAAGATATATAACAACTACTGCTGACAATAGAGTAAAAAACAGAGACAGAATCCAATTTGCCAATAATACAGAATTATAATAATAGGCAGCCCCTTCTGAATCTTTTTTATATATTCTCATTGTAACAAATCGGCCAGCCATTCCGCCAACAGCTGTTGATATTATAGATGAATATCCAACAATGCTATTTACCAATGGGAAAAAGCTATAAGCCTCCTTTCCTACAACCCTTATTAAATAAGGAGTAAAGAAAAATGATATACACAAATTAATTATAAAAGACGCAATGCTATATATAGAATTTTTTACTAATTGTTTGTTATTACTCATTATCAACTAAAGATGCATTTTTTATATTTTTCAACCAACTATTATAAAACCCGCTCAACTTACCATAAGAGTTATCAAGGAAAAAAACTTGTTTACCAAGAAGTAAGCCTAATATTCCTATATGCAAACGTGTCGTATATATTACCCCATATTCATTTATAAAATCAATGCCTATTTTAATGAATTTTGGCATACGAATCTTAAGCCAATAATAATCCGTTATTTTAATGCATAATTTTGTACCACAAAGTCGGTCCACTATTTGTGCACAGCGAGTAATATAACTCAAAAAAGAAGATACGTTTCGAAGTCCTTCAAATGTAGGCCAATCATGAATCTCTGCATTTTGGGGAATACCTTTAAAAGACATTTCTTTTAAGGACTCTTCGTCTAATCTTTGGGCATATAAAACTCTTTCGCTTTTATTTAAAATGTGTGTGTTTATATTTATATAAAATGCCATATCAGGAAGTAGAAGACTCTTATTTACAAAGTTCTTTTGCAATATATTATAAGAACGTTCATCACGAGCACATATTATTACATTTCTATACTTTGAAAAGAATTCAACATCTTCTAATAAAGCTTTCTCCTCTGTATAAAAAATTGTCTGTGGAAAAATTACAATTTTATTTTTAGGATATTGTTCTATAATTTTTTTTCGAAAATCATGAGGTTCTTTCCATAAATCTCCAAAATTACCTCCCCCTTGTAGCAATATTGTTACATTTGAATCGATTTTTTTAGAGAAATCCATGTTATAAGAACTCGAAGAATATAAAACATTCTTTTTATTTCTTTTAAGAAATTCTAATTCTCCTTTCCATATCAACAAATCGCCAATATTCAAATAATATGGAACTTCTAACAATACGACCCTTTTCCCTATTATTGGTAAAAGGTTTGTATCTATAATTTTTCTCAAATCTTCAAAAACCATATTCTACAAAAATGTTATAATTTCTTAATATGTTTCACTAATTCATTAGCCTTTTTGTACTCTTCATGACTACCAATATCGAGCCAATAGCCGGTAATCGGATAACGAATAACAGTCTTACCTTCTGCTACTGCATCATTCATCAGGTCGGTAGCATTATAGAACGTATTCTTTGGCATATTCTCTAATAGTTCTCGTTTGATGAGATAAATGCCAGCATTGGCAAAATAATTATAGACAGGTTTTTCTTTTACCCCCTTTATGTTTCTACCTTCTAATTCAAAAATTCCATAAGGAACAGAAATAGAATATGGAACAGCAGCAACAGACATGTCTGCATTGTGCTCCATAAAATGAAGATAAAAATCCTCGTAATCTATATTAGTAAAGAGGTCAGAATTCATCACAATAACCACATCATTATAGAACTTTGTGACAAATTGGGTTGCACCCATAGTTCCTAAGAACTGTGGTTCTTTTATACAATCTACCTGTACTCCATTTACAGGGTTAGCAAAATGCTCCTCCAATTGTTCATGTAGATAATTGACTGTTACAGAAATATGCTTAATACCATTCTCCATCAAACTGTCTATATTATAATCAATAATAGGTTTGCCCCCTACAGGAAGTAATGGTTTAGGAGTCGTTTCTGTTAAAGGACGAAGGCGAACTCCCTTTCCTCCAGCCATGAGAACAGCATCAATAGGAAGTCGGGCCCTTTGTTGCCTTAGATTAACTACATCAACTATTTTCATGTCGTTATCAAGCACAGGAAGAAGTTCTATTCCTTTTTCTTTTGCAATGTGTATAGTTTTAACGTCACATTCTGTAACTCTTATATATGTAAATAATTTATTTGCAATTTTAAGAACACTACTTTCCAAGCTTTCACCATTTATCAGTCCGCGACGAATATCACCATCAGTAAGAGAACCGATAACACAATTCTTTTCATCTACCACAAACAAGGTCAATGCATCCATGCCCCCAATTGAATTAATAGCTTCTAAGGCATTTAACAAAGTTGCATCTGACTTAATCAAATATTTTGAAAACATAATATTTTTTATTTATAATGTGATTTACTTTTGAGTTTTGTTTATTATCGACTCAACAAACATAAAGTCATAAATATCATCTATATCGATTGATGTTTCTTTTGACATTACATATTTTATTCGTTTATTAAAGCCACCTAATCCTTTATGCTTAAGAGAATCTACATTTATGACATAAATAGCACCATTAAACTCATAAAATGTAGGAAGAGATTGACGACCGCCAGCATGTTTATTATATACAAGGTTAACGTATCCATCGATGTCATCTTTACAAAGCACAGCAGGTGCATGAGATTTCGTTACCGAAACGACCATATCAACATCATCTCTATATAAAGAAACAGCCTCCTTTACTTGTTCTACAGTACGCAAAGGTGAAGTTGGCTGCAAAAGAAGAATCTTATTAAACTTCTTACCTTTATCTTCATAAAACTTGATAGCATGCAAAAGCACATCATTTGTTGTAGCAGTATCTGTTGCATATTCTGCAGGTCGTACAAATGGCACTTTTAAACCGTAGCTTTCAACTACTTCTATTATATGCTGATCATCTGTTGATACACAAATATTATCATCAGATGTAATAGCGCGAGCCACATCAATAGAATATGCGATCAAAGGCTTGCCACATAGCATCTTGATGTTCTTACCGGGAAGCCCTTTACTTCCTCCACGTGCTGGTATAACTACCAATATATCTTCCATATTACAAATCGTAAAAATGTTTTTGAACAATATTTTCTAATGGATAGGTCTTAATCGTATCCAAGATAGCTTGACATGTTCCTTCCTTATAATAAGGATTATCAACTGTTCTGTGACCATAAGTTATTACTTTTTCAAGACCTTCCTTTATTTCTTCAGTTAAATACCCACAATTGAAAACACTGTCGGCTGCAATGCGTCCTTTTTGCCTATCTCCAATATTCAGTGTGGGGATGCAAAAACTTGGAACTTCTATAATTCCACTGGATGAATTGCCTATCACTGCTGTGACATATTTCAATACAGAAAAATACCTTCTTTGCCCTAACGAAGGGATAAACATACATCTTTCTGTATTCCTATCAACATACTCTTGAATTTGCTTGATAATTATCTGCGAGTTGGTATCGGAATTGGAATAAGTAAATATAATATGATAATCCTTATATACATCAAGAGCTGCAAGTAAGTTAATCACCAGAACCTCTGAAGACATATTCGATAGGGTTACTGGATGGTAAGTGCATAAAAGGCATTTATCCGTAAGCTTGAAACTCAGACTTTGCTCTATTTCTTCTTTGGACATGAAGTCGGTCTTCATGATGTTCTCCACACCAAGAGCACCTACATTGAATACACGATCAGGTTGCTCACCTAACTGTATTACACGCTTTCGATAAGCTTCTGTACTTGTGAAATGAAGATGGCTCATCTTAGTAATGGCATGACGGATGGCATCATCAAAAGCCCCTTCTGTTATCTCGCCCCCATGGAGATGGGCAATGGGTATCTTATAAATCAGAGCCGTGGAGGCAACAGCCAGCATTTCGTAGCGATCTCCTAAGATAAGAAGCAATTCTGGTTTAAGTGAATCAAATGCATCTGCAAATCCTGCGACACCTCTACTTATCGACTTTGCAGTAGAGTTCGCATTGTCTATTGCATCATCATCGGCCATATAAACTTTGAAATCGATACTGAATCCATCATTTTCAATTTCCTTATAGGTTTCGCCTTGCTGCTTTGAAAGATGCTGGTTTGTTGCAATGACTTGAAGCTGGAGTTCTGGATCAGCCTTGATAGCAGCCATCAGACGACGAAGGATACCATATTCAGCACGAGAACCGGTAACTACACAATTTTTTTTCATAATACAATTAACTCCTCTTCTTCAAAATCCTTTGTAGCAATTGTTCCGATTACCTTATTCCAGCACATTGGTGAGATGCCATTGCCAGGTCGCTTGACAGTAAGATTGTCTTCGGTAAGCAGTTCGCCAGCCTTGATAGGACAAGCAGCAACTATACTCTTTCGAGCAATCTCAATGTTCTTGCGCTCAGATTCTGAAATGGTTTTGTGACCTGAACCCAAAGCCTGTTCGATATTGCGGATGGCGCAAACCATAGCTGTCAGTTCATCAGGTTCAAGGCTTGCCTTTTGGTCAGGACCTTCCATATTGCGGTCGAGTGTAAAGTGCTTCTCGATGACGGTTGCTCCCAAAGCGACTGCAGCCATAGGCACTTCAATTCCTTTGGTGTGGTCGGAATATCCAATCTTCACTCCAAACCTTTCTTCAATTTCAAGCATAGCCTTGAGATTTACATCCTTGAATGGTGTTGGATATTCGGTATTGCAGTGAAGAACTGTTATCTGTTCTTTCTGCACACCAAACTCCAATAGTACCTTTAAGGCAGCCTCTATGTCTGATAGTTCGCACATGCCTGTAGAAAGAATGATAGGCTCGTGGTACTGAGCAATCTTGCGAAGGTATGGATAGTTAGTAATCTCACCCGATGGTATCTTCCACAATCCCATATTGAGCGAATGAAGATAGTCAATGCTGTCCATATCGAAGGCGGTAGAGAAGAAACGGATACCCTTTTCGTTGCAGTAAGCAATCAACTCTTCATGATCCTGCTGAGAGAGTTCAAGCTTTTTGAGCATCGACAATTGTCCTTCGTCCTTCTTACCTATGTTGCGTTGCTGATATTCTGCCTGCTTTGCAGCCTTTGATACCAACTTCTCAGACTTGAACGTCTGGAACTTTATGATATCCACCCCTGCCTCAACTGCCTTGTCAATGAGTTGTTTAGCAAGTTCAAGCGAGCCGTTGTGGTTGACCCCAGCTTCTGCTATGATTAGTACATGTTTCATTTGCTCTTTATTTTTAGGATGGCAGGATTACCAGAATAGATTCCTTTCTCAGAAATGCTTTTGCGAACAAAGCTGGCTGCACCCACAATGATGTCTTCATCGATGGTAATGCCATTAGCTAGGGCAGACTGACTACCTATGAAACATCTGTCGCCGACCTTGCAGTCGCCATTGACCATAGTTCCTGTAGAGATATGGCATTGATCTCCTATTTGTGCATCATGCTCGATATTGCAGAAGGTGTTGATGATGCAGTTGGCTCCAATATGAGCACCGGCATTGACGAATGCCTGATGCATGACTACTGTTCCTTCACCTATGGTAGAATACTTTGATACGTGAGCAGTAGATGCAATAATTGTAGCTAATTTACCTCCAGCATCCTTAACCTTATTATATAGTTTAATACGGGTAGCAGGATTCTTGATAAATCCAACAGTAATGACAAATTCAGCCTTATCGACATATAGAGGTATTTCATCATCAGTTCCTATGATAGAGTATGCCAACACCTGCTTGACGACATTCTCAGGAGTGTCGAGCACTCCCAAGATGTTGTAGCCAGCAGATTCGGCAGCCTCAATCACAGACTTGCAATGACCGCCACCGCCAACGAGAATTAGATTCTTTGTCATATCAATCTAATGAATGGTCTCCTAAAACAACCCTCAACCTCAATCCATAATGACTATTGATTTGGCGTTGTACATCCTCATTCACAACTTTGCCAATTTCTGATTCTACATTTCTTCTTTGTGCTTCATCAAAAACTAATGCACGTGTATACTCAGGATAATCATCTGATTTTCGATTGTTATTCTTTGCATTGAAAGGTCTCAAATTCTCAATGTCATCCCACTTTTCTTCAGGTATACCAAACTCTTGCATTTTTGCTTTAGGAAGAACATGATCTATCTCCCAATCATAGATATCGTCAGTACCTCTATGACTTTTTACCATAATAGCTCCTGCGGCATCTAATCTATACTCATCTGAATTCCATCCATCTAAGGTACGACCTTTGCGCCAAACCTTATCTACTATTTCGTCACTAAAATTACTCATAATCAAGCAAATATTTTATTTGTATTTATTAATGTTACTTTGAATGCGTTCTTATTGCTTTGACCACACTTTCTGTATTCCATCTTACATCTTCAACTGATCTTTTATATACTTCCTGAGAGATTCTTTCGTTACCTCTCGGTATTACACCCACTATCTTTAACCCTAGTTCTAAGGCTTTGTCCATTTCCCACTGCATCCATTCGCTGTATGAAGCGGACACGCCTGCAATAGCCAATACGACATCAGATTCTTTCAGCCTCTTCGTAATATTGGCTTTAATTACAGATGCATTTTCGGAATTTATTGGACTATCTTTCTCGATCTGATAGTATTCTGCAGAAAAATATCCTCTCTCATTTAAGAGATCTTTTAAATTCTGCAACAGATTGTCATACTCCCATCTATGACTGATAAAAAGTTTATAAGTTTTTGCCATAATTATTTATTTTAATAGTTCAACAAGTATTTCCTTCTGCTCAGAATATGATAACTTCATCATTGCATCCGCTTTTCCCAAAAAAGAATTTTCATATTTTTTTGATTCATCCTCTTTCCCCAAAGCTAATGTACATGATGCTAATGACGCAATCTGCCATATCTCATATTCCGTATTTACTTCGTCCTCATTGTAAGATTTGAAAGAATTATAAACCTCTCTGAATGTATGCCTTGCGATAGCTCTTAGCTCCTCTTTTACTTCTGGCTCTTCTTCTTTTGAGGCTTTCAAAAGCAAACAAAATGCATAATTCTCGCCTGTATAATAATCCACAAAAAGATTATATGATTGCTTGTAGAATTTAATAGCCTCCTCAAGATTCTCTATTAAACCTGTAATGAAAAACTTTCTCTTGTAAATAGCACCCAGCAATCCATTTGTTTCAGGGTCAATGGTCTCGCTTATTGGCTTTATGATAGATTCTGCCAAATCTAAGGATTCAGCTTCCGAAGGTTTCTTTGATTTATATGCACAAAGAGCCATCTGCTGCTTAAAGTATGGATCTGATGGTATCTCCTCTGACAACTTTTTAAAAAGACCATAGGCCTCCTCAAAATGTTTCATTCTCCGTAAATTCGTAGCTTCTTTAATCCTTTTATAAAGAGGCTCAATGCCTTTATTAGCAATACTCTCTTTATTCAGCCTTTGTGGTTCATTCAAATCTGGGACGAATTTGTAAAGAGGGCTGTCTATTTGTTCGTGTTTATCAATTTCTTGAATAATTTTTGTGAGCCTGTCTTTTACGGCTTCGACTTCTTCACTATACTGTTTCTTGTTTTTGTGATACGTATAGGTTAAAGTTCGATTATGATTAAGGTCAAAGAAGAACTTGTCTCCAGACTCCATCATAATAATCGTACGAAATCGTTTAACCCCATGACGCACTCCAAGTTCATATATAGCATTGGGATTTAAGGTTGTTAAGTCTGCAACTACTAAATCAGATTCAAGTATTCCATAATACATACTTTCATCTATTAGACCACTATCCAATACTTCGTCACCTCGAATGCATTCATAATCACATGCAGTTACCGAAGGTTTTATGATGTCTCTATAAATAGCATCAAGATTGATTTTCTTTTTTGAAGACAAATCATATCTTATGCCATATCCCATCACTACAAAACACCTTTTACTCATTGTCTGCTTTTTATTAAAGACGTACAGAACTTGGAATATTCACAACTCTATCAGCAAACCAAATGGTGTTTTCAAGACCATCATTCTCGCAATTCTCAAACATTGGTAAGCGATTCATGAGTTCCCAGATAGGTCGAGTCATGACACCATTGTCATTGGTCTGCTGGAGGAAATCAAGTTGTGACTCCTTGTCTTTGAGTACTACGGCAGAGAGCCAATAGTTTGAGAAGGTGTTTTCTGGCTCAACAAAGAAGTCGATGCCATCTACATTCTTGAAATGCTCAATGTATTCTGCTGCTACCGCACGTTTGCTGGCTATGTATTTGTCGAGATTCTCCAACTGAGCACAGCCAAGAGCTGCATTGATATTTGGCATTCGATAGTTGTAACCTACATGGTCATGACGGAACTCCCAACGATGTGGAATCTTTGCCTGCGTAGTAATATGCTTTGCGTATGCTCCCAACTTTTCATCATTGAAGAGCATCATACCGCCACCACCTGTTGTAATGGTCTTGTTACCATTGAAGCTGATAGCGCCAATCTTACCAAATGTACCAGTGTGCTGACCTTTGAATGTTGAACCGATACTCTCTGCAGCATCCTCAACAAGTTCGATGTGCCACTCCTTACAAATAGCTGCAATCTCATCAATGCGAACAGGATGACCGAATGAGTGCATAGGAACACAAGCCTTAACACGACGGCCTGTTTTCTTATTATAGCAAGCCAAATCGTCCTCTTCAAAAGCAAAGTCCTTACTTTTTGGAAGTTCTCCCTTGCGAGTGTTCTTGCGCACCTCGGCATTCTTCTCAAGCCATGCCTTCAAAGAGTCAGGAGAGAGTCCCATTGTAGAACGGTCAACATCAATAAATACGGCATGGGCTCCAATATAGCTTAGTGCATTACATGTAGCAATAAAAGTAAGAGCTTGGGTAAGTACCTCATCATCTTGCTTCACACCTACAAGCAACAAGCTCATGTGAAGGGCATTTGTACCGCTTACACATACCACAGCTTTCTTTGCACCTGTGTATTTTGCCATATCTTCCTCAAAGCGATCAACAAACTTACCTACTGATGAAACGAAGGTAGTGTCGATACACTCGTTGAGGTATTTCTTTTCATTACCTGCAAAAACAGGGACAGCCAACGGAGTAAACTCTTGGTTGCCATAAACTGACTTGATAAAGTCTATTGTTTTACTAAAATCTGCCATTTTTATATATTTTTAAGCAAAATGTTATAACACTTATTGAAATAAAATCCACCAATAATGCTTATTATAAAAATAAAAATTATTTTTAAAACATGTTGCAACAATTCATCATGTACGAAACTTAAAGGTGGTAAGAATGGTATTGCCACCATCTGGACAAGGAATATTTCATAGGAACACTTAGATAGTATTTTTGTTATTGATAATACTAATGGGTTACTCTTAGTTATATTATATACCCAATATAGTATTCCGCATAGTAATATAGAAACATAATAATAACAAGGCCATCTATGCGTTCTCCATGCAGTATCATAAAACCACGGTTCTGTTGCTTTATAGAAATATTCGAAATAAATGATAGTAGCCATACTGAACAAAGAAAGCAATACTGTTTTTGTATTCAGCACAATACCTTTTTTTACCCAAATCCAACCTAAGTATATCAAAAAGATATATCTTATAGATAGCAGTCTATAAAGACCATCTGATATATGAAGCAATGATGTTAGAATTTCCAAGCCTTCACAAATTATAATAGACATTATAATCATATATGAAGAACTGGCCTTTTCAAACAGAGGTTTGACAAATGATAATATGAAAGCTAACTGAAGATAAATCCATGGATAATAGGAACCTGGTCCAATACCCCCCCATTAGTATAATATCCAATTATATCTGCGAATCTAATACCTTTATATATAAAATACCATAATGGTAATATTTGAATTAATACATAAGGTAAAAGAACACGCTTAACTATTTTGGGTATATTTAACTGATAGGTCTCTTTTTTGAAAACATGAAATGTTTGTATTAAAACAAACAGTGGAACTTGCATGCCATACCATAGGCTATAACCTGTTTCATCTAAATATGGAATAGTATGTCCTAAGAGAACACCTATAATGGCATACGCCTTTAAAAAGTCTAAAAAAGGCTCATAACCATTCTTATTGAGTAATATTGTCATTTTAGAATATTACATTTTTTGATCCAAGTTCTTACCTTTTTCCTCATGCTCGAAGTTAGGTATAAATTTCTTGATTGATGTCACGATTTCAGCCTTGGTGAAGCCTGGCTCAGCAAAGATACCTTCCAACTCATCAAAGAACTGGTTAATCTCTGGCATCGGACGACGGGTTGTCTCCTCAACTACACCGAGTGCAGAGAATCGAATCATATTGATTTTCTCACCAGGAACATAGAATTCCTCGTAAGCTTTCTCGCCAGTAGTATCACTTTTGAAGTAAACAACAGGATAGTTATCACTCTCATAATCCATATCTGCAGCATACTTCTTTGCCTCAGGATCATTCTTACACTCCACCTTTTTGAATCCCTCTGCCTTTACGAAATCATCACAGATAGATGAGAAGGTAAGCATCTGCTCTTCACCCAACTTAGGGAAGAACACCTCACCGCCATTACCAAGGATACAAGCCAACATACAAATCTGACCAGACTCCTCAGGAGATACAAAGTATCGCTTCACATCTGATGGGGCTGCCAAAGGCTGCTTCTTCTGCAAACGATGGATCCATCCATCTGGCAAAGAACCATTAGAGAAAGCAACATTGGCAAAACGAGCTGTTGTTACTTTGAAATGCTCATTATAAGCCATCACCAGGTCTTCCATAATACGCTTACTGGCACCCATGATATTAACAGGGTTAGCAGCTTTATCTGTAGAAACGCAGAAGAAATGCTTTGGTGGGAACACGCAAAGCAAATCCATCAGTTTCTTTGCCTTGATGTCGTTGTTCTCAATAAGCGCCTGAACACTATACTTATCTTTCTCTGAACGTACATGCTTATGAGCAGAGAAATTAGCAACAATATCAAAACCTTGCTCCTCTCGGAAGATACGTTCAAAGATTGGGTCTGCAAAATTGAGCGTATAGCAACGAAACTCATCTGGAACATAAAGCCCTTCTGTACTTCGTACATCACGAACCAATTCTGCCAATCCGTTCTCATTCAAGTCTACAACGACTACGCTTTTTGGTTCAAAACGCAAAACTGCTTTGATGAATGAAGAACCTATAGAACCAGCACCACCAATTACACACACTTTCTTGCTTTTTATTTCGGCAGAAAGTTTCTCCTTGTTTGCCTCTATATCTTGGGCAAACATGCTAACAGGCCGATTAATTACAAAATCAGCTATAAATTTTTCCAAATTAAACATTTCTCCGCTTATTATATATTGAATAATAAATGATATTTTCTTTCCCTAAGAAGTTAGTACTCAAATTAGGGCATATCCCTTTATGTGAGTGTGTCATAAATCCATGACACGGCCTCTCATATTGAGTTGTTAAAAATTTAATATTTTATTAACCATTACCATGTTGCCAATCCGATTATATCTGCTTTATAATAGTTCGCCAAGTCTTTTAGTTATTTTTTTGTCAAAGACTTTCTACAAACCTCTTTTTATAATCTAAAGTTCTTAGTTTTTCTCTCACCCGTCAACATTCTCATCACTCCTGGTAAACATCTTCTCATTCCCCAATATACTCCCACGCATATTCCTACGCAAGTCAAAGGGGCTGCCAGGTAATTTATGGTCATAACATACCAAGTATCGCCCATCGGCATTATCTTGTTAATACCAGTTATCACGCGACCAAGGATAAATGGATGCATGGCATAGATGAAGAAGGAAGTCTTGGCCAGTTTCATGTTCAATAGGTAACAGCATTGATACCGACACATTGCTGATGCCACGATGATAATGGCAAAGCTCTGTATGATGACAAGCCACGGATGTATCATTCTTGACATTGTATCCCCCATCTGAGAACCGCTATAAGTTTGCCAAACAATCAAGACCATAGTCAATGGTAATATCACATATCTCCATCGCCATAATACATCGGTAAAACTCAGCTTCTTAATGGAGAAATAAGATCCTAAACTAAAGAACAAACCTGCAGCCATAAATGTGCCGCTCATCCATGAAATTCTAATATCGAAAGCATAGATAGCCGTCAGCAAGACAATAAATAGAAACCCCATCTTCCTGACTAGCCAAAAGATGACGGGTGACAACACGACCATCACAATCATGTCACGCATATACCAAAAGGGCAAGAGAACAGGACCACTGTTGTGAGTCTCAACTCCAAGCCATGTGGTTCGCTCACCCCATACGCCGCTGTTCCAAAGTATGTGGAGACAACCATTCTGTAAGAAATAATCACTGATGCCGCTCCAAGGTTTACCATGCAACAAAATACCGCCCACAATGAACATCAAAGTCCAAAGCATGAAGAGTATGTTCCATGCGAGATAGGGGATTACAAGACTATACCATCGTTTCTTTAGCTTATTGGCATACACCTGTTTACCATACTCCTCTACCTTCAGAAAGAAGAGGTATCCTGATATGATGAAGAAGATGGGGACAGCACTTCTCGCTATCACCACAGAGCAGAACAGCCTGACATAGTCATATACGGCAGCACCCGTTAAACCACAGGCATGGAGTTGGACGATATCAATGTCAGCACCGAAACTATGCACAAACACAACGAGTATGGCGAGAGGAAACCGCAACATGTTGATACACTCTGAGTCCCCCCCCATATTCACATTATTTTGATACTTTATTCTAATTTTCATGTATTACTAATTCGGCATTAAATCCTCAACAATTTAGATTCAAACCATTTTATCTCTCTTTTTGAATCATAAGAACAACAAAGGTCCTTTACATAAGACCTTACCAAATGCCAACCTTTACCATCAACATTTTTACAAACAAATATAATTGTGTAGGAAAACTATTAAACTGCTGACGTTGAAAAATGTACTTATCGGACTCTTTGTCTATCATGAATAGTTGCTGCATGATAGATTTATCCAACGGACGAATACGTTTAAATGCAAAACTCTTTACATAATTCAAAAATGAATAAAAACAAGGCAATACATCCTTCATGTTCTTCTCTTCCAAAAAGTAACGCATAAGACGTAGATTCTCAATGGTTTGTTCTAAAGGATAATTATGGGTTATTGAATTTGGATTGTTGCGATAATGGTAGAAATTTTTCCTTAGATGAGAAACTGATTTTGCATACGACATCACTTGTATGTTGATATACAAATCCTCATGCATGCTTTTTAAAGGAAATTCAACATCATCAAATAGCTCAGTACGATAAATTTTATTCCAAGTCTGCGCAGGTGCTCTTAACAGAAACATATTCTTTATATATTCCTTGGTATTAGATAACTCTATGCAGTTGATGGGTGTTTGTGTATCACTATTTCTATAATAATCACAATAAACAACGTCTGTATTTTCAGCTACTATTGCATTTAACATTTGTTCTACCATCGTTGTTTCTACCCAATCGTCAGAGTCTAACAGCATGACATACTCGCCTTTTACATATTGCATTCCTGTCTTTCTCGCAAGAGGCAGACCTTCATTCTTTTCTTTTTCAATAATCAGAACTTGGCTTTTCCGATCGGGGTATAATTCTATAATCTCTTTTAATGAAATAACAGAATTGTCTTTAGTGCAATCATTCACAAAAATATACTGAATGTTATCGTATGTCTGTTCAAAAAGACTACGAGCACACTGATCAATAAACTTTTCTACTCCATAAACTGGAATAACTATTGATACTAATTTATCCATTTTAAAAAATTATCTCTTCGTATTCTTTATTGTTTATCATTGCAGCTCTCTTTGCAAAGCCACTATGATACATATCTCCTGTTTGGAGAAGATATATCTTATCAGCTTTAGACAAAAGAAGCATATCTTCAAAAGATTTCATATAAGTATCAAAAGCGGCATCAGCAGTATGATCCATATGAACTACTTTGCCAGGAATGATACGAACATAATTCAATTGCCTGGTTATTTCCTGCAAGAATCTTCCACTATCGGAAGTCACCAGAATAATATCATCAGGGTGTCGTTCCTCATGAAGAGTATTAACCTTTTCTATACATTTCTTTACCAGTTCTTCTTGTTCATCTTTTGACAACACTTTATACCCTTGTTCCTTAAAGTCGCCCAGCAACTGCTGAAATCGAAATACCATAGCAACATACTTTTTGCCAATTTGCTTCTGATTGAATTCTATTGCTGTTTGTAGAGGCTCAGTAGGTACAAATAAATCTCCGTAAGAAGTTGCGAACTTATTATCAAAGAAATATGTATTAGTATAAAGATGTATTTGCTTACCTCTGTTTTTTCGTATTCTTGAGTCTAAATAGAATCTATGTAGCTTGATATCAAGTTGATAATCATTCAGTACAACAACAGCTGTTTGTTCTGAGTTATAACTGATATCCTTTTCTTCTATTATCCAATTATAAGAATTGGGAGCCAAATAGTCTTGCAGTTTAAAAGGATATACATAATTTAACTTGAAGTTTAAACCTTTCTGCTTGCAATATTGGTATATTGTTGTTATACCACGCAGACGATCAGTCAACCCACCATGAATGCTACGACCATCAATCATAATAATGATTGTTGTTTCGCCAATTCTTTTTAGTGGATATTCTTGACTATAATATTTTTCCTTTATTTTTTGTTCTTCCTTTATAAACCCTTCATTAGGACGGAAGAACAAATAATAAAGTCCGCGTAAAAAACTTCGAAGTTTTTCAAAAAGCTTCATTAGTGTAATGTAATTTGCTATTTAACGATACCCTTCTCCAAGTACTCAGCCAAATTGCAGCGAACCTTCTGACCTGCATCCTCGGCAGCAACCTTGGCCATATCACTCTCTACCATAATCTTCACCAATTCCTCGAAAGAGGTGGTGTTAGGATTCCAGTTGAGCTTGGCCTTAGCCTTGGTAGGATTACCCCAGAGATTGACTATATTTATCTACTGGCATATCAGGAATTTGTTCCTTGACAATGCTGGTATATTTCTCGTTTGTCACCAGCCACATATTCTCTACTTGACAGATTGGCTTCAATCTATCTACTGTCAATTGAATAAGGGAACGTCCTACTCCCATCACATCAATGAATTGTTTTGGGTAGTCGGGTGTTGACATTGGTCAGAAGCGGCTTCCTACGCCGCCGGCCATGATAATGATTTGTATATCGTTGTAATTATTCATAAATTTTTTTTTCATATCAAAGGGTTCGAAAACCGACATGGGCTTCCTTACCATTTTTTCGAAAACCTACCCGTCCTTCCTTTATTGATAAAGCGGGCTGCACTCGGCAATTTGAAAGCGAGCTTTCATTGCGCTCATTGGCATCGCTTTTTCCCATTAAAGAAGGCTTCACCTCTCATCTCGTTCTTCTCCAATAGTCTTTACGACCCCTTCGGTTCCCCTTGTAGGGGACAGAAACCTCAGGGAAGAAGAGGAAACCGCTCCTCCCGTCGCTCTTAACCGCTTCGCTATAAGGTTGGCGGACCATCAGAGGTCTCGTCAGAGAGGTTATGTGGGATGGGACCGCCTTGCTGAAGGACGGGAACGCAGGGACACGAAAGGGAGCTTGCTGGAGAGAACGTATTGCAGAAAAGGCTCTGTACGTTACTCAGAAGACGGTCTAAGATGGCTGCTTACATTTAACTATATTTTTTTATAATTTCTATCTGAATGATGCAATAGGCTTCAACTGCTTACGAAGCCGCTTTCATTGCTCCACGAAATAGGCTTCATTGACTATCGAAGCCGCTTTCATTTTTCGAGGAATTTCTATTGTCTATCATTTCGCACATTACGTAGGCTCTTGTTGTTGATGTCATAGTGATCGCCCACTACATACTCGCTGTGGTCTAACTCGTCAGTGATGTAAGAGGTGGTATAGATGAGTTGATAGGAGTCCGTAGGGTATTCTTTCAACTTGTCTATCAGCGTATATTGGAATTTCTGCGCTCGCTCTTTCTCGATTCCCTTGTCCTCCATGTTGTCGGCAAAGATGAAGCGAGGGTAGCGCATCCAATCGATGTCCAAAGAGGCAAAAAAGAGGGAGAACCTTGCCACTAACTTCAAGAAGAAAGTGGAGGAGGCACTGTACTTGGCGAAACGGTCTTGGAGATAGACTATATTGTTGGAGAAATCCACCTGAAACTCGGAAGGGCTGGCTTTGGAAAAAGCTCTTTGACATTCTTGGTCGTGGTGCAGAAAATAGACACCATGCTCCTGCATTCTTTCCAACACCTTTGAACGGCGTTGGTCTTGGCTCGCCATCTTGGCTTGAATCAGATTCTTGGTCTTGACAAGTTCTACTTCCAAGCCTTTTTGCTCTGCTACTTTTTGCTCGTATGTCGTTGCCAACTCCAACAAGGTATAAAATTGACTCAACTCACCCTGCAGCAAGCCTTTCTTATAGATAAGGTCTTCTATCGCCTCTGCCATACTGCTGCGTACATTTCCCAGCATCTCGTCAAGCACTTTCCGTGCCGACTTGTATTGGGAGTGTAAGCTACGCAACTTTGACTTGAGATGCATCTTCTTTTCCTCGTCATTGCGGAGTATCAACTCCGATTCCTTGATTTGGAACGTCAGTTCTGAGATGAGACGTTTCGCCTGAGCTATGCCTGTCTTGTTCTCAATGGGCGATTTGCAAAGGCGGCAAGTTCCATCCGGCACGTCCTCTGGCAATGGAGACAGACATTCGGGACAATACTCCAAGCGCAAACTACCCAATATCTCTCGGGTGTTGACAGAATGGTTCAATGCCAGTTTCTTCCTTTCCAACTCGGATATAAACATCGTGGAGTCCTCTATTTCATGCTCCAACATGTCAAGCTCGTCTTCCACCGCCGCACACTCATGGTTCAAACGACGAACCTCTGCCTTTTGTCTGTCGGTCTCTGTTCTTTTTTGCTCTTTGATTTCCTCGCCTTGCCTCTTCTTGGTGATATCTTCGGATATTTTTCCTATCTCTTGGTTCTTGTATTCAATCAGTTGGCTGATATGCTCCACCGACCGCATCTCAGGCGATAAGGAGGATTCGAGGGAACGAAGGGAAGCCTTGGCATCGATAATGGCTACCTCCAACTCCTTCTGGCGTAGCTTGGCTGCATAAAGGTCGGAGTCGAAGATACCCATCAGCAGGTCTGCCACCGTCTCACGGTTGGTCTGCTTGTCAAATGGGTCGTACAAAAACAACGAAGATGTAGGTGACTCTTGGTCGATGTACAGGAGTCGGAGCAACTGGTACATGGTGATGTTGTTGTCCCCCTGCACAATGGGCATATCCATTACCTCGAACAGTTCGTTGCTGAAACTGCATCGGGTAGGCATGGTCTTGTAGCCAAAGGTATTCCATTCGCATGTATCAGCCAAGACCTCGTCCATTGATCCCCAATAGATGGTCATCCCCCGCTGTCCCAGGATTCTGCCATCCTTGTCTTTTTCTATAGGGCGCGAAAGGGTGATGACCGCCTTACCAATGGCGACCTCCACCATCACCTTGGCACAGTTGCGCACCTCAGGCACAAAATGGGTATAGTCGCCTCCCAAAGCATAGAAGAGAAGCCTCATGACTGTGGATTTACCGCTACTGTTGGTCCCACGGATGATGTTGATTCCATGATGGAATTGCTCATCGTAAGCCACCTTGCCCGTCTCGGTAAGCACATAAAGTCGATTGACAAAGAAATTAGCAGCCATCGTATTTTGATTCTAAAAGTTTGGTTCGGTATTTCAATCCATAATTTCCATTGAGGGGTGTGGTGCGAAAGCAATAGCACAGCCATGATATGATGTTGCTCTCTGCAGCTGGCATCATCTCCAACTGTGACAATACTTGCTGCATCTTTCCGTAGTCTATGATCTTGACCCGATGCTCTAAAAGCAGAGAAGGACTTATCAGTCCATAGCTTGCCAAATGGCTGAGTGCTATCATCTGATAGGGTCGAAGACGCTCGAAGAGCCGGCGATCATTGGAGGATGTATTATAGGGGTTCTCTTTTTTCTCAACGTACTGGGTCAGACGTTTTCTGAAGTTTTCCTCCGTCCGTTTAAAACGTATCTTATAGGTCTTGTAGGGAAAGAGAAGATAGAAATCGTAGATACGAAGACGGTCAACCTCGATGATTTCGCCTACTCCGAAATGGCGAAGAATATTCAGCATGCGATAGATGCCATTAAAGGGGTCGAAAGCGGGATTATACATCATAGTCGGTCCAATTGATATGACAGTTGCCTGTCAGATAATATAGCATTCCAAAGATGTCGTCCTCATTGTAACAGAGACAAGCATCTGCTGCTCCATTTTCGTTCAGTTCATTCATGATAGGAAGTATGACCTGCTCATAGACGGCCCGCTTGATATCGGTAAGGGGTGTCGCCTGCTCGATGAGGGGCATCACGTATGTATCGAAACAGCTGCATACCTTAGCAAACAGGTAGCTGTCGATGCGCTGGGCTGATTCATAATATTGAAATTTAGTTGATTTCTTGGCAAAATACTGTTTTAAGCGACGTGCCTTCTCGATGGCTTTATCGGAGAATCCACCATCCTTCAGTTTCTGATCCAGACCTATGGTATGGGGAAGCTTGGTCTTGTAACGTCGAATGTCGTCGAACTTCTTCTTCAGTTTTTTGTCTTGCTCAAATTCATCATTCAACTTGCGAAACCAACAGGCCAGACGACTTTCTGCTTTATCCTGATGGATGGTATTGAATATGGCCTGCTTTGCATTGGGACTGTAGTTGCCCACCTGCTGTATATGCACATCGTCAAAATGATTGCCTGTGCCAGGATCTCCATTGATATCTATTTCCATGATAATTAGTATTTAAGGGTCAGGGGGATATCAGTCTGCCAACAGGTCTCTCACCTTGGCTGCTATGGTACTGTCGGTTGGCTGTATGCCCAACTGATTACGTACGGAATGTTCCTTGTCATGCTCCAAGGCTTTGGTCAACGTCGTGGCATTGTGCTCGTCTATGACATTCTCACTACACATTATATATATTATATTGGCAATGAGATTGCGGTTGAAGGTGGTGTTCTTCTGCTTTCCGGGTTTATAGACTACGGCATCGACCTCGGGTATGGCAAGAATGGAATGCCACAAGGTCTCGTAGCGGTTCTTCCACTCCTTGCTAACGAAGGGCTTCAAATGAGCTACATAATCCATAATCTCTGCCTTGCGCTGTTCTTTCTCTGCTCCTTCCATAGCTTTGTCGACTGACGCTGCTGGCTTTTGTTTGTCACCGTAATTATTATTGATGACAGTCGTGGCATTGGGTACGTAGTTCTGTACTGTACCTATATGTATCTCCTGAAAGGTGTTGCCTGTTCCAGGATTGCCTTTTATGTTGATGTCCATCATGCTTTCTTTTATTTGTTATAAGATGTTGTATTTCAAGGTGAAAGAAAGAAGAAACTTTCATGCAACTTTCTTCCTTGCTTTCGGCTTTTGGATGTTGTACCTTTGCATCGCAGTTCAGAAATAAAGTTTAACTTCTGCCGGGCGTAATGACTGCTTGCGCAAATACCAAGTCCCATACCGGCGATGGGCAATCGAATGATTAACTATTCTGTATTCATGTTGCCTAACCCTGTAGACAAGACGGCTGCTCCTAAAGCTTATGCCAAAGCTCAGGCTAACGAGGTGATGACTTTCCGCAACTTTACGCAGCACATTGCTGACCATGGTGGTTATTCACGTGGTAAGGTAAAGGGTATCGTATCCGACATGTGTGCATGCTTGGTGGAGATGCTCTTGCAAGGCAAGAAGGTACAACTTGACGAGTTGGGCGATTTCTGGCTTTCACTCACCTGCGAAGGTGCAGAGAGCTGCGAGGCTTTTTCGGCTGACAACATCAAGGGAATCAACATCATCTTCTCTCCTGGTGTGGACTTCGAGAACCTCATCAACAAGGCTGAGTTTGCGCCTGTGGCAAGCCGTGCCGCTCAGGCTGCTACCTTGAAGGCTGAAAAGTTGGGTGTCAAGACCGTCGATCTGGAGGCTGCCAAGAAGAAGAAACCAAGCTCTTCCGAAAATGGTGGCAACAAGCCTTCAGGAGGCAACAATCCTTCTGGCGGCAACACTCCAGCAGGCGGTGAGAACAGCGGAACTGAGGGAACCGAAGGCACCGGAGATGGTGAATAATCCCGAATGAGGAATGCACTGCGCCCGAGTGCGATCGGGCGCAGGCACAAACTACACTATTTTAATTTACTGAACTTTCGCATATCAGGAAGTTAAAGGAGTTAAGGGAGTTAAGGAGT
>ERZ780178.278-NODE-278-length-40970-cov-46.270634_pt1 | contig 40970 bp, 46 predicted proteins | sample MGYA00511018_ERZ780178 | MGnify/ENA primary metagenome ERZ780178 (study PRJEB29588, sample SAMEA2151439) | human gut metagenome | biome: human gut; feature: human-associated habitat; material: faeces | place: Denmark | collected 2008/2010 ...
CATAATCTTAATCGTATTTATGAGTATCAGACATTACTGCCTTTGCACATGTATCTTTATTTTACATTCGTTACACTCTCTTCTTATAAGAGTGCAAATTCGCTACAAAAATACGAAAAATAGTTGGATTACATATCAGATTTTATCATTTTCTGTATTTCTATATAAAAAAAAGCGCAAATGTTTAGCAAATCTGCCTTGGATGTCTCCTCCAAATGGCAGATTTTCACTTGTTTCGGCTGTTTTTGCACTCTTATAAGAAGAAAGCGTGAAATTTGCTAAACATTTTACCCCATCATTTCAGGATGGTATAAATATGACTATTTATTTACAATTCTTTCAAGATCTTTTGATAAAATCCTCACGCTCAGCAATCTGAAAACTAGTTTTCATTGCACTCTCTTAATCGGATTTTTCTTATAATTCTCTCGTTGGCTTCGTTGATGGTTCTGTATGGTGCAACTAATTAAAGTTAAAAAAGTGGCATATTCAGTTTTAGGTATCAAGAAAATGATTTTTATTTTGTATTTTTGCAATGTAATCCAGAAACCGGACATAAAATGTCCAGTTTCGTGACCAAAATACAAAATTTAGATGAATATTACAAGCTTAGCAGACTGGATTGAAAATCAAATGATACGTGGACATTACATTTTTACTAAGGAAGATGTAATGAACCTTACCTTGCTTACCAATAACGAGAGTTTACAAAAGTCATTATATCGATTACAAGTTAAAGGAGTAATTGTGACACCATGGCATAACTTCTATGTAGCTGTCCCTATGGAATATCGACTTAAAGGAGAAGTTCCACCATCTTTTTATATAAATCAATTGATGAACTTCCTTAGTAGGGAATATTATGTATCTCATCTTTCGGCAGCAACATTCAATGGCGCAGGACATCAGCGTGCTATGGTCTTTCAAGTTACAACCAATGGCAAGACTTTAGTTTCAAAAATGGAAAGCGGAATGCGACTAAACTTTTTCTCACGCAAACAAATCCCTACGGCTTATATAAATAAGGTAAAAGTACAAACGGGCTTTATGAACGTGTCTTCTGTAGAACTAACTGCGTTAGACATCGTAAGTCAAGAAGAAAAAATAGGAGGGTTAAGTCGGGCTGCTGAAATTTTGGTGGAATTGTCAGAGAACATGAGTTGGGATAAAGAAAAGCTAAACTTGCTCGGTTTTTTCAGTTCGGCAATAATACAGCGGCTTGGATTTCTTCTATCCATTATAGGAGAAGAAAAACTTGCTGATGATTTAAAATGCTTACTTACACAAACAGGCAAGAGCATTCGAAAAGTAAAATTGAAGCAATCTAAGCCTGCAACAGAAAACATGGAAATAGACAGAAAATGGAAAGTAATTATTAATCAAACAATAGAAATAGACGAAATATGATACCTGAATTTTTTATTCAAGAATGGAAAGAGCATGCTCCATGGGCAGAGCCATACATGGTTGAGCAAGATCTTATTATCTGTAGAGCACTCGTAAGCATCTTTAGTGATGATTTTCTTGCCTCGCAACTTGCCTTTCGTGGAGGAACTGCCTTACACAAACTTTATCTAGCACCTCAGCCACGATATAGTGAAGATATTGACTTGGTGCAAATCACCGCAGGACCGATCAAACCGATTATGTATCGATTAGGGGAAGTCTTAGATTGGCTACCCAATAGGATAACCAAGCAAAAGAGATATAACAACACGATGCTTTTCCGAGTTGACTCAGAAACACCGCCTGTAGTTCAAATCCGTTTGAAAGTAGAAATCAACTGCTTTGAACATTTCAATGTACTGGGTCTCACGAAAGTTCACTTCAATGTGAAGAACTCTTGGTTTACTGGTGAAGCAGAATTGGTGACATATCAGTTCGAGGAATTACTTGGCACAAAGTTACGTGCTCTATATCAACGCAAAAAAGGGCGTGACTAATCACGGCAAAACCAAAAGCGCACGCATTCAAAAACGAAATGTGTTTTCCACTGACAAAAACGAAATGTGAATTAAAAAAGCACCCAAACAGCAAGTTTGAGTGCTTTTTTAATGATTTTAATCGAACAAAGACCAGTCTATTTCTTCCTTTTCCTTCCAAGCTGATTCAAGACAACCTTGTATGTGTGCTTGAACTCCAAGAGTGAAGGATGTCAACTCTTCAATATCTTTGAATGTGTATAGAAGAGGATTGTCATCAGAACCAAGTTTGACAGTCGGCATTGACTTCAAATCACCATCCTTGGCCAAGCCATAAGCCAAAGTGTAGTTTCGCTGATTTTCATCAGATAGCCACACCTGATGACCATTCCACTCATAGCCCTCCAATATCGCTTTCTGAGCGTTTGAATTGATCTGAGTGATAATAGTATCTTTCACCTCTTCCAAAGTTGGCTGATGATCAAATGTCTTGCGCCAGTTCCAGCCAACTTCATTGTCATCATCCTTGCCGAATCCATAGAACAAATCCCAACGGTTTCGGCCAACCTTCATCAATCCGTCTTGACGAATTGGAGAACCATAAATCTTTTCCATCTTCTGTTGTTGTTTAAAAGTAAATAAACTGCCGTCCAAACCTTGTTTAAGTAAAGCGGTATTTTACCTTGTTTCCATCGAAGACCTCACTCTCAATCACTGTTGTGAATGGGAAACAATCCTCAATGTCACTTGCTTTGTCCAAGATTTGTTTCATTTCCTCAGATGCCGTGAAGAACTTTGCCCATTCTCCAGTCTTGGCATCCTTGAAGCTTACGATGTAACGACCTTCACCTTGTGAGGTCTTCACATCCTTCTCATAGTCGTGGATTTCGATTTCCTTGTTGACAATGGCACTCAGTCTGACAGCCTTGCCAGGGAATCTTTTCTTTCCATCCTCTGGAGTATATGTAATACCCAGTTCACTAAATTTCTTCATACGTCTATTTGTTAATTTGAAAAATAAATGTTTGCAATCTGCATGACAAGCCATTCCTTTGAAAGATCCAATGATTTCTTGCCTTCGTTTGCGACTCTTGACCTTGGCAAGATGCCTGGCTGTTTTCTGCTTGTTTCTTTTTCTTACTAAGGAATAATCCTCGTAATGAACATATCCCAAATAATCAAGTCCAACACTGACAGGTCTCACAGCTTCACTTGGTTTGATCTTAAGTCCAAGTTTATCAAGTTCTCTATGCAAAATTTCTCGCCACTTCCAAAGTTCTCGCTTGTCAGTTGACATCATTACTATGTCATCACAATATCTGTAATAATAGCGGATTCCTACGACTTCTTTCATATAATGGTCTATGGGTGACAAGTGGAGGTTTGCAAAGCATTGCGAACTTCTTAGTCCTTTTGAAAGCCCTTTGGGTAGCAAATGAACAAAGTTTGAAAAGATTTTTAAAACAACAGGATCACTTACGTATTTTTTCAAGTCTTCATACATCAAATCTTGATTTATGGAGTCATAGAAATGATATATATCACATTGATAGTAATAAAAATGCTCCTTACATTCATGTATGTCATTTTCAACAATATGGTGAAGATAGTGCATACCTCTTCCCTTAATGCTTGCAGCAGAAGTCTCAATCACCGTTGGATATACGTACTTTTCAAAGACACACATAATTGCATGACAGCCAATTCTATCAACAACCGGAGGTGCTTGTACATCTCTTTCCTTTGGACCATCTTTCACATGAAGGTTTTTGAAACCTGTTATGCGGAAAGTACCATCCATAATGTGTTCACGGAGATATGTTTTGATTGCCTCTTCTTTCTTTCTTAGTCGCTTTTCTTGTTCTGGCTTCAGATCTTTCACCACATAGTCAAAACTTTCGTTGAGGTTTTCGATTGAGACAATCTCCGGGACCAAATTGGTCAATGTCTTAAAATCATTCATAAGCCTTCAGGACTCCTATTTATGTTTCGGCTTTCCACAATATTGTGCTGTTGCCGAGGCTCGGGGTTCTCGCATATACGATGGGCAATCACGTTGCCACCTGCATGGGTGCGATGAAGCTGTCTAAAGACAGGTAGTTCTTAATTCGAGACGGGTGCCGATGTTCGTATTCGAGTTCGATGAAGCGTTGTTCGCATTCGCATAAGCGAGACCGCCATTCGCATTCGCATTGTTGTTGGCACGATACAGGACACGACCGTTGAACCCCTCTACCTCCCCTTTGGGGACTGCAAAGGTACATAAAATTTTTCAAAAATCGACCGCCATGGGCGGTAAATTGAGGTGGAGCACCTTTTTTAGAAGGTCTCCACCTGACGCTTTTTCGACTTCACGTTATTCCAGCTCTATCGCTCCCTTGAAGGCGAGACGGGTGCCGATGTTCGTATTCGAGTTCGATGAAGCGTTGTTCGCATTCGCATAAGCGAGACCGCCATTCGCATTCGCATTGTTGTTGGCACGATACAGGACACGACCGCTGCTATGGCTATACCAATAGATGTCCGTGTAGTTCTGATTCCACTTGCTGTTGTCGCTTGTGAGCTTTGTTGGAACAAGATCAGCATGTCTTCCAAATCTTACACGTCCGATGCAATAGCCGTTGGCATTGATGCCTTGCACGGCTCTCTCTGTTTGAGTGAATGGGTCATAGATATGCCAGACACAATCCAGGGGATCACCCGATGTTGCAACCATCTTGCTTTTCTTGAAACTTGTGAAGCTCTTGATGTTCACACCTACGTTGTCCATCCACTCACAGTTGCAAGCCAAGAAGTTCTCTATGCCGAGCACCTTGTTTCCCATGACATTGTTCCAAGGACTGTTTGCCTTTCCGATGGAGTTCCAATAGCCTGTCTTATAGTTGTTAGTCCATCCATTGCTGCTTGATGAGCCAACACCACGACCATAGCCACACACTGCCTGTGCATCACGGTTTCCAATGAGTGCATAGAAGAGGTTTGCCACATCCTTGCTGGTCTCGTAGTCTATCATCTGATAACCCTTACCTCTCAGCCATGCCAAGTTTTGGAAGTCCTTGTAGGTATAGTGCAAGGTAAGATCGGCTATGTCTGTAGGGTCTATGTTCTGCACGTTTCCCTCGCTGTCATACGTCCATCCTGTGTATGTGTTGCTGTTGTTGTCACCTAACTTTGCAGCGACACCAGTCACGCTTCTCAGGGTTCCGTTGAGCATGGCTGCCTCATAGATTCCGACAAGTTCTGGCTTGTGCTCCACCCAGTCAGGCTCGATAGCCTCCAACTCAGAACTGTCAACTGCAAGTGCTTCTCCATCCGCATTGACTACCTTCACGGCAAAGATGAAATACTTTGAGCCATCTGGAACCGATGTGAAGGTATAGTCGCCTTCCATGAAGTCTGTATCTGATGCCATGCCTGTCAAGTTGTATATGTCGATGACTGATCCATCTTCCTTGACGAACACACCACCGATACGGCTGCTTGTCACCCCAGGCCAACGTACCTGTCTCATGCCTTCCACATCCATCTTGTATGCGTTGTAGCTCGCATTGGTGCGAACGAACGTCGATGAGCTGTCTATTTTAAGGTTTCCAGAATCATCGTAGATGTTTGTGTCAATGGAGTCAGTACAAACGGAACAACCAGCCATGAGCATGATTTCCGTTAGCTTTACTTTCTTTGTGACACTTGCACTTGACATCGGCTTTGTCTGTAGGCTCGAATAGAACAAGTACTTTCTGTCATGCTTGTAGTCGTTGATGCCCTTGTACCAGTATCGCCCGATATACATGAAGGCATCATACTCACCCTTGTCGTATGTGTTTTCAAGCGAACGACCGTCGGCAAGCTTCGAGTAGTCGCTTTCATCCAAAGGAATGCAATTCATCTTGGAACTTCCCTGGTCGTAGATGCCTATGACTGGCTTCATGTCATTCCAAATTTGCAGGACATGTGCGGATGCCTTATATTCGTTGCTGTAGTCGTAGCCTGTTTTGTTGTCAAGGTTGGTGATGTTCTGAGGGTCGTTCACCGTGTCATCAAAGACAACTCCACTGTATTGGCTGTTATATACATTCAACTCAGGGAAGTAGGCTTGCAATGTTTCAAGCGTCTCCTTGGAGATGAAGTCTGTCATTATCCATCGGCCTGTCAAGCCTGAGCATTTTCCGCTCTCACCATAAGATGTGCCATTCACGTCAAGTCCAACGGCTCCACTGTCCTTCAATGTTTGGAGAATGCTTGATACTCCAGATACATTCACGTCCGTCAAACGGATGAACTTAATGTTAGCACCACCATTGATACAGTCGAGCAACAACTGGGTACTGCTGATCTTTGGGCTATTTGTCACAAGCACACTTCTCACACCATCAAGGCCATCAAAGGAGAGGCCTCCAGGATATTGAAGCCTTGGCAGGTTCTTGAATGAAAGGCTTGTCATCGTAGATGGCAGCTGTAGCGTCTCGATTGGCGAGGCCTCTGCGAGGTCTATTGATGAAAGAAGCGAGTTCTTGGCAAGGACTGTCTTCAATCTTGGGCAATAGGTTGCAGTGATTGACGTGATCCTTGTATTTCTCACGTCGATGGAGGTGAGGAACGGCTTGTTTCCAAGGTTCAGTTGGGTGATGGCTCCACTTCCTTCCACCGGTTGGTAATATTCGCCACCAAGAATCAACTCTTGCAACATTTCACAGTTGGAGATGTCCCAGCTCTCAGCCTTTGGAGTGCAACCAGACAGGTCAAGCAAGGCAAGGTTCTTCGCTCCAAACACGTAGAGCATGGTTCCTGCACCTGTTGCCGTCATTCCACTTCTGAGCGTATAGCTCTCACCAGCCTTCAAATAGCAACTGTCCACGCAAGCGTCGGCACGATCCACGCCTATTCCAAAGAATCCATCCTGGGCGGCCTTGATGTTGATGGCGATGTCGTTTCCGACGGCACGCATCTTGAATGGGTTCTGGTAGAGCTCGCCCACCTGGTAATATCCATCACGATAAGCGAAGCGTTTCCTGAATGTCTCGGGGAGATCGTCAAGACGTAGCCCATGAACCGCATAGTAATAGTTGGCTCCAGCGGTGGAGTTCTCTATGTACTTTCTTTCGCCATCGAACGATGAGATGACCTTTGCCCATTTGCTGAGTCGGTCTGTCAACCACAGTTTGGTGCAACCTTGCGCTGAGAATATCTTCATGCCGTCTGCCTCTGCATTTCGCATGTCCTGTGCGATGTCATGCAAGGTGACTGCGCTTTCCCCATTTCCATCAAGCCAAAAGACTGCCGCCTTGTATGATTGCTGGAACATGACACTGTTCCATCCCTGATAATAATGCTGCGGGTCATTTACTGCATCCAAATCCCAAGGCACAGTGAGACCACAGTCGTTGTCATAGTTCCAGACACAATCGCCATCATACCAGTGGTTGAAGTAGGCTCTCTTGTTTCCATCCGTGTCCTTGTAGAAAGACAGCATCATGTTCTTGCTTCGCTGATCGACTGCAAGGATATAATCGCTTGCGCATACATAACACAAGGTGCTGCGGACGTTGGCAAACTTGTGAAGCTCGTGCGACCACTTGGCAAGACGGTTCTCCTTTGTTCCGCTCACCGTTGCCCCATCAAGGGTGATGTCGCCATCTGCCTCTGTGAGGTCGTTGCTACATTGCTGTGTAAACAAGAGGAAATTATAAAGGTCGTATGGAACCTTCTTCCCAGACTCATAGAGGGCATTCAAGTCATCATCGTCAGGGTATCGGCATTCATAGTAGGAAAGCCAGACTGGCTTGCCTGTCGCCTCGTCAATCCTCATCATGTCATCCACGCTGTCCACGCCCTTCAACCAACAGAGATAATCATATTTCAGATACTCATAGCACGTCGTTGGATTGAGAACCCTTCCAGTGACAGTCCACTTTCTCGTAGCCTTGTCATAGGTCATGGAGCCAGTGGTGTCCATCCAGTTTCCACCGCTATACTTGGCGTACTTGTCATCAGAGGTGTGATAGACTGCCGTCCAGTCATATTCGGTCACTTTGTCCGCCTTGACCTCTGCAAGGCTCTTCGATGTTTCCGTTGGGTCTGCCACGGCCGTGGTCTCTACCATGGAGCCAGTTCCATCGTTCTCGATGAATATGTTGGAAGGACCGCAATACTCGGAAAGCATGTAGATGTTTCCTGCCACGAGCGAGGAAGTGTCCTTCATCACCTCATCCTTGAAGTCCGTGAGCTTTTGTTCCTTGGCTGCCACAAGTTCCTTGAAGTCGCCATAGTTCAGGCATTCTGCCGTATAGCCGTCAACCTTCTCGAAGCCAAAGAACGAAGGGTTGTTCTTGTCCACGTTGAAGTTGGCCTTCGCATGGAAGTAGGCGTATGACTCATTGGTGGCATCCACAGAGTTGATGTCCGTTCTGAAAATGGCGCAAGGAACTGAGTCGATGGAGGTGTTCAAGGTCTCGCTTCCCTTGTATGCGTTCTGGGCTGGTGTCATGTAACCTTCACCAAGGGCACGTTGAAGTTTGTTCATAAGCTCCATGGTCGCTCCATTGTTCGCACCGCCTGAGTCTGAGTAGTCCACCTTGATTGTCGCCACGTTGAACCACATGCCGTCTTCCTTCACACGAATCTTGCCCTTGGCTGCCATCTTCTCGCATAGCTTGAATTTCTCCAATTCTTCACCTGTGAAGTCTTCCTCTGTATGGAGCAAGATGACCTTGCAGCCCTTGAACTTGCCCTTCTTGTTCTTGACAGGACGGAGTGAAGAGGTCGTGCCTTGGTTTACGGTTGGAACCATCAGCACCTTGAAGTCTTGCCATGGACGGTCTGGGAACCTGACTATCCAGTCGAAGTAAGCCTTGGTTTTCTTGTCGCCATCAAGTTTGTCCAGATAGCCAGGATAGTTCTGCTCGATGTTGTCCGTGTCGGCATTTTTAAGGAGTGTGACACAACAAAGCCCTGCATTCATGCAGGCTTGCATGGTTGGGCGGTCCTTGGTCGTTCCCTCAGCTGTCTGCGATGCCATCACCAGGTTCTTCTCATACTCACTGAGCATTTCCTTGGTGTCCTTCAAGCCCACAAGGTAGTTGTTGAGTGCCTGGCGGAAATTGAAGTATGTAGCCCATGCCGTAATCTTATACAGGTAGATGTCTGCACTGGTACCGTCGAAGTCGATGGTGTGTTCGTTTGTGGTGAACTTCCCTGCGTCATAGTAACAAGCACCAGCTTCGTCACCATTTCGGAATATCTTGATGCTTCCTATACCAGAGTATGGGGCGATGGCAGAAGGCTCTATCACGATGTCGAAGCGTGTCACTGTGTCCTGGGCGTAATACACCACGGCTGTCTGTTGCGCTCCAAGGTCATCTGGGTTGGTTGCCGTTGCGCCATCACAGGTGAAGACCAGTTTCTCACCAGTGAGATAGAAGCCCACCTTGTTGTCGCCAAGGCAGTCTATCAATTTCACGTTTCTGTCTTCCACATTCTTGACCTTGACCGTGAAGCTGATGGCCATTCCATTCTGTTCAATGCTGTTGGATGCAAAAGGCTTGTAGTCGCACACCGCCTTCATGTTCTCAGCAATACGTAGGGACATGATGCCCTTGTCGTTGTCCGTTCCATAGGAGGAAGTACCAAAGGAATCCTTGACAAAGCCATTGGTGCTCCAGTTTGACCCTTCCACGTTGATGGAGGTATCACCGTCCTTGATGGCCTTGTCTTCCTCGCTGTTCGAGCGTGAGTCCATGGTGATGTTGAACAATCGCTGTGTGCTCACTTCCTCCACATCGACCAGACTTCCGTCAATCACGAAGGATGCTGCCTGTGATACGGAATCCCCACATTCCACATATACGTCGATGGTCTTGGAGCCATCATGTACGCTTTCAAGCACCTGCTTGTTATACGTGTATGTCTGCGAGCGATACGCCACGCTGCTGTTCTGTACCGTTCCATCGTACAGAATCACAGCCTTGGGGTTGTTGTCGTTGGCCACATATAGCGCATAGTCGATGGAGATTGACTCGTAGAGCTTGCGCTTGCCTTGGATTTCGTCCGTGTACCATCTTGTGGCTACAATGGGAGTGTTGTTTCCTTCCTCCACGACCATGACTGAGGTATGGAGGTAATTGCCAATGACACCGCTTCCCACATCCTCGCCATGGATTCTCAGTGGATAGGCTCCATGTGTCAGTGAAGTTCCCAGACAGTTGCGTGGGTCTATGTTGACGGAATGCGAATAAGTGTCCGTGATGATTGACGAGCCAAGTTCCTGCCATTGGTTGTTGATGTAGATTTCCGCAATGGCCTTGATGCCCTTGTCGCTGGCGTTGTTGGCAAACTTATACATCGGGATGCTCTTTGCGGATCCACCGACGGAAAGCGAGGTGTTCTGCGTGAAGTTGAGGGTCTGGACGCTTGTGATGGTCACATCGACACCAGAGACATTGATGTTTCTCGAACCGTTGTTTCCTGCGTCATCGTATGCCACCAACTGGAAACGCTTGGTGGTTGCCGTCACGAAATAGGAGCTAACGTCTATGCCAAAGTCGTATGTGTCGCCCGATGCCGACGAAGCCTTGTTGACTGAAAGGGTTTCGAGGACTTGGTTTGTGTCCCTGTCCTTCAACACGATTTTCTCTATCATGTTGTAGATCTCGCCACCTCCTTGCGTTGTGATGCTTCGGATGGCTGCCTTGATGAGCACGGTGCTTCCTGCCTTGGCATAAAGTGGTGAGCTTTCAAACTGGATGCTCACAATGGTACCAGAGCCACCACCGCTGCCAGTGCCAACAGGGAACTGTTGTTCGTCACCGATTCCCTCACCCTCTGAATTGGCAAGTTGAAGCTTGACCACTCCCTGGGTCTCGGTGTCCACCTTGATCTGTGAAGGAACGTTCTTGTATGCGCCTCCAGTGGAGAAAGCGTCCTTGCCATCCTTTTCAGGCTCATCCTTTGCCTCCATTTTAGAGCCACCGCCAAAGTCACTCCAAAGACCCACTTCGCCAATATCCGTCACCTCACCCTGGAATTGCTTGGTGTCCATTTTGTTCTCACCAGTGGAGTATGAGATGATGAGACCCTTCTTCGCATAGATGACACCTGTCTTCTCCTGGTATTTCAGGAGGGCTGAGACAGCGGTCTCCAAAGACCAGAATTTTCCCACGTCTGGACTGCCAACAAGCTTGTCGATGATGAGGTATGTCTCGGAACCTTCTGCGAGTGAGCCAAAGTCCTTCCAGTTGTCCGTGTTGAGCCAGTTTGCCTCGGTCACGGTTTTGCCCACGTATTGGTAAGTCTTCCAAATGCTCGCTGACATCTCGAAGGAAATGATCAGACCGCTCACAGCCTTGCCTTCCTTCCATGCCACATGAATGGCAGACATGCTCTCGTTCTGGCTGTCGGAAAGTTGGTAATAGCCAGTGATTGGAACCTCGTTGGTGGCATTGAATATGCTTGCAGGGGTTGCCTTTGGAGCTATTTGCACCATGTCGTTGCCTGTCCAGATGTAAGGAACCTTTCCCATGACATCCACATAGATGACAGATTCACGAATGGTCTGCTTCACCCATGTCGGTTTGACATCTTCTCCCACCACGAGATCCTGGAGCCTTTCCAACTGCTTGTTTTCCGATGAATATCTGTATGAGTTTACGATGGAGGCAGATGGAGTGTCCCAGTAGGACACCATGACCACATCATAGACTTCTTCTGGAAGGTGGGAGCTTGGCACTTTCTTGTTTGAGTCAAGCGGGGCGATGCCGCCTGCCTCGCCAATCTTGTCCGTGATGGCTTTCACGGTTGCCGCATTTGCCACGGCAAGGCTCTCACGGATGTTGTCTGCCAAGGCTTTGCCACCACAAAGTGTCCATTCCGTCCATCCTTCATCCTTTGTGTGGGTTCTGGTATATTCGGAAAAGACAGTTCCACTTGTTATCTGCTTTTCTTCATTGATGGTGATTGCACCTCTTGCCACCTGTACGCAATATTCCTGAGCATAGCCAATGACAAACTGATGCACCTGTAGGTTCACACCATCAAGTTGCACTCTCATAACACCGATAAACTTGGAGTTTTCTGAAGTGGCACATGCTGCATCCAGCTGGGCTTGAAGTTGAGTTTCCTTGGTAGTGTCTCCATCTGTGATGTTTCCAAGTGATATAAAAGGATCTGTCAAGGCATTACTGCTGTCGCTGATACCTTGAAGTCGTTTCAGCACCTCTGTATCTGCGTTTGTACGGCTGGTCTGTTCTGCCTCGATGGATGCCTGTAGTTCCTTATCGGCCTTTCCACGATCATCCACTTCCTTATCGACCTGCTGCTGCAAAGCATAGATACTTCCAAGATTACCCATCAATAACCAAGGATCTGTGTCATTGCCCTTTTGGAATGCATAGACGTTTCCACTCTCTGCTTGAGTTGAGTTCTTTGCATCATAGATGGCTACAAGCTGACCAAAGCGAAGGAGCTTGCCATTACTGCCTACAGGAGCCTTGCTGTCTGCATTCATGGCTGCATAGCTCTTGTAAACCTGATGGATGCCAAGGCCATCAGCATTCTGCTCCATATCAGACAAATATGACAACACATCAGCCTGGAGTCCAAAAGTTTCTTCAGGGCTGATACTATCTACATCTGTGATACCACGAAGGCGATTTGCTTCTTTCTGAAGTTCATATATTGTTTTCATAGCGTTCCCTCCTGTCCCTCATATGTTTTTTTCAAAAAAAACTTTCTTGAAGTAAGAATCTGCTGAAGCTCATCCAGTGAAGGGACATCTGTAAATTTATAATATACTCCAGACTCAGGTTTCGTGCCGACGATTTTTGCCGTGTAACTTTTGATTACAGGTCTGCTTATACCATCTTCAAACTCCCTTTTCTCAACTGTTTCCTCATTCAGAACATAATAGAGATCATCGTATGGTGTTGTGTTATAAACCATTACCTTCATCCATCCACGTTTCTGGTACATCATAAATAGCATTTTTAGTTATAAGTTTATGAGCCTGTATTAGCTCATGATTTGTATCACCACTGCCATTCATATGACGTGGAGTAGCGTAAACAGGAAGCCCCATGACATTTTTTATATTACTATCATCCGCATCACCCGATCCACCATCAGTCAGCGGAAACAAAGACAAAGCGAAATCTATCATATTGTCCTGAAGCATTTTCAAGTCTTCAAGATACACAGGCTGACCGCCCTCACTAATAATAAGTCTATTCATAGTCATAAAGAATTATGCTGAATGTTCTTCCAGCTGGTTTATAAATATTCAATAAGTTCCTGATAGCGTCCAGATGCTTCCAGCCATATTTATCTTCCTCTTTACTCACAGTAGAGGTGCATAGAAATGTAGGAACCATGACAATAAAGTTGATAGGATCCGAAGCCTCATGCTCATAGATAAAATAAATATCCTTCTTTTCATCTGACTTAAATAAATGGAATGGAGTGGATATTTCCGTTTTTATATGAAGATATGTACTCCTGTTTTTTTCCTCTGGGGAAACAATGTATATCTGACCATCCGAAAGATAGAAAAGCCGATTCAGAGCATTCTCTAAAACAGAGACATTGGCAGACACATTCAATCTGTCATCAGTTTCACTTCTGAACTTAGAGAATACTTCATTCAAATACCGAAGAGGTAATACCAGGATCTTTAGAAGCGCAAGAAAAAACTTGCTTCTCAACATTGGAGGCAACAGGATTGCCACCAATTTTACAAAGTCAATTTTATACCACATAGCTCAAAGTATCTGAAAGGTTGATTGGAATATAGCTGCCACTCTCGCCAATGTAATTATTACCAGTAAGTGTTGTCCAAGCCAAGTCGCCATCTTGTTTGTATTTGATTGCACCAAGTTCGACATCCTCAACACCAGGCACAGAAAGTATTGCATTGATCAATTTCGTTTTGCTGAAAGTACCACCATACTTGATGTTTTTCAGATGGTCACGAATAGCATCTTCTACAGGCTTACTCCCATCTGATAGCTTTGCTCCATTACCATCCAGGACAAGGGAATCTACAGATATAGAAGCCTCAATAGACATACTGTCACTTTCCTTACTACTGATTCCAAGTATTACACCTGCCACTTTAACCTTGTTCATGTACTGTTTGAACACCGTTAAAACGTCGTTTGAAAGTGCCACAGGCTTGCCGTCCTTGTCACCGCTCACAAGTATTTGTACGCTCGTGCCCCTGTCTCTCACGGCTGCGTACTTCACCACTTGCTTGCTTTCGTCTATGTTGGCATACATATACTGTTGGGTGGCCTCGTTCAACACAAGGCTGTCACCGTACTGGAACGCCTTGGCCATCTTGTAGTACCATGGCACAGAGGCGACCACGGCCATGGAGACTTTTTCATCCACGTCCTTCGTATATTGCTCAAAGATGGCTTCAAGCACATGGCTACAGGCTGCCACGATGAAGAATATGATGTTCTCCAAGCTTACGGATGAAAAACAACGATTCCATGTGTCACCCTCTTTTAGCCCATATTTCTCACGGATGTTGGCATCTGCCATGAAGGCATCCGTCATCGTCTTTTTGATTTCTGATACAGTCCTTGCCATGTTACTCAAATTCTTGTGTAAATTCCTCGCCAAAGATTCTCAGGCGGACATTGCCGTTGTCCCTTGCAGTTGCAGGGCTTACGTCATTGTTCTTGCAATAGTTCTGCATGACTCTGTTCCATGTGCCGTCTGGAAGTTTCACCTCTGTTCCTGGCTCTGGGATGTCCGTGATGCCGATTCCATTCTTTTGGGCGATGGCTATCATGGCTTCCCATGAGCCAAACTCCTGGATGGCGATGTCTGCCATCGTCTGTCCGTCCTTGACCTTTGCCTTCATAACTTAATCTTTTTTGCCTTTCTTCACAGCGTTATATACAGAGCCACAAATGCAAGTGAGAATAAAAAGCCAAAAGGCATAGTTCAAGATTTTGTCCATATAGCCAGACTGAGATTTGACAATCTCTTTTTGTTCGTCTTGCCTTTGGTCATGTCGCTCGTTTGCCTTTTGCTTGTTGGTCTCATGCTGCGTCTGGGCCGTTGACTCGTTTTTGCTTGCCTTTCGGTTACGTTCCGTGCTTCGGTACTTTTCCTTGCTCAGGACGTTTCCGTCCTTGTCAAGTGTCAGCACGGTTGAATCCTTGATGTTCACGGAATCAATCACGTTCAACTCATATCGGATGATGGTGGAGTCCTTGAAAACAATGGAATCCCGAATGTTCACGGAATCCTTCAAGACAAGCTTCTGCGAAGACTCCACTTTCTTGCTCGAACCACAGGCGGCAAACATGATCACTGCCAGGAGTAAATAAATGTAATGTTTCATTTTGTCTTGTTTTTAGATGTCTTTGTACTCATCCTTGGCATTGAAGCAAGGGCAAGCCTTGATCCACTCATTGGGTGTTATCTTGCCATCATGGTTCAAGTCAGGGCTAAAGTCACGATGTCCCTGGATAATCGCATTTGGATATGTCTTGCGCAATAGCTTCAAGAGGCTCACCAATGATTTCTTCTGTGCCTCTGTGCGGTTGTCCGTTGGCTTTCCGTTTGCGTCGATGCCACCGATATAGGCGATGTTGATAATCTTTGAGTTCCATCCTTTCACGCCATTGCTTACCTTCTCCACGGCCAACATCTGATGAATCTTACCATCTGGAAGAATCACGTAATGATAGCCAGGGTATTTCCACCCCTTGCGCTTAAACTCCAGTTCGAGTTGCTTGATGGTTGTGCTTTGGCTGCCAGCCGTGCAATGGATTGCGATAAATTCTATTCTTCTCATTTTCTTTTCAATGCTTGGAGGGCGTTTTCCACATCCTCTGTTTTTACGTTCAGTTTACTTGCGATTTCTCCCACAAGAGCCTTCTTCAGGAGTTTGAGGAACGGCATGTTCGGGAAACAGATCAGCATACTTGCGGATGTGCTCCATAGCTCCACGAGGATGATGCAAATGCAGATGGCACTTGTGGTGAGTCCGTTGCTCGCCCCGATGAGCTTGTCAATGAGGATGAAAAGCACAATTACGGAACCATACACCGCCAACTTGCTGAATGAATCCCTGGCAAGCTCGCTCTTTGTGAATCGCTTTTGCTTCAAGCTGGATGCGATTCCCCAGGCTGCGTCCATCAGCACCGCTGCCACCGTGAAGCCCACCATCGTCTCGTAACCTGCCAAGAAATTGGCTATGACCAGGAATATGGCAAGGAGCCATCCCCACACAGTGGACAATACCACCGTCAATTTATTCAAGAAATGTTCTAAAACCATTTTTGTTCGTTTTTAATATTTTGCTTTTATTTGAATGCCAGTTTGGGTGATTGTCACCTTTTCGACGCTTTGCCCATCCATTTCCAGCTGTTCCTTGACTTTCGTTCTCCAATAGATAGGATCGTTGTCAAGCAACATGTCGCTGATGCCTACGCCAACGGATGGATTTTCTTTCAGCTCACCATTGTGAAGGGTAAGTAGCAGGGCTTGGTTCTGTCTGAGCACGTCACCCACCAGAAGAGAGCCATGCGACACCATTGGCTCCAAGATTGGAGAATCCTTGTTGTATTCAAGTTGTATTCCTTCCATGTCAATGCTTTATTTTCTCATCCTCATAGTCGCCCTTGTTGAACGACTTTGCGGAATCCGTTGGTTTGACCGTTGTGAAAGTTCCACCAGGGTGGCTCACGGTCACTTGGTGTGTATGGTTGTTGAAGGCTTCCACAAGCTCATTGATCTTTTGGGTCAGCTGCCCTATGTTGATGAGACCTCCAAGCTTGCCACCGTTGATGACGATCGTCTCAATGTGGTCAACCTGTAGAACGACAAGTTCCCTGAGGTCTCCCGACAAGCTGCCGATGGTCACGGCACTGCCCACCTTGGGTGTGACCAGCATCAAGCCATCGTCTTTTATCTCGGAGGCTTTGAGCCTTACCCCTGGGATGGTGATGCCTCCCACGGTCACCTCACAGAGGTTTCCGGCAACGGATTTCACTATACCTTGGTAGATGGCGATGCTCTTGCCTCCACCTGCCAATGCCCTCAAATGTTCCTGTAGTTGTCTGTACTCATCCATAATCAACTCAATCTAAATCCTAAACTGACCTTTCTTTTTCCACCAGCACTTGAAAACTCGGTGTCAACGGCTGTCACAAAGTAAGTGCCATCCTTGTAGGGATAATCGGCATCATGGAGCGTGACGCTATCAGATGGACGGCAAACCGGTATGAGCCATCCTGTGATGCTTCCCTCGTAGCCGTCGAAGCTTCGACGTTTCACCTCCAGCTCGCCACGAGCCTTCATGGAGGGTTCGTCATTGGTGGCACACTTGATTTCTATCTTGTCGCCTCCAGTTGCTCCAGTCTCCACTTCCTTGACGGTTCCGTCTGGCATCAGGGCTTTCACGATGACTTGCACTTTCTTGTCTTCCGCACGATGATAGGTGAGGTTGTCTTCCTCCACGTTCAGGGCGAAGTCATAGAAGCATTCCACGCCCATCTTTTCGCCTGGAGGGTGTATGTGCAAGGTCTCATCCTGTAGGTAGATGTCAGCCCCACATTCCTCCTGTACCTTTTTCAAGACATCGTAGCCAGTTGCGTTGTTGATGACAAACTTTCCGTATGTCCAGGAATAGGAGCACTCTACCTTGAATGAGAGACCACACCCAGAGACCACCTTGGCAAGGAGATCCTTCAAGGCTACCTTTTGAAGCACTTCGTTCTTCATGTCCTTTCGGAATAGAAAGATGTCATCCTCGCAATATAGCTTGACGTTCCCTCCATCGGTGGATATGCGTTGAAGCCATCCTTCGAACTCTGTTTCAAGTCCTGCCTCTTCGTAGCCAAGGGTGATTATCACCTTGTCGCCTCGCTTTAGCTTGTCTTCGACCTGGAGGGCATGGTTGTACTCTGATGCTGGAAGAGTAATGACAGCCGTGTCCGCAAGTAGTTCCACGCTACGATGGATTTCCACCTTGTCAATCATACAGAGCTTGTATGTGCCGATTCTGATGTCAAATGCCATGGTGTACATAATTCTATGCGTTTAAGTCGTCACGGCTCAACAGCAACTTGTAGATGTCATCACTGTAGGCCTGTATGGTGTAGTTTTGATTGATAGTGCCAGAAGTGAAGGGAATGTCCCAACTCTCGATGGCAAGTTGGCTGATGCCGAATATCTCAAGCAATGGATTCAGTGCCTTCACGTGACCAGCCTCACAGAAACTTCTGAGCTTTGCCACGTCCGCCTCAGGGTACTTGCCATCCATGCCCATCAAGATGCCCTCGATTCTCACGCTGTAGTCATCCTGCGTCCAACGTTCCTTGATGCTTCCCCTGATTTTGCCCTTTGAGACGTTTCGCCTCACAAGTATGTTCTGCCCATTGACGCTGATCATTGGCTCCATGGGGAAAAGCCACTCTTGCGCTCCAGACTCTTCAAGCTGGAATCGAAGGGGCAAGACCATCGGCACGCCTGTCGCATTCGTGCGAACCACGTCTTCAAGCTCTGCATCCGACATGGTTTCCACGTCAAAGCCCGAACTGTCTGGAATGGTCTTGGCCGCTGACATGTAGCCAAGGTTCACGCCATGGAAGTTGTTCTCTCGAAACAACCAATAAGGAGGAACCTTGGTGAGTCCCATGGCTCGCAAGGCCAAGTTTTGGAGTATGAATCTGTTTGTTGTGCTCATCGGTCTGTACTTGTTGCGATTGACAGGGCACGGTTCATGCACTGGAGCACGATACGCTCCAGGTCTGCCGTGTCGGTCTTGTTGTTCATTGTTACTTGTATGGTGTCGAAGAACTTGCCTATGCTGATGTGGATGTTCGAGCTTCGAGACCCACCTGTGGCAAGGGCTTCGGCCGTGGACTTACCGCCACCATGCCCACCACGTCCACCTTTTCCTCCCTTTCCTCCCTTGCCGTCACTTGATGGTGAGCCGAATGAGAAGGCTGGGCTTCCTTTGGTGGAAGGGCTTGAAATCTTGTGGTCAGAAGGCTTCTTTCTGTCCTTGGCACTTTCCCTTGCATAGTTCTTGTCGAAATCTTGCTTGATGCCCCCAGCGAGTTGTTGGGTAGCCTTGAAAGCCTTGGTCGTGCTGGTGATTCCTGTCAAGTCCTTGACACCATCCACTGCACTCGACCATGCACCGCTGAAATCTCCATTGAAGAGCTTCGCCAATGCCTGTCCCACCTTGCCGATTCCACTGAGGAACGTCTTGAAGCGGTCTATAAGGTAATCTTTGATGATTCCACCAAGTCCCTTGATGACCGACCACATGGTCAGGAGAAAAGCACGAAAACCAGCGAACTTATTCCAACAATATACGACACCAGCAACGAGGGCTGCGATGGCAGTGATGACAAGGCCGATTGGGTTGGCGTTCATGGCTATGTTCAAAAGCCACTGTACACCTTGCCAAACCTTGGTGACGGCTGTCACAACTTTCATCACGCCCACAAGCCCCCATAGGGCTATTGCCTGAGCATTGAAGGCGATGGCTCCAACACCAGCTACTACAGCCACATAGGCTATTTCCGTCTTCCACTTCATAAAGAAGCCGATGACACCGCCAACGATGGACAGAAGGAATTGAAGGGCGGACGCTATCGGTGGAACCAATGCGCCAACAATGTCCATCAGTCCAAGCACAACAGGCTTGATCGCATCGAACATGCCGATGGCTGCTTGCCTGATGTTTCCCATCATGGTTGAGAACTTTCCGCTGACAGTCTGGCTCAGTTTGTCGCTCATGCCGTTGAAAGCACCGCCCTCGCTTGTGGCATGGGCGATGGCTGCTGCCACCGCATCAAAGCCAATACGTCCCTTGCTCATCATGTCCTGAAGCTCTGCGTATGTCTTGCCTGTCATCTTCTGGAGTTCCTTCAATGGGTTGAAACCTGCGTTGATGAACTGCATCAGGTCTTGGCCTTGCATCTTTCCTGCCGATGCCACCTGTCCAAAGACAAGGGACAGACCGCCAAGCTTCTCCTTGTCGCCCATGGCGATGTCGCCAAGCTGCTTCAAGTACGGAACCACCTTCTGTGTGCTCACACCGAATCCAAGCATCATCTTGGCATTGTTCTCCAAGTCCAGAGGCTCGAATGAGGTCTTTGCCGCAAAGTTGTAGATGTCACCCAGCATCTTTGCCGCTGCCGTCTCGTTGCCAACAAGCGTCTTGAATGCCACGCTTGTTTGCTCGGCTTGCGCCCCGATGGATGAGATGGCTGCGATGCCTGCACTTGCAAGGGTATAGGGATTCATCAGAAAATCCATGCCAGGGAGTGACATCAGGGAGGTCTTCAAGCTGGAGAACGAGAAGGCTGCTTGGAGGCGACTTTTTACAAGGGTCGCCTTTCTGGTGATGTTGTCCAGCTGCTCAGACGTTCTTCTTGCCACACTCAGCACATTGCCTTCGTTGGCTTGCAACTTGATAAGAAATTGAAGTACACTTTTAGCCATCTGTCTTATTCTCTGCTTCTTTGATTTCCTTTAAATACCTGATAGTCCACGCCCATTCCTCATCTGAAAGCGTATCAGGATCCAGGAATAGATTATATCTCAGCAAGGTGTTCATATAGAGAATGTCCTTTGCCTCGACATCATCTATTTCCGCATCCTCTAAAGCTTTTTTATGTCAGCCTCCTTGATAGCCAATACGTCTTCAAGTTGTGAGCACACTGCGAAGAAAAGGTCATCATTGGTCTTGATTTCCTCATCACCGTCAAGCCAAATTTGGTTGAGCAAGGCTTCTTGTGCCTTGACAGGATTCTTCACCACTGACACATAGCTGTATTCCTTGCGTGTTGGCTTGCGGACAATACAGCTTTTGCCTTGGGTCTCTATCTGGAAGATTTCGCCATGCTGTTTCTTCCACTCTTCTACTTTTTGCTTATCTATTTTCATTTTTCTATTATTTGAATGTTATTTGAATGGTGTCCAAACACTATCCTTTCTTCTTATCCACAAAGATGAAAGGAAGTTCCTTTTCCTGGAACTTATCACCTTGCTTCCACTCGGTGTTGTCCTCAGTGAACTCTGCACCCACAAGGATGTCTGTCACGATGACATCACCCTTTGTGGCATTGCCGTAAGAAACGACAAGATCAAAAGAAGCATCAAGGATGTCACCACCGCAAGCTTGGCTCAGGGCTTCATACTCACTTTGCAGCAAGCCAATGGAGCCTTCATAGGACTTGTTTCCTCGTTGCACACCTTGCGGTTTGTTGCCCTTTGCATACAAGGCTTCCTTTTCCTGCTTTGAAGAGTATTTCACGGAGCGGAATCCTGTGACAGGGCGACCTGCCATGACAACGTTGATGTCGGCCCACTCGTATTCCTTTGAATTAAACATATTCTTTAGCTGTTACTTGTTTCTACTAAGAATCCCAGATTCACGTCCACGTATCGGGCATATCCGTATGGACGCACTTTCAGAGTCACAAGCACCTTCGAGGTACTGAGTACATTTTGCTTTTCGTCGATGTAGCACTGGCATCCCTCACCATCGGAATTTGCGCAAAGCTCACCATTGGCGGTCATCTTTTTGTTGATGCCGTTTTCCACGGTCTGCTGCCAACTTTTCACGATTCCAACTTGCAGCGTGCCGTCATCATTGACTTCCAGCTCGTCAAGGAGCATGTCAAGCATGATGTCGTATGCCAGGCGATATGCCTTGTCTATCACCCGACGGTGGGCGATGTGCGCATAGTCACCTGTAGGATCACAGGCCAGGTTGTCATCAGCAAAGAAGTAGCCTGAGCGTCCCACATACTTGCGTGGCACGAGGTAGCCCTTTTCATAGATTGCCTTGATGGTACTCTCGGACTCATCAATTTTCTTGGAACCCACATACATCTCCAATGGGGCAAGCGAGCCATCCTTCACACGGCCAATGTTGCGCTGCACTGGACTCTTGGCAATGCGCCCAAGCCACGTGCCGATGGTCGCTCCCTTGGAGGATGCCACGGTGTCACCGATGGCAATGCCCACACGGTCATACTTTTCCTTGGTCATGTCCTTCAATTCCTTCGATGGGTCAAAGTTGCGACCTTCGAGGATGAAGAACAAAGGGGCGTAAAGCTCGGTGGCCGCCCATTCTGCCAGCTGCTGTGCCTTTGGCATGGCAGTGAACACATCGGGGTCGATGCCGTTGATGCTTGTGCCAGACGCTCCCGTGTTGACATTGGCGATGCCGATGCCCCTCAAATTGCCGTTTTGCTTGGTGATCAAGTCTCTCGAATACCCTGCGTCCGTCTTTGTGTAATCACACATGTTGGTCAAGGTGGTGCTTGGATTGACTGGGTAGAGGACCAGCTTTGTGCCTGTTCCTGCCTCATCGTAGAACTCGGACACCTGCTTGTAGAGGGCTGCGTTGTTGGTCGCTGTCACTCCAAGCTCGGCAAGGTCATCCATGCTTGTGATGGAATAGGCTGTGTTAAGCACAAAGGTTCCTGCTACGGCTGCCGCACCGCAAATGAGGGCCAGGAGTCCGTCGGCACTCTCACCGACGGTTCCCAACTGGCCATTGAGGAACTGAATTTTTACTCTTGGTAATATCATAGAGTCTAATTTTACGATTTAACCTTTTAGGCTGCGTTGCTCTCAATGATGGCTGCGATACCCTTGCCGTCGTAACGACGTGGCGAACCACCAGTACGCACGAGGAATGAGTAGATGTCGCCGTAATAGGTTGGGTTGCCCATGTCATCGAACATCTTCACGTCACCCAGGGCACGGCTCACACAGTCCTGCTGCCATGCGAGACCTGCCGCAAGCTCGGTGGCTGCACCATCCGCTTCCCATTTCAAGATGGCTGCACCATTTGCCGTTGTGCGAAGCACCTGGGAACGTTGCATGATCTCAAAGCCATACAACTTGCCAAGCACGCCCCTTGAAGCATCAGCACAAGCGAGGAAGGCTGAGAGTTCCTTGTCTGTCAGGTCGTCAAGCAAGTCCATGTACATGGAAGCGTCAAGCAACATGAAACGGCCGTCTGCTGGTACGTCGTCCATGTTGAACCTTACGGCAACTTTCATCACTACAGCCTTGGTGATTTTCTTGCGGTTGCCAGTGGCTGTCTCTGAGGTGTGTGCCTCACGAGCCTCGCCTGCTGTGAAGAACTTCGTCTTCAAGCTACCAGCCCACTTGTAGAGCAAGTTCTGCGCTGCCGCCTTCTGCAACTGCTTGCGGTCGTTGGCAAGCACGCTGTTGCGCTTGTCGTAGGAGAGTTCCACCGTGTCCACGTTGGAGATGTGGATAGGGTCTGTTGTCAGCTCGTCAATGTTGTAGGTGAGTTCGTTGTCCTCACGCTCCTTGATCTTCGCTGGCTTCTCGCTGCGGTTGATGGCCACGCTCGAAGGCTTGCCAGCGTTAGGGATGTGAACGGTCTTGTTGTTCACGAATGCGGAATCGTCAATACTCTTCGCCATGAAGGAATTGTCGGGATAGAAATTCTCGACGATGGTATTGATCCAAATTTCTCTGTTTAATGCCATTTCTTATAAAATTAAAAGTTATTACTCGTTGTAGTCCACACCGAACTTCTGCTTGTAGAGGTTCTTGAAAAGTACTAAGTCTTGGTTCTTCAACTGGGCGAGGTTGTTTTCCTTGTCAATCTCGTCCCATGTCTTGTTGGAGAACGATCCGCCTGATGGTGTGTCTGGGTTGATGAAATACGTTGCACGGTTGCTTGCACGTCCCTTCATGCCACCGATGAGCTTGATGGTGTTCTCACGGTCGCTCTTCAGGAGGTTCTTGAAGGTCTCCACCTGCTCGTTTCCAATCTTGCCAGCCTTGACAGCCTCGTTGATGAGAGCGTCATCCTGCTCCTTGCGAGCCTTTCAAGCTCATCCCTGTAGGTCTTCACCGTCTTTTCGAGAATGCCCACCTTGGTCGCCTTGTTTTCCAACTCTTTGATGTGTGCCAGTACGGCACTCGAATCCGTCTTGTCCTCGAAGCTCGGAATCGTCTTGATGTCATCTATTAATGCCATTTCTTCATTGTTTTGTGGTTTGAAGTCAAACCGATTATTAAAATAGTTGTAAATGCCTTCTGTTGTTGTCGGTGGGTTCGACACCTCATCCATGTCATAGATTCCATCCACGAGCTTCATGTCCATTGCCTCGCTCGCTGTCATCCAGTGATCCTTCCCATCGAAGTATTTCTTTGCCACGTTTTCAGCCTCCATGCCAAGGCGACCTGCTATCATGGTGGCAAGGTTGTTCTGCAATTCTTCCATCTGATCTGCCATCAGTCGAAGTTCGGAGGCATTGCCGTATGTGCCACCGCTCACATTATGAAGCATAAGTTTGGCATAGGGACTCATATAGAGCGGTTTTCCACATAAGGCAATGATTGCAGCGATACTCGCTGCCACTCCATCAATAAATATGGTGATGTCGCCTTTGGAGTTTCGGAGGGCGTTGTAGATAGCCATGCCGCTGAAAACATCTCCACCCTGGCTGTTTATGCGCACTTCGATCTTGCAGCCTTGGTTCTCCAATGCGAAAAGCTCGCTCACCACACGGTTGCTATCTACGGAACGCCCTTCACCGACTTCTCCATAAAGCATGATGATAGACTTGCCATCACCTTTTATTATATTGCTAAATTTTTGTTTCATGCGTCGAATTTTTCTGCAAATATCGGGACTTTTTTCGAGCTGTCCAAATCGTGATTTCATGGTGGTGCTCATGGACGCTATGGTGGTGTTCATGGATGCTACCATGAAATCACGATTTCTTTTTTTGCGGATTTCTTTAGAACTTTGCAGAATCAAAACTATATAAATATGGTAAAAAGTAACATAGACAAGAAGAGCATTGCCAAGGATTTGTTCATCAAAAGCCGATGCACACAGGAAGAAATCGCTGAAAAGGTGGGAATCACCAGGCAGACGGTCTCCCGATGGATCAGGGAAGGGAAATGGGAAGAGCTACGTGTCTCCATAACTATCTCCACGGAGCAAATCATTGCTGGCATGATCAAGCAAATCAGTGACATACAGGATGGGGCGAATGCACGTCCTGAAGGACAGCGTGCTTTGACGGCCAAGGAGGCAGACACCATTGTCAAGCTGTCTTCTGCCATCAAGAAATTACAGAATGAGGCAGGAATCACAGACATAGTGAACGTGGGCATCAAGTTTACCAACTGGCTTCGCTCCATTGACATAGAAAAGGCCAAGGAGTACAACGAGCTTTGGGATTTATTCATTAAAGATCAGTTGAAATGACACAAGAAGAAAGAAATGCCCTGCAAAGGTGGGCAGAACACCACAAGGCACTGGCTGCCGATGTACCTGTGGAAGACTGGCTCTCACAGAGTGAAATCGACAAGAAGAGAAAGAAACTGGAGGAAGACCCAATCAAATGGATCAAGTACTTCTTTCCCAAGTATGCCAAGTATGAGTTTGCGCCTTTCCACGTGCGTGCCATCAAGCGTGTCATCGAGCATGATGAATGGTATGAGGTGCTGTCTTGGAGCCGTGAGCTTGCCAAATCTACCGTGGCGATGTTTATCTGCATGTACCTTGCACTGACCAAGCGCAAGAGGTTCTTTGTCCTGGCATCTGCCACCATTGACTCTGCCAAGCGTCTCCTTGCACCTTACAAGATTAACTTTGAGTCAAATCCCCGAATCCGTCAGTTCTATGGCTCCCAGGTGACGCTTGGTCAGTGGACAGATGGTGAGTTCACCGCCAAGTGTGGTGCAAAGTTCGTAGCCTTGGGTGCTGGCTCTGCCCCTCGTGGTGCTCGAAATGAGGAAGTTCGCCCCGATGTCATCTACATGGATGACTACGACACGGATGAGGATTGCAGAAACCCAGAGACGCTAAAGAAGAAATGGGACTGGTTCGAGGCCTCGCTTTATCCTACACGTTCCATCTCTGAGCCTACCTTGATTCTGTGGTGTGGAAACATCATAGCCAAGGACTGTTGCATCAAGAAGGCTGGAGCAAAGGCAAGACACTGGGACATCGTGAACATACGTGACAAGGATGGACACTCAACCTGGCCAGCCAAGAACACAGAGGAACAAATCGACACCGTTCTGTCCAACATCTCAACCAAGAGCGCACAAGCTGAGTACTTCAACAATCCTGTGAGCGAGGGAACCATATTCAAGTACCTGCCATTCGGCAAGGTTCCACCGCTCAAAAAGTTCAAGTTTCTCATAGCCTATGGAGACCCTGCCTATTCCGACTCGAAGAAAAAGGCAAGTTCCACCAAGGCCTTGTGGCTCATCGGCAAGCACAAGGGTGTGTATTACATCATCAAGGGATTCCTTGCCAGGGAACTCAATGCCACCTTCATAGGTTGGTATTTCGACATCATGGAGTATGTGGGAGGGAAGACCAACGTGTATTACTACATGGAGAACAACAAGCTGCAAGACCCTTTCTTCAACCAGGTATTCAAGCCCCTGCTGCGTGAGGAATGCAATCACAGGAACAAACAGCTGTACATCAAGGGCGATGAGCGCAAGAAGACGGACAAGGCGACCCGAATAGAGGCGAACCTGGAGCCGATTGACAGAAACTGCGGGTGGATATTCAACGAGGAGGAGCGTGACAACCCACACATGCAGGAACTCATCAACCAGTTCAAGCTCTTCGAGATGCACCTTCCATACAATGCCGACGGCCCCGACTGCATAGAGGGTGGAATCACCATCCTTGAAAACAAGGTGGTGGAAATGGAGCCGACCGTCACCATATCATACGAGGAATTAAACGAGGACAATCCATATAGAATGTAACTATGGCAAATTTTATCAACACTTCGGACTACGATGCAACCATACATCGTGAGATTCTGGACTCCCTCCTTCGCAAGGAGTCCACGACATACGACCCACAAATCATTGAGATTTGCGAGGACAGGGCCATCTCTGAAATGAGAGGCTACCTTAACAAGACATACGACTGTGACAAGATCTTCTCAGCTGAAGGCGAGGCAAGAAACCCTCTTATCCTGATGTTTGCCATCGACATCACTGTCTATCACATCTTCTGTCAGCACAACCCTTACAAGCTGGCAAAGATACGGCAAGACCGCTATGACCGTGCCATTGAGTGGTTGAAGGGAGTGATGAAGGGAGACATCACCATCGACGGTGCTCCCAAGCTGCCCGATGAGCAAGTGGCAGACAATTCCAGATGGCAAATCTGGGCGGATGACCTAAGACCTACACTTTTATAAACAAGAATTGATATGAAAAAAAATAAGAAGAGACTGGGACGCAAGCCAAACGGTGGAAGTTCCAACAAGATAGTTCAGGGTGGTTTCAGAAAAGTAGAGGGAAACCGCCCGCCAGACGTGTTTCTACAGATGCCTGAGCTTTTCATGTTCAACATGAAGGACTACATGGAATCCGTAAGGAGTGCCAAAAGTGTGGATTTCTCGTACCGCGTCAAGTTGTTTGACATGTATGAGTCAGCCCAGCTTGACCTCCATCTATCAGGTGTGCTCGACAAGCGACTTCGAGGTGTCACACAGATTCCCATTGAGTTCCAGCGAGACGGCAAGCCCGATGAGGATATTTGCCGCCAGCTTCGCTCACCGTGGTTCAAACAGTTGCGAAGGGATCTTGTCATGTCGAAGTTCTATGGCTTCACCCTCGTTCAGTTCTACTTGGATGATGATGGTAACATTCGCTATGACCTCATAGACCGAAAGCACTATGATCCTGTCTTCCACAAGCTCTTGAAGCACCAGGGCGACCAGGACGGCATCGACATTGAAGAGTTCGACAATATCCTTTTTGTCGGCACTGAGCGTGGATTGGGAATCTTTGCGGAACTTCTTCCTGCCGTGCTCTACAAGCGTGGCGACATGAGCGACTGGGCGAAGTTCTGCAACATCTTTGGTATGCCCATCCGTGAATACACCTATGATGCAGGTGACGAGGATGCTCGCAAGAAAATCATTGCCGATGCCAGAAACCAAGGTAGCAATGCCGTGTACATCCACCCGAATGAGAGTGAGATGAAGCTGATAGAGGCAGGAAACAAGACTGGCTCTTCTGACCTCTACCAGAACTTTGCGGAATATTGGGACAGCAAGATTTCCATCCGTGTGCTGGGCAATACCCTCACCACCGACACAAAGGACACTGGCACGCAAGCCCTTGGAACGGTTCACAAGGAGGAAGAGGATGACATGAACTCTGATGACCGTGATTTCCTGCTCGACATCCTCAACTATGACATGAAGGCCATCTTCGAGAACCTTGGTTTCAACGTGGAGGGTGGTGAGTTCGTCTATGCCCACAAGGACAAGACGGAGCCTCAGTCCATGCTCAACATCGTGAAGGGGATGAAGGAAATGGGGCTGCCGATGGATGATGATTGGCTCTATGAGACGTTTGGCATCGAGAAGCCAAAGGACTACGACCAACAGAAGCAAGCCATCGAAGTTCAGAAGCAAGCCTTGCGTGAAAGTCTTCAGGGAGGTGGTGGCGACAAGGACAAGGATGATGAGACAGACGATGAGGGAAAAGACCCTAAAAAGAAGCCTTTAAACACTGATAAAAAGGCGTTCAAAGACCGTTTGAAGAGTTTTTTCGGAATAGCCCCAACTATCGGGGCGGACACAGACTTCTGATTGACACGCTCTATTATGGCGACTACCAATGCCATTGCGGACACCACCATTTCGACAATGTGGATGGAGCCGTCCGCTTCAATGCCGACATCCTTGCCCAGTTCATCAAAAAGATCTATCAGGGCTTTGACACGGAAAACAGCATTGAGGGTGTAATGTGGCGTGAGGTACTACGCATCATCAATGAGGGAACCGTGGAGGGACTTGCCAAGGCAAAGACCCCACCGACCCATGAGGAATACTTCTACAAGGCTCTCAGACACTCCAACGAGGTCTTTGCGGCCTTCAAGGTTCACACCATGGGCCAGGAGATGGCTGCAAAACTTTATGACTCCAAGGGACAGTTGAAACCTTTTGGCAAGTGGGTGGAGGATGTGAGTGCAATCAGTAGCCACCAGGTGGGTTCATGGCTACAGACGGAATACGACACGGCCGTCATACGTGCCCATGCTGCTGCCGACTGGAGAGAGTTTGAGCGAAACAAGGACATCTTGCCAAACCTCAGATGGATGCCGACCACCTCCAAGGAGCCAGAGAGTAGCCACCGTGCCTATTGGCAGATGAAGCTCACACTCCCAGTGGATGATCCATTCTGGAATGAGCACCACCCAGGAGACCGATGGAACTGCAAGTGTTCGCTCGAAGCCACAGATGACCCAGTGGTCCGTCCCAAGGACATGGAGCCTACAAAGCCTCAGAGGGGACTGGAGAACAACACTGGCAAGGATGGACACACGTTCAGTGACAATCACCCATACTTCCCTAAGGACTGCAAACACTGCGATTTCTATAAAAAAGGTTCTTTCAGGAATAGAATTAAAAGACTATTCTCTAATAGAGCCAAGGATTGTTTTAATTGTCCATTCATAGACGGCTGTATCAATAGATTGGAAGCAAAACAACCTATAGAGGAAAAGGCTTTTGCTCGCAAGCAAGAGGTGAAAGACCAAGACCTCATGCCAAAGATGGACAAAGAACCATGTAGCTCTGTTCTTTCTGGAACTTTGAACCGTACCAACAAAGTAAGAAACGCCCTTCTGAAACATTGCCACCATGACTATGATGTCGATGCTGCCATTTATATATGGAATAATCCATCAGAAATGAAATTCATTAGGGTAAGTCCGCTTGGTGAGGGAAAGGACATGAGCCTTCCAAAGAACATTGCCAACATTGAAAAGAAACAAAAGGTTCTTCATTTCGTTGAGTTCAGGCAATATGAATTTGAGTATGAGGAAAAGACCTTCGAGGTTAAAATGGCTCTATGTCAAAAAGGCTATGAGCAATTTTATTCATTGAAGGAAAAATAAAAAATCCCCAAACCTCAAGCCGTGACAGCCTATATGAGCGAATGGGGACGCTGCAAAGATACAACATTTCCTTGAAATGAAAGTAAAAATAATAAAAAACTTTTCCTATGGATGCAAAAAACATAGAAAAACTGGTTGAAAAGGCCAAGGAGGACATAATGAAGGAAGTGAACGACCGCCTCCCTCGCAAGGTGGGAGTGATAGCCGTGAACCACTTCAAGCAAAATTTCCGTGACGGTGGTTGGCTTGACGATGGGCTGCACCCTTGGAAAAAGACCCTCAGGCAGAAACAAGGTGGTCCCGATGCCAAGTATGGCCCACTAACCTCCAGGAGAAACCATCTGATGAGTTCCATACAGAGCAAGCCAGGGTTGGGTGAGGTGACAATAGAGAACCCTGTCCCATACGCTGCCATCCACAACGATGGTGGCGACATCACCACACATCCTACGGTCTCGCCCAAGATGAGACGCTTCGCATGGCACATGGCTTACTCGCTCGCTGGTGTCAAGGGGAAGGGTAAGCTCCCAAAGGATCTCCCAGAAGAGGCACGCTTGTGGAAGTGCCTCGCATTGACAAAGAAAGACAAGATCACCGTGAAGGCTCACATTCCACAACGTCAGTTCATGGGCGACTCCAAGGAGCTACAGGTGAAGGTAAACAAAACTATAAACGAATCATTGGAGAAAATCAAGGATGGAATTATTTCTTTATCAAATCATTAATCATGTCAAGGAAGGAATGCCAGGGCTTTCCCTCGTTGATGAAAACTATGGGCAGTTGGAAAACATCGATAACACCAATACCGACATGTACCCAATAACTTTTCCAGCCGTGCTCATCGACCTACAGGAGGCGACCTGGAGCAACTTGGCAGACAGAAGCCAAAAGGGAACCATCAAGGTCAACGTTCAGTTGCTCATCGACTGCTATGATGACACCCACTATGACAGTGGAACGATGGAGGCCATAAAAGAAAGGGCTGCGATGGTGGAAGAGCTTCACCGTCTCTTGCAAGGTTATCGACCAAAGGAAGATGGGGCACTTGTGAGGGAAACATCCAAGTTCTACACCGCCAATCATGGCATCAAGGTCTATGAAATGGTCTATTCGGTTGTGGCGACCGATGCCATCAAGGACACGAAAACAGTTGCCCCTCCACGTAAGGTGACGATTTCAATGAAGAGGATGTAGAGCGAGGCTTCAACTTGAAGCCGGTGAACAAAGGTTTCTCTATTTTCTTGCCATCCACGGTCACGCCTGCCTGGATCATGTCTCGTATGATTTGCATGATACGACTTTCTGAGAGAAAGAACTCCTCGGTGCTCAATCTCCTCAAAGCGTCATCGAAACGGAGTCTTCTCACCTCTGTCCAATAATAGTAACGCTCATAAATACGCTTGTTTCTTGAATTTACAAGATTCTTATCTCTTCCCTTTGCCACGGTGCAAAAATAACAAAAAACTCTCAAAAAGGGACATAAAAAATGAGGCATTCTTTTCGGGATGCCTCATTTTAAGATTAATATTTGAACAAACCGCCTACAGACGGCAAAAAGATGGCTCTATCTTGCGCCAAACGCCATCCTCGCTCTTCATACTGAAATAGTAGCTCACCACGGTCTCCTTGGTCACGTTGCTCTCACGGAACAAATCCATGATGCTGGTGTATTCCTCATCGTTGAACTTGCCTTCGAGCTGGTAAAGCTTGCTGATGCTTGTATAGTTGAACTTGCCGTTACGGTTACGCTCCAGGAGGTTCATGCAAAGTTGGTACATCGGATCATCCTTGCCCTTCTCGCTCTTCTCAATGTAAGCACCAAGGAAGTCCATCAGTCTTTGCGCTGCAAGCTCGGAACGCTCATCAAAGCCCTTCACATCCTGGCTCTTCACCTCAAACTTGAAGTCATCCACCACGATGGTGAAACCACGCTGCTCCTTGTTGCGAAGCTTGCCATACTCGGCCATCACACTCTTGAAGCCCTCGCTCTCATTGTCAAGCCAGTCACGGAAACCCTTCACCTTCAAGGCTATCTCAACAACTCTGTCCTTCACGTTTCTTCCAAAACTTGTGCGAATGCTTTCATAGGCATTGCGCTTGTCAAGTTCACTCTGCTGCTTGTTGGCAGTCAATGTTCTCAGGAGTTCTTCCTGTTGCTCGGCACTGAGGCCTTTCAAAATGTCTTCTGTCTTCATAATCTTAATAATGTTTATTCGTTGTCTTTTTGCTTTTTAAGTATCATTCTCAGTTTCAGAGATAACTGCTGCAATTCTTCTATATCAAGATCTGCAAACACCTTACCTGCTATCTTTGGACTCTTGCAATAGTTATTGATGGCTGTCCAGTTGGTAGTATCAACTCCTATCTTCTGCAATAGCTTCAGACAGGAACTTCGCTTCTTTCTGCGCTGCTCCACATAGATGTTTCTCTTTTCAGGGAAACGCTTCTCCAGGAGGTTGCAAAGGTCATCATACTCTTTTCGTGTGATTTCCTTCAAGCTCTCGGTTCTTCCTCCAGTAGCAACGCTGACCATTTCTTTCTTCAAGTACTCGTTATCACCGATTTTTGGCACTCGTTTCAAGATGGAGTAGAACCTTGCAAAATTAGTCACTTCTTGCATATTTTACCTTCGATTATTCCATAAAAGAACTTATCATTTAAAATAAAATCACACGTCTGCATTTTGTATCTTACGGTGATTTTTATTAATTTTGCATTATTTTTTTCCTTACTGATAGCAATATCTGCAACACTTTCTTTATACCATTTTGTGAGAACGTCTGTGAATTTTTTCCGTTCTTTCCGATCGAAATCTTTTGCACAGGCAATACCCATCTTAACTTCATCACAACATTTTCGGCCATTTACCTCGTAAACCGCTGTTAATATTGCTACACCCAATTTTTCCTTGTTCTGTTTCATAATCTCTAATCTTTACAGGTTGGTTTCCATGTAATGTTGATGATGGCATCAAGTTCACCCTTTCCGTTACACTTTGGGCAGGTAACCTTGATTCCTTTCCCGATGTCATCGGTACCCCAGTACCATCCGTTCCCCTGGCAATACTCACATCGATGTCCCACGCTTACCAATGTCTCATGACTATCATGTCTCATTGGCTTCAGTTCAATCATTCTGTCAACTTTACTCATTTTCAGTTCCCTCCATATTATTTAAATATTCGTTTTTAAGAGCATCCAGTGACATGTCTGTCAGTTTACCAGCTATTTCATCATATATCATCTGCTGATCCATATACGAGAAATTTTCGGTCTTTTTCTGGATGTACTCCATGATTTTGTTTATAACTTCTTCCATGATTCATTCATTTTTAGTAGTCACCCCAATATCTGTTCGCTCCCTCGTCCCAGATGGTGTATTCGCCCTTCTCACCGATGAAGCGACCTTTCGAAAAGGCTTTGAAGCCTTCCACCCATATCTTCAAGGTGGCATCATACATCACACTCTGGGCTGCGCTGCCCCTGGGTGCTCTTCCTGCTGCGTGGCTGATGAATATGAGGAGCTTGTCCTTGTGAGCCTCCTTGAAGCGGATGTATTCCCTGTAGTTCATCTGTGTGTACTGGAAGGAATCCACCACCACGATGTTCACACTCTTGCGCTTGTCAAGGCGGTCGCTCAGTTCCCTCATGTTCTCACCGTTCAACAGGTAGAAGGATTTGTTCACCTCGCTCATGCCGTATCTCTTCAAGGTGTTCTGCATGGTGAGCGAGTCGCCTTCCTCCAGGCTGTCGTATGCCACACGCTCAAACTCACACAGGTACTTGCAAAGCTGCATCACGAAGCTGCTCTTGCCGTTGCCGCTGTTGCCCCAGATGAACCATACGCCTGTACGCTCAGGCTCACCAAAGGCATCCTTCCATTTCCCCTTGAAGGCAAATGTGCGCTTTTTCTGCTTCAATACCTCTTTCACTGTCAATGCTCTCATTTCTTGATGCTTTTGATTTTCTTCACTCTTCTCACGCTCTTCTTCACTCTTCTTAGGTCGTACTCACAGCCATCGGCCTCTGTTATCACTTCCTCGATGTCCTTGCGGTCACTCAGTCCGTTTGCCGTACAGATAGCGTACACGTCCTGGGGAGTCGTGTCGTCCAGCTCGAAGTACTTTCGACCGATACGGCTGTAGAACTCCTTGTAGCCACGCTTCTTGCATCTTAGGCCACGGCTTATGCGTGTCTTGATGTAATCGGTGGAGAGGAACACCACGCCACATTTGTCCTCAATCTTATTGTAGAGGCTGATGAAATACTGAAAGACGCTTTCAATGAGTTTGTCTGCCTCGTCGAACACCAGGAGAGGGGCATCCATCTGAATCAGCTCGTTCTGTATGGTGATCCATAACTCCCTAACCGTGTACCCATCGGTGCGGATGCCCATCTTGTGGGCTATCTCTCTCACAAAGTCGCCCTTGTGGAGGTCTTCTGAGCAAAGGATGTAGAACACCTCACGGTTTTCCTCGCCAAAGATCTTTGCCGTGGTGGTCTTGCCACTTCCAGCTTCGCCCACCACCCAGGTCACGTTCTTGTCATTCTGGGCATCACGCATGGCAAGGGTGATGTCATGGAAGGCATGTGTCTCCACAATCTGCCAGCCCTCATCGTTGCCACCCACCGTGCCAACCTGGTCGCTTACCTTGCGCCACATATCTTCGCTGATGTTCTCCCACTTGCCGTTGAGAATGTTGCTCACGGTTCCTGCGCTCGTGCCCTTCATGCTTGCCACTGCCTTGTTTTGGCTTGCAAACTTGGCCACATACGCTCTCAGTCTGCCTGTTATCTGTTCCTTTTCCTTGTTTGTCAACTCCATGATTCAGTTCCTTTCTTTATTTTAAATTGTTATTACATTTTTCCCATTGCCTTGGCATCGTCGAACTCCACCACCTGGCAAACATTGTCCCAGTCGATGTTGCTCACCTTCTTGGTCACCTTGCCGATGCTCAGTTCCTCTGGCTGACCTCTGTACTTCCTTGTGCGTCGGTCTATCTGTCTTTGCACCTCCTTGCTCACGCCTTTCAGCTTTGGTGTCTGCAAGCCGTGCTGCTCTGGTGCAACACCTTCGTCGTACTCGATTTGCCTTGCCTCCACCTGTCGCTCTATGCGGCTTTGCTCGGTGGCCTCACGCTGCTGCCTGATGAAAAGTGCCTCGCCCTCGGTCTGCTCCTGTATGGCACGGTGTATCACCAGGTATGGCTCAGCCACTCTCTCAAACCTCAGTTCTCCAGCCTTGTCCTTCCAGTAGAGGCGAATGCTCGTGAAGTCGTATGGGTCGTATTTCACCACAAACTTCTGATAGGTGTGCTTCCTTCGCCATTCCAAGTCTGGCACTCCAGGGCTGCTCATCACCTCGTAGGTTCGCTTCTTGCCCTTGATGGTTATCTCGATTCCGCTGCTGGTGAAGGTGCTCATGCGGTCTGCCTGTACCCAGAACATTTCCACCATGTCGCTCACAGTCACCACTGGCGTGTCTGGGTTCATGCTCTTCTCATACATGTCGATTCTCCTTTCTCCAGTGGCAGGGTGTGGCATTTCGTTCCATTCCTTCCTCGCCTCCAAGTAGAGGGCTTTCAGTTCGTCGTATGTTGGAAGGCTGTCCTTGTTGGCCTCGATGAACTCCAGGTTGGGGCGGCTTGTCTCCTTCTTGGTGGTGATGTTCTGTCCTGTAAAGTTCCATTCCTTGTGAAGTACCTGGCTCTGTAGCCTGTAGAAGAGGTTCTCGATCGTCTTGCTCGCTCCGTTGTATGGGGTGGTGGTACGATGAATGTGGCATAGCTTCTTGAAGAACTCCTGGTTCTCCAGCTTCTTATGGCCACCTTGGTTGTCATACACGATTTCGTATGGCTTGTGTCCGCTCACCTGTATGGCCATCCTGTAGCTCATGTACTGGGCTTCATAGTCCTCGCTGTCACTGATGCAGAAACCAAGGAGACATTCTGAGTAAGCATCTATCACCTCATACACGCTCGTGGTTCTCACCTTGCCATCCTCATCCTTGTAGTAGAGGTTGAGCTTCGTGCCGTCACCATACCAGAGGGCATCCCTCATCTGTGGAAGTTGGGTCTTGTGTCTGCGGTCAAACTTTTGGTGTGCCTTCTGCTCGCCATGTACGGCATCATACCACAATGGCTGCACGGCTGCACTGTCAAGCCATATCTTCAAGCTGCGGATGCTCTTCAGGGGCTTCCACCCACGGCTCTCACACTCTTGGTTGAACTGGGTGAAAATCTGAGAGTCTGTCAGCACTGGCACACGGTTTCTTTTCAGTGCCACGAGTCTTCTGCCAGCTTCCTCTGTTATCTTCACCGTGTTCTTATTGCCTATCTTTCCACTGATGAGCGATGGGTAGCCTTCCTTCTTGAAGGTGCTCATCTTCACTTTCAATCGAGCGAGGTTCTTGGGGAGTGTATGTCCAAAGGCTTCCCTCATCTTCTCGCTTTGCTTGAACACGATGCTCCAGAGGTCGCTTCTTCTGCCACCACCCAGGGCATGTGTCGTGGCTTGCAGGTCATTCATCCTGGCAAGGAGCATTTTCAGCACACTGGCGTTCTGGGTGTATTCGTCTATGAGCTTCTGGCTGAGCCTCGTTTGAACACCGTTCAAATCGTATTCAAACGACTCATAAAACCTGCGTGCCTCTTCATCCACCTGCACATAGTCTCTCAGCTCCTGACGCTCCAGCACCTCTTTCGGGTCGCCATATTTCTCCACGAATCTCATTCTGTACTTCTTGGGAAGGGAGGCATACACATACAGGGCATAGTTTCCTTCGCCCTTGCCCTGTCTGGCACATTGGATGTTACCACGACAAACATTTTGTCTAAGAGTAACACTTTTGATGACAGGATAGTCACCACCAGTCAACTCATCGAAGGTAACACACAATATTTTATTGTAATACTCCATTCCTTATTTTTTTTATTATCTTTGCACCATCATTGTAAAATCAAACTATTATGGCACAAATTCTTATTAGCATTTCTTGCGATGACCACGAGGCTGATTCTGTTCGTCTCTTCGCTCGCAAATATTTTCGTCAATTACGCCTGAGATGCAAAACCTCACGGACGTACCCAATGACTGGATGGAACACCCCTTCAGCTGGAGAGGCGATTTGGGTGTATGCAGAAGTTTCTCCACCACAAGGTCAAGTGTTGCATAGCAAGGATCTTCGTCAAATCGCACATCATTTCGAGTATAGCTTGAAGGATTCTTTTCAATCAATTCAAGATTTCTCCATAGACTTTGGCTATGAATAGATTCCAAGTCTAAATCTTCACAAAGGTCATCCGTTCTTAAGCTTACCAATTTTTCTTCCAAAGAACGGATGGCTTTTACATGTTCCATAATCTCACGCTGCAACTTGAATGTATCCTCCTGATGCTTCCATGTCTCAATTCTTTTTGTATCCATATTTATATTCTCCTTATTCTTCAAGTCCATCACCAGGAACACCTCTTAAAGCGATGCTGCTGGCACAAAAGTTTATAGCCACGGCTATTACACTTAAAACGCTGATGCTTTCAAAGGAAAGCGCACAAGCCAAACAGAAACTCACCACAAACCAAGCCACTCTCAGCTTCATCATGGGAGCAAGGTTCAGGAACCATTTCCATTCCTTGCCGAATATCATGTTCAATGCCTCTTTCATAATTCCAGCCTTTTAATATTCTACTTATCACCAACTATTTCTCCACCAAAATCCTTAATGGCCATGTATCTTACCTTTCTTGCCAGATGGGAATCCTTTTTGTAGTTGAGCGATTTGCTAACCATTTCAGTTGTTATACCCATGAGGGAAGCAATCTTCTTGCCTACACCTCGTTCTACAATTATTCGTTTATTCATATCTTCTTTATGTTAAAATCTTAATATTTTATCCGTATCTCGCCAATAATTTGTATCTTTGGTGGCGTGTTCAATTAACAAACACGCTGCAAAGATACAAAATTCTGTATTAACCGCCAAATATTTTGGAATAAAAAATTCAATATTCTGTATTATGAGCACAAAAAATGATATTTCAAGCCGATTTATTGAGGCTTTTGAGCGACTATTAAATGAAAATAAGATAACTGACAGAAAGGATTTTGCCTTAAAAATAGGCATAAGTCCTTCTATGGTCACGGAAATTTCTAAAGGTAGAAGTGCTGTAGGAACTACAGCGATACAGAATCTTGTACTAACATTTGGTATTTCTGCAAATTGGCTGTTGACTGGTCAAGGCGATATGTTCCATAATGAATCTGCAACAATCAGTACAGATCCACAGAAAGGAATACCTTATTATGACGTGGATTTTCTTGGCGGTTTTGCCATGCAAGAGAATGATCAAACAAGTATCCCAGCCTTTAATATTATCTCTAATATATGCCCAAGAGCAGAAATGTGGTGTAACATAACAGGTCACTCTATGGAACCTACAATATCGCAAGGAGATATTATAGCTTTACGTAAATGCGGCATAGAAGATATACAATATGGGGAAATGTATGCTGTTGTCTTGGATACTTTCAGAACGGTTAAAATCCTAAGGAAGGCTTCAGCACCCGGCAAGCTCAAATTTGTGCCAATAAATCAAACTGAGTTTGATGAACAGGAATTTGATATATCACGCATACGCCAAGTCTTTGAAGTTGTCGGCTGCATACGTCGTTTCTTCTAAAATATAAGCCTATTATATATATAAATATGTGGAAGTCCTTTAAAAACAGGACTTTCACTTGTTTTTTGCCCCTTAAATATAGGGAAATATATTGTTTTTTGCACAATAAAAAGACCATAAAAAGCTATTTTTTTCAACGCAATCACACCCGTTTCTTAACTATAAATAATATTTTTACATTATAATTTGTCACCCTAATTGTCACTCTAAATAAAACTTTTCGTTTTTCCTACCTCCAATAGTGTCACCCTAAATGTCACCCTAAGTGTCACCCTAAACAATGATTTATCCAAATATGTGCCATTATTTTTAGTATAAAACGAAAAAACGGCTTGCAAACTATTCAAAAAATAGCCTTCAAGCCATTTAAGTGCTTTTAAATAAGCGTTTTAGCCGTTTTATTCCTTGCCACCACTTCGTCTCAGATGGCTCTGTATGATCATGGCTTTGCCATTCATCAGACAGCCTCCATCCGTCAATCCTGCATGGAGCAAGCTGCTCTTGGTGTAGCCTATCTGTTCGGGCGTTAAAACGTCAAATATGGCCGAAATAGAGCCGAAATAGTAGTTCTTCCTACCTGATAGCAGGTGTACATGTATTACCTTCGTCATTGCCTTATAATTTTGTCGTAACATGAATAATTTATCGGGTGCAAAGATACCAAATATTTATTATATGGAAGAATTTAATAATATAAAACTTCTAAATATTGCTTATTTGGAATTTTCCAATAATCAAGAAATACAGTTATCAAACTTACTTTTAAAGCCTATAGATTCCTGACGAAGGAACAGTCTCTGTTATCCATTCCATCCATCAAAGCCCAAAGAAGGCGATATGAGCCATCAGGAGCCTCTTACGCATAAATGGATGATAAACCACCCACCAACTCCCTCAAAAAGCCCTCATATCGCCTTCAATGTAACATTTTCCCTTTGAACGCTCTTCAAATGTTCGTTGAATGTCATATGAATGTTATATGAATGTAACATTTCGTTTTTGTTTTCGTTCACCCCTCAAATCTCTCGAACTCCCAGTGTTTAAAGGGCTTTCCACTGATTTAGGGTCTCATTCATTTTTACACATTTCGTTTTACCCCCTATATGACCTTTTCGACTTGTATGTCGCTTTGCAACGCAAAGAAGTCAATACTTCCAAGGTGTTGGAATGTTATAAGCGATATATGGAATTTGTTGTTGACAAAGCACCATCATACAAGCAATTTGTTAACAATATGCAGGAGAAATTGGCTGATTCAGAGTTCACTGATGACACACTTACCCTGTTGCGTCCCGGTATTTCTTTCAATGCCCATGAAGCATACCCTTTTATTTACGACAACTTCATAGATAAGATGGAGGGTAAAAGAGATTAGATGACAAAATGCCATTTATAAAGGATTGCTTTTAGGTTGGTATTCTTATACCACACTAAAAGCAATCGCAAATGTGTTATTTTTATATATTGTCCACATTTCGGAATCCTAATACTTGCCTGATAATTCGCTCGTTGGCTTCGTTGATGGTTGCCATGTCTAACGACTGTAAGTAAATTTGTGTGGTCTTGAAGGAATTGTGTCCCATTCCCTCGCTGATGGTGGCTATCGGAATGTTCATGTGCAGGGCGATACTTGCCCATGTGTGGCGTGCCACATAGGTGGTCAGCGGTATCTTCAAGCCTATCCTCTCGCCGATTTTCTTCAGGTTGTAGTTCGTATTGTGTTCTACCTTACGGTATGCTGTGTATGGCGAAGTTTCATTGCCTGTTAAGATAGGCAGCAGATAAAGAGAGTCTTTAGTTTGCTCGGCGTATTTGTCAACGATGGCTTGCATCGGCTTAATCCATTCAATATTGAGATTTTGGTGGGTCTTGCGACGGTTGTAGCTTATCATTCCGCACTTCAAGTCACTTTTCTTCAAGAATGCCATGTCCACGAAAGCCATACCACGGAGATAGAAACTGAGCAGGAATAGGTCTCGTGCCTTGTCAAGAGATGAACCGCGAGGCAATTCCATTTTTTCAATCTTGCGAATATCCTTGACGGAAACGGCTCGCTTGGCAGTTCTCACATTAGCGGTCTGTATGTGAGAAAAGATGTCGTTGGACGGAGCTTGCCCTGCTTCCATTGCCTTGTTATAGAGAGTGCGGAGGGTGCGCAGATAGAACGCCACGGTGTTTTGACCTACGTCTCTGTTCCAAAGCCATGCTTGGTACATTTCCATCATGTCGCTTGTCATCTGTGAAAAGGCGAGGTCTTCGTGACCACGAAACTCCATGAAGCGATTTGCGGCACTGACATAGTTATTCTTGGTGCCAATGCACAACATCTGCTCTTTCTTGGCTATCTGCTGTCGGAAGAATGTAAATACGCTCTGGCTTGGCGGCAATTGCAGGATTTCCTTGGCAAGGTCATCTATGGAATAAGGGATGCCCACCATCTCCTTGTC
>ERZ780178.290-NODE-290-length-40002-cov-5.064611_pt1 | contig 40002 bp, 39 predicted proteins | sample MGYA00511018_ERZ780178 | MGnify/ENA primary metagenome ERZ780178 (study PRJEB29588, sample SAMEA2151439) | human gut metagenome | biome: human gut; feature: human-associated habitat; material: faeces | place: Denmark | collected 2008/2010 ...
TCCCTATGAAGCGATACAGAGACAAATGCAGTACCCAAACAAAATGCAGACGGAAAAAGGTATTACTGCCTCTTTCTCCCAATTCGCCGATGCATAATAAGGAATCAGCCTTTTTTCTCTGTAAACCTGTTTTATGTAACTTGAAAAATATAGGAATCTGCGAAATAAATTCCGCTTCCTGAGAATCTTGAGTGTAGAAAATAAAGCACCGGCCAGCAGTGCATAAAACACTACACGGGCACTAAAAACTAAACTATAATAACTACTAATAATGGAAATTAATTTGATATCTGCAGCTCCGAGCATCCGAAGCAAATAAAAGAAACTACAGACGATAAGAGGAATGATACAGCCTACTGAAAAATATATCACCCCGTGAAACAGCCCATACACCATAAAATTATGGTATAAACTTAGGCCAAGTCCCATAATAATTATTATATGGGGAACTCGATAGCAATATAGATCACAGATTGCAGCCGGCAACAACACAAGGAAAATCATCACTTGATTTTCGATGTTGTCACCCCCTCGATTTGTTGTGATTCATATACTAGCACGAAGTATCGATTTCTGTCAACAACTTTTTTTAAAAAATTTAAAATGCCGAAAAATATAGGAAAATAGCGCCATTTCTTGGAATTTGTCGACGAGTGTGGTACACTAGGCAATGCAAAAAGATTTTTAAAGAGGAAAAAACAATGGATAATTTTATATTTAGTGTGAATGTGACGATTCCGATTTTCCTGATTATTCTGTTAGGATATATATTAAGAAGGATCGGTTTTCTGACGGACGAATTTGTGCGTGTGGCGAATAAATATGTGTTTATTGTCGCACTTCCGGTTATGTTGTTCCGGGATATTGCAGGTTCCGATGTGAGAAAGGATATGAATGTAAAGTTCTTCCTGTTCTGTATGATCGTGACGATCATTATGTTCTTTCTTGTGTGGGGCATTGCAAAGCTTACCCTGAAGGACAAGACAATGGTAGGGGCGTTTGCACAGGCGGGCGCGCGGGGAAGCGCAGCAATTCTGGGTGTTGCATTTGTGGAGAATATCTGTGGGGAGATCGGCATGACACCGCTTATGATCGTGGCGGCAGTTCCGTTCTTCAATATATTATCAGTCATTATATTGGTATTTAATGCAAATACAGAGGCAAATAAAGATTATGGTAAAATCAAGAACGCTTGTATCAACATTGCGAAAAATCCAATTATTATAGGAATTGTTCTGGGACTGATCGCATCACTGGTACGGTTGCCAATCCCGACGATTCCGGCACGGACACTCAATTATGTTGCGCAGACTGCAACACCGATTGCATTGCTGGCGGTGGGTGCCGGGTTTGACACGAAACAGGCGATTGCCAGACTCAAGCCTGCCCTTGGTGCAACTTTTATCAAACTGATCGGATTGCCACTCGTGTTTTTACCATTTGCATATAAGCTCGGATTTGCACCGAGTGAGATGGTAGCGATTTTGATTATGCTGGCATCCCCGACGACGGTGAGCTGTTATGTCATGGCGAAGAATATGGACAACGATGATATCCTGACTTCCAATGTTATTGTGCTTACGACATTGCTGTCATCTGTGACACTTACCTTGTGGATCTTTATTTTGCGCTCGATTGGATGCATCTAAAAACCACGTAAATATGCGGGCTTCAGAGCATTTGAAAAAATATGTTAAAAAATTCAAGAAAATGCTTGACAAATGGAAGCAAGGTATGTAAAATAGCAAGAGTGTTGAGCAAACAACACAAAAACGAATGGGATCTTAGCTCAGCTGGGAGAGCATCTGCCTTACAAGCAGAGGGTCATAGGTTCGAGCCCTATAGGTCCCATTTTTATGGCGGAATAGCTCAGTTGGCTAGAGCACACGGTTCATACCCGTGGTGTCGAGGGTTCAAATCCCCCTTCCGCTATTTTTTTATGCCTGAAATTCTATATAGAATAGAATGTGCAAATAGAATCTCATGTCAGAAATGGCATGAGATTTTTTTGTGCCTTTTTGTCGATGCGCGGTTGTCGAATTCGTTCGGATGCTGTTCTAAAATATGTAAATAATGCAGGAAATGTGATTAATTGTGACAAAACATCGAAAAATGTTACAAAAATGTTTCAAATATTTCTAAAAAATTTCAAAAATGTATTGACAAGTTAACAAACATGATGTTAAATAGGGGAAGTTTGTTGCGAACAAACGGTTTTGGAAAAGGAGTGATTAGATGAGGTTAAACATCGAAAAGCTAATGATAGGATTTGTGATGATCTTAGCAGTATGTTTATACGCACCAACATTATTGGAAGATTACAAAGCCAATAGCACAACAAATGAGAAGGTAACAGAGGTACTTGCAGAAGCTCCGGCACCGGCAATGACAACAGAGTCTATGGTGCTTGCAGCAGTTACAACGCAGGAGCGCATCGGAGAAGCTGTTCAGGCAGCGAAAGTTACAGAGAGTATTGGGAATGATATGACAAAGGCTGTAACGACTGATGTAGCAAAACTCACACCGAAGTTTCAGACAAATATGAATGTGACAAATATGATAGAAGAAACATCGGTTGCAGACAGAAGCATGCTTCAGACGATGGTCGAAGCACGGACGAATCCGGTATATTCGGAGTTCATCGCACATGTAAAGTCATTACCAGTTGAGATCAAGCCGTCACTGATGGCGAGCGACGAGCGAGACAAGGTATTGGCAGTTCGCGACAATTATGATGAATTCCTGAAGACGGTAGAGACATATTATGCAGAGAAGGCAGTTTTAAAAACCGCACAAAATGCACAGACATATGTGACTACATATACAAATCAGACCGGAGACGGAAAGCTGACTGCATCCAAGGGTGTAAACTACGGACCAAGCGGAAAAGAAACGTATTACAACTTGAATATGAATGGTGTCGTAGCAACGATGCAGGGAATGGGAATTCCAGGGCAGTATTGGGTTCGCGAGGATGGCGTAAAAATGTACGGTGATTATGTTATGGTTGCCGCAGATCTGAACACACATCCAAGAGGATCGCTTGTAGAGAGCAGCCTTGGTACAGCGATAGTAGTAGATACAGGCGGATTTGCAGCGTCAAATCCAAATCAGTTAGATATTGCAACTGCATGGTAAAAGAAAAGGGAATGTTTTCATGAATTACATGGAAACATTCCCTTTTTTCTTTTAAATCAAATTGGCAAATTCGGATTCAGCGTTATGACTGGTTATTATCCTGATTATCGTATTTAGCCTTTAAATCATCCATCGGTGTGGAACCAAAGGTTTCAAGCGGTGTCTTTAATGTACGCTCTAAGTCCTCCTGCTCCTTGTTCTTCTGTGCGGTACGCTTCTTCCACCATGAGAAGAGGATACATACGACGATGACAACCGCTGCTGCGATGATCAGTACCTTGAATACGCCGGCAGAATGATTCGTTGCCTTGGCGATGGTACGAGTCTTTACGAACATTACATAGAACTGGATACCGGTTGCATCGTAGAATTCCTGTGCGCCGGTTACGACGTTGTTCTTTGTATCAATCCAGTTTAAATCATCCCGATAGCAGTGAGAGTCAAATGCCTTGTCGGATTTGATTTTTGAGATGCCATCCTGCTTCATGATTTCCAATGTGTCTTCCAGCATGCCCTTTAACTGGATACCGAGATCATCATTGTAGTTATTCTGATATGCGGAGATCATACTGTTAATGTATGTATCCATAAGTGCATTGGCTTTGACACCATATTTGAACTGACCATTGTCGTTTTCATCTACGACCAGGAGCAGTCCGTCCTCGCGACCGCTGAATATTGTATTATACTGATCTTCTGCGTATTCGGAAATACGGTTATCGCTGAGTGTGTCGCCTGTATATCCACCTTTAAACTGCATATAGAAAGAGAATACGATCAGGACGAGCATGAGCATGATTATAGTAACAAATGCACCGCCGCTACTGCCGTTTGAATATACGTAAGTTGTTCTGCCTCCATAATATCTTCTTCTCGGTGGTGGAGGTGGTGGCATGCCCGGACCTCCATGATAGTAATGTGGCCCCGGACCGTAATCGTCGTATGGTCTAGGTCCCGGACCGGGACCGTGAGGCCTTGGACCACCGCCAAAACCGCCTCCGCGTGAACCACTGCTGCGAAAGCTACCGCCACCGCCGCTGAAACTTGCACCATGATGACTGCCGCCACCGTGACCGCCGCTGCTAAAGCCGCCGCCACCGCCGCCGGATCTACCCATAATAAACCCTCCTCATTATGTATAAATTTGTACAGTACATTTTACTCTATGCCTGTGATAGTAACATTTTACAATGAAATGACAGATTCGTAAATATAGAAAAACAAATTGTGGCAATTCTAACCATGAGAAAAGGAAACGTTTGCATATATGGGGCAAATATGATAGATTATAGTACGATACTTTAATTTTGCCTGATATAAAGGAGCGTAGGAACCATGAGAGTTGGCATGGGGTATGATGTACATAAATTAGTAGAGGGACGACGCCTTGTCTTAGGAGGTGTGGAGATCCCGTATGAGAAAGGACTGCTTGGACATTCGGATGCGGATGTGCTGGTGCACGCGGTTATGGATGCTTTGCTCGGCGCGGCAGCGCTTGGCGATATCGGAAAACATTTCCCGGATACAGATCCTGCATATGAAGGGGCGGACAGTATGAAGCTTTTGGAAGAAGTACGGAAGCTTTTGGACGAGCACAATTTTATGATAGGAAATGTGGATGCGACAGTGATTGCACAGCGACCGAAGCTGGCACCATATATTGAGATGATGCGGGAGAACATTGCAGCACGGCTGCAGATTGATAAAAATCAGGTTAATGTCAAGGCGACAACAGAGGAAGGTCTTGGATTTACCGGGCAGGGACAGGGAATCAGTTCCCAGGCGATCTGCCTGCTTGAGACAATCGATAATTTTGATTATCGAAGCTCGCGTGTGGTAGATGATACTGTAGAAAATGCTGCCAATCCATGCATGGGATGCATGGGGTGTGCAAAAAGATAAAAACAATAGATAGATATAGGAGGATATTTTAGTTTCATGAGTGACGGAGACAGTTGCAGGCTCAAATATTTTGAAGGTGAACCGGAGGTGCTTGCTGAGGTTCGACAGATGTGGGATGAAATATTTGATGATCCGGAGGAATTTGCGGATTATTATTTTACAGAGATTTGTAAGCAAAATAAGATTTTACTTGCTTATAAGGGGGATGTGCTGGCAGGCATGATTCATCTGAATCCTTATGAGATGCAAGTAGAAGGGAAAAAGGAACTGTGCTATTACATAGTCGGAGTGGCTGTGAAACCGGAATATCGGGAGCAGGGCATCATGCACAAAATGATGCAGCGCGTGCTTGCAGATATGAAAAAGGACGGCAGAGCGTTTGCGTTTTTGATGCCGGAACGGGAAGAATACTATGAGAGCCTTGGCTTTGAGAAGGTATTTCATACGTTGGAACTGGATATTGATATTGCAGAGCTGGAGGACGAGAATGTCGTGCCGGATGATCTTTCCGGTGAGGAAGGATATTATACGAAGAATCTGAAAGATCTGCATGAGGAACGCGCAGATATACTGGAGCATCTGTCTGGAGAAGTAAATGAAGCTCTTGCAAAGAAATATCGGATTTACGCGCATCGTACGCCGCAATATCTGGAGCAGATGTGCATGGAACATCGCTGCCAGAATGGAGATGTGGTAGCCGTGTATGAGGATGGTATGCACATGGATGACGGGCAGGTGGAAGAACGTCTGGCAGGTATGTTTTCTTATGATATCTATGATGATACGATGTATGTGGAGCGTTTTGAAAGCTTTGATGATCATGTGCGATATGTGCTGGATGCAGCGGTAAGGCTGGCAGAACAGGCATTTTGCAGAAGACTGGTCGTGACGATGTCGGAGCGGCATTTCTGCGATGATATTGCAAATATGCTTGGCGTGTCTGTACGGATGAACGACGGATATGGGTTTATGGCGCTTTCACTGCAGGGGGATGATTCATTGATGTCGATACTGCATGAAGCAAGTTTTTTCGATGAAATTGTATAAAAACAGATAGAATTTTCGTGAATTTATAATCTAGTGCAACAGGTTAGATCTGAAACACAAATAGTGTGACAGGAAAAAACCTGTTGCACTATTTTTTTATGGGAGGAAAAATATATGGAAATTATTGTAAAAGTTGGGAATGATGAACCTGAGTTCTGGAGTCAAGATTTTTCGGAATCGTTGTTATCTTCTGTTGAAGCTGCTTTGCTTGCTTTAAAGCAAAAAAAGACTGATTTACAAAAATCTTTGTTTAGATTGATGGATTCTAAAGGTTCTTTTATTTGTTCCGGAAATGAACATGGATATGTGGAACAATTATCTTTCTTTACTCGGCTTTCGGGTGAGGTTTCGGATGCATATAGTGATTTGTCGCAGCTTTATTTACTTCTTGGTAGGGGTTTGAGTGATGAAATCAATATGGAACGTGTCGGAAATTAAGTTGACCGATGGCATGAGAAAAAGCATAGATAGTTACTGGCGTGCAAAGGATGAATTGCAACGTCAATATGCTATGGCTGGTCTTATGCATCATATAAAAATATATCTCATTGACTTAGAAGAACAGGAAAGGAAAGGTGTTGAAAATGGCGGAAGCTAAACAGGAAGTAAAGAAGTTAAAGGGTACGCTTAAGGCGGAACGGCTGATCTGTGTACAGATCGACAAGCGCGAAATGGACGAAGCCGGGAACTACTTTTACTATGTTGGATTTACAACAGGTAAGCAGATTCTTATGCTAACGGCTGGTAAGATTGCCGACAGCTTGGAGCTTATGAAACCTTATAACTTAGGTTTAGAGTTCATCGACAAAAAGCTCAAGATCGTTGATGTTGAGCCTGCTGTCGTAAACTAATACATATTAGGAGGTAACGTTAATATGATGTCTGTGATGATGCAGGCTACTACGGAAGCCGTCCAGAAAGGAGCAGGTATGACTAGTGAAGCAGTTACAGCGGCACTTGGTACTATCAAGGATATTGTATCTTGGGTTGTATCTTTCGTGTCCGAAAACCCGGTACTCATGGTGTTCTTTGTTGGCGGTTTAATTCCCGTTGGAGTTCATGTGTTCCGTTCACTTAAGAATTCTGTACAGTAGCACGGAGAGACCGAAGGTGGCAGGTGGTCGGAAGATCACTTGCCATTTTTCAGTTAAGGAAAGGAGATTTTATGAAGAAGTCTAAAAAGACAATTATATATATACTTGTTGTGCTTGTCATGGCGGTATCTGCTGTGCTGGCTGATTTTGGTTGTTGTTATGCGCAATCTTATAGCGATGTACTCGATGCGGATTGGAAGCTCATGCAGGGTGGCAATATCAAGGAACCTGGGGGGAATATTAGTGATAATTTTTCAACTGATTTTCCTATTCTCGATCAGTCTTTGAACAAAGCAAAGTATACAGAGTCATGTGCATGGTTAAATTGCGATTTAAAAAGTGGTAATTCATATGTACTTGAAAGCGACACGGAGATAGTTCTTGTGTGTCAATATTCGTCAGATGGTACTCCTGCGATGTATGGAGAAGAAGGTTCTATGTACTTCTGCGCGTTATCGCTTAGCCGTATATATAGCATGCTGGTTGGTTATAAGTATGATTCTTCTGTGTCGGAAGGTTTGCAATCTTCATCGTTTGTTGAATCTTCCAATACTTCAAATTGGAAGATTGGATTTATTGACAGCAAAATATCTGGAACTGATTTGTGTTTTAAAACTTTGTTTCAAACACGAACTGATGTTGAAAAAAAACAGCTTGAGTTTGCTGTTAATACTGGTAAGATGAAAGTCTTTTCTTCAGTCAGTGATGCGGAACAGTATTTCAAAACTGGCGATACTTCAAATATGGCATGGCAGGGCGGCAAGGAAAATATAACATATGACAAGGACGTGCATTTTGACAGCTTCAACATGGATGTTCATGCATCTAATAGTTTGGATAATTATTATATAGATTTCCGTTATAGTCTACCTAATAACCTTGTCGGAAAGGGGTATAGCTTGCGTATTGATTCAACGTATAGGCGCGAGGTTAGTAATGTTTTGACAGGTGATCCTTATTCTAGTAAAGAATATACAGACTATCAATATGTTACTTTATCAGATAATCCTTTTTCTTGTAGATTATATCTTAAGAATTTTAATTCTGTAATATTAGGCCTTGCAGATAAAAATAAATCAACTGAGCCTTTTTATAATTATTATGGTGTGCTGTCGTATTATGATTCTGTTTATCTTGGTTTAACAAGTATGGCAGATGCTGCAAAAGTTGGTTATAAGGTATCTATGTCTTTGCTTAATATTTCATGCAAATTAGAGAAAAGCGGTTCGCGTGGATTTTCTTATAATGGTAGTTTAGATATATTGACAGGTGCTAATGATATTGGAAGTTATACACCGGATTCGAATGGTACTTATAAACCTAATAACGACTATCGTCAAAATGGCTACTATTATACGGAAGTGTCTACTGATGCCGCGGAGAATACGATGTACAATTATTATTACATTACAAACGACAATAGCCGGACGGAAATTACAAAAGACGAAAATGATAATAATAGTAAATCCGGAGAAGGCGTTGGCAATAATAGTAGTTCTAGCACGAGTGGAAATATTACAAATAATAATAGTCCGGTATTTACAAATAATAATAATATTACAGTTGAGGGCGATTCTATAAACAATGAAGTCAATAATATTGTTGATTCTTCATCATCTGCTGAAGATAACAAAAATTTTATTGAAAAGTTTCTTGGTTTCTTTCAGTTGCTTGAAAATAACAGTTTTTTAGGTGTGTGGGGGAAGGTTTTTGGTTGGTTGCCGCCTGGAATATCTTCTGTTATAACTACCGCGCTTGGTATATCTGCCGGAATTGGTATTTTCAGATTCTTTAGACGTTAGGGGGTGTATATATGAAGGTTAGTGATTGGCTTGCCTGGATATGGTCTTTATTTGCTGATAATGGCTGGCGCGTATTCGATACGTTTGTTAGTTTTGCAGATGTGATTATTTTTGTAATTATAGCGGGTCTTTTTGTTTGGCTAGCTCATGTGCTTCTCGGTGGAGATTAAAAAAGAGAGCTTCTATTTGCTCTCTTTAAGGTTTTTGAGTAGTTTATTTTGCTCTTTTAATAATTTTATTTTTTTTCGTTCGTGTATGATGATTATAAGTATTATAAGTGCTATTGGTAAAATTATTGGAGCTAATACTAGAAAAAATGCAAATATATGTTCCATTTTATACCCCCTTTTTTATGATTATATGAAATTCGTTGGGGGAAGTCAAGGAAGGAGTTTATATGGTTTTAGATTTTTTAACTTACACTGTCGAGATCTCGACCGATACGGATGCGACTATGACAGATTCGCACCCAGAAGCAACGGACGATCGTTTATATATGTCGCAGGAGTATCACGGAAAGACGATTGACGATGTATATAGCATGCTTGTATCGTGTCGTAATTGTCTATTGTTGCTTTGCTTTATTGTCTTTATATTTGAAGCGCATAAGCTATTGAAAAACGCTATGAAGCGGCATTTTAAGGCATAGCGGAAAGGAGCGCATATGGAGTTTTTAGTTTTAGTGCTTTGGCTTGCTTTTGAATTAGTTTTTATTGGCTTTGCTATTAAGGGGTTTTTATGGTTTGTATAAGACATAAGAGTTGAATTGAGAGAAAAGAAAGGTGGTCGGTCGTATGGACTTTCTAAAAATCTTCGTTGATGGGAACATGCTTCAGACGTTTTGTAACATGTTTCTTGTTGTTTTCGCGCTGGATTTCGTATCGAATATAGCGCAGATCTTGCGCATGAAGTAGGAGGTGTATTGATGTTTAAATGGTTATTTTTAGTTGGCTTTGTATTCGCGTTTATCCTGCGCCCAGAAGTTAGATATACATGTTTTCATTTGCCGCTTGTTTTTTACAGTTTTGTTGTAGATACATATAAGTACTTCAAGTACAAACGGTATAACGAATACAAGCAGTTTGGAAAAATGCAGATCTATGTGGCGAATGATAAACAGCCTTTCGGCTCTGGAAAAACGCTTTCTATAGTCGATTATGTCCTATGTGTGTACAAGCGTTACAACGGTGCTATGGTTTGGTCTGAATCAGATCAGAAGTTTGTGGAACAGAAAATAAAAATATTCTCTAATGTGGAATTGAGGGGCGTTCCTTATGTTCCCTTGGTAAGCTATGACCAGCTTATCAATGCCAGGACGGAAAATAATGATACTATGGTTCAACTGTTTGTGATTGATGAATTGGGCAGTCAGTTTAATAACCGCAACTGGAAAAACAATCTACCCCCGGACTTGCTTGAGGCTGTGTTGCAACAACGGAAGTCGAAAATAGCCATCTTGGGCACTGTTCAAGACTGGTCTCTTTTTGATGCAACGCTTCGTAAAGTGTCTGCGGAATGTATTGTTTGTAGTAAGACGTGGCGTTTTGTTGTCAACCTTGTCTATTATGCAAAAGATATGGAAAAAGCAAACTATAATACAGATATGATTAAGTCGCACTGTACACGTTGCTTTCTTGCTACAGACAAGGTCTATGCATCGTATGACACAAACGAACGAGTTGAAAAGATTGTGGAAAGTGCACGGAATGGCGAAATAATCAGCAATGAAGAGATATTGAACCATGCGAATGGCGAAACGTCGGATATATCCACGCTTACGCATTTGAAGCGCAAATATAAAAAACGTGTAAGGAAGTGATTTTATGATTGGATACGCGGCTGAGGAGCGCACGCGTTGGATATCTGGTGCAACAGATATTGAGTTGACGCGCTCATATTATGATGTTGTTGGCTCTGACATAGTAGATAATATTGCTATGTCTGATTTATTGCGCGGCGAAATGGTGCGCCGTTTTATGATGCGATCACTTGAAGAAGAACATATTCGCCGTTGGAAAGGAGTTGAACGTATTGTTTAATTTAATATTGACTGTAATTTGTATTGTATCGCTAATAAGTGTATGCATGATCGCAGGCTCTTTGTATCATCTTGTTGATGTTATCGAAGAGAAAATAGATGATATGTCGATGCTTGAATGTCGTATTGCGCGGATATTGCCGGATACGTCGGATAGTGTGCATGCTGATCTGTTTGATGATGACGATGATGTGCTTATATATGGGCAGTCATTCGATCCTAACGATTAGACGCGGTCAAGGGTTGCCCGGCTGGATTTATCCTGCCCGGGCAACTTGTCTTGCCCTTGACGGTGTCGCTGTCCGTCTTGTTGCGTGTCAGGCTATGCGGAAAGGGTAAGTCTCGCCAGTGCGGGGCTTACCCTGTAATTACCTTGCGCCCGCACGCGTAGCCGTGCCGCATGCGTGCAGGCGGTCGGCTCGCGTCTGCCCAGTGCCGATGCTCTCCGCATGGTTTTATTTTTTTAAATAAAAATCTTGTTTTATATAAAAAACCTTGTCGATAGGGACACATTGGGGGCAATGTGCTTAAAATAATCTATTTTTGAGGTGTGAAATAATGGGATATAATGTCAAAGTTATAAAATATGATTCTGAAATTCAAGTTAATTTTTATGAACATGGTGTGATGGTTACGGATAAACACTTTATGACAGATGCAGAAAAAAAGGAGTTGAAAGAAAAAAATGTTGAAGCTGATTCTTCGGATAATGAACAATTTTCTCGGATGCCTGCGGTCGCTTTTGAAGATCGTTCAGAACTTAACAAGGCTCGGTCGTTGAGACGGTCGAAAAATTCAATTTATGAAATAGCAAGGGCGAATGAGTTTGATTATTTCGCAACATTTACCTTTGCAGGTGGTTGTCGTTATGAATACGATTTGTGTAAAGAAATGTTCCGTCAATGGTTAAAGGATTTTCAAAAACGCCGATGCAAGATTGAGTATATCGCTGTTCCAGAGCAACACAAAGACACGGCGTGGCATTTCCATGCAATGATAAAAGGCGATATGTCTAGTCATATTGTTCCGGGTATTCGCTCCGGTACATATACGATTCCATCGTATACTCTTGGCAGAAATGAGATTGAACCTATCCGCGATTCTAATAAAACCGCGCAATATATCACAAAATATATTACTAAAGATTTAGCTTTTTCTTTGCATAATAAGCGGCGGTATTTTTACAGCCGGGGACTTAAAAAGCCGGAAGTCTTGGAATTTTCGATAGATGAAAATGGATTGTTTGATTTTATACAAGGCAATTTCCCGGAGTATACAATGACCTATCAACGTCTTGTAGAGACACACGGACAGCAAGTGAATTATATTCAGCTTGCAAAGATTTAGAATTGTATGTTATAAACTAACAAAGGGGATGAAACAATGGGGAAATACAAGAGACTTACATATCACGACAGAATGAAGATTGAAGCATATAAAAATGCTGGATACAGTCAAGCAGATATTGCCCGGATACTCCGGGTAAATCCGTCTACTATCTGCCGTGAATTGCGGAAAGGTGCATATATGCGGAAAGATTCGTTTTGGCGCGATGTAGCCGCATATAGTTCTGATCTTGCACAACAGCGTGCAGAATTTCAGATGACAAGCAAGGGAAAAGAATTAAAGATTGCAGATGATTATGCATTAGCTGATTTTATAGAATCTAAAATCTGTGATGAAAAATATTCTCCGGATGCGGTTATAAATCTGATACGAACCACGCCGGAAATTTCTAAACAATTTAAAATCCAAATATCCACTCCAACCCTTTACAGATATATCCGTAAAGGGTTATTTTTACGCCTTACAATTAAAAATCTGCCGTACTACAAAAAGCGGACATATAAAAAAGTCGTGCGGAAGCAGAAGCGACCAAGTGCAGGTACAAGCATTGAAAAACGCCCGGATGCTATTCTTGATCGTTTGGAGTTTGGCGATTGGGAAATGGACACGGTTAAAGGACGTTTGAAAGTAACACGCGGATGTCTGCTGGTACTTACGGAACGGAAAACACGGAAAGAACTTATTTTTTTACTGCCGAACCAAAAGGCGGAATCGGTTGTATCCGTTCTTGATATGCTGGAGCAAGGACTGGGTAATAATTTTGGTCGCATCTTCCGCACGATCACTGTTGATAACGGTGTTGAGTTTTCGGATTTTTACGGCATGCAGGAATCGAAACTTTCCGATCGAGACCGTACAAGGCTTTTTTATTGTCATGCTTACTCATCTTATGAACGCGGAAGCAATGAGAACGCAAACCGCATAATCAGACGGCATGCACCCAAGGGAACGAATCTTGATAATCTATCACATGATGATGTGCGGTATATACAAGACTGGATGAACAATTACCCCCGGAAGCTTCTGGGATGGAAAACAGCAAATAACCTGTTCCGGGAAGAACTGGATAAACTTGGTATTGGTGTCTGCCAGTTCTTCTGACTGCTCTAATTGAATATAAAAATCAAGTCTGCATCGTGCAGGCTTTGTTTGCGTGTTGCGAAAACGTCAATTTCAAGGTAATATGTACTAGATAAGGCGAAAATAGGCGCGGAAATTTTTTTTAAAAAATTGTTGCTTTGGTATTGACAATTTGCGAACAGATAGAATTTTTAAGAAAAACTTTGATTATGAAAGTATATGTGATATAATTTATCAGATAATGACGCACGAGAAACGATGCGTAAATATAAAGTAAATTTTTAAGAGATAGGGGTAGACCATGTATAAGATTGTAAAAAAAGAAGTCTTAAATTCGGTTGTTGTCATGATGGAGATTGAAGCTCCTTATGTAGCTGCACGCTGTGAGGCAGGACAGTTTGTCATCGTCAGAGTGGATGAAGATGGCGAGCGTATTCCTCTTACAATTGCGGATTTTGACCGCGAACGCAATACAGTTGAGATTATTTTCCAGGTAGTTGGATATTCAACAACTCTGATGGCAAAGCTGAATGAGGGCGATTACCTTCAGGATTTTGTAGGTCCACTTGGACAGCCGGCACCACTCAACAAAGAGTGGAAACGTGTGATCGGTGTTGCAGGTGGTGTTGGAGCAGCTCCACTTTACCCACAGGCAAAGAAGCTTGCCGAGCAGGGTACAAAAGTGGATGTGATCATTGGTGGACGTACCGCAGAACTTGTACTTCTCAAGGAGAAGTTCGAGAAGTTCTGTGACAATGTATATATCATGACAGATGATGGTTCTCTTGGTGAGCAGGGCGTTGTTACAAAGAAGCTGCAGGAGCTGTTAGATGCCGGTGTGAAATATGACCATGCAATCGCAATCGGACCACTCATCATGATGAAGTTTGTAGTAGCACTTACAAAGAAGCCGGAATATAACCTTCCGACCGCAGTTTCTTTGAATCCGATCATGATCGACGGTACAGGTATGTGTGGTGGATGTCGTGTCACAGTTGGTGGCGAGACGAAGTTTGCCTGTGTAGATGGACCGGACTTCGATGGATTTGAAGTTGATTTCGATCAGTGTATGAAGCGTCAGACATTCTTCAAGGAAGAAGAACACGAGTGTATGATGAAGCTTCAGGCAGATCAGATGCAGAATTAGGAGGGAACGAAAGATGCCAAATATGAGTCCAACAAAGGTTCCTATGCCACAGCAGGATCCGAATGTACGAAATAAGAATTTTGAAGAGGTTGCAACCGGTTATACAGCCGAGATGGCAATGGAGGAAGCAACCAGATGTATTAACTGTAAGAACAGACCTTGTATGACCGGATGCCCGGTTAACGTACCAATTCCAGGATTTATCGAGCAGGTAGCTGCCGGTAACTTCGAGAAAGCATACGAGATCATTACAAGTGAGAATGCACTTCCGGCAATCTGTGGACGTGTCTGCCCACAGGAGAATCAGTGCGAGGGTAAGTGTATCCGTGGTATCAAGGGTGAGTCTGTATCCATCGGACGTCTGGAGCGTTTCGTAGCAGATTACCACATGGCACACGGTGCAAAGGCAGAACTGAACATCGAGAAGAATGGCAAGCGTGTAGCAGTTGTCGGTTCCGGTCCTGCAGGTATTACATGTGCAGGTGAACTTGCAAAGAAGGGTTACGATGTAACGATTTTTGAAGCATTACATAAGGCTGGTGGCGTGTTGAGCTATGGTATTCCTGAGTTCCGTCTTCCTAAGTCTCTGGTTGCAAAGGAACTGGAGAATATTACAGATCTTGGTGTAGATCTTGAGACAAATGTTGTAATCGGACGTTCTCTGACCGTGGATGATCTGTTTGCACGCGGATTTGACGCAGTATTTCTTGGAACGGGTGCCGGACTTCCAAACTTCCTTCGCATTCCGGGCGAGAACCTGCTTGGCGTATATTCCGCAAATGAGTTCCTGACACGTGTCAATCTGATGAAGGGTTATAAGAAGGGCGAAGTTCCAACACCTGTCAAGGTCGGCAAGCGTGTTGCCGTTGTCGGTGCCGGTAACGTAGCGATGGATGCAGCAAGAACGGCTAAGAGACTTGGTGCAGAGGAAGTATATATTGTATATCGTCGTGGTGCAGAGGAAGTACCTGCCCGTAAGGAAGAAGTTGAGCATGCAAAGGAAGAGGGCGTGATTTTTAAGCTCCTGAACAACCCGGTTGAGATCCACGGAGAAGATGGCTGGGTAACTGGCATCGAGGTAGTTGCACAGGAACTTGGTGAGCCAGATGCTTCCGGACGTAGACGTCCGCAGCCGATCGAGGGATCGAATACGGTAATTCCGGTTGAGACAGTTGTCATCGCAATCGGTCAGTCACCGAATCCGTTGATCCGCCAGACAACCGAAGGACTGGAAACACAGAAGTGGGGCGGTATCATCGTCAACGAAGAAACTGGTGAGAGTACGCGCGAGCATGTGTATGCCGGTGGTGATGTTGTTACAGGTGCAGCAACCGTTATCCTTGCAATGGGTGCCGGTAAGAAGGCGGCAAAGGCAATTGATGAGTCATTAAAGGAAATGTAAGTATGGTAAATAACTTGGAAGGTTATGCGGAATACGCAGTACAAAAGAAATTAAAAGCAAAGGACCGGATGCCTGTTGTGGCATCCGCTGCTTTGATGGTTGTAGGACTTGCGATCTGGACGTTTATAGCAGGCTGGGTAGGTCCGTCGATTCTGATTATAGGTATTGCTCTTACGATTATTACAGCGACGCGGCAGGAATTGGAGTATGAGTATATATTTGTGAACGGGGATTGCGAGATCTCGAAGATCGTAAAACGCTCATCACGGAAAAAGGTTTATGAGTTTGAGGCAGGTAAGATTCAGAAGGTGCTGCCATATACTTCAATCCTGTTTGACAATGAACGTCAGGCACATCCGGATATGATCATCCGGGATTACACTTCCTGCTTTCCGGACAGGAAAGAGAAGTGGTACGCATTCATCAACAACAGCAAAAACCGCACGGAAGCGGTAATTGTGGAACTGAATGATAAATGCATAGAGCATGTGAAGCTGTTCTATAAGAATAAATATAGTGAATAACCAAAAATCCGGAACCTCGATTTGCATCGAAGCTCCGGATTTCTTTTTGTGTATATTATATATACGTATACGAAATATGTACAATTATGGCTCAAGTGGGGTCATCTTAAGACCTTTGTACATCTTGGAATAAATACTTTTTTCATCCTGATAGAGCACATAGCCACGCGCACCATCTTTTACGATGTAGGCATATTTGTTCTTCTGAACATTCATATACAGAACTTCCTCTACGTTCAGTTCTTTTGCTTTTGCCTTCGCCGTATATACGTTAAGTGGCTCTAATTTGAATTTTTTAACTGCCTGATCCACTGTCATAGTTTCTTACCTCCCATATAGCGATTCTATCGTTTTTACTCTTGCCCTTCAAGCTGTAAAAATATATAATCATAACTAATCATATTATAGTTCTTTCATTGACTTTAGTATATTGTATATTATTGCTAAAGTCAACTGTGAATATTGCACAAAAATCGTCATTTTTGTAGGTCGATTGGACGACTTTTTTCGTCGAAGTGACAAGGAAGGGATAAAAATGGACAAGGAAATAAACGAAAATGTAAAAAAAACAAAAAAAATGTTATTGCATGTATGCTGTGCACCGTGCAGTTCCCATGTGCTGAGTGTATTATATGAAGAATTTGATATCACGGCTTTTTTTTACAATCCAAACATCACGGAAAAGGAAGAATACGAGAAGCGGATCGAAGAATTGAAACGGTTTACACAGGAGGCTGAGTTTGCGAGAAATGTAGTTGTGTGTGACGGTGCGTATGAGCCGGAGAAGTTTTATGCGATCGCGAAAGGCTTGGAGAAAGAACCGGAGCGTGGACGCCGCTGCTATAAGTGTTATGAACTGCGGTTAGAGGAGACCGCCCGGTATGCGAAGGAGCACGGTTTCGATATTTTTACGACGACACTTTCGATTAGTCCGCACAAAAACGCGGCATGGTTAAACGAGATCGGTGAGCGGATGGCAGAAAAATATGGCGTTGCATATCTGTACAGTGATTTCAAGAAAAAAAATGGATATGCTCATTCCATCGAGCTGTCACGGGAGTATCACCTGTACCGGCAGGACTATTGTGGATGTATTTACAGCCGCTTGGAAAGGGAAGAACAAAAGAAGAATAAAAGAATCTGACAAAAGGGGTTGTGCTATGGCGAAAATTGATGTATAATTTTTGCAATTTGAGAAAAAAAGAGCTTCGGATAACTATGCAATTTTTCCGTTTCACTCTTTTTTTTTGAGCAAATTTCTTGTTTTGCAAGTAAATCTAAGAAGAAAGGACAAAGACTATGAAAGCATTTCTGATACTGGAAGATGGCCATGTATTCGAGGGGAAAAGCGTCGGTTCGACCAAGGAAATTATCAGTGAGATCGTATTTAACACATCGATGACTGGTTATCTGGAAGTACTGACGGATCCTTCTTATGCAGGACAGTCTGTGTGTATGACGTATCCGTTGATTGGTAACTATGGTATTTGTAAGGAAGATATGGAGGCGGAGCGCCCATGGCAGTCTGGCTTTATTGTCAGAGAACTGGCGAAGCGGCCAAGCAACTTCCGAAGCGAGGAAAGTGTCGAGTCATTTCTTATAGAAAATGATATTACCGGAATTGAGGCAATTGATACACGTGCATTAACGAAGATTCTGCGGGACAAAGGTACGATGAAGGGCATGATCACAACGGATGAGAATTTTGATAAGGACGATTGTATCAAAAGGATCAAGGCATGGAGCATGGGACATGTTGTGCTGGATGTCACATGCAAGGAGAAGATGAGCTTCCCAGGCGATGGTTATAAGGTTGCGGTCATCGACCTTGGTGTGAAGAAGAACATTGTGCGTTGTCTGTTGGAGCGTGGTTGTTCAGTGACTGTATATCCGGCGGAGACTCCTGCAGAGGAGATCATCGCAGATGCACCGGACGGCATTATGCTGACGAATGGTCCTGGCGATCCGAAGGACAATGTGAAGACAATCGAGGAAATCAAGAAGCTTTTTGCTACGAAGATTCCAATTTTCGCAATCTGTCTTGGACATCAGCTTCTGGCGCTTGCAAACGGTGCAGATACACAGAAGATGAAATATGGACATCGTGGAGCAAATCATCCGGTAAAGGATTTAAAGACCGGGAAGGTATATATTTCAACACAGAATCATGGCTATGTGGTAAAGGAAGAGACGTTGGATCGTGATATTGCAGAGCCAAGCTTTATCAATGTAAATGATAAGACAATTGAGGGTGTTCATTACCTTGGAAAGAATGTACAGACGGTACAGTTCCATCCGGAAGCCTGTGCAGGCCCGCTTGATACCGGATTTTTGTTTGATGAGTTTATGAATATGATGGAGGTGTCTAAATAATGCCAAAGAATCCACACGTAAAAAAGGTTGTAGTTATTGGATCCGGTCCGATTGTCATCGGACAGGCGGCAGAGTTTGATTATGCCGGTACACAGGCATGCCGCTCCCTGAGGGAAGAGGGCATCTGCGTAGTATTGATCAACTCGAATCCTGCCACCATCATGACAGATAAGGATATTGCAGATAAGGTATATATTGAGCCTTTGACACCGGAGGTTGTGAAGGCAGTTATCAAGAAGGAAAAGCCGGATAGCGTGCTTCCGACACTGGGTGGTCAGGCAGCGTTAAATATCGCGATGGAACTGGAAGAGTCTGGTTTCCTGAAGGAACATAATGTAAGGCTGCTTGGTACATCTTCTAAAACGATCAAGAAAGCAGAGGATCGTCTGGAATTCAAGAAGACTATGGAGAAGATCCATGAGCCATGTGCACCATCCGAAGTCGTAACGAACATCAAGGATGGTCTGGCGTTCGTTGAGAAGATCGGGTACCCGATCGTGCTGCGTCCGGCGTATACGCTTGGCGGAAGCGGCGGCGGTATCGCGCACAACGAAGAAGAATTCGTAGAGATACTGATGAACGGACTGCGTCTGTCACGTGTCGGTCAGGTATTGGTTGAGCGTTGTATCGCGGGCTGGAAAGAGATTGAGTACGAGGTTATGCGTGATGCGAACGGTACCTGTATTACCGTATGTAATATGGAGAATCTGGATCCGGTTGGTGTCCATACCGGAGATTCTATCGTTGTTGCACCATCACAGACACTGGCAGATAAGGAATACCAGATGCTTCGTAGTGCTGCTTTAAATATCATTACAGAGCTTGGTATCCAGGGGGGATGTAACGTACAGTTTGCATTGCATCCGACGACATTTGAATATTGTGTAATCGAGGTAAACCCGCGGGTAAGCCGTTCTTCGGCACTTGCTTCAAAGGCAACCGGATATCCGATCGCGAAGGTAGCTGCGAAGATCGCTCTTGGATATAATCTCGATGAGATCAAGAATGCAATTACAGGTAAGACCTATGCGAGCTTTGAGCCGGCACTCGATTATGTTGTAGTTAAGATGCCGAGACTTCCTTTCGATAAGTTCATCAAGGCAAGCCGGAAGCTGACCACACAGATGAAGGCAACCGGTGAGGTTATGAGTATCTGTACGAACTTCGAGGGAGCACTCATGAAAGCGCTTCGTTCTCTCGAACAGCATGTGGATAGCCTGATCTATGAGAACTACAATGACCTTCCGACAGAGGAGATTCATGAGATGCTGCATCGTGTCGATGACCGTCGAATCTTCGTTATCGCAGAAGCGCTGCGCCGTGGAATCTCCGCGGAGGAGATCCATGATATCACGAAAGTAGATATCTGGTTTATTGACAAGATCAACAATATTGTACAGGAAGAAAAATTACTGCGTGAGACACCTGAGATCACTAAGGAAATGATGCAGGAAGCAAAGCGCATGGAGTTTCCGGACAAGGTAATCGCACAGATTACAGGCAAGAAGGAAAAGGAAATCAAGGAGCTTCGCTATGGCTATGGTATCCATGCATCCTACAAGATCGTAGATACCTGTGCGGCTGAGTTTGAAGCAGAGACACCATATTATTATTCCTGCTACGATGGCGAATCCGAAGTCGAGGTGGATGAGAATAAGAAGAAGATCATGGTGCTTGGTTCCGGTCCGATCCGTATCGGACAGGGTATCGAGTTTGACTACTGCTCGGTACACAGTACGTGGACCTTGAAGAACAAGGGCTATGAGACCATTATTGTAAATAATAATCCGGAGACAGTCAGTACAGACTTCGATATTGCAGATCGTCTGTATTTCGAGCCACTGACGGCAGAAGATGTAGAGTCTATCGTAAATATCGAGAAACCGGATGGCGCGGTTGTACAGTTCGGTGGTCAGACAGCCATCAAGTTGACGGAGGCGCTTTTGGAGATGGGCGTGCCAATCCTTGGTACAAGTGCTGAAAATGTCGATGCGGCCGAAGACCGAGAACTGTTCGATGAGATTCTGGAGAAATGCTGTATCCCAAGAGCTGCCGGTAAGACTGTATTTACAGTTAAGGAAGCATTAGAAGCTGCCAACGAGCTTGGCTATCCGGTTCTTGTCCGTCCTTCCTATGTATTAGGTGGACAGGGTATGCAGATTGCAATCTCGGATAAAGATATTATTGAGTTCATGGAGATTATCAATCGGCATGAGCAGGAACATCCGGTTCTGGTTGACAAATATCTGATGGGTAAGGAAATCGAGGTTGATGCCGTATGTGATGGCCACGATATCCTGATTCCTGGTATCATGGAGCATATCGAGCGTGCAGGTATCCATTCCGGAGATAGTATTTCCGTGTATCCGGCACAGACGATCACACCGAAGATCAAGCGTGTGCTCGAAGACTACACGAAGAAGCTTGCGAACAGCCTGCATGTTATCGGACTGATTAATATTCAGTTTATTGTATATCAGGATGAGGTATATGTCATCGAGGTTAACCCGCGATCAAGCCGTACCGTACCATACATCAGTAAGGTAACCGGTATTCCAATCGTTGATCTTGCAACGAGAGTTATCACAGGCGAGAAGATCAAGGATATGGGCTATACACCGGGATTACAGCCGGAATCTGAATACTTCGCAATCAAGATGCCGGTATTCTCCTTTGAGAAGATCCGGGGTGCTGAGATCAGCCTTGGTCCGGAGATGAAATCAACCGGTGAGTGCCTTGGTATCTCGAAAAATTACAACGAAGCGTTGTTCAAGGCATTCCTTGGAAACGGCGTGAATCTGCCGAAGTACAAGAAGATGATACTTACAGTAAAGGATTCCGATAAGCTGGATGCAGTAGAAATCGGACAGCGGTTTACCGCGCTTGGTTATGAGATCTATTCGACAAGAAGTACCTGCCGTGTCCTGAATGAGAATGGCGTACCTGCAAAACCGATTAACAAGGTGGAAGAGCCTTCTCCGAACCTGTTAGACCTGATTCTGTCACATGAGATCGATCTTGTTATCGACACACCGTCACAGGGTGTGGAACACAGCAAGGACGGCTTCGTAATCCGCCGAAATGCAATCGAGACAGGTGTGACGGTTCTCACAAGCTTAGATACCGCACATGCGCTTCTTACAAGCTTAGAGTCATCTGACAGACACAATCTTTCTCTTGTGGATATAAGCGAAATATAGTAAAATAAAGGTAACCATGCAGATAACCTGTCTGGTTACCTTTATTTTTTTGAGGTGATGGAATGAATATTGGTTCGATGAGTAACAACTATATAATTCCATATAGCGGTGTCAGCCGCGTGACACCGGTCAATGCGGACAATACGGTCGACACTTCCACGAAGGTGAAGCCGGTCGAATGTCAGACGTGTAAGAATCGGAAATATGTCGATGGTTCGAACGAACCGGATGTGTCATTTAAGACACCGGGCAAGATTGCGGCAGGAGAATCGTACGCGAAAGTAAGTGCACATGAACGGGAGCACGTGGCGAATGCGATTCAGAAAAGCAGCAAGCCGGGTGCAAAGCTGATATCGGCGAATGTAACATTGAAGATGGGGGTCTGTCCGGAATGCGGCAGAACGTATGTTGCAGGTGGAGAGACGACGACACAGATCCAGTATTCAGAGAGTAATCCATACGAGAAGAACCGGAAACAGGCGGAAGCCGGATTTCTGATCGGGAACAACTTTGATGCTATTTCTTAGACCAGCATTTGACGTTGCGCTTTCGATTGCGCTTCGTGTCTGATTTGTATCGGATTTCACATAACGAATTTAAATATTGCAGATAATGCTTCTGGGAATCCATGGATTCTTCCGGGAAAAGTGGAAGCAGGAGCTTCACGGGATTTTGCTTATAGAAGATGCAAAGCTTAATAAAAAATTCCATCGTTGGCTTTCGGTAGTCCGCTTCCAGATGACAATACGATGAACGTGAGATGCCGGTCGATGCGGCTATTTCTTTCTGGGTGTAACCGGAGTGGAGTCGGAGACGAATGAGCATAGCTCCAAAGGTGGTTGTGTCTGACATGATAGATCCTCGCTTTCTGGATAAAATTGAAAATTGGAATGAAATAATTTGGAAGCAGCCGCTTCCAGAAAAATAGAAAAGAAATCATATTCGAGAAGCAGTGTAAGTTCAGCCAGAACATCGACTGGCGGCGCACATCTTCCCGTTTCATAGTTACTGTAGGCTTGTCTTGTAATATTGAGTCGTTTGGAAATGTCGGTTTGATTGAGATGTTTTTGACGACGCGAAATTTTTAGACGAGGCCCGAATTCTTTTGGAATCATAGAATGTACCTCCATGGGCATTATGTTAACAGAAAAAGAAAAAAATACAAGCAGAAAAAATAAGATTGGCACATATTCACAAGTGAGACTGTGAATACTGCACAAAATAGGAGAAGGAGACAAAACATGAGTAAAGCAGATGATTTGTTCATTGCGATGTGTAAGGATATTATTGAGAACGGTTACGATACGAAGGGCGAAAAGGTGCGTCCGAAATGGGAGGATGGGACTTCGGCATATACGATCAAACGGTTTGGTGTTGTAAACCGATATAATCTGGCGGAGGAATTTCCGGCGATCACACTTCGAAAAACTTATATCAAATCCGCAATTGATGAATTGCTCTGGATCTGGCAGAAAAAATCAAATAACGTCCATGACCTGCACAGCCATATCTGGGACGCGTGGGCAGACGAAGATGGTTCGATCGGCAAGGCGTATGGTTACCAGCTCGGTGTGAAGCACAAATACAAAGAGGGTATGATGGATCAGGTCGATCGTGTGATCTATGATCTGAAGAATAATCCATACAGCCGCCGTATTATGACGAACATTTATGTGCATCAGGATCTGTCTGAGATGAACCTGTATCCGTGTGCGTACAGCGTGACGTTCAATGTCACAGGCAACAAATTAAATGCAATCTTAAATCAGCGTTCGCAGGATGTGCTTGCAGCGAATAACTGGAATGTCGTACAGTATGCGGCACTTGTGTATATGATGGCACAGGTAACTGGATTTGAACCGGGAGAGCTGGTACATGTGATCGCGGATGCACACATCTATGACAGACACATTCCGATCGTGGAAGAGCTGATCAGCCGGCCGACGTATCCGGCGCCGAAAGTAACACTCAATCCAGATGTCAAAGATTTTTATGATTTTACGGTTGATGATTTTACAATCGAAGATTATCAGACCGGACCACAGATCAAGAACATACCAATAGCGGTTTAGAGCGAAATATTTGGAGGGTAATATGGACTTAATAGTAGCAGTAGATAACAACTGGGCGATTGGAAACAAGGGCGATCTGCTCGTATCAATACCAGAGGATCACAAATTCTTCCGACAGACGACAATGGGAAATGTCGTTGTACTTGGAAGGAAGACACTGGCAGGATTCCCGAATGGCCTGCCGCTTGCGGGAAGAGATAATATCATTTTATCGACTGATCCGAATTATACCGTGCGAGGGGGTACGGTTGTTCACTCGAAAGAAGAACTGTTCGAGGAACTGAAAAAATATGAGGATAAGGAAATTTTTGTAATCGGTGGCGGACAGATCTACGAGATGCTGCTTCCGTATTGCAAATATGCGCATGTGACGAAGATCAACTATGATTATGCAGCGGATACACATTTCCCGAATCTGGATGAACTGGAGAACTGGGAAATGATCGCGGACAGCGATGAGCATACCTATTTTGATTTGGAGTTTTATTTCCACAAATATGAGAATAAAAATCCATTAGCATTTTAGAAATTTGGTGATTTTTGCATAAAATGCACAAAATAATTGATGAAAATGTTATAAATCATACAAAAAGTCTTTCAAATATGACGGAAGTATGGTATCATTTAAGGTAAATTTGAGCGATTATTTTTATTTTGGGAGGGTAATAAAAATGACAGAAGTAATGTTGACGTCCGGACAGGGCTTTGAGGGTTACGAAATCGTAGAGTATTTGGGATTTGTAAATGTACAGTCGGTACTTAGCTCGAACTTTTTCAAGGGGTTTGCAGCCGGTGTGAGTGAGATGTCAGATTCCGAGAGTGAGAAGCTGACAGGCAAGCTGGAGCAGGTAAATGAGACAGCACTGAAGCGTCTGCAGACAATCGCAGCAAGAAAGAAAGCGGATGCGGTAATTGGCGTGGAACTGAATTATACACAGTTTGCAAGCTATTCCGTAGGAACGATCGCTTCTGGTACAGCTGTTCGCCTGAAGAAGAAGCCAGAGGAGAATCCAGTTACAGAAAAATCTCTGTATGTCAGCAACTACTATAATCGTCTGGTGCCAAGACCGGTACGTGTATGGTTACGTGGTTCTAAGAATGGGGTAACAATTTCTACAGATTTCTTTAATTATAACAAAGATGATATTCGTGCAATCCGTGCAGACGTCGAGCTGACAAACCTGTATGAAGAACGATTGCTGTTAAAGGATCTGGATTTTGTATTTGAGAAAGGAAATGTTTCTCTGATCGAATCCAAGGATATGGAGTGTAAGCTTCCTGCAAAGGATATTCTACTTTTGAAGGATGCAAAGGTACGCATCTCCAAATATGTGACAAGCCGTGGTGTATTCGCGTGCAACGACCAGCCAATCGATGTCAGCATGCCGTTACATAGATTATCTGCACTTAAAGAGAAACGTGGTATTGATGCAGTCGAGAAGTATCGTACCGATGGCATGATCTGGACATGTAACTGTGGTTATGTAAACGAGGCTGGTGCAGATGAATGTCTGATCTGTGGACGTAAGCAGGAAGACATGAAGAGTACATCGAAGTTCAATCCAGATGAGATGCTTGCAAAGATGCAGACGAAGGAATATGTCATTGAACTGAAGGATGTATTGATGGAATACATCAAGGATATTGATAGCGAGTACAGAATGGAACTTTTGGAGATTATGGAGTCAGGATTGCAGTATGAAAAGACAAGAGGCAACATGAAAGACACCGTAATCGAGAAGGTAGAAAAGGTCTTTGAAGGACACTAAGTAAAATGAAACTGGCAGAGGTGACAGGGCATGGGCGCAGGACTCAGCATGGCGAGTGTAAATAAAATTAAAGAGTTGGCGAATTCCAGAGAATATAGTCTGGCACTTGAGTTAGTGGAACATCAGGATTTGACAAAATCCCTGAACCCACAGTTCCTGAGACTGTGTGGAGAGATTTACATAAAAAATGATAGATATAAGGATGCCAGACGATGTCTGATCATGGCGCATCGTCTGGGACCGGAATCGAAGCGAGTTTTGTATACGTTTGTGGAGCTGTATTTGCGGATGGGATATTTCCAGCTGGCAAAGACGTATTACGATATGTATATGTTTGATGCCAATGCATATGACAGCCGGGACATGGAATATGTCTGGAATAAGCATGAACATGCGGACGATTACAAGACGCTGGAACCATTGATTGCCGGGTATGCACACAATCTGGACTATGACTGGAGCTTTGAGTTATATCTGCTTTACAAGAAAGAGGAAAAACAGAACGAGGCGGCGACGCTGGCTGAGTTATATCATGCATCGTTCAAGAATTCCGATAACAGCCAGATTATATTGGATATCGAAGCTGGAAAAGTAAAGGTAGATACATATTTCGATATATATGCGGACACTGAAGCTGTAGATGATGATCCAGATATGGAGGCACTTCGTGCAGAAGAACAGGAGCTGCTTGCAGCCGATGATTTGCGGATGCATCCGAAAGAGGCAGAGATCACGATCATGTATGAGGATTCATATACACCTGCCGGTTCGGAGAAGAAAGTGCAGAAGATGCTCAAAAAGCAGGAACGCGAAGAGCAACGGAAAGAAAAGAAACTGCTGAAAAAACAAAAGCAGCAGGAAAAGGCAGAAGCTGCGGCAGCGGCGGAAGCTGAGAAGGCGGAGACGGAAGTGGAATCTGCTACCGAAGAAAAAAAGGATACCGAAGCGGAAGCACCTGAGATAGTTGCGGATGAGACAGAACAGAAGACGTCTGAGGAAACAACTGTGACAGAACAAGAAACAGCAGAGAAAGCATCTGTGACAGAAACATCAGAACAAAAAACGGCAGAGGAAGCGTCTGAGACAGAAGCGGAAGAACCGGAAAAAGAAAAAAAGAAGGGATTTTTCCAGAGACGGAAGAGAAAGAAACACGAGGAAGAATCTGAGACAACGGATGCTGATATAGAAGAAACAAAAGAAGTAACATCGGAATCGGAAGATGTAAAACCATCGGAAGAGCCGAAAGAATCAAATAGTGACATTTCATCAGAGATTGCAGAGACAACAGGGCAGGCGGAAGATATGAGACATGGAAAAGGGACAATTGCAAAAGATGTAGTCGTAGTAGATGAAGATGATGGTTTTGAAGCAGAAGCGGATACGATTGAGGAACTTGCATCCAAGGAACATGTGACGCAGGAGACCGAGACGAAGGAAGCAGAAGTGACAACAGCCAAGAAAACGACGTTTGAATTCCAGACAGTGGAACTGGCGCCGGAAGATTTTGAGGAAGAATATGAGGTTGACGATTTCTCTGAAACTGTGGATGATGAATTCGGAGAGATGAAGATGCCGGAACCGAAACCTGAGATTGAAGAAACTGTGGAGGAAGAACCGGAGACAGAACTGGAGATTGAAGAGACTGTCGAAGAAGAACCGGAAATCGAAGAGAGAGCAGAAGAAACTGTCGAAGAAGAACCGGAGGTTGAGGAAGAGATCGAGGAGCCAGAGGTTGTAGAACCGGAGCCAGAGATTGAAGCCGAACCAGAACCGGAAATCGAAGAGACGGTGGAAGAAGCTGTGAAAGAAGAACCGGAGGCAGAACTGGAGATTGAAGAGACTGTCGAAGAGGAACCAGAGGCAGAGGAAGAAATCGAGGAGCCGGAGGTCGTAGAACCAGAGCCAGAGGTGGAAGCCGAGCCAGAACTGGAGATCGAAGAGACTGTCGAAGAAGAACCGGAGGTTGAGGTAGAAATTGAGGAGCCAGAGATTGTAGAACCGGAGCCAGAGGTGGAATCCGAGTCAGAACCGGAGATCGAGGAGACAGTAGTAGAAGAAGCTGTTGAAGAAGAACCAGAGACAGAGGAAGAAATCGAGGAGCTGGAGGAAGAACCGAAAGAGGAATTCCACGTAGCTCCGTTTACAACGAAACCGGAAAAAAAGAAGTTGGACTTCCCGGTATTCAAGTCATCGTTATTCCCGGATTATCACAAAGAAGTGAAAATCGTTGAGAACAATTTCAACGAGATCATGGAAGAAGCGCAGGATAAGATGACGGAGAACATGCAGAAGGAAGAGCAGATGCAGAGAGAGGCGGAAGCATTGCTTGCATCCCTTGGTATCAGCATGGATGCGATTCCAACAACACCAAAGGCTGAGGTGAAAGAGGAACAGCCGGTACAAAAAGGACCTTCACGAGATGAGTTAAAAGCATCTTTGAAGATAGATTCTGTTAAGAAGAATTTGCTAAAACGTGTAAAAGAATACAGATAATTCTTGACGAGAAGATATGACCGAGAGAAGGTATGACTGAAAGGAGGCAATGGGAGTGGCTATTGATCAAAGAGAAGCATTGATTGCTGCGGTAAGAGCACAGGTAGAAAAAGAGAAGGCTGCCAAGGCTGCAAAACTGAAAAAAGAGCAGGAAGCAATGCAATTGTCTGGAGCTGCAGATGCGGGAGAAGCTGCTGCAGACCACAATAAGCCAAAATACAAAACTCTGTCAGCAGAAGAACTTGCGAAAATCGAAGAGAAGAAGCGTCGTAAGAAAGCTGCAGAACTTGGTATTAAATTGGAGGACGAGGAACCAGAAGAGGTACCTGCAAAGGCAGCAGAACCTGCGAAGGAAGAGCCAAAGAAGGCAAGTGATGAAGGACTTGGCATGAGTGTTGGCATTCAGGCAGATAAGTCTGGAAAATCCTTAGATAAGCCGGCTGGCGGCGGACTTGGAGCACCAGTAGGTGGCGGACTGTCAGGTGGCAAGACAGAGAGCAAAGGACTTGGAGGACTGGGCGGTAGCCTTGGAGCTACAGAGCCATCTGGAGGGCTTGGCCTCAATATTGACATGGGTAACAAGCAGGAAGAGAAAGCACCTGAGAAGAAAAAGGCCCAGGATGATGAAAAAGCAAGATTGCGTCCTACAAAATTATCCGGTGGCAGTGGCGATGTAAAGGTAATCAATGGGGATGATGCAGAAGAGGAAGCATCCTTTACAAAACAGGGAAATACAACGATTATTTCCGATGGTGTAGAGTGGAAAGCACAGGAGAACAAAGCATCCAAGGATGATGCAGATGATATCATCAGCATTGTGCCAAACCGGAGTACTCCAACCAATGATGTGAAGAGTATGTACGATCTTGGCGATGAGGATGAGGATGCTCTGGGTGCAGAGATATCAAAGCTTGCGCAGTATGGCGATGCTGAGAATAAGGCAGAGGAAGAAAAGAAAAAGGCGCAGGAAGAAATGGCGAAGAAGGCAGCGGAGGCAGAGGCAGCCAAGAAGAAGGCGGCTATTGAGGAAGCTGAGCGGAAAGAAGAAGCCAGAAGAAAGAAGCTGAAAGAGGCAGAAGAAAAGGCAGCTGCACAGGAGCGTAGAATCGCAGAAGCAGCAGCCAGACAGCGTGCAGCTGCAGCCGCTGAGAAACGTGCAGCCGAGGAGGCACGCCTCAAGGCAGAAGAGGAAGAAAAACGTAAGAAAGCGGAAGAGGCACGTCTGAAAGCAGCCGAGGAAGCCCGCAAGAAGGCTGAGGAAGAGGCAAGAGCCAAGGCAAAGCAGGAAGCTTTGAAGAAGGCGGAAGAGGCAAAGAAGAAAGCCGAAGAAGCAAAGCGTATCTTAGAACAGGCACAGAAGGCAGAAGAAGAAGCAACAAAGCGTGCAGAAGAGAATCGGAAGCGTGCTGAGGAAGAAGCAAAGAAGAAAGCCGAAGCAGAAGCAAAGAAGAAAGCTGAGGAAGAAGCAAAGAAGAAAGCCGAAGCAGAGGCAAAGAAGAAGGCAGAGGCGGAAGCAAAGAAGAAAGCCGAAGAGGAAGCAAAGAAGAAGGCAGCGGAAGAACTTGCTGCAAAGGCAGAAGAAGAGGCTCGCAAGAAGGCAGCCGAGGAAGCTGCAAAGGCAGAGGCGGAAGCAAAGGCGAAGGCTGAGGAAGCCCGCAAGATCTTAGAGGCTGCAAAGAAGGCCGAAGAGGAAGCGCTGAAGGCGGCAGAGCAGGCAGACAGCATTCAGATCGACCTGACACAGCCAGCGGAGGAAGGAAAACTTCCACTTGCTGCATCTTACCTTGAAAAGTATACAAAGATGGAGAAATCCGGAAAGAGTCTCGTGGATACATTCAATGCCATTACTGTTGATCAGGAGAATCGTAACGTATGTATGATGGGTGATCACGGATTTGGTCTGACCAGTGTCGGAGAAGATTTCGCAAGAAGCTTCTACGATATGGGAATCTGCAAGGCGAAGACGATCGCGAAGATCAAGGCACAGGCATTGAACAAGGTTAAACTTGCAGATGCAATGTCAAAGCTTGCCGGTGGATGTATGGTTGTTGAAAATGCAGGTCTGATCGCACCAGATAAGATGACAGAGCTGATGAAACTTACAGCCAAGGATGTAAACGATGTTGTTGTGATTCTGACAGGTGCGACTGAGTCTATCAACCGCTTGTTTGGAGCGACTGGAGATGCCAAGGATAAGTTTACACACCAGATCAATATGGAAGGCATTTCTACACAGGATATGCTTGCGATTGCAAAGGGATATTTCAAACAGCAGGGCTTTAAGACAGATGATTCTGTAGAAGGCACTGTAAAGAATCTCCTGATGGCAATGGAGTCTGGAAATATCGATCGTATGCTCAAGGCTTGCGATGAGGCAATGCTCAAATGTGACGATCGTGAGAAGGCAAAAGGTTCCAGCCGGAAATATTTACTAAGTGAAGATTTTAAATAATCGTTGAAAAAATCAGAGCCGATGCTTATAATTTAAGCATCGGCTTTTTACGTGATAAGCCAATAGACGGGATGATAAATAAGAAACCAGAAGATAAGAGGTATAAAACGTGGTAAATATAGATATCGGTATAGACCTTGGAACATCGAATACGGTCATATACATAAAAGACAAAGGAATCGTAGTCAACCAGCCATCGGTGGTTGCATATGAGGCTAAAAGTAAAAAGATCATTGCGGTTGGAAATAAAGCCAAAAAGATGCTTGGAAAGACACCGGAGGATATTGAGGTGACACGTCCGATCCGGAATGGTGTTATCTCCGATTATATTATGACGGAGCGTATGCTCAAGATCTATGTGAAGTCAGCGATTGCAAAACGAAAGATCTGGGGCAAACCAAACATCTGCGTCTGTGTGCCAAGTGGTGTCACGGACGTACAGCGGCGTGCAGCGTGTGATGCAGTATACCGTACCGGTGCAAAGAATGTGTATGTGCTTGAGGAACCATTTGCGGCAGCCATCGGTGCAGGTGTGGATATTGAGTCGGCAGTTGGTGCGATGGTTGTGGATATCGGTGCGGGAACGACGGATATTGCAATCGTAGCAAGAGGCGGTGTGCAGCATAGCAGTTCCATCAAGATTGGTGGCGATGATTTCGATGAGGCAATCATCCGTTATATGCGGAAACGTCATAATGTGCTGCTGGGCGAAAGCTCTGCCGAACAGTTGAAGAAGGACATTGGTTCTGTGTATCCGCGGGAACAGGATGCGATCGGGTATGCACGTGGAAAGGAACTGGTGCGCGGACTTCCAACGAAGATGGCAGTCAAATCCTCTGAGATGATCGAGGCGTGTCAGGAGGAGACAGATCAGATCTTGGATTCCGTTCGGGAGATGTTGGAGGCGGCACCACCGGAACTGGTTTCCGATATATCCGAGCATGGTATTATCCTTGCCGGAGGCGGAAGCAAGATATTTGGTATGGACAAGCTTATTATGGATAAGATTGGTGTCCCGGTTGTGAACATCAAGAATCCGGATCAGGTTGTTGCGACAGGTGCAGGAACAGCCCATTATTATATCAAGGACGGAAGAACCTTGGAAGAGTAAGAGACAGGATAGAAATACGTGGAAAATAAGAAGAAAACATTGCGTGAACATGGTGTGGAATATACATATGATGAGCGGTTCCTCCCACTCACGCAGAAGGAAATGCAATTAAAGGGCTGGGAACAGCCGGACTTTGTCTATGTGATCGGAGATGCCTATGTGGATCATCCATCTTTTGGACCGGCGATCATCAGCCGTGTGTTAGAGGCACATGGATATAAAGTGGCAATCATTTCACAGCCAGACTGGAAGGATGAAAATTCGATTGCGATTTATGGCAGGCCGAAGCTTGCCTTTTTGGTGTGCGCCGGAAATATGGATTCAATGGTGAACCATTATACTGTTTCCAAGAAAAGACGGCATACAGATGCATACACCCCGGGTGGCGAGATGGGAAAACGACCAGATTATGCGACAATCGTTTACTGCAATCTGATCCGGAAGAAATACAAGGATGCGGCAATTGTGGCAGGCGGTATCGAAGCAAGTCTGCGCCGGCTGGCACATTATGATTACTGGTCCAATAAGTTGAAACATTCGATTCTCGTTGATGCACAGGCGGATATTGTGATCTATGGTATGGGTGAGCATGCCATTGTGGAGATCGCGGATGCGCTGCAAAGCGGCATCGACATCAAAGACTTAAGTTTTATTCATGGAACGGTCTACAAAGCAAGAAATCTGGAACATCTGTATGAAGACTATATTGAGCTTCCGTCGTATGACGCGTTGCAGGAAGACAAATTAAATTACGCGCGAAGCTTTAAAATCCAATATGATAACACAGATCATATCACCGCGAAGATTCTGGTAGAAAAATATAAGGATTATCAATATGTGATCCAGAATCCACCGGCGGAACCACTGATGGAGCAGGAGATGGACGAGGTGTATGCGCTTCCATATACGAAGACCTATCATCCGATTTATGAGGCACAGGGTGGAATCCCTGCGATATCGGAGATCAAATTCTCGCTGGTCAGCAACCGGGGGTGCTTTGGCGGGTGCAGCTTCTGTGCGCTTACATTTCATCAGGGCCGGACATTGCAGACACGCAGTCATGCATCCATTATAGAAGAGGCAAAGGAAATGACGAAAGATCCGGAGTTTAAGGGCTATATCCATGATGTTGGCGGCCCGACGGCGAATTTCCGGCAGCGCGCCTGCAAGAAACAGGAGAAATATGGCGTCTGTGCGAACCGTCAGTGTCTGTTCCCAAAGCCATGTCCGAATCTGATTGTGGATCATTCCGATTATCTGAAATTACTGCGGGAGCTCCGAAGTCTGCCGAAGGTGAAGAAGGTATTTATCCGTTCGGGTATCCGGTTTGATTATCTGATGGCGGACAAGGATGATACATTCTTTCGGGAACTTTGCAAATACCATGTCAGCGGGCAGCTGAAGGTGGCGCCGGAACATATCTCTGACAAGGTACTGATGAAGCTTGGTAAGCCGGAAAATGCAGTCTTTCAGGCATTTTGCAAGAAATACAAACGGATCAATGAGGAACTTGGATTGAAGCAGTATATGGTACCGTATCTTATGTCATCGCATCCGGGTTCCACTCTGAAAGAAGCGGTGGAACTGGCGGAATATCTGCGGGATCTGGGTTATATGCCAGAACAGGTGCAGGATTTCTATCCGACACCTTCGACGATATCAACCTGCATGTATTACACTGGCGTGGATCCGCGGACGATGGAGAAGGTATATGTGCCAAATTCTCCACATGAAAAGGCGATGCAGCGTGCACTGATCCAGTACCGGAATCCGGATAATTACGATCTGGTGCATGAGGCACTTGTGAAAGCAGGACGGACGGATCTGATCGGGTTCGATAAGAACTGTCTGATCAAACCGCGGAAGATGAAGAATGCTGCAAATGAGAAAAAATCTCAATATGGCGCATCGAATAAACAATCTGGAAATCGTTCGAATGTGCAACATAAAAATTCTGCACAGAAGCAGGGGCAAAACCAGAAGCAGCAAATGAATACAAAAAACAAAAAAAGTATACGCAATGTACATAAAAAGAAACAAAAGTAAAGGTTTCTTTTATTGCGAAACCATGGAAATTATGATATTATCTATCTAGGCGTGTCGACATATGCATGATCGGCACAGATAGAAACAATAAAACGAAATGGAGGAAATTTTCAACATGGCAAAGAAAGTAGTTTTAGCTGGCGCATGTCGTACAGCAATCGGTACTATGGGTGGTGCACTTTCAACAACACCAGCACCAGTGTTAGGTTCTATCGTAATCAAGGAGGCTCTGAACAGAGCAGGCGTTCCTGCAGATCAGGTCGATCATGTATATATGGGTTGCGTAATCCAGGCAGGTCTTGGACAGAACGTAGCTCGTCAGGCATCTCTGAAGGCTGGACTTCCTATCGAGACACCTGCTGTTACTGTAAACGTAGTTTGTGGTTCTGGTCTGAACTGTGTTAACATGGCAGCTCAGATGATTCAGGCTGGCGATGCTGACATCGTTGTAGCAGGTGGTATGGAGAACATGTCTATGGCTCCTTACGCAGCTATGAACGCTCGTTTTGGTTACAGAATGAACAATGGCAAGCTCGTTGATACAATGGTAAACGATGCTCTTTGGGATGCATTCAATGATTACCACATGATCAAGACAGCTGATAACATCTGTGAGCAGTGGGGTCTGACTCGTGAAGAGCTTGATGCATTTGCAGCAAACAGCCAGCAGAAGGCAGCAGCAGCTCAGGAGTCTGGTGCATTTGACGCAGAGATCGTTCCAGTTATGGTTAAGAAGAAGAAAGAGACGATCGAGTTCAAGAAGGATGAGGGTCCTCGTCCTGGAACAACTGTTGAGACTCTGGCTAAGCTTCGTACAATCAACCCAGGCGGATTCGTTACAGCTGGTAACGCTTCTGGTATCAACGATGGTGCAGCAGCAATCGTTGTTATGTCTGAGGAGAAGGCTAAGGAGCTTGGTGTTAAGCCTATGGCTACATTCGTTGCAGGTGCACTTGCAGGTGTTGATCCTTCAATCATGGGTATCGGACCTGTTGCTGCAACAAAGAAGGTTATGGCTAAGACAGGCATGAAGATCGAAGATTTCGATATCATCGAGGCAAATGAGGCATTCGCTGCACAGTCAGTCGCAGTTGGTAAGGATCTTGGTATTGATACAGAGAAGCAGCTTAATCCAAACGGTGGTGCAATCGCACTTGGTCATCCGGTTGGAGCTTCCGGATGCCGTATCCTTGTTACATTGCTTCATGAGATGCAGGCAAGAGGCGCTAAGACAGGTCTTGCTACACTGTGTATCGGTGGTGGTATGGGCTGCTCTACAATCGTTAAGATTGAGGACTAATTGAGCCGCGTAACATACTTGGATAGAGTTTAAGGAGATTAAGATGGAATTTATTACTTATGAGCAGGAAGGCTTTGTAGGCGTTGTAACGATCAACAGACCAAAGGCTTTGAATGCGTTGAATAGTCAGGTGTTGGATGAGCTTGAGGCTACATTCGATGCAATCGATCTGGATACAACAAGAGCCGTAGTTCTTACAGGCGCCGGCGAGAAGTCATTTGTTGCAGGTGCTGATATCGGAGAGATGTCTACACTTACAAAGGCTGAGGGCGAAGCATTCGGTAAGAAGGGAAATGATGTATTCCGTAAGATCGAGACATTCCCAATCCCGGTAATCGCTGCAATCAACGGATTTGCACTTGGCGGTGGTTGTGAGATTTCTATGAGCTGTGACATCCGTATCTGTTCTGAGAATGCGGTATTCGGTCAGCCGGAGGCAGGTCTTGGTATCACACCTGGATTTGGTGGAACACAGAGACTCGCTCGTCTGGTAGGTGCTGGTATGGCAAAGCAGATGATCTACACAGCAAGAAATATTAAGGCTGATGAGGCATACAGAATCGGTCTTGTAAACGCTGTATATCCATTGGAAGAGCTTCTTCCGGCAGCGAAGAAGATGGCAGCAGGCATCGCAGCAAATGCTCCGATCGCTGTCAGAAACTGCAAGAAGGCAATCAATGATGGTCTTCAGGTAGATATGGATACAGCAATTGTAATCGAAGAGAAGCTCTTCGGTGACTGCTTCGAGACAGAAGACCAGAAGGCTGGCATGGGCAACTTCCTTGAGAAAGACAAGGAGAAGAAGTTAAAGGTTGTTCCATTCCAGAACAAATAATAAAAGTAATTAAAATTTTAAGGAGGAAATAAACATGAAGGTTGGCATTATTGGTGCTGGTACCATGGGACAGGGCATTGCAAAGGCATTTGCTATGGTTGATGGCTACGAAGTTGCACTTTGCGACATCAAGCAGGAGTGGGCTGAAGGCGGAAAGGATAAGATCGCGAAAGGCTACGCTAGACTTGTAGAAAAAGGAAAGATGACACAGGAGAAGGTAGATGCGATTCTTGCAAGCATCACACCTGGTCTGAAGGAAAATCTCTGTGCAGACTGCGATCTGATCGTAGAAGCTGCATTTGAGGATATGGGAGTTAAGAAGACAACATTTGCTGAGCTTGACAAGATTGCAAAGCCAGAGTGTATCTTCGCTTCTAATACATCTTCACTTTCTATCACAGAGATTGGAAATGGTCTTACACGTCCTATGATCGGTATGCATTTCTTCAATCCTGCTGACAGAATGAAACTTGTTGAGGTTATCGCTGGTGTAAATACTCCACAGGAGACAGTTGATAAGATCATCAAGATCTCTGAAGAGATCGGCAAGACACCTGTTCAGGTAAATGAGGCTGCCGGTTTCGTTGTAAACCGTATCCTTATCCCAATGATCAACGAAGCAGCATTCATCAAGATGGAAGGTGTTTCTGATATCGCTGGTATCGATGCAGCTATGAAGCTTGGTGCAAACCACCCAATGGGACCACTTGAGTTAGGTGATTTCGTGGGCCTGGATATCTGCCTTGCAATCATGGATGTTCTGTACAAGGAAACAGGCGACAGCAAGTATCGTGCATGTCCATTGCTTCGTAAGATGGTACGTGGTGGAAACCTCGGCTGTAAGACAGGCAAGGGCTTCTATGTATACAACGCAGATCGCACAAAGACACCTGTTGACGCTCAGTAATAAGCGTACAATCCCCGCACGTGGCTTTTCAGCCATGTGCGGATGTAATAATCAATCTATTATGGAGGATAGAAAGAATGGATTTCACTTTAGACAAGAAGTATGAAATGGCGCAGACTCTGTTCAAGGATTTTGCGCAGAACGAAGTAAAGCCTCTTGCGCAGGAAATTGATGAGCAGCACAGATTTCCAAGAGAGACTGTAGACAAGATGGCAAAGTATGGTTTCTTAGGAATTCCTGTTTCTAAGGAATTAGGCGGACAGGGCTGTGATATTCTCACATATGTTATGTGTGTAGAAGAGCTTTCTAAGGTTTGTGGTACAACAGGTGTAATCGTATCTGCACATACATCTCTGTGTGTAGACCCGATCGTAACATTTGGTACACCAGAGCAGAAGGCAAAGTATGTTCCGGATCTTGCATCTGGTAAGAAGCTCGGTGCGTTCGGCCTGACAGAGCCAGGTGCCGGTACAGATGCACAGGGACAGCAGACAAAGGCAGTTCTTGATGGTGACGAGTGGGTACTGAATGGTTCTAAGTGCTTCATTACAAATGGTAAGGAAGCTGACGTATATATCGTTATCGCTGTTACAGGTATCATCGAGAAGCGTGGCAGAAAGATGAAAGAGATTTCTGCATTTATCGTAGAGAAGGGAACACCTGGATTTACATTTGGTACAAAGGAAAACAAGATGGGTATCTGTGGTTCTTCTACATATGAGTTGATCTTCACAGACTGCCGTATCCCTAAGGATGCACTTCTTGGACAGAAGGGCAAGGGCTTCAATATCGCTATGCACACACTCGATGGTGGTCGTATCGGTATCGCTGCTCAGGCACTTGGTATCGCTGAGGGCGCTCTTGAGACAACTGTAAACTATGTAAAGGAAAGAAAGCAGTTTGGTAGATCAATTGCCCAGTTCCAGAATACACAGTTTGTACTTGCTGATCTTGCTACAAAGATCGAGGCTGCTAAGCTTCTTGTATACAAGGCTGCAAGAAAGAAAGATGAGTATCAGAGTGGCGCTAAGGTTTCTTACTCTGTAGAGGCTGCTATGGCTAAGCTATATGCTGCTGAGGTTGCTATGGAAGTAACAACAAAGTGTGTACAGCTTCATGGTGGTTATGGTTACATCAAGGAGTATGACGTTGAGCGTATGATGAGAGATGCTAAGATCACAGAGATCTACGAAGGTACTTCAGAAGTACAGCGTATGGTTATCTCAGCAAACTTGTTAAAGTAAGGAGGTACTTATCGTGAAAATTATCGTATGTATTAAGCAGGTACCTGATACAAAGGGTGGCGTACAGTTCAACCCAGATGGTACATTGAATAGAGGAGCAATGCTCACAATTATGAACCCAGATGATAAGGCTGGTCTTGAGGCAGCTCTTAGACTGAAGGATCAGTATGGCGCTGAGGTTACAGTTCTTACAATGGGACTTCCAAAGGCTGCAGATGTTCTTCAGGAAGCAATCGCTATGGGCGCTGACAAGGGTGTTCTTGTAACAGACCGTGTTCTTGGTGGAGCTGATACATGGGCTACATCAACAACAATCGCTGGAGCTCTCAGAAAGCTTGATTATGATCTGATCATAACAGGTCGTCAGGCTATCGATGGAGATACAGCTCAGGTTGGACCACAGATCGCTGAGCATCTTGGAATTCCTGTAATTTCATATGCACAGGAGATCAAGGTTGACGGAGACGCAGTTATCGTTAAGCGTCAGTATGATGACGGATATCATATGTTAAAGGCTAAGATGCCTTGCCTTGTAACAGCACTTTCTGAGTTAAATGAGCCAAGATACATGACTCCAGGTGGAATCTTCGATGCAGTTAATGCAGAGATCACAACACTTGGCAGAGCAGACCTCGTTGATGTTGATGATTCTAACATCGGTCTTAAGGGCTCACCTACAAAGATCGCTAAGGCTTCAGATAAGGTAAGAAAGGGTGCAGGCGAGAAGGTTGTTCCTGATTCTCCAGATGAGGCAGTTAGCTATATTGTTGGCAAGTTAAAGGATAAGCATGTAATCTAATATAGTAAAGGAAAAGTGGTGAATAAAATGGGCGCAATGAACGCAGAAGAAATGAAGAACTACAAAGGCGTATTTGTCTTTGCACAGCAGGTAGATAATAAGTTAAGTGGTATTTCTTTCGAGCTTATCGGCGAAGGAAAGAGACTGGCAGAGAAGCTTGATGAGCAGGTAACTGCAGTCCTTATCGGTTCAGACGTTAAGGGTCTTGTAGATGAGCTTGCAGAGTACGGCGCAGATAGAGTTATCGTTGTTGACGATCCAGAGCTCAAGGAGTACAGAACTGAGCCATATGCACACGCACTTGCATCAGTTATCAATGAGTACAAGCCAGAGATCGTTTTAGTTGGTGCTACAGCAATCGGTAGAGATCTTGGCCCAACAGTTTCAGCAAGAGTTGCTACAGGTCTTACAGCAGACTGTACATTACTTGAGATCGGTGATTTCCCTCTTGTTGCACTTCCAAATCAGGAGCAGAAGCACAATCAGCTTCTTATGACACGTCCTGCATTCGGTGGTAACACAATCGCTACAATCGCATGTCCTGACAACCGCCCACAGATGGCTACAGTTCGTCCAGGTGTTATGCAGAAGCTTGACAAGGTAGCTGGTAAGAAGGCAGAGGTTATCGAGTACAATCCAGGATTCGTACCTAACAACAAGTATGTTGAGATTCTTGAGATCTCAAAGGCTATCTCAGATATCAAGGATATCATGGATGCTAAAATCCTTGTTTCAGGTGGTCGTGGAGTTGGTTCAGCAGAGAACTTCAAGCTCCTTGATGATCTTGCAGAGGTACTTGGTGGACAGGTATCATGCTCACGTGCAGTTGTAGATTCAGGCTGGAAGCCAAAGGAGCTTCAGGTTGGTCAGACAGGTAAGA
>ERZ780178.320-NODE-320-length-38474-cov-51.772352_pt1 | contig 38474 bp, 33 predicted proteins | sample MGYA00511018_ERZ780178 | MGnify/ENA primary metagenome ERZ780178 (study PRJEB29588, sample SAMEA2151439) | human gut metagenome | biome: human gut; feature: human-associated habitat; material: faeces | place: Denmark | collected 2008/2010 ...
ATATGTATATTTATAAACAAGCAAGTTGATATTTATTCACTTGCGAAACTTCAGTTAAATAAAATATAGTATAAGTTAAAATACTGTTTTTTCGTTCATCATAATGAATAAAAACAGTACTTTAACTTATTTTTTTCGTTCCTAGTATATTCTAACATCACAAAAGAAGATTTTCAGATGCCAAAATTGTGGGCACGAGACCTTAATATACGAGGAACGGGGTTAATGGCTCAGCACATAGAAGCCAGAGGTTGCCCAGATTTCAGGAACATAGTACCTTAGGTGGACCTAGCGTATCCCCATTAAATTCTATATTGCTTTCCAAGCAACCAATCCTTTTCCTAAATCATCTAGTTCTATGGCAAGAGCTGTAATCTTGCGCTTGTCTGCTTTGAAAGGTTCTGCATACTGCTTAGCTTTAATTTGCTCTGCTGCAGCATCAACACCGCCATTGTTACTTAGCTTCAATTCCAATACATAGATGATGGTCGATGTTTCTACCACCATATCTATTCTACCCGTAGCTATCATCTTCTCAACTTGTACTCTGCAGCCAATGGCATTGAAAATTGTACTCAGGATGAGACGATAACGTTCTTCCATATCCATGCTTGCAAGCTTCTTGTTGCTGTATGGGACATCGGCAATGAGAGCTTTCAGACATTCCATAGCTTCTGATAGATCGCCCATTTTCAGGGAATACTGCAACATATTCTGAGTAGATACCACTTGGGCATTTGACTTCAGCGTCAAAGCTGGTAACACTATCTTATACAAAGCCTTGCGTACTTCATTATTAGGAATGCCTAGTAAATAAATACCTTCTACATACCCTTTTATCGTAAGGTAACCAGACTGATAGAGGAACAGTTCTGCTCCACCGCCTGTCACGTCAGAAGTCTCCAGGGTATCACTATCCATCGGACATTTTTCGAAATCCTTCAATCTTATTTCTATATCATCCACAAACTTAGGAAGTAACGAGGTTGCTCCAGAGGAAGCCCAGTAATTCTTAAGACTGGAATCTGAAAGGGCATTGACAAGACTAAATGGATTGAATATGTCAACCATATTTTCATGACTGAAATGATAACCATCGTAGAATGTCGTTAACTGTGCAACGGCTTCTTCGAAAGTCCACCCATTCTTTGTAGCCAGTTTATTGACTTCCGGATTGAAATCATTGAGGACTTCTTCTTTCGTGATACCGCAAAGAGCAGCATACTCAGGAGCGAAACTGATGTTGCTCAAATTATTGAGAACTGAGAATAGCGAAATTTGCGTAAACTTGGTTATACCCGTGATGAAAACAAACTTCTCGTATTTATCCTGAGCTTTCAATACAGAAAATACTTCTCTATAGACACTCGTACATGCTTCATGTTGCGGAGTCTTCCAGGAATGCTGCAATGGAGAGTCGTATTCATCAATGAGAATAACCACCTGCTGCCCTGTCTTATTGTAAGCCGTCTTTATAATTACTATCAGACGAGTAGCTAATGGGAAGTTATCCCTGGCTTCAATCCCATATAAAGATTCATATTCCTGAAAGGTATAGTTCAGATAACCTTTCAGACTTTCCGGTTCTGCTCCTGCCTGACTCATGTCGAGTCTGATTACAGGACGCTTCACCCATTCCGTCTCCAGCTGCATAATTTTCAATCCCTCGAAGAGTTCCTTCTTACCCATGAAGTAGGCTTCGAGCGTATCGACTAGGACGGATTTACCAAAGCGGCGTGGGCGGCTCAGGTAATTATACTTCTTTCCCTTGTTGGCAAGCTGCCAGATAATATCTGTCTTGTCAACATAAAGATATCCACCCGTTCTGATTTCCTCAAAAGACTGGATGCCAACAGGTAATTTTCTATCGTTTGTCTCTACCATAATACCTAAATCATTCGTTTCATTTGCAAATATACAATTATTTTTTTAAATTTCCATGTTTTTTCATTTTTCTTAGTAGTTTTTTTGCTCTACATAAAAAAGCCTACAGGTAATGTGGCCATTAACTGCAGACTATTCATTTGCGATAAATTTAGATATGGTTCAAGGATAGAGCACTAAACGTCAACCACCTCGTATGTAGGGTTGACGCCGAGCACTTTATTTTCTAACGTGAATTATGATAAATATAACTTACGTTTATGGATTCTTCTCTGCTAACTTTAGATATTATCATCTTGTACTCGCATCAATCTCCAAAGCAAAAAAGTGACGAAAAAGACAATAAGACACCATATCATTGCATCTGCTGCCCATGATGGTGAACCTGGGGTCATCGCTAAGTCACAAAAACCGGCACCAAGTATAAAACTCAGTAAAGAAATGCATCCAGTCGTGGTTCTTGTTGCGTCGGGTTCTACTTTGTATTCTTTCATAACTATTGCTATTTATATGTTATGTGTACAAAAGTAACAAAAAATACTGAAACTGCCAAGAAAACAGGAGGAAAACACACCAAAAACAAAAATATTTCTTGCAATGGAGATTGGCTGCACACCTAAGATGTACCTTTGCAAGTTTAACATGATTTTAGTATATTACCTCCCTATCTCACATCCTTCATGGTTGCGGTAGCTCGGTTTCTAGAACGTAGCCTTTATGTGGGAATTATATTCTATTTAACCCACCTTGTCTTACATATCATATCTACTTAAAATTCATTGAACTACCCACAAGCTAAAGACTTGTGGGATTCCGACTTCATCAAGGAATGCTTGCAAGCAAGTCTTACGCCCTCTCCTTCGGTGTAATCGACAGTTCCTGCCGATATTTTTCTTAAACCTTCATCAAGTATATTCTTCGCTGCATTCAGGTCACGGTCTATTAACTCACCGCAATTTGGGCAAGTATAGTAGCGGTCTGACAAAGACAGATCCTCCTTGACATGGCCACAATAATGGCATGTCTTCGAGGATGGATAGAATCGGTCTATCTTAACCAGAGTTTTGCCGTACCACTTTGCCTTGTACTCCAGCATGGTAACAAATGTACTCCAGCTAGCATCAGAAACTGACTTGGCAAGATGACGGTTTCTTACCATTCCCTTGACATTCAGGTCCTCGCAACACACCACATCGTATCTGCGAATGAGGTCAATGGAAATCTTATGCAGCTTGTCCTTACGGCAAGACATGATTTTCTCCTGCAACCTGGCGACCTTGATACGCAGCCTGTTCCATGAACCGCTTCCCTTCTTCTTGCGTGAAAGATGCTTTTGCATCGTTGCCAGCTTCTTTGAATACTTCTTGATGAACTTATTTGATGAGTACCTGTCATTATCGGAAGTAATCACGAAATCCTTCAAGCCCAAGTCAATGCCGACACTCAGATTGGTTTTCTCCAAGTCCCCGACCACAACCTGCGCCATGATGGTAACATAATACTTTCCGCCCGGTGTTACAGATACTGTCATATTTCTTAACTCGCCCAAAACATCCTGACTCTTGGCGAACCTGATGCCGCCTTTGAATTTCGGGATGAATATTCTGTTGCCTTCAACCTTAAAATGCTGGGGAACAGCAAAGCTGCCCCCATGTTTCTTTGAGTGGAAACGTGGGAATCTGGCTCTCCCCTTGAAGAAGTTTACATAGGCGGTTTCCAAATGGCGCAAGGCATGCTGCAAAGTCTGACTATTGATTTCCTTTAACCAGGAGTAGGCCTCGGTCTTTTTCATTGCAGTCAGCTCCTTTGCCTGCTCATAGTAGTTGGAGCTCTTCCTGGTCTGCTCATACTGTTCCTTGCGCTTGGCGAGAAAATGATTGTAGACAAAGCGGACACTACCAAAATAATTCGCAAGCATTTTCTCTTGCTTCTTATTCGGGTAAAGCCTAAACTTATATGTCTTCTGTATCATCTTCATAGTGTACAAAGGTACGAAATTTTTCTCCAACAACAAAGGAAAGATGCAATTATTTGCAAAATATTACGCGATTTCAATATATGTGATGCAAATAGTGACACCTTCAGAAAATACATTGAGAAACAAAGCTAATTTTTGTGCCAATTCATCCCAGAGGCTAAAGACCTTTGGGTTTTCTTGGCAACATTATATAAAAAATAAAGGCTAGGCTTTCCTTCCTTCATCCGATAAGAATTATTATCTTAAATATCCGTAAAAAAATTACGGCATGTTGATATTTTGTATATCTTTGCAAATGCTAAGCAGCACTGAACACCATAAATAAAACTAGTTTCGTCGTTTCTGTGCATCTTTGCTTTGCACCAACATTATTGTTATCAATTAAAATGAAGTATATAGAATCATGTTAGTAAAATTTGCCGTAACGAACTATAGAGGATTTGCCAATCGCATAGAATGGGATTTGTCGAAACCAAGTAACTATTCGTTCAATACTTTTGCCATTAAAGATGGTATCATCAAGAATGGCATCGTGTATGGACCTAATGGTTCTGGCAAGTCGAACTTTGCAATGGCCATCTTCGACATCACCAATCATCTTTCACAGAAGTGGAAGAAGGTGAACTATTATGATAACTTTACATATACGGGAAAGTTGAACTTCCCCGTAAAATTTGAATATGCCTTCAAGTTTAGAGATGATACGTTACAATATACATATAGCAAATCGCCTGATGGAAAGCTGGAGGAAGAAGAACTTGTAGTGAATAACAAGCTTATTTTCTGCAATAAGAATTCTGTCTTGACATTGGATGAAACTGAGTTCCCGATGGATTCTGCAGTGAAGGCAAACCTTGCCAATAATGCCAACAATGTATCCATCGTAAACTTTCTGCTTACTTCCTATCCTCTTGCCAAGGAGCATTATCTTCTGAAACTGCAGCAATTCGTAAACTCAATGTTATGGTTTAGAAGTGTTGAAAAAAATGAATTTATGGGGTTGGCTACTGCTCCGGCAAATCTCGATGAGTATATCATCAAGAATCAGCTGACTCGGGACTTTGAGGACTTTATACATCGGGTAAGCGGACAATGTTTTGAGTTCCAGGAGCCAAATGATGATGATAAAGAGTTGTATTGCGTTTTTGGATTAGGTCGCATTCCATTCGGTAAGATAGCATCAACGGGTACTCAATCTCTGATGCTACTTTATTACTGGCTGAAACAGATGACAAATGCATCGTTCGTTTTCATCGATGAATTTGATGCTTTCTATCATTTCAGACTCTCTTATGAGGTTTGCAAAACCCTCTTTGCTCTTCCATGTCAGGCTTTTACGTCATCACACAACACCTACCTGATGACTAACGATTTGCTTCGCCCAGACTGCAATTTCATCTTGCAAGACAACAAAATCAAGCCGTTGAGCGAATGTACCCAAAAAGAGTTGAGATTCGGGCATAATATAGAAAAAATGTTTAGAGGTAACGCATTCGAAGTATGATACTATTCGTTTTTGAAGGAGTAAAACGGGAGCCGGATTTGTTCCGCACCATCCAGCGATTATACTTTGCAAACAGAGATGAGCAGATAGTATGTTCCTATAACAACAACATCTATCAGCTATACAAAGATTTGCAGGAGTATGATGGCGATGGAGATATTGTGTCTTTACTTATGGAGAAATTTGCCGGTCAAGCAGACAATCCGCTTAAGGATATTGATGCTTCTGCTGACATCTCGGAAATCTATCTGTTCTTCGACTATGACTTTCATAACCGGAATTTATCACTCGAAGAAATCAACAGGCAGGTAAAGGAAATGCTTGAAACTTTCAATAATGAAACGGAGTTTGGTAGGCTTTATATTGACTATCCGATGGTTGAGTCTATACGATATACCAAGCAGTTGCCCGATGCAAACTATTGGACGTATTCTGTAACACGTTCTGAGTGTGGTAAGTTCAAAGGTGTATCTGCCGATTTTTCTGCGTATGACAGTTTCGATTTCATCCTACTGAAAGATCATCGAGAGCCAACAGAAGAAGAGACGAAGGAAGTCAAGCAGAATTGGGAATATTTAAAGGAAATGAATGTGGGAAAAGCGAACTATCTATGTAAGGGGAAGAATATGATGCCTGCATCTAAAGAAGACATACTTCAAGATAAAATATTCAACTCACAATTAGAGCAGTATGTAAATACCGAAGATTGCAAAGTAGCAGTACTCAATGCTTTCCCAATATTCCTATTTGACTATTTCAAATAATGTTTGCATACTATGGTATTTAAAACGTATTGACAGAAGTAAACACTGGGAGTGTCAAGTATAAATTTTATACAAGAATATAGCATAAGTTAAAGTACCGATTTTTACGTTCACTGCAATGAATAAAATCGGTACTTTATTTTTTGTGCGCTCTAACACCATATTATAACAAATATGTTTAACAAACATTATTGCTATTAAAAACTTTAAATATTATCGTCTTGCATTCGCATCAATCTCCAAAGCAAAAAAGTGACGAAAAAGACTATAAGACACCATATCATTGCATCTGCTGCCCATGATGGTGAACCTGGGGTCATAGCTAGATCACAAAAACCGGCACCAAGTATAAAACTCAGTAAAGAAATGCATCCAGTCGTGGTTCTTGTTGCGTCGGGTTCTACTTTGTATTCTTTCATAACTATTGCTATTTATATGTTATGTGTACAAAAGTAACAAAAAATACTGAAACTGCCAAGAAAACAGGAGGAAAACACACCAAAAACAAAAACATTTCTTGCTATGCAGATAGGCTGCACACCTATGCTATACCTTTGCAGGTTAAAACCTGATATATAGGATATATGAAAATTGTTATGCTTCATAGGGAAAAATTACTCTTTATCTATAAAGGCAAATCTGAGTACATTTTACTATGATGCCCTCAGATTTGCCTTTGTAAAATTCACTTATATCCTGTCTTATTTTTCCTCATAAGGAGCAAAACCATGATCTAGCAGGAAGGCATAAGTTTCAGGGTCATTTCGAATAGCAGCACCACCTCTTTTGTGAAATTTCATCAAGATGCCGTAGTAAGGCTTATCCTTAGGAGTAGGCAAAAAGCCACGTTCAATGACAAACTTCTTTAGAGCTTCATTTCCCTTACATATAGGTTCGTTGTCTTCTAAACCTATCATTTTTCTCAACTCTGCCTTCATACCTTCTGATATTTCCAGGCGGTTCATGTGATTTCTAATCCAAATATAATCCAGATCACTGGCTATACCGGAACCACGCTGGATGATTCCTTCCTGCTCCACACGTTTCTTGATTTTCTCAAAACGAACCTGTACTGCCTTCATAGGAGTAACATACATCTGTAAAATCCGCTGGAATCTATCAAGATGTGCCTGTGTCAAACTCTTGTTTTTCTTCTTACCCTTCAAGAATTTCTGAAACTCCTGGTAAATTCCATTCACCTATGAATCTTCCTTCTGTGTTGGCAACTTACCGTTGTTCTTTTTAATAGCTTCTTCAAGGATATCAAGCCGTTCATCTAAACCTGTACGCTTAACTGGTTCCTTTGAATAACCATGTGCTACCAACCAATTCATACGATGAGGATATTTACGCTGATTCATCGGAAAACGCTGTTTTTCAATAAATCTGACAGCCTTTAAATCCTCAGAAGGATAAGGAAGACGACCATTTTTATCATAAAATTCTGTCAAAAGTGGTAAAAAATGATCATACCAAATGTCATCCTTCAGTTCTGCAACATCATCAAATTTGCATATTTCCTCATAAAACTCACGAAAATCTCTACATTCGTCTATTACTTCAAAAGGAAAAGGTTCCAATTCATCATTTGAAGAACTTTCATTATTACCATTACTACCTCCACCGAAACTATAAGTTTTGCAGTAGTCGAGCAACATAGTATCCATATTGTTTACTAAATCCAGAACAACAGGACGCTTCAAAATGTTCTCTGCCGTAAGACAACGACCAATTTGCTGCTCAATGATAAGACGGGATATGGTTGAACGGAGCATGATAATCCCATCCACGTGTGGCACATGAATTCCTTCATTAAGCATATTTACAGAAACGGCTACCTTTAACCCGTCATAATTGTCCAATTCGAAATCCTCCATTTCTTTGGAGAGGTATTTCTCCTGATAATCAATCTGATAGAAACGGATACGCTTGAAACCTGCAGAAGATAACCAGTCCCCAAGAAGTTGTCTGGCTTTGGCAGCTTTGGCAACCTTAGAACAAAAGACAATAATTCTCTTGATATCGGAACTGAAATATTTTTTGATGATAGGAGATACTCCATGTGACTCAGACCAACTGCGTGAAATTCCTGCAAGACGATGCAAATAGGTCTTCTTCTCTCCATCTTCCATATACTTGGAAGTTCTAATAGCCCCTTTTGCCTTCTCTATTGTTTCATCAGCAGAATACAATGAAGAAACATAAATCGGAGTAGGAAGAATATTCTTTTTCAAGGCAAGTCCAAGACTCAAGTAGCTAACAATGTTGCCATCGAAAAGTTCTTCTGCCATATCTCGCTCATGATCCAAATATCTGATATGAGTCGCACTCGTACCTAAGATTTTTGCAAAAGGATTAGCTGAAATTATCTTTTTAACACCATGTCCCCATTCTGGTGCACCCGCACGATGAAACTCATCAAGGACTATCAAATCATAGCCTGTAGAAGGGACTTCATCATAGATGGAACTTGCATAAGTACGGAACTCTACCCCTTCATTACACACTTTCTGGGTCTCGTTCAATACAAAATTATTGGGAGCCATGACCAATACCTTTGAAAAATGGGAAGCAATTGCTGCAATACAATAGCTCTTACCTGTACCAGTGGCATGTACTATAGCTGCACGTTGATGGTTCTCAAAATGAGCCATCACCTTTTCATAAGCTTCTCTATTATGAGGAAGCAGATGAAGATTCTTTTGTTCGGTAGTTACTGACATATTCTGTTCTAAAGTTTGTTTATTCAAATACATGGGACTGCTGCATATATCGAGTGACATCTAAGCAAGGTTCACTCCAAACAGTTAAGAACGGAACGAAGGATGCAAGGTATTACAGGATGTTGTAACCTTCCTAGGTGTTAAAACCAGGTGCAAAAATAGAAAAAAACATTGGAACAAACAAGAAAACACAAAGAAAACACACCAAAGACAAAAATATTTCTTGCTACGCAGAAAGACTGCACACCTATTGTATACCTTTGCACCAGAAAACAAGATTTCTGGATGTGTGAAGAGATCGTGGTGGTCAAGAAAGACTTACTTCATTAATGAATCGCTGGTGGTAATACACTAGAGCTATGGGTACTCAGTTTTTCCATTACCACCCTATTCCACATCCTTTATGGTTGCGGTAGCTCAGTTGGTAGAGCATAGATGTGTGTGGGAATCATCTTCTTCCAGGAGGTCAACTTACACATACTTCTGCAATGAGAGCCTAGTGTCGCAGGTTCGAGTCCTGCCCGCAGCCCAATTATTAACTTAGGTCAAGAGGGACTTACTTCATAGCTTGAATTGCAGTTTCATAGTTGGAGTTCCTCGATTACCTTATTATAATATAGATTGATTATGAACGACAAGGCTTTAGTAAAAGTTGCATTGAGGTACAAGGCTTTGTATCTTGACATCAGGAAGGAAGACATCAACATGTCTTCGGAAATCACTCCAGCAGTCTATTCCCTTTTGGAGCGATTAAAAGAGTACGGCTATTGTGTAAGCGAGGAGCTGTTACATGGTCTTGGCATGGTATCTGTAGAAGAACTGACAGATATTGTTGCCGTCATCGAGGATGTAATGGGAGTAGAACTCAATTGGTCTCCACTAGTCAAGGGTTGGAATGTTCCTACTAAAGAAGGAGCTGTGGATCATTTCATTACCTGGATTGCCAATATCTTACACAAAGAAGTGGATATCAAGGGTACTACCCTACCTTGTGGACATTTGATTCCTGAGGGAACTTTCCCATTGGAGAGATACAATGGATGTCCATACTGTGGTACACCATTCGTTGCGACTGATTATGTTTTCAAGGGGCAGGGAAGCAAGCTAAAGGAACTGCGCCTGTTCACGGGAAAAGAGCTGAAGGAGGTTTTTCAATCGTTACTCTCCTCTCCCACTCCACTGGACATGACTCAGAAAAACAGTCTGGAGCTTCTTTTGGATGAATATGATGTTCCAGAAGGAATAGAAATCAGCATGAAAGAGACCATGATGCTGATCATTAGAAATCTGGTAAGGAAGGAGGATGGTGATAAAGCCACATCCTACTTGAAGACCCCTACTGACATCTTGAGATATCTCTGGTATGAGAAAACTGGGCAGCTGCAGATTATCAAGCCATCTGTTCTCCAGGCCAATGCAAGAAGGTTAGGTTATCAGATGGGGATGGCTGGGGATACCTCTCTCACCTACCAGGAACGAATGAAGGAGCATCTCAGGCTGAAATATTCCAGAAAGACATGCAAGATGGTAGCCAAATGGATGAATGCAACCTCGCTTTCAGCAAAGAAAGCGGCTGAGGACATGAATCCTAAGCGTGGTATGTGGGTAAGATTCATTCGCGCTCTCCGTTTGGCAGAATATGCCAAGAGAAAGGGATCTGAGCATTTGGCAGAAATCATGGATGTATTCTACAACCAGGATTACACCACATGGCAAGGCTGCATAGACAAGGCTAGCAAGGAAAAGGAGGCAAAGAAGGTGTTGGATTTACTGAAATCCAGACCAGGCTCTTTTGCCCGCTGCCTGTTTGCCACCATGTTGAGGTTTGGTTGCGAAGAGACTTTGAAAGCTTTTGAGGAGGTAGCAGATAAACTACCTATGAGACTTCTGGTTTCTCTAGGCAATGCTGCCGAGATTTACTTTGACGAGAACTCTATTCGCTCCATACAGACAATTACCGGATTAAGAATAACAATCGAGCATAATAAGTTGCTTTCTCTGTATTCGAGAGAGGAACGTCAGCAGATGGTGGATGCGGTATATGGTATATACAAACATGCCATGCTCAGACGCTTCAAGGATATGGATACAGAAAGCAAGACCATCTATATTGCACCAGAACTGTTTGACATCCCAATCAGCGTAGGTGACCGTTCTTCTACCATACAGGATACCAGCTGCGCCTTGATGGGTACGAGATTTCCGGTGGAAGGTGATGCTGTTAGATTGTTCTTGCAATGGGGCAAGGGTCTTCACGCCCAACACCTGGACATGGATCTTAGCTGTAGGATTTCATATGATGACAAGATAGAGGAATGTGCCTACTATCATCTCACATGCACCGGTGCCAAGCATTCGGGTGACATCAGAAGCATACCGGAGATGGTGGGAACGGCAGAGTATATAGATTTGTCTTTACCTGAGCTGGAGAAAGCTGGTGCCAGGTATGCGACCTTTACCTGCAATGCATACTCCTGTGGTTCACTGTCACCAAATCTTGTGGTGGGATGGATGGATTCTGCCAATGAAATGACAATATCTGAAAAAGATGGTGTTGCCTACGATCCATCATGTGTTCAGCACATGGTAAGAGTGGGTGATGACAATCTTGCCAAGGGACTTGTCTTCGGGGTTCTGGATATAGCCAGAAGAGAAATCATTTGGTTGGAAATGCCAGTCTCAGGACAAACGCTTCGTTCTGCTTGTAGAGAAGACATAGAGGCGTTGCTCAAGAGACTTCAAAGAAAACTTAAGATTGGAGAGCTGCTTCGATTAAAGGCAGAGGCACAAGGTCTTGAAATCTTGTTTGATGAGAGTCAGGCAGACGAAAGCTATACCTATGAATGGGCTTTGAATCCGGCAGAGGTAAGCAAGCTCTTGTATTGAAAGAACAACGACTCTATTGCGGAATACAATTACTCCTCACATGATGAAGGTTTTTAAAATGCCAAAAGCCTTCATCATGTGAGGAGTATTACTATATTTACCAAATCAAAGGCAGATACCCAATTGCTGCCTTAAGTCTAGACTTCCAGTGAAAAGGATACCACGGATTCCCACACGATTGGCACCATCAACATTCACTTGCCGATCATCGATGAAGATGCTCTCCGATGCCTGTAGATCATAACGATTCAGAAGAAGTTGATAAATCTCCGGATTGGGCTTTACCATCTTCTCCTCACCACTCACAACGATTCCTTCAAACATATCAAACAGACGTGCATGGACTTCCCTGACTAATGGGAAAGTCTCATGAGACCAGTTGGTAAGGCAGAACAAATGATAGCCTCTATTCTTTAACTCGGACATGATTTCATAGATTCCGGGAATTTCACCACCATCCATATCCTTGTAACAATACCAGTAAGCACCTATGTAAGGAGCATACTTGGGAAAAGCCTGCTTTAATTCGAAAATACATTCATCTATTGGCTTTCCCAAGTCTGTCTGATCATTCCATTCATTCGTCACCACATGATCGATTATCCACCTAGCCTTCTCCCTGTCGCCATGAAACAGAGTGGTATAGAGGTTCATGCGCATCCAGTTCACCAATACGCTTCCTACATCAAAGATGATATTCTTGTATCTACTCATTGCAGTCTACATCTTATGTTTTAACTTTTTACATAGAAGAACTCAGGCTGCTTGGATTCGGCAAAGGCCTTCTCAAATTTCCAGCTGACTGCCTTATATAACAGACCTCCAAATTGGCGGGCATGCTGAGGGCAGACCACTACACATCTACCACACGAGATACATTTCTTTTCGTTGGTCTTATATGGTTCGTCCTGAGTAATGGCTCCGACAGGGCACATCTTCACACAAGCATGGCAGGAAGTACATTTTCCCTTGCTTCCTTCTGGATGCAAGGGAATTGGCTTAGTATCACGATATGGGCGGTTGCCATTTACCATCAGCCGGCTAACTGCTGCCATCTTTGAAATCTGGGATAGAAGTTGACTACTCTTTGAAGCGAAATCATGGAGTTTGGCCATATCATCAGCATCAGGTCTTCCCTCTGCAATCTTAGGGAAAATGGAATGCTGGGCTATGACGGCAGCCGCAGAAAGTATCTTGAAGCCATGGGATTCCACCAGGTCCTTCAGCTCGATGAGCGTATCATCGTAGGCTCTGTTACCATAGACACATACTATGATGGCTGGGGTATTGTTTCCAAGAAAACGTCTCAATGAACGAACTGCCATTTCAGGAACTCTACCAGCATAGGAAGGTACTCCCACAATCAACAAATCCTCTTCACTTCCAAGCGAGACATCATCCTTCAGCATATCAGAAGTGATGTCATACTCCTTAACTGGCTTCTGAAACTGGGATGCAATCTCACGGACTACACGTCTTGTTGAAAAAGTGGCGCTATAATAGACCAAGTGGATGTTTTTAATATTCATAATGTCATTGTATATTTAGAATGCAAAGATACGATTTTTATGTTAAACCAACAATTGATTTGAAGATTTTTGTTATCTTTGCAGAAAATTTGAATTACTGGGTATAATATTGACGAGGTTTTTTGAAAAGACAAAGGAACATACAATGATAGATACAAGACTGAAAGTTTTCAGAAGTGTGGCAACACTCCTGAGTTTCACTAAGGCTGCCAACGAACTGTTCATCAGCCAGCCTGCCATCAGCAAGCACATACAGGAGCTTGAAAAGGAATATGGGGTGCAACTGTTCGACAGAATCGGCAATCGCATCCAGCTCACCCGTGCCGGACAACTTATGCTTGACCATGCCTGCAAGATTATCAATGCCTATCAGAATCTCGATTTCGACATGAAGAAACTCACTGAGAAATCAGGTGGCGAACTGCGCATCGGAGCCAGTACCACCATCTCGCAATATGTTCTCCCCGAACTGATTGCTGAATTCAGGAAACAATATCCCGATATTCGTCTTACCCTGCTCAGCGGAAATTCTCATGAGATAGAGGACGCTCTTGCTGCTGGAAGAATAGACCTAGGCATGGTGGAAGGCATCAAGCGTCAGCCCACCTTTAAATACACTCCTTTCATGAAAGATGAGCTGGTGGCGTTCGTACATTGTTCCAATCCCCTAGCCCAACAAGACGAGATTTCCCTGGAATTTCTCAAACAGATACCTATAGTGCTGCGTGAATTAGGCTCCGGAACTTTGGATGTCATCCAAAATGCCCTGCAAAAAAACGGTATTGATCTTTCTGATCTGAACATAGAGATGAATCTGGGAACCACAGAGGGCATCAAGCATTTCGTGGAACATTCCTTATGCATGGGTATCATCAGCGTAAGAGCCATCTACAGGAGTATCTATGAACAAGTTTTCAAGGTTCTGGAAATTGAAGACCTAAAGATGGAACGAGAATTTCTGTTTGTAGAGAAGAGAGGCGAAACCGCCAAACTCCAGCAGACATTCAAGAGATTCATAACCAAAGGTTATAACGTATAGTTATTATGTATATACAGCATCTCATGATTTTTCGTACCTTTGCACCCGTTTTTCAAAAGCGAATAACCGACAAAAAAGAAAAATATGAGATTATCAGAACAAAGGAGCAGTATGCTGCATGGCGTATTGCTCATCGCACTCTTCGCATGCGCTGCCTTCTACATCGGTGACATGGACTGGGTGAAGGCTCTTTCGTTTAGCCCCATGGTGGTGGGCATCATCATTGGTATGCTCTATGCAAACAGTTTACGTAACAACCTGCCCGACACCTGGGTACCGGGCATCAAGTTTTGCAGTAAGCGAATCCTCCGCACAGGCATCATCCTTTATGGTTTCAAGCTTACCTTCCAGGATGTGATGGCTGTGGGCTTCTCTGCCATCGTAATGGATGCCATCATCGTATGCGGCACCATCGGCTTGGGAATCCTGGTGGGAAGACTCCTGAAAATTGACCGCAGTATCGCACTGCTCACCGCTTGCGGAAGTGCCATCTGTGGAGCTGCAGCAGTATTGGGTGTGGATGGGGCCATTCGTCCGAAGCCTTACAAGACGGCAGTAGCCGTAGCCACCGTAGTCATCTTTGGAACATTATCCATGTTCCTCTACCCTATTCTCTACAGGGCTGGCATCTTTGACCTATCACCAGATATGATGGGACTCTTTACGGGTTCCACCGTTCATGAAGTAGCCCATGTGGTAGGTGCATCCAATGCCATGGGAGCCGAGGTGAGCAACAATGCCATCATTGTGAAGATGATAAGGGTGATGATGCTGGTACCGGTATTACTGGTGATTGCATGGACCGTTGCAAGGGATGTTGCCAAAAGAGACTGTTTGGAAAATACTGATACCAACAAGCCTAAAATCAGCATTCCATGGTTTGCCATTCTCTTCCTGGTAGTGATCGGATTCAATTCTCTTGGTTTGCTTCCGGTAAGCATAGTGGATTGGATTAACCAACTGGACACCTTCCTCCTGACCATGGCCATGGCAGCATTGGGAGCCGAGACAAGCTTTGACAAATTCAAGAAAGCTGGCATTAAGCCTTTCCTCTTGGCTGCCATTCTTTATTGCTGGCTCATCGGAGGTGGATATTGTCTGGTGAAGTTTGCTATTCCTTACTTACAATAATAGTATCACATATATGATACCGTCAAAACTAAATATCCATGTGAAAAATTGAACGATTCACATGGATATTTTTATTTGTTAACGTCTTTACTTTCTTCTTCTCCTAGGAATTTCAACCGTAGGCTCGTAAGCTTTCAATCCTTCATCACCTGTAAAGATTTCAACTTCATATCCTAAATCTGTATAATATTTTACCACCTCAACAATAGAAGCATCGCCTAAAGCTTGCCCTCCTATAACAGTGACCTTCCACTTCTCTGCCAACTTTTTTAAGTTTTCAGGATTCCACAAACTGCTTTGTTCAGTAAATGCAGCCCATGGTGATTTCTCATCAGCAGAATCAATCATGATTTGAGCAAATTCCGCACCTAATGACATTCTGTCTCCTGAAGAATGAGCTATATGATTTCCTGTCTCAATGATCGTTGCCAGTGGCAGGATAAAGGTTGTTCCTTTCTTCTTTTCTTCCTCTATTTTCTCAGAGACCATCTCGTATGTAACCAAGGCATTGCTTGGACCACAAGTTTCCTTGCCTGGTACTTTGAGCCAAACGCAAAGTACACTCGTATCAATCACCAATACCTTTTTCATTATATTTTATCGTTAATCATCATTCTACCAATTGTTCCTGAAGCCATCAATTTGGCTAGATTCTCTTTTTCTTCCAAGAGATTGACATGACTATCACCATTCTCATCACGGGTAACATAGCTGACAAACGGAATCATCTTGTTGCCTAACTCATCTAACAAAACTGGATTATGCGTCGTACAGAGCACATCAACCTGGCGCTGTCGTGACAAATCCTTCAACATATCAACCAACTCCTTTGCGCGAGAAGGATGCAAGCCATTATCCACCTCTTCGATAAGCAACAAACTATGAGGTGCAACCGTCAAAAGAGCTACGACAATCGCTATAAAACGAAGCGTACCATCACTCATACCTCTTGCATCAACAGGTTGTTCGGGATTCCAATCCTCATAACAATAAAGCATGGCATCCGACTTAATCAGGCCAACAGGCTCAGATATCACCTTGTTAATATCACGCTCAGGAAGTGGTCGAACATAGCTAGACACCAGTGCTTCCACCTTCTTCTTTTCCTCAGGTGCCAATGCACATAAAACGCCAGCTACATTACTACCATCAGACTTCAACTCTTTTGAAATCTTGCAGTAATCACGCATCTTAGCAGGAACAGGATCAAGAATGATGATATTTCTAAAAGTAGCATATATCTTAGCCCAAAAATCTAGAAATATTGGAACATCATACGTTTTCCATGTGATATTGCGAGCAGAATCAATAAACTTGCCAGGAACGACACCATCGTCTTCTACACCTAAACGATGAATTTCACAAGGACCAAAACTGAAAACTGAATTCCGTTTAATCACTCTCAAATCAAGAAGATAATAACTTCCTTCAATTTCTATTTCTATCTCAATACAGAAGAAATCCTCACCTCTACGGATAATCCAGTCTTCCCCACCTCTAACAGTCTGGATGGCATCAAGAAGGCTCTTACCTTCCCCCACGGCACGGAGAAAGGCAAACGCATCTAACACATTTGACTTACCACTAGCATTGGTTCCGATAAGGATACCCAAAGAATCGATATATATAGTAGAGTCCTTAAAGCTCTTCCAGTTTTGTAACCTAATCTTTGTAATCATTGCCCATGTTTATTTAAACACAATATAATAATTTGCAAAGCTAATCATTTTTTCTAAAAAAAACAAGAAAATCGCAATAATTCTGCAAGTAACCAGCAAATTACCTAAAAAAGTAGAACGGTTCACAAGGATATTCTCATTTTTTATTACCTTTGCAGCCATATTCTTATATATCATAGTCAATATGACTATCATAAAATAGAGGGGAAGGCTCCTCAATGGGGAAAGAATTGTTTTTCATAAGTACATTTAACGCAGCAGAAATCATGAAGAAGAAAATATATTTTGCAGGTTCCATTCGTGGAGGAAGAAACTTTGCTGATCTCTACAGAAAGATGATTGAACATATGCAACTCACTGACATCGTTCTGACCGAGCATATAGGTCAGGCAGACATCAATCTCATGGAAAAAGGCAGGATGAGTGATACTGAAATCTACAACCAGGACACAGTATGGCTTCAGGAGAGCGACATGGTGGTAGCCGAGTGCAGCAATCCTTCACTTGGTGTGGGTTATGAATTGGCTTATGCTGAGAGCAGAGGTATTCCTTGTCATATCTTCTATGACAAGAGCAAGACCCAGCTTTCTGCGATGCTTACAGGTAATCCATACTTCGAGATTTATCCTTATCAAACAGAAAAGGAACTGTTCTCTCTATTGGATAAGATTTTGTCATAGAAGCAATTATCACTATATGATTATCTGGAATCCATGGCACGGCTGCCATAAAATCAGTGAAGGATGTGAGCACTGCTACATGTACTTTCTAGATGGCAAGAGAGGCATTGACACGGCGAAGGTTTTCAGGACAGAGAACTTTGCCATGCCTCTTCAGAGAAAGAGAGACGGTAGTTTCAAATATCCTTCTGGCATGGAGATGTATGTGGGACTTAGCACGGATTTTTTTGTGGAGGAAGCTGATGTTTGGAGAGAAGAAGCCTGGAGAATCATCAGGAGTCGTCCGGATATGGTATTTCGCCTGCTCACCAAGCGTGCGCATCGCATCGAGGAATGCTTGCCAAAGGACTGGGGAACTGGTTATGAGAATGTTCTTCTCTCGGTAACTACAGAGAACCAGAAGAGAGCTGATGAGAGGCTTCCTATTCTTTTGGATCTTCCAGCCAGACACAAAGGCTTCATGGCTGCTCCATTCATTGGTCCCATAGACGTTTCTTCCTATTTAGCCACAGGGCAGATAGAAGATGTACTATGTGGAGGTGAGAACTATGACGGTGCCAGGCCATGCCATTATGAGTGGGTGAAGAGTTTGAGTGATCAGTGCAGGGCCTACCATGTATCATTCAACTTCATCGAAACTGGTACTTGCTTTGTCAAGGACGGAAGAACTTACCGAATTCATGACAAGCAAGTCCAGAGTAAACAAGCTTATCTGAGTGGGTTGAGTTTTCAGGGGAAGCCCATATCCTACAAGCTCCACCTTCCTGAAGGCAATCTGTTTGGCAATGAGATTATCAAGCCACAAGCATTGTTCAGAGCGCATTGCAAGACCTGTGGGAGCAGGGTGACGTGCAACGGCTGTTCTAATTGTGGGGCATGCGACAACAGATAGCGGAAATACTCATCATTGGTAGATTACAAGTTCCCTCGGAAGGTTGATGATCTTCAACCTCTCGAACCAGAGCTTCATGGAAGAGCCTTGGTGGCGCTTGACATGGCTATTGATGATGTAGTAGTCGGCCTGGTATTCGTCCATCAGGTCAGAGAAAGCTGCCTTGATGCGCGAACACTTCTCGTTGATGGCATTATCAAGAGGGTTCGTCAGGCGATTCACTGTTTCTGTGATTTTATCGGGGTCGATTCTGTTGCCAACTTTCCGGTAGAGGGCAAACAGTTCCTCACGATGATCCACCAGGTTCTTGAACTCTATTCCTTCCGGGTGATTCAGAAAGAACAGATAGAGGGCCTTATGGATGGGACTGAGCAGCACCTCCCTGTTTCCATAGTCAGGGAGCAAGAAACGGTAATCTTTCGTGATGACCAGAGGACTGAGGGTTGCCCTTGCTGCCTCGATACGGAGCTGTTCCAATACGGGCACACTGATGGCTTTTAACAAAAGATCGGTTCTACCTTCTGCTAAAAGCTGGGTGGAAAGCGTCTTTACCTGAGCGGCTTTCTCCTCTGGGGTCATATTTCTTGTTTCTTCTTGCATACTGGGTGCAAAAGTACAAAAAGAATGAGAAAAATCGTTTCTCATCAAGAAAAAATCTTCTTTTGCAAGGCTTGCGTTTGATTTTTTATCGGAAATCTGATTCTTTATATGTATCTTTGTGCCCAAATTGAAATTTAGAAATGATGAAAGAAGATTGGACTCCTATAGATTTCGGGCAGACTGAAGACACTACCAAGAACATCATCAAGGTGATTGGTGTGGGTGGTGGCGGATGCAATGCCGTTAAGAATATGTATGCAGAGGGTATCGTAAACGTGAGTTTCGCCGTCTGCAATACGGATAGTCAATCACTATCCAAGTCGCCTGTGCCGGTAAAAATCATGCTCGGAAAGAGTGGTTTGGGTGCAGGGGCAAATCCCGAAGTGGGAAGAAGTGAGGCTCAGAATACCCAGGAAGACATCAAGAAACTGCTGGACGACGGAACCAAGATGGTTTTTGTTACTGCTGGTATGGGTGGTGGAACGGGTACGGGTGCCGCACCTGTCATTGCCGGTATTGCCAAAGGGATGGGCATCCTTACCGTTGGCATCATCACCATACCTTTCTACTTCGAGAAGCGAAAGAAAATTGTCAAGGCTCTGCAGGGTGTAGAAGAAATGCGCAAGAACGTGGATGCCTTGCTTATCGTCAACAACGAGCGTCTCTGCGATGTTTATGCCGACTCCGAGATTACCGTAAAGGATGCCTTCAAACTGGCAGACAAGGTACTGAGCGATGCCACCAAGAGTATCTCGGAACTCATCACCGTGGAGGGAACCATCAATCTTGACTTCCGTGACATCGAGACTACCATCAAGAGCGGTGGCGGTGCTATCATGGCCATGGGTAGAGCCAGTGGTGAGGGAAGGGTTCAGAGTGCCATCAAGAATGCGTTAGACTCTCCTCTGCTCTATGGCAGCGACATCAGTAATGCCCAGCGCATCCTTTTCAATATCTACACTTCCAGCAAGCACCCAATCTTTGTTCGGGAAATGAGAGAAATTGACGCTTTCTTTGATGAATTGAATCCAGACATCAAGGTGATCTGGGGTCTCTCTGATGATGACAGCTTGGACGAGGATGCCAAAGTCACCATTCTTGCAACAGGTCTCAACAATGAGTTGTCCGAGGAGGTAAAAGAAAGTTCCTCTACGTCAAAGGATGAAGAAGACTATCAAAGAATCATCGACAAACTCTATCATCCTATTCGAGACAACTTCCAGACGCATTCAGATAAAACTGAGCAAAAGCAAGAAACAGAACCTGCAGATGACAATAAGACTGATGATACAAAGAAGGTCGCCATGATTGCAGCTCAAGAAGGAGAGTCTGAAGAAGGGGCAACTAATGTTTTGAATGAGAACAACCCTCATAGCACAGAAGATTCAGGAAAGGTTTCTGTAGAATCGCCAGTTTCCAAGCCTAAGCCACTAACTTTGGGTAAAAAAATCAAAAACGGGCTTATAAAAATTGCAGAAGACTTGGATATCATCTCTTACGATGATGAGAACTACAAGTAGTTGATGATGATTAATACCAGGAAAGCGATTTTGGTTGGAAATAGAGGGTGTGTCATAAGACCATGACGCACCCTCATATAACAACCATTTAGTGCTCGGAATCGCTGCGATTTGCAGGAGGCAAGCCATCAAAGGTCTACGCCAGATTATTGGATAGAACCACTAGGGGAAAGCTTACTGCATGACTATCACCTCGAAGATGGGGCTATTACTCATTAAATTCTTCTAAGAATTGTTTTCTTTTTCCCTCTAATTCGTAAGTATTCAGACTCATAAATTGACTGGGAAAATCATACATCGAAATAACAACACGATGTTCGTCTGTCTTTTCAAACATCAACTGAACAGAATAATAGCGAATCAGCTCTTCATAAGAAGTCAAATCGGCTGCAAATAAGAATACCTATTCACAACCTACAATTTCCAACAATTCCTGTATTTTTGGCACCTGCTTGTTGAACTCGCGTACCACAAGTCTTTAGCAAGTGAGTAGTTCAGATCAACCCATCTTCTCACAATCGAAATATGAGCGGTTCATGCAGTAAGGAGCTATTTCAATACCATATTTGCTCAGGAATAATTGAGCCAGCATGGGTTGTTCACGAGTTACACCGATAGGCGGTGTAGTTGATGCTGTGCTCGTCTCCACAAACATGCCTTTTTCAAGGTGTTGTCTCTTGTCCTTACAAGCGGCATTTCCGCTTCTCTTAACTGAAATTTTCCAAAGTGCCATAATCTATTAATTTTATTTGTTATATTTATAATGCCACTGATGAGTGACTTCTTCCAGACTCCCTCTTAGAGGATGTTGCGCATGAATCCGTCATTTGTCATCTGTACCATAATGATTATATTTCCATTTTTTATAATTGATGGTGCAAAGGTCGGCATAAGGTATGCTAAATATGGACACTCCCTTCAAGAAAATGAGAGATTAGACATCAAGACTATTATTCCGATACAGAAATATCAGTAGCAACTACCGTAATTTCTATCTGTTGACCTAAAGCCGGATTGTAATCAAGAATGAAATCCACAGTTCCATTATTATCCTTAGTGGTCATAACAGAGTCAGCAATAGTCCTTAAAAGTTCTGTCTCTTCAGGATTGAGCATAGAGGAATTTGTCCAGCTATGTCCTGTTACTAAGTGGACAATAGTATTTCTCCCATGAGGCAACATATCATACTTGCAAACAAGATCTGCCATATAGCTGGCTGCATTAGTCGTTCCATCAGCGTATGATCGAATGGTGACGGTGGCAAATCTGCCGGAAAAGAACAGTTTGCAGAGTTGATCAAGTGCAAAACTGTTAGCTTCGACCGATAATGCCGGTAAGACTTGCACGATGAAACTGCCAATGGCTTCCATTCTTTCATAATAAGTCTCCATGAATGCCTGCCGAAAAAGACGTTTGCGCTTTGTTCTGTTAACATTTTTATCGCCATACCAGACAATTTTCTTGGTATCCTCTATCATTTCTTGTTTCTTAAAAGGAAGAAGTTCTCTTTTTGATGGAACATACCCACCATTATTAAGTATGATCGTCTTTAATTCCTTAACTTTCGACTTGAAATCAATGTTGGCAAACTCTTTCTTTTGTCCTTTGGTAAAGCCATAGAAGGACGTATGCCACAAACAACAAGCGACGATTTCTGCATCAGTGACATGTACGTACAATCTCTTTAGTGAGAGAATGCTCCCACAAATCTCCTTCCATAGGAAAAGCATCAAGATGGGGACCTGTACCATCATCCCAGTCTTTCATTGTAATATGGCACACATCACCATTGGAATCATCATGACGGTTAGGAGTCATCTGTTTGAGCATATCATAATGTAGCTTAAACCATCCTAGGCTGTCTTTTGCTTCGGGATACATGTTTACTATATGCGGTGCCACCTCTTCAAAGCTAACAATGTTGAGAAATTCTTTGTATGTCATTGAGAATAGATTTTAATTTTTAAGATGGGGCTATGTCGAATATGGCCATAGCCCCTGAAAGATTGGCGAGAGCTTCTCTAAATAATATTTTGTAGCTCTTCAACGACCTTCCAAATCAGTTCTTTTGTCTCTCTGATGAAAGTATCGGTATCCTTCAAGCGATTGGTAAGGCCAAGTTTGCCTATCCAGATTACGTTGCCATTAGTATTTAACATCAGCTTGAATGACTTGTCAATTTCTGTCAGCTTTTTGGAAGCAGCATCAAATATTTTATCTTTCACATGGTTCTTTATAGAATACCTTACTCCAACAGATTTATCTCCCTTTTGATTCACAAGCGAGATGATAATATCGGATTTACCTTCTTCATCTGGAATACAGAAACTTGTACGATCTTTAGACTTTTCAAGAAGTTCCAAACTCATCGTATTTTTACAGAATATATTAAGGCAGGCATAGATGTATTGCCATCTTAGGTTTGATTCTTGTTCAGTCATGTTGTCAATGGCTCCTTTTTCCATCAAATCCTTTATGGCATTCTCTAATCCTTCCGGTGAAAGTGTATTCTGTTTAAATCTGAGCAAAGTCTTTATTCCATTTTCTGTACTTTTTCCATATCGCATCAAATAGAGCGGATGATAAAATGGGTTATTGGAATAAGTGTGCGATAGATACAGACAATTGAAATCTTTAATAGCTACATTAAAGAATCCTTTACATCTATCTATATAGTGCTTATCAAATGCCAAATTCCCAAAACCAAGGTACACAGGAGGCAAAAGATGTTTAATGTCGTAATCGCTCATAGCTTGTTCTGATGCGAAAATGTTGGGAAGACCATACTTCGCATCTTTAGATTTTGCTCTCTCTAAGTCAGCTTCTTTGATGTAAAAGATATTAAAAATCTGGATTACTCCAGACAATGCATCAGGGCTTGTAAGCCCACATTTGTAAGCGAACAACTCTGCGATACATTTCATCGTAGTATCTTCTGAAAACTCATACCATGGCAATTCTATGTCCTGATATTTTTTAAGGTTTTTAATGATTACATCATTTGAAATAGGCTCAGAATCGACCATCTTTGAAGAACCTGGGTTCTTCATGACAACTGAGCCTATACAATCCCACGAGTTTCCAAATTGCAGGAGGGTTCTCCATCGGTACCCGTCGTTCTCGTCAATTTTGATAAAGTGAGTATATACTTTCATTTGTATAAATTTATTATTTATTAAATATTTCAATGGCTCTATAAGCCAATTTTAGTGTAATGCTGTCATAAGAATCTGCCAGGATGAAGTGTGGCAGTTGCAGGTTCAGAATTCACGTCTTCAAGATCGGATCCAGTCTCTTCAACTATCCTTTTTAGTTCGGATACGGCCTCTGAGTCGCAGAAAGTTCCATGCTCGTCCTTTCATGCTTTTCCGTAATACATAATCATGTCCAGATTTTCCCGGTATTTAGCACACAGAACTGCGTTCGCTATTAGAAATTTCAATGTCTATTGCAGAAAAACCTTTCATAACGTATGCTACTGATTATTCTTATTGATTAGATTGACCACCACTTTCACCATCACATCCTTCTCTTCTGTGCGGCTCTCGGCAATCATCAGAGTGAGAGCGACGAGGGTGTTGTCAGCAATGCGCTTGAGTCCGTCCTGTCCATAGAGTTACTTCAATAATCTTATACTCTGTCATATCTCTTTGTCCTCCTTATACTTGTTCCACATACTCTTTACCTTTCCGGCTATCTCCTTACGGAGCCAAAAAGGTTCAAGAACTTCAAGGTATTCACCATGCCAAAGCAATTCCTGCTGGAAGTCGAATGTCGGTCTGAGATACAATTCAAAGATGCTGTATTCATCTGTCTGCTTAGTCTCTTTTTGTGACTTATGCAAAGGAAGGTCACGCAGGTAGTTGGCCTGACTGGCACTGACCTTGATTTTAACTTTTTCCATGTTGCAATCATCGCCGGGCATTACACCGATGCAACCCTCAAAGTATTCCTGCGGGTCAAACTCTTCTGGATATTTAAAGGTATGGCTCGAAAGACGGAAGTCTTGAATCCGGTCGAGACAGAAGACGATGTCTTTTTCTGCCGGCCAATTACGTCCCACCATATACCAGCGCTGACGGAAAAGCTTTACGCACAATGGCATCACGTAATGGTCGTGCGTGCTTCCTTTCCAGTAGGTGAAATAGGTGATGTGAATGAAGCGATTCTTCTTCATTGCATCAATGATGAGCTCCAGATATTCCCTACCACTGGGCACGTCTTCAAGGATAATCCTGTTTTTGATTGATCTGCTTTCAAGAAGAAAGTTGCTCACTGACAGTGTACTCAATAGCCAATTCCCAATGCTTCCACTCTTCATGTCATTCTCATTGGCGATATAATACCTATAAGGTGCTGTCTTTTCGCATTCTATGGACAAGCCAAAGGTGTCGAAGATATTCCACTTCCACTTGTGGAAGGTGCGCTTCAACATCTCCTCGCCTCCGCTCAAATCCACATTGTCCATCCAGCGGCGGTTTAGTTCCTCGAAGGAAATCTTATGTGCCCGATAGATGGTCTCCACAATCCACACGAGCTTGTTAGTTTGATTCAATGCCATACTTGTTGTATATTACATTTAATGTTTTAATAACGTTCTGGCTGCAAAGATATTGCTATGGTGTGTATTTTTTGTTCACACCTGCATCTTTTTTTTCCAGAACTAGAGATTTCTGACAGAATCCAACAGAAAATGGCATTTGTTTTCATGATCATCCAGGTGAAAACCATCGATACCACTTCCTGAGTCACAGCAATGGGTGGTCTTCACAGTAACTTCTTTATGGGTATCGCAAATGTAGACTCCTTACCTACTGCAACGATGATTCTTACCATCTCCTTATCGCTCCCATATCACAATATCAAGGAGCTAGGTTTTTACTTTGCAAAGTTACGATAAACGTAAACTTGCAAGTACCACCTGAAGGCTATTTCTGATTTTTTTGTCTAAGCAGCCGGTAGCTACCGAAAAAAAATACAGAAATTCCTTGCATCATGTTTACTCGTATTTATCGTATTTGCTTGCACGTAAAAAGCCTATCACCTTGTAATCTCTAGGATTTGGGGAGAAGGGGATTATCATTATTTACTAGTTGCAGCAGGTCTGTCGTGGGGTCACACGGAAAACGATTCTTAAATATGATGTTACTATTTGTTCTTGGTGTTTCAGTGCTTGCAGTTGTTACAGCTTACTCTCCAGAGGAATGGAAAGACATAATAGATAGAGTTAATGAATGATTTTCTTTTCAAAAGTCGGATTTTATCATAGAATCTGGCTTTTTTTGTGTTATTTCTCATGACTTCACGATTTTTTTTGTATTTTTGCCATATTAATATACGAAAATAATAAAACGATGCATATGGAGACTATTATTTCAACAATTGTGATCATAGCTTGTATCTACTTCTTTTCTCGTAGAAAAACAAAGCCAACAGAACAAGGAGCAGCCGGCAGCACACAACCTGAGGCTTCTGCAGACATACTGCAAGAAGAAAAGCAGGCAGGACCTCCACGCACCAAGGATTTGTGCATAGATCTACTGAAGCAGTTAAACTGTACGGCTGCTGTTGCAGAAGAGGACGAGAACCGCTTGTGTTTTCAATATCAGGGAGAACTTTTCGTCATTGATACCAGCAACGAGAGTTTCTTCATTGATATTTGGGATCCAAGGTGGTATATAGTTCCATTGGAGGATCTAGAACAAATGTCTAATGTACGTAAGGCAATTAACACAATCAACAACTATAGTGGAACAACTGTTGTTTACAGCATAGAAGAAGAAGGACAGAAATTTGTTCTCCATTCCAAACGCCAGTGCATTCTGACCAAGGAAATCCCTCATGTGAAAGAATACCTAAGGGCGCTATTGAATGATTTTTTCACAGTTCATAACAGGCTGCGTGAAGAAATCGTTTCACAAAATACAGAGAACTAGCTTTCTTCCTTATACCTTCTAGCCTAGGATCAAAACGTAGAAGAGTTCTCTGTTGCTGGAAGGTCTCAAGAAAGAAGAGAAGTGTCACTCCAAATATATTTTGGGTAACACTTCTCTTTTTCCATCTATCACATAATAGCAAAGACAACTTCTCCCCTCTCTTCATTTTCACACTTAATTCTTTTACCTTTGCACCCGGAATCTACTAAAAAGGAAAAAGGGCATTTTTCTGCGATTTAAGACGTTATTGCATTTTTACCGAGGAAAGTTTCACTGCAAATCATCCAAGAGCCTGGTCTCCCATACAAATCAAGAAAAAGAAGGCTTTCTCTTGATTTGCAGAACCCTGTACCTATCTCTTCTCATATCACCAAACTTGTCTTAGGATTCTACAAGGCTATGAAGGCATTTATTTCCTTATAATTTTGTCGCAGCAAGCTCAAGAATGCCTATATGGAGTACAGAGGAAAAGGTCCAGAATCAATACTACAGGAGAAGGAGAGATAAAAAATCTGTTAATTGCTGCAAATCCCATACCTTTATAATTTTGTCGCACCAAATCTCCAAGAGTTTATAATTATGTCGCAGATGGGTTTATATTTTTGTCGCATCATCTTATAATTATGTCGCAGGTAGCTAAAGGGAGATATTATAAATCAGTTAGTTACAGATACAGAAAAGAATAAGCCAAAAATAGAAATTTAAAAAAGAGCAGACTGGCAAGAAGACTTATAGTGGTGTTTCTTCTTCCGTTATGATGAAGAAAAGGGAAACTTCCAGCTTCATGGGGGGAAAGTTTTTGAAAGCCAAGCCATATAAAGAAAGAACAGACTTTTGTGCATGTTAAAAAATGTATCTTTATGTTAGATAGTGTTATATCATGGGCTATATTAAACATTCTCTATAAGATGGTGCGACATTTTTATAAAGATACGAAATCGAAGCTATCCTGAAGAATACTATTAATTCGAAATAATATATAGTAAGCAAAGCCATTTTAAAGACAAGACAAGTACTATTTGAACCTAACAATTCAAGTTCGTTTCACTAGAATAAACCTGCAAAAATGCAGATTATCAGATAGATATATAATTATTTCTCATATTTTATTGGACAATGATCACTTTATCTTATTCTCTTCAAGAAAGCACATCTACCATAACAAACTATCTTGTATGCAAAAATAGTTAATCCAGATTCATATTATACCCTTATAATTTTGTCGCAACAAACCACCTAAGATTTATAATTATGTCGCAGATAGGTTTATATTTTTGTCGCATCATCTTATAATTATGTCGCAGATAGCTAAAGGGAGATATTATAAATCAGTTAGTTACAGATACAGAAAAGAATAAGCCAAAAATAGAGATATAAAAAAGAGCAGACTGGGAAGAGGACTTATAGTGGTGTTTCTTCCTCCGTTATGATGCAGAAAAAGGAAACTCCCAGCTTCATGGAGGGAAAGTTTTTGAAAGCCAGGCCTTATAAAGAAAGAACAGACTTTTTTGTGCGTTAAAATATGTATCTTTATGTTAGATAGTGTTATATTTCTGTCTTCTTATTCTTTCTAATATAAGTCATAATCCTCATGCGTAACATGCAAATTCAAGAGTTAACTGCTATTCCTGCCTAATTCAACCAATAATTATCTCGCGATAACATTTCTATAAATACTTATAACATATTGAAGCAAAAGACTTTATAGTATACCTTTCCTATGTTTTATTTACTCTGAACATACATCATACGACAGAATAATAAACCAATTGAACCTATTTGCGACAAAAATACAAAGAAGTCGTAAAACGTTCTACTTTTATCTGATTTCCTTTATTTTTTTGTCGCAGGTATATTACATAGTAATCCCCTGCCCTATTTGGCATTTATATTTTTGTCGCAAGTTACTTTATTAAAATCATTCAATACACTGATAAACAAACAAATACAATCACGTTGCGACAAAATTATAATTATCTTATACTTCGAGTTTTGGTGTACATTGCGACAAAATTATAAAGTTAACTTCTATCATGGAATACTTCACCTATAGAATTAGATTTAGCTTATAATTTTGTCGCAGTAACATGGAATATTCATTAAAGCCTTTCTTCATCCATCTCCCTGAAAACAAGCTATACATTTAATAAAGTACTCTTTTTGCAGCCTTTATTCTTTAAGAATTCTCCATGATATGCCACATCATATGCGACACAATTATAGTTATTATGATTTTATTTGCGACATAAATATTAAATAGTCGTTTTAAAAACCATATTTTTTGTTTCTTTATAATTTTGTCGCAGCAATATGCCAGTTAAAAAATTGATAATCATTCCTTTCTCAATATTATAATTTTGTCGCAGCAATATTTTAACTATCAGAGATTCAAAAGTTTATATATTATATCCCAATCCCTAAAACTCAAGCCCGGACAAAATTATAAACTTTGCGTGTTTTTGCCTTTAAATTCTGGTTTTTCTTACTATAAAAACTATTATCATTTATAATATTGTCGTAACAAGATAGCTAACTTATATTAAAGTATTACTTTAACGAAAACCAATAAATTAAGCAAATTCAATGAACAACAATATAATTATAAATGATAACAATAAAAGATTACTCAAAAGATAAGCTGTGAAATAACTTTGTTTACGACAACCTATATTATATTTATGTCGCAAACTAATTCAAAATCTTATTTTTATTTATAATTTTGTCGCATCCACTTCCGAATCTAATACCATGTTTTTTATAGTCAGACCTCAAATTGCCCTATTGATTTTCAATGAGTTATAGAAAGACCTCCTGCTTTTTGTGCTCATTATTTCTAGATTTTATAATTTTGTCTTGTCTTTTAGAGGTTAAAAAAATGTAATTTACGACTCTTTTAAGAGGATTGTCGCAGAAATTATGTATTTTTGTGCCCAAAATTAAAATCATACAGCTATGGCTAAAGCGAAGAAAAAGGAAGAAATTGAGGAAGTCGTTGCAGAGGTAATTCCTTCTGGCGATGAAGGAGGCAAGGTTGCTAAGAAGAAACCAGGGCGTCCTAAGAAAGTTGATGGATTGATCCTGGCAGAAAATCCACACTATTTTATTTCTCAGCCAAACGATGTTACTCAGGCAATCAGCAATCTTTCTGCAGTCGAGAGAAATTGTTGGTTGCAGATTCTGCGTGGTATACAGAAGAACAAGGATCTTCCAGATGGACATCCAGAGAAGTATCAGCTTACCCTGACTCGTAGCCAGCTTCTGGAATGTGTGTCCGGCCATAGCTCAAACCTGGATTATGCCTTCAATGCATTAAAGAACATCACTGATTCAAAGAAGGTCTTTCATTCCAAAGACGGTCACCGCATCTATGCTGGTTTATTGTCGTATGTGGATGAGCACCCTGATCAGGAGACCTACACTGTGGGTGTTACTCCAGTACTCCTCCCCTACTTCACCAACCTCTCATCTGAATTTACTGTCTTTGACATGTATATCGAGATGAGCTTCAAGAGTGTGTACTCACAACGCTTCTATGAATTCTGCTGTCAGTACCGCAACAAGGAAGACAAGATCTTCTTCATGACCGTTCATGATATCAAGAAGATGTTCAACCTTCTAGAAATTAAGGATGAAAAGGGCAACATTATCCAGAAAGAACAGTATAAAAACGGTTCTGATTTCAAGAAGCGAGTGCTTGACAAAGCTAAGAACGACATCAGGAAACTCTACGAAAAGGGACTTTGTGACGTTTGTTTTGATTATAAGGTTAAGAGCAAGAACTCCAGGGGTGCTGTTACTGCCTACTATTTTATCATTGAAACAAATGGTAATACAGCAAGACTTGGTGCTAAGAAGCCGGTTACACCAACACAGATCAAGATTCTGTCTGAAGGTTATGGTGCAAAACTGACCAAGATCATCACCCAAATCAACACCTTCCTTCGTGCACATTTCAGAGTTGAGCAGTCCAACTATTATATCACTGCCATCAGCAAATCTGTTTCTACAGTTGACTCGCAGTCAGAAAGAATTGAAATTCTAGAGAAAATTGCCAAGCAGCTGAAGAAAATAGCCTTGAGATATAGTAAAGATGATTTTGATACTAACGAGAGAAAAATCTGTGGTTCAGTATGCAAGATGCTCTATGAAGATTATGGAGTTCCATATATGAATGGAAAGCCAGGTAAGGGAGTACAAGGTAGACTGTTTGACGATTAATACATAAGATTATGGTGAAAATAATATCTAGTTTCAATTCATCCATTCCATCTGTGCGCAAAGTGAAGAATTGGTTGCAAACTGACCCACATCACATTTGGCATGGTAGAGATAGATTGGTTGTATTCTTCATCCTGGCTGGTGATGAAGCTGCCACTGCATTCATTCCGCTAGAAGAAGTTGACTTCTCGGAACAGGATGAAGGGCTGAGAATGATTTTGGAATCTACTCATCATGAGGAAATGGAGAAAAGGAATTATTATCAGCAAGTGTATTTCAAGCTCAATGCTCATCTCGACGCTCTGGATGACCTGAACCTTCAGCTTACCTCTACTTCTAAAGATGAGGATTTAGACTATTATAATCAAATTGTTGATAGCATCCATGAGCAGCATGAGAAGTTGATGAATTTTATCAATGACGTTTTTGTATGGAGAGACAGGAAGGATATGGGGGCCTATCTTGGTGAGATCCCATCTGTTGAAATCTCTGAGGAAGAATAGTATATACGGGCATGCCTTGCTGAAGACATGCCCTTTCTCGTTGCATTTTTGCCCTCTCCCCTACCCTATCCTCGTAACATGTTTCCAGAATTTTACTTTGCCTCCCACTTGCATTAATACATGTTTTTTGCCATCTATATCATTCTTGATTGAACGCTATCATTAAATGTTTGGATGTTTGAAAGTTTGTAAGCACACGTACATGTAGGTTAGTTTACTTGATTGTTATATAATGTAAATTGCTGATCTATAGATTTATATCTCATTTACATGTTTGCAAACATGTTTGAAAACAAATAAGATGTTCGCTATACCTGATTATTTTCTGTATTTTAGAATCCTTTTTGTACAGAGCATATGAATTAGTTTCTCCCCTACCCTACATTCAGATAGTATTCTCTTCGTGGCGATAGTAAACCTATACAGTTACCATGCGAATGGAATCGTCTGTTGAAAACTTCATAAAAGTAGGGAGGCTAGACTATAGATTATGAATGGGGTAGATCAACTTTGGTAGTTAGCAACATATGATGACTGAAGTAATGATACAGGATATGGAGGATGCTGCAGCCTGGTTATCGACTCTTCATGGTGAGGAGGTAATGCAAGAAGCCGCTGTTCCAAGGAAGATAGTTGCAGAGTACTTTTTCTTGTGGCGGAACTGCAGCGTTATATAATCCTACTGTAGAATGGTTATAAAAGCTGGGCGACATGGCTTATTGTGAAGGCTCTGCTTATAGAAATTCTGGTTTTTCGTAAGAAACTCCTTCTGGAAACTTCTATTGAGAACTATTGCCATGAAAGTTCATGCTTGAAGATATAGGTGGCTACCGAGATGATTTATGGCTACCGTAACACGAATTTGTATCAGATGCTGTTATTAATTTTAGTTGGACAGACTTAACTGTCATTGTTGTATAAGATACCTGCTCCCCCACCCCTTCAATAATCTATCTTACATACTTTTTGTTCTTCTTTACTATCTTATTTTGTATTGAGCTTTCAAAATCTTTTCACCTGATGATGTGTTCTCTTTCACTTCAAAACATGTTTGAAAGTTTGAAAACCTACAAACAAGTATGTTTGTATTTTTGTGTTATATCTTTTAATACATTAATATATAGATATATAGCTATAGTATATATTTATAAGTATGTTTGAAAACATGATAAGCCGAAAAATGGAAAACCCGTACTCAAACATATTACATTTGTCACTCTTCAATTTTTTTGAGATTCTTTATTCTTTTTCTTTTAAGGAGACTTCGTGTTACCTGAATTCCTCTTCTCAGATAATTAGTTAAGCTATTATTTGAGCTATCTGTTAATACAGTTGCAAGGCAATATATGTTCTTACTAATGGTTGGTTTAACATTCAGTATGAGCTTTACGTTCTTTTGGGAGTTTACATCCTGATTCATTTTGATGAAACCTGTACTGTATGCTATCGCACCGAGCCATTTGAACTTATATTCTTTTCTACTTATTATTACTGTTGTTTATGGTTTACTTTTTGAATCTCTTTTTATTATCATTACACCTTTTCCTTCTTTCTTTTTCAAGAAATATTGTTTGCTCGTTTAATTGCTAGTTTGTCTGGTTGATACTTGTCCTTTTGATTTCATACATTCTTGTTTCTTTGTTTCTATGTACCATGGTAAATATGATGTTTTGTTTACCTGATTTCTAGTATGTTTTATTTTCCGTATTGCAGCTTGATCTTTCATAATATTGTTGACCTTGTGAAAATTTTCTTGAAAGTTTGAAGACATGTATTTTGTGCGCAGTTAACTTCTAAACATGAAAAACCGAAAACATGTTAACTTGAAAGATATAATGTCAGAATACTGGTTATCATGTTATTATCTCTTTTATTCAATATCTTTAGATTACATGTATGATTGAAAACAAAAAAACATGTATGTTTGTAAAAGTGTAGTTTTATCCTAGATCTGTCTATTACCTGTAACATAAGTTTAATTGGGGATTTATTTTATGTTTGAAAACATGTTGCTACGTAAACATGTTTCGTTGAATCCTTGTTTATTATGCGTTTTAATTCATGATATACTATGACTTTAATTTATTCCTGTTTTCTTTCTATCATATTTATTATTATATTTCTATTTTACTATATTCTCTGAATGTTTGAAAACAAATATGTTTGAAAGAATGAATCTTTGAAAGTTAGAAATAGTTTTTCTGGTGTTTCTTTGAGCTGTTAAGTTACTGATATATAGTTTATTATTATACTTGTAATATTGCTTGCATGAAAACATGTTTGTTTGTATGCGTGTATTCACTATTATATATTATAGGTTTTTAGGCTGTTTTGTTTTACTATTTGTAATGTACCTTATCACTTGAGATTCATTGTTCCTTTTTAGTTTTGATCATGCTTTTGCTTTTGTTTGAATGTTTGGATGTTTGAACGCTTGAATGTTTGAATGCTTGAAAATGTGCAGGCGTGTTAAATGTCTTTTCGTCTTTTTACTCAAGTTTGCGTTACTTTTATGTCCTTTTTTATTTGTTTGTATGTAAACATGTATGCTTGGTTACATGTTTCTTTGTTTACAACCACTTTTTTACATTCCTGTTTTTTTTTTGTTAGCTTGCTTACAAGGTTACATGTAATTTCGTATGTTTGAGTATTTGATTGTTTGTAAACTGGTAATTACGTATATGTGATTACCTGTATGTTTGATTTCAATTAAACAAAGTCTTTTGTTTTTTATTACACGGTTTCCTTTGAAAGCTAGCTTACATTTTTCTTTGGTTGTTTGATTGTTTGTATGTTGGCAAACTAGGAAAAATGCAAACATGTATGATTGAAAGCAAACATGTATGATTGAAAGCAAACATGTTTGCATTTAGCTTTTCAGTTTCTTTACCCTTGTGATGCATTTCATATTTACTTTCTTTTTTGTAAGACCGCAATCATGTATGTTAGAAAATAGGTTTGTTTTTTATTGATATCTTTATATAATAACTCAATAATGTATTATATTCATTGTTGAGTTATTCTGTTCTCCGCTTTAAAAAAAATAAGTCCTATGATTTACTTTGGTCGAGAATTCTTTCGATGGTTGGGTAGAGAATGCGTCTGAGGGTGACGAACAATGCATCCAACGTGCACTCGGTTGGTCTTTCTCTCAGACGCTTTGCAAAGATAATCATTTTGGGGGAGAATTTTCATTTTTCATTCAATAATTTGCTTTAAGATCTTTTTGATGCAAGGAACAAGGATCTATGTTTTTTCGTAAGTTTGTATTCCTGAATGTTTGCTAACAGTTTTATCCTGGTGTTACTTGATTTTGTATGGTATTGCTATTTTCAATTATCTGCAATTCCCTTTTCTTTCCTTATCTATCAGATCTTCGTATGTTACTTTTGGGTAGGTATGTTTCTTGTTGATGTTAATAGAGTGGAGTAGGGAGGTCGGTGTTTCCGTCTGGAACTTCTATCAGCTCTAGTTTTCTTTATACTGTTGCTTAGCTGTCTTTTCTATATTTTATGGTTTGATTATCGATATGCTTTCCTATATAAATGGGCTTTTCTTCGATACTTTGATTTATCTATAAGATTTGTTTCTCCTGTTCTTTTTCTTTTTCCTTCTCAGTTCGTTATGCTTGAAAGTATGTATGTTTGATAGTTTGTAAAACCGAAAACCAAAAAACAATTAAACATGTATGTTTGAAAACGGTTTTATTCGTTTTTTATAAACGTTTGATTAATAGTATGATATAAGTTGCTTGAAGTTTGCAAACTTATATGTATACAAACATGTTTGCAAAATATTATGTTTGAAAACAAACTTTTTTGCGATTTCTCTTGTTTATTTCAATTATTTAATGTATCTTTGCACCAGAATTAATAATTAAAAGTCAAAGACATGGAAAATAGACTGAAAATGATCTTGGCTATCGTCAATAATAAGGGTGGCGTTGGCAAAACGACTACAGTGCAAAATCTTGCAGCTGGTATGCTCCGAAAGGATAAGAAACTAAGAATCCTTGAGATAGACTTGGATCCTCAGTGTAACTTAACCCTTTTGAATCATGCTCCAGAAGGTTGTGCTACTGTTTTTGATTCTATGATTGCTTGTAAGGGACTTCCTATATACAAGTCAGAGATAGGAGTGTATTATGTTCCAGGTTCTGCAAAAATGCAGGATGTGGATCCTTTCCTTCAGAATACCGGATCTCCTCGTCAAGTGTTGGGAGCTTGCATCAGCAGTCCTTGCATAGATTTTACCGGTGAAGGTATCACTGATCCTATAGATTTCTTTGACTATATCTTCATTGATTGCCCTCCAGCATTGTCTCAGTCAACTTATAATGCTATGGTTGTTGCCAGTCATTTGCTTATACCAGTTCAGATGGAAGGACTTTCTGTGAATGGTTTGGCTGCCATTCTTGGAGCATTGGATGAGGTAAAGAATGGCAGATTTGCCTTGAATAAAGATCTTGAATTATTAGGTCTGTTACCTGTAATGCTGGATGAGAGACCTCGCATTGTCCGTCAGGCGCTGGCTTTTCTTAAAGAAACATATGGTGATAAGGTCTTGTCACATGGTATTCGACGTTGCATCAAGGTAAATGAGGCGCAGACAGAGCTGACTGACCTGTTCTCATATTCACCTTATTGCACAGCAGCAAATGACTACTCTTTTGTAATTAAAGAATTGTTCAATCTATAAATATTTAGAATTATGGCAGGAAAGGATTTTCGCGCAGCGTTTAGTAATATGAATCAGGCAGTACGTCCTGGTAATGAGCAGCCTGTTGTTAAGAAAAAGAAGATGTCTCTTGCAGAGAAAAGAGCCACTATGCATGGTGTTCAGACTTATTTGTCCGATGAAGACTATGAGCAGCTTATGCTCACTAAGATCAAGACAAAAAAGAGTTGTGAAGAGATTTTGCGTGATGCTTTAAAGCAGTATATTCAGGCATTTAAGTAAAATGCCTGCTAAGAGATAAAGTTGGCCATTGCCTAAGAGTGTTGGATCTTAGGCAATGGCTTTTTTATTTTTTCCTTAAGTTGGAACTGATGTTTCCTGGCTATTTCTAATGTAAACAGAATTAACTTGTTATACTATTGCGATGTTTGCCTATGTATTATATCTATAGGTAATTTTGCTATCGATATAAAACCTCGTGCTTTTTCTGTCTGACTTACCAGTCATCACTTGCTTTTTGACGTGCAAAGGTATGGCAGGCTTGTCAGATACCAAACACCACATTTCTGCTATCTGCAGAGAATCTTTTCAAGCAGCCTTCCACAATCAGAGATTGGGTATTCCTGAAAAGATTCTCTGCAGATTGTTGGGTGTTCTGACTTCTAGGCCCTTCCATCTTTTAAGCACGTAAAAAGGCAAAGTGATGACGGGTATGCCGGAATGACTTAAAAAAAAACTCGGATTTTACGATAGCAAAAGTCTTAAAAAGGCTGTGAATCTGAAATCCAGAATAAATTCAAGTTGAACTTTAAAGGATTAAGAACATGACAGAGACAATTCAAATCAAGGTTCCCAAGTGGAACATCGAGAGTGAGACAGGTTACAAGCCACGTACTACATTTTGGCAGGATTTCTCCATAGCTGATGCTTTTGGAGGGGATGCCGTTACAGACACATTCCATCGTGCGTTCAATGAATGGAAAGACAATTGTGTTTACATTACTGAGCTTGTGATGGTGTTGAATCACAAGATTGCCCAGTGGTATGAAAAAAACATGGAGCTAGCCAAACTTTACGATAAGTATTATCATGCTGCAGCTTGTTACGCAGAGGATAATCTCAAAGGGGCTAAGCTACAGTATTATTATAGAGTGACAGATTAAAGAAGGAAACGGCAAGGCTAACCACCTTGCCACAATTTTTTCAACATGGCTGACATTTTAGATGATGAAATTTTGGAGTTGGAAGGTCTCTTTGCATCAGACAACTCAAGTATGAGAAATCGGCATATAGAGTTTGCCAGGCGTGATTATGTAAAGCTCAAGCAGCTAGGGTATGTCCGTGCTCCTTCTGAACTTAAACTCAATGAGTATCTTTGGGTTGACGTACTTTCCTACTTGCAACCACGCACTCAAGTAGAGGAGATTGAGGAAAACCTGGAAATTAGAATATTACAGCATCCCAATGGATTGTGGACCTATGGAGTTTTTGCTTGCTATGGAACCAGGGGATGGTCTTTCTTGCCAGGTCTTTTTACCGGTCTTTTTCGTTCCGAGAATGAGGCGCATGATACGGCTATCAATAGCCTGGTCAGATTTCTACAGGAAGACAAGAAAGCTGCTAAACTTGTGAAGAAGTTAAAGGGGCGGCTTTCTGGTAACCTGCAGTTGGACTTGTTTGCTGGTTTTGTCTTTTAGCAGGGAGTGGGGGAGAGGCTCTATCTAGAGTTTCTTCCCCTCGGTTCGGCTGCTTTCTTAGGGCGCAGCCGTCCGGCATAACCTTCCTGTTATGCCGGATAAATAGGTATCGCAGATGCTTGTCTGATGGCTGATAGCATCAGCCTCTGGTTTTTTATGTCTATCTTTTTGGGGAGGAGATCGGAGAGCCGCTTTTGGGGTAGGCTACCTCCTAAAAGATAGGTTGTATGTCATGGCAAATGGTATGAAAGAATCTGCATCCTCTTCCTTTTGCTTCACTTTTTTGAAGATGGTGGCTTGTTTTTTGGAAGGTAGTAGTCCTTTGCCATCCTTTTGACAGGTCTCTTTTGTCTTTGGTGTTTCCTCCTTTAGCTTGCCTTCCTTGAGGGAGGATTGGCTGGTCATCGTGGGGTGGGGATTCGAAGACCTGGTTGAAAGAGGTTAGTATAGTCTCTCTTTTCTCAGTGATGCTGATGGGTACACCAGGAATTGGTAGGGCTGTTTTTCTCAAGGTTTCTGGTAACGGGTAGCGTCCTCTTTTTGATTTCCTGCTACTTTTATTGTTTCTTTGGGTTAGCATTCATTCATTTTCTTAAGCGTCATCCCTTGATTTTACTTTGCAAATTTACCACAA
>ERZ780178.325-NODE-325-length-38224-cov-3.871807_pt1 | contig 38224 bp, 35 predicted proteins | sample MGYA00511018_ERZ780178 | MGnify/ENA primary metagenome ERZ780178 (study PRJEB29588, sample SAMEA2151439) | human gut metagenome | biome: human gut; feature: human-associated habitat; material: faeces | place: Denmark | collected 2008/2010 ...
GCCTATAAAATGGGGAAAGTTAGAGGAATAATTATATAAATTCAAGTTTATATATGTTATATATGGGAGGATGAAAGAATTGACAGAACAAGGAAGAGTAAATAAGACTGCAATGACAGGGCATACAATTATGGGAATCTTATTGGCACTAGTTAATTTTTTGGAAATTTTCAAAACTTCCAAGAATGTAGTTTATGTGGCGGTGCTTATTGTGCTGGCACTTGGACCGGTGGTGGCAGAATGGATTTGCTATAGGAAAGATCAGGAGACAAAAGCAATCAAGCATCTTTTGGGGATTGGATTTGCAGTATATTATACGGTGGCACTGATAGGTGCCGGCGATCAGTTGGTTTTTGTATATGTAATACCGATGTTTATTTTGATTTCTGTATTTTCAGATTCGAAATATGCATTGGAACTTGGAATTGGAGCAATTATCGTAAATCTTATTTCTATTGTAGTACATACCATGAAAGGCCAAGGTGAGGGACCTACTTTCTATGGAACAGAGATTATTATACTGATTTTGACAACAGCATTTTCTTATTGTAGTTCTGCTGTTTTACAGAAATCGTTTTTATCACGGCTGGGTGAAATGAATCAGGCGAAGGGACAGTCTGATACCATGCTTCAGAAAATTTTAGAAGTATCTGATGCCATGACAAAGAAAATTAATGGAATGTCTGATGAAGTAGAATTACTTGGCAGTGGTGTCAGTGATACCAGAAATGCCATGGAAGAGTTGACCGGCGGAACAACAGATACAGCGGAAGCGGTGCAGAATCAGTTAAGTCAGACAGAAGCAATCCAGGAAAAAGTAATGCAGGTAACCAGGGCATCTGGCAGCATTGCTGAGAGCATGGCAGTTACAGCAGAGGCGTTGAACGCTGGTAAGAAAAATATTGAACAGCTGGTATCACAGGTGAGTGTGACTGAGCAGACGAACAGTCAGGTGGCAGCAGAACTTACTTCTTTAAAAGAGTATATGGATAAAATGTATTCCATCATTGAGATTATCAATAATATTACTTCAGAAACCAGCCTGCTTTCATTAAATGCGTCAATTGAAGCAGCCCGTGCCGGTGAAGCAGGAAGAGGTTTTGCTGTAGTAGCATCTGAGATTTCAGGTCTGGCAACTCAGACACAGGAAGCAACGGTCAGTATTGAAGAACTGATAAGAAATGTATCGGAAGAACTGGAAAAAGTAGTGACCATCATCGAAAGCATGATTTCACAGGTTGAACATCAGAATGTAACAGTCAATGAAACTGCCGGAAGCTTCCGTACGATAGAGGATAATTCGGACCGTGTACAGAGCCAGTCGGATGCATTGTCTGGTATTGTGAAAGAATTAGAAAGTGCCAATGCAGGTATCATGGATAGTATCCAGACAATTTCCGCTATTTCAGAAGAAGTAGCGGCACATACAAATAATACATTGACAACCTGCGAGAAGAACCAGAAGAGCGTAGAACATCTGATGGCAGAGACTGAAAATTTAATTGAACTGACGCATCAGCTTCAGCAGTAAAGATATTTATTATATGAGCAGGGAGCAGAAAATGGGAGCATATCATAATCTTTCAGAAAAATTACAGCAGAGAATCATAGAAGACAGAAAAGAGCATAGGGCAAATCCATATGCTTTTTCCGAAGAACAGGTTTTGCGCCGGGAGATGAATCATGACAGGGCGAATCTCTGGAGGCCTCCCTTTGTCCGGGACATTGAGAAAATCATGCATCTGCCTTATTATAACCGTTATGGAGACAAGACGCAGGTATTTTCCCTTTACAGAAATGATGACATTTCAAGACGGGCGCAGCATGTGCAGCTCGTTTCAAGGATTGCAAGGAATATTGGAAATGTATTAAATCTCAATCAGGATTTAATAGAAGCAATTTCCCTGGGACATGACATCGGACATGCACCATTCGGACATGCCGGTGAGAGAATTTTAAGTGCACTTTTACGGGGAGAGACCGGACGATATTTTAACCATAATGTGCACAGTGTGCGTGTGCTGGATGTACTGGGACAGAGAAATATCAGTCTGCAGACTCTGGATGGTGTCCTATGTCATAATGGTGAAATGGAACAGCAGGAGTATCAGCCGAAAAAGGCAAAAACCTTTGCAGATCTGGATACAGAAGTAGAAATGTGTTATCAGAAGGAAGATGGAATTAAACATCTTGTGCCGGGAACCCTGGAAGCCTGTGTAATGCGGATTTGTGATATTATAGCATATCTTGGCAAGGACAGACAGGATGCTGTACGCCTGCATCTTCTGCCGGATGACAGAGGTTTTAACGGAGATACTATAGGCAGCAGCAATGCGGAAATCATCAATAATATGGTAGTTAACATCATTGAAAACAGCTATGGAAAACCATATCTTTCCATGGATGAAGCATATTTTCAACAGTTGAAGCTTGCAAAGACTGAAAATTATGAGTATATCTATCACAATGAGAAAATCGAAAAAGTCATCCGGGAAAATCTGAATCCGATGTTTGAAGAGATGTACTATCAGTTATTGAAAGAGGCAAAGGATAAGAATGAAAATTCCTGGCTCTACCGCCACCACATTGCATATGTGGCAGAAAACAACCGGTTCAGCAGAACCTTTTCGAAGGAACAATACATGGAGACAGAACCGAACCAGCTTGTGGTGGATTATATCGCAAGCATGACGGATGACTATTTTGTAGATTTGTACCATGAAATGTTCCCGAAAGGAAAGTATGATGTAAAATACATCGGCTACTTTGATGAAGATTAACTATTTTAATGGCGAGGCTGTTGCCCGGGAAACCATCCGGTCAACAGCCTTCAATTCTTCTAAGAAAAGCTGCTGGTTATAGCTGGAAAGAGTATGATAGATACTTAGCAGTTCACCTTCACAGCTGTTGAGATGCGTCAGACTGGCATTGCGGATATTACTGTGACCGAGCAGATAGTCGGTGGAAGTATGAAAATAGTCGGCTATTCTTACTAAAGTTGCATAGTCCGGTTCTTTCCCCTGATTGATATATCCATTCAGAGCAGAGGGAGAGATATGTAGTGCATCTGCAAGCTGCCGCTGGGTAATGTTAGCTTCTTCAATCAGGTATCGTAACTTAGAACCGATATTCATATACAAACCTCATCTTTCGTAAATAATACCTCTATTTTAAAACATGTTAAAAAACCAGTGGCAAAAATAAACGAAAGATAAATTGTATCAACGGAGCACAAACTATTCACATATATAAATCAACACCAGCCACCATCTAAGGTAATAATCTGACCGGTGAGATATGGACTTTGTGATACGATAGCATAAGCAAGTTCAGCTGTTTCCACAGGTGTACCATATCTGCCGCAGGGAATTTCGGATTCTAAGTCAGCACGCTCTTCGGCAGAAAAACAGGCGTTCATGGAAGTATCAATGGTGCCGCAGGCAATGGCATTGACAGAGATTCCACTGGGTGCAACCTCTTTGGCAAGTGCCTTTGTAAAGGAATTAACAGCTCCCTTGCTGGCGGAATAAGCAACCTCACAGGAGGCACCTACATTTCCCCAGACAGAAGAAATGTTAAGAATCCGACCTGATTTTTTGTGCAGCATATCTGGCAGAGCATATTTGCAGCAGGAAAAAACAGAAGAAAGATTGGTGTTTATAACGTGCTGCCATTGTTCATAAGTCATATCCTGCAGCAGACCGATGTGGGAGATTCCGGCATTGTTGATCAGAACATCAACCGAAAGGGACTGCTGGTGAATTATGGCAAACATATTGGCAACAAAATCCGGATCACTGACATCTCCGATAACTGGAAGAACCGTGACATGATATTTGTCCGAAAGTTCATCAGACAAAGCCTTAAGAGCAGTTTCGGAATGATAGCAATTTAAAATGAGCTGATAACCGTGGCGGGCAAATACTTCTGCAATAGCAGCACCGATGCCCCGGGAAGCTCCGGTAATTAAAACAGTATTCATAAGAAACAAATCCTTTCTGTTTTTTATCTGCCTTAGAAAATGATAGCACAGATGAAAGCGTTAAAAAATACAGTTATATTTTAGACTTATTTTAGAATACAGGCAATCCCTTTTAAAAAATCCTGCACATTTCCTGATTTCAGAAAGATATTCGAAAAATTCTCTAAAAATACAGTAAATATTGCACAAAAAACTTGTAAATATTCGTACAAAATAGTATAATAAAACCATGATATCAGTCTGTATCAAATAAATGGCAAAGGGGTTGGACATCATGCGTATTACTATTTCAGGAAGAAACATCGAATTGACAGACGGTCTTAAGGCAGCAGTTGAGGACAAAATTGGAAAACTGGAGAAGTACTTTACTCCGGACACAGACGTATTTGTAACTTTGAGTGTAGAAAAGGAGAGACAGAAAATCGAGGTTACAATTCCTGTACCTGGACACATTATCCGTTCAGAGCAGGTAAGCAATGATATGTATGTATCAATTGATCTTGTAGAAGAGATTATTGAGAGACAGCTTAAAAAGTATAAGAATAAGATTATTACAAAACAGCAGAGCAACAGCAATTTCCGTAAGGAATATATTGAAAAAGAAGTGGAAGCAGATGATGAAATTAAAATCATCCGTACCAAGAAATTCGATATGAAACCAATGTATCCGGAAGATGCATGTGTTCAGATGGAATTATTAGGACATGATTTCTTTGTATTCGTAAATGCAGAGGATGACAATGTAAACGTTGTATATAAGAGAAAAGGTAACACCTACGGTCTGATTGAACCGGAATTCTAGATATATAACGAAAAAGACTATCACCGGCAGTTCCTTATGGATAATTGGTAACAGACAACGGTATCGCAGTTAACGTTTTGACAACAGACTTGACAAAACGCCAATAGCGGTACCGCTATTTTTATGCTACAGTAGTTATAATATATCGATAAGACATTTCTTTGGAACAGTCAATACGATGGGTTATGAGAAAAGGGAGGTTAGGAATTGGCTTGTTACAATCTTGGGGATTATATATGTGAATCCCGCAAACAGCTTGGCATTACACAGGAAGAACTTGCTTTTGGCATCTGTTCAACTGGAACTTTATCAAAAATTGAAAACGGATTTGTGGTACCAAAGCGGAAAAATTATGAAGCTATTATGCAGCGTCTTGGAAAGACAATGGGTATATGCAATATTCATGCAACGGCGGAAGAAATGGAATTATATGCCTATATGCGACAGCTGGTGCATGCAGTAGCAAATAATGATATGGAAGGCAGCAGGGAACTCTGGCAGAGACAACCGGAACATAAACAAGAGGATAAACTGACCAGACAGTTCTTTTCATACATAAAGGCGGTGCTGGACAGTAAGGAAGGAGTCCGTCCGGAACTTGTATATGCAAAGCTGGAAGAAGCGTTACATCTGACACATCCGGCGGGGCTGGCAAATCTGGTGCAGAAGCGGATGTTTACCTTTGAGGAAATCAACATTATCAACAGTATGGCGGTACAGAAACAGCGGCTTGGTGAAAGAAAGCAGGCACTCCGCATCTGGATGCAGTTATCTGATTATCTGGAAGTAAGAAAAGTAGATGATGAAGAAAAAGAAAAGGTATATCCGATGATACTTTACAATGAAGCTAATCTTTTGTATGAGATGGAAATTTACAGAGAGGCGCTGGAATTATGCAATAAGGGTATCGATTATTGCACAAGGAGCAATAAATATATGGTATTGCCATATCTTTTGCTCTGCAAGTCCGGAATTTTAAAATGGATGGAGCAGCCGGAAGAAGCCATGGATGTACAGCAGTGTGCAGAGCATCTTTTTCAGGTGTTTGAAAATCATAATGCAAAGCCCGGAGAACCAATCTTGATTGCTTTGTGAGATTCTCTTGTCATTCTAAGAAAAAAAGGTATAATATACATATTGAAAAAAGAGATGTAATATACATATTTGAATCTGAAAGAAAGAAGGGCATTAGAGAATGAATATCGTAGTTTTGGCAGGCGGCTTGAGCACAGAACGTGATGTGTCTTTTAAAACAGGAGATATGGTAACAAAGGCATTGCGGAAGAATGGGCATCAGGTTATTCTTCTGGATGTGTTTATGGGATATGGAGAAGAAGAACAGGATATTACTGGAATTTTTGAACATTCAGAAGAAGCAAGTGTAAAAGTAACGGATATACCGGAGACGGCTCCGGATCTTGATAAGGTAAGAAAGAGTAGAAAAGACCAGTCTGCCTGCTTCTTTGGACCGAATGTAATCGCAATGTGCCGTATGGCAGATATTGTATTTATGGCATTACATGGAGAAAACGGAGAGAATGGTAAGATTCAGGCAGCCTTTGATTTGTTTGGAATCCGTTATACCGGAAGCGGCTATTTAAGCAGTGCGATTGCCATGAATAAAAATATGGCAAAGCAGTTTTTTGAAGCCAATGGAATCCCTTGTCCGAAGGGCATTTATATGAAGAAAAAGGACAGAAAAGACAGCCTGGCTGAAATCGGAATTACGTTGCCTTGCGTGGTAAAGCCATGTTGCGGTGGTTCCAGTATTGGGGTTTCCATTGTAAAAGAAGAAAGCAATTTTACAAAAGCATTGGATGATGCATTTTTCTGGGAAGATGAAATCTTAATTGAAGAGTATGTAGAGGGAAGAGAATTTTCAGTAGGTGTTATCAAAGGAAGAGCATTGCCGGTTATCGAGATTGCACCAAAAGAAGGATTTTACGATTATAAAAATAAGTATAAGGCTGGAAGCACAGTGGAAACCTGTCCGGCAGATATTAAAGACAGTGTGGCAAAAGAGATGCAGAAGCATGCAGTAAAAGTTGCGGAAGCGTTAGGCCTGGACACCTATTCCAGAATCGACTTCTTAGTCAATGCAAAAGATGAAGTATACTGTTTAGAGGCAAATACATTGCCTGGTATGACAGCAACCAGCTTACTGCCGCAGGAAGCCAAGGTAGAAGGAGTAAACTTCGAAGAGTTATGCCAGCAGCTGGTTGATATTTCCATGGAGAAATACGGAGCATAAGAAAGGGCAGAGAAGGCAGATATGAAGGAACTGACATTAGCACAGATTGCAGAAGCCTGCGGTGGAACATTAATAGGTGGAAATGAAGCAAAAGAATATACCGTAACCGGAGTAGAGATTGACAGCCGGAGAGTAAAGGCAGGAGATTTATTTGTTGCCATTCCGGGAGAAAAGGTCGATGGTCACAAATTTATTCCGGATGTATTAAAAAAAGGAGCATATGCACTGTCCCAGCAGAGTCTTGATGTAGATGGAGCTTATATTCTGGTGGAAGATACCGTAACTGCCATGAAGCGTCTGGCACGTTTCTATCGGAGTACTCTTGACATTAAAGTAGTGGGCATTACCGGAAGTGTTGGAAAGACCAGTACCAAAGAAATGATTGCATCTGTACTGGACACAAAATTCCGGGTACATAAAACACAGGGGAATTTTAATAATGGAATCGGTCTGCCACTGACTATTTTTCAGATTGAAAAAGAGCATCAGGTTGCAGTTCTGGAAATGGGAATTTCTGAATTTGGAGAGATGCATGAACTGGCAGATATGGCGCAGCCGGATATTATGGTTATTACCAATATCGGTTTATGTCATCTGGAGAATTTGAAAACCAGAGATGGAATCTTAAAAGCAAAGACAGAAAGCTTTGCCCATTTGAAACCGGATGGTGTTGTGATATTAAATGGAGATGATGACAAACTTTCAACTGTAGAGCAGGTGGCAGGAAGAAAGCCTGTATTTTATGGAATCAAGGGAAGGAATCTCTGCGAGACTTCTGTCTGTGCAGATGCAGTTACAGAGCATGGCTTAGAAGGAATGACAGCAGAATTCCACACTCCACAGGGAGACATGGAAGTATTTATTCCAATTCCGGGAGAACATAATGTATATAATGCACTGGCAGCAACCTGCGTGGCAGAACAGTTAGGCCTTTCCATGGATGAAATTAAATGTGGAATTGCAGCCGCTTCCACCATCAGCGGAAGAACTAATCTGATTCACACAAAGGGCATGACGGTTATTGATGACTGCTACAATGCGAATCCGGTTTCCATGAAGGCATCTTTGGATGTCCTGTCTAAGGCAGGGGGACGAAAGATAGCGGTTCTTGGAGATATGGGTGAATTAGGCGAGGATGAAAAACAGCTTCATTATGAAGTGGGAACCTATGCCGGAACACTGCCGATTGATTTGTTATTCTGTGTTGGAACATTATCCGGGAAACTGGCAGAAGGAGCGAAGAAACAGAATCCGGCTCTGACCGTAAAACACTATGCAACCCGTGAGGAGATGACAGAAGAACTTCTTGCTACCGTAAAAGAAGGAGATGCTGTTTTAGTCAAGGCATCCCATTTTATGGAATTCCCGAAAGTGGTGGCAGCATTAACCGAAGCATAAGAAAATGTTTTTTTAAATGGTAAATACAGGAAGTGTCTGATAATAATATAGAAAAATGAAAAAAGAAACTGTAACTTTGAAGTATAGTCATCAAAGCTACAGTTCCTTTTTTATCAATATTTGCGGTTTAAAGATATTTCCGGTTATCTGCCAGCAGCTCATGCACCGTATTCTGTGTATAGGCAGCAAGATGTTTACGGTCATCAGCAGAAAGCTGGTCTAAATAAATCGGAGTACCATACTGCAGGATAACATGGGTAGGTTTTACCTTTGGAAAATGATTTTCCAGAATATCAGCAGAATTGGTGATTGCCATAGGAACAATCGGACATCCGGTTTTCTCAGAGAGCTTTAGGCTTCCGGCTTTGAAAGGAAGCATTTCGTCCTCAGTCTTGTTTCTGGTACCTTCCGGGAAGATACACATGGAAATACCGGCTTTAATCTGGTCGATACCGGTCAGGATAGTTTTTAAGCCCTTCTTCATATCGGTACGGTCTAAGAAGAGGCAGTAGAGCCGCTTCATCCAGATGTTTAAAAGAGGAACTTTTCCCATGGTGTCTTTGGCAATGTAACCGGTGAGTCTCGGACATCTGGAATAAGTGATAATAATGTCAAAATAACTTCTATGATTTCCGATATAAAGAACCGGAACATCTTTTGGAACATTTTCTTCCCCGATTACAGTCAGCTTAACGCCACAGATAAACATAATCACACGGAATGCCCACTGCACCATGCGAAGACTGCTGATATCGGCGGCATGGCGGTTGCATTTACGGATAATCCATTCTACAAAGAGAACTGGAATACCAAGAATCAGGTAAAGAACAGCAAATAAAAGTGCAAGAATTGCTCGTATCATAGAGATAGAATTCCTTTCTGGATATAAATTTCAAAAACAAAATACTGATTTCTTTCCCTATTATAGCGGTAAAGCTTAAGAATTACAACATGATAATCCGGATTTTGGAATAGAATGAAAAGAATAAAAACAGGGAGAAGAAAGTGAAACGGAAAACAATAGAAGCAAGGAAAGCTGTCCGGAGTGTCATCGGTCTGCTTGCGGTAGCATGGATTGGACTGGCAGCAGGCTGCGGTATCGAAGATACCAATGGCAGTAAAATAGAAGACGTGGAATTTACCGTGTTAGAAGAGGAAGCAGTGCCGGAAGAATTGAAGCAGGAAATTGAAGAACGAAAGGAAATGGATTTCAAGCTGACTTATGAAGATAACGGAAAACTCTATATTGCAAGGGGTTATGGAGAGAAGGAAACGGGAGGCTACAGTATTTCCGTAAAAGATGTTTATCTGACTCAGAATGCCCTCTGTTTTGTTACAACGCTGATTGGCCCGGGGGAGAATGAGACGGTGGCAAAGGCACCAAGTTTCCCATATATTGTGGTTGAGGTGACAAAATGTGACAAGAACGTGGTGTTTGAGTGAAAAAATGGTACTTTTTTCCCTTTGACAGCATTTTAACACGGTGATATACTAAAGAATGTGGATAAAAAAGGAGGAACTGGTATATGCAGAGAGCAGATATTAACAGAGTCCGGGCATCCGTGCATCAGCAGTGCGGTAGCAGTGTAATGATTCAACTGGACAGAGGTCGTAATAAAGTAGATGTACAGCGTGGTGTAATACAGAATGCTTATCCGAGTGTATTCACGATTCTTGTAGATGATGAAAGAGAAGGCAATCCGCCACAGTTATTATCTTTCAGTTATACAGATATCATCACAAGAGATATCCGAATGAAATTATGTTAGAAGAATAAAGTCCCTTTTTCCTGAATAAAATGAAATAACATTCAGGAAGGGGATTTTTTTAGTGGAAATAAAGAAACAGAACATACATATGAATTATGAAAAAGCCAGTGCCATGAGTCAGATTACTCTGGATGATGATTACAATCTGCCGGATTATCGGCCGGATATTGTAAAAGTACTGAAAGAAAAAGGTGAAATCCGCTTTGATGAGATACAGGTAAAAGAAGGACGTATTTATGTGAAGGGGAATCTTATCTTTCATGTGCTCTACCGCAGCGATATGGAGGAGCATAAATTAGACTGCCTGCGGGGACAGATTCCATTTGAAGAAACCATCAGTATGGATGGAGTGAATGAATTAGATCCGGTGGACGTCACAGCAGAACTGGAAGACATTAATATCGGGATTATTAATTCCAGAAAATTAAGTGTTCGTGCACTGGTGATGCTGAAGGCAGAAATGCGGATGCGCAAGGAGACGGAACTGATTACGGGAGTAGCCATGGAACATCCGTTGGAAATCCTTCAGAACAGGCATAATATTCTGGAATTGGAAACCTGTAAGAAAGATAATTACCGGTTGAAACAGGAAATAGAGTTGCCCCAGAGCAAGCCAGATGTAGAACAGATTTTATGGAAAAGTGTGCAGCTTCGGGGTGTGGAAACGAGGTTACGAGAAGAAAAAATCCAGCTTACCGGAGAAATAAGACTGTTTTTGCTATATTATGCCCAGAAAGAAGAACGCCGGTTAGAATGGATAGAAGAGACGATACCACTGAATGGAGAACTTGCCTGCGAGGGATGCAGTGAGGAAAAAATCTATCGGATTCAGGTAACACCTGCCAGTGTGGAAGTAGAGGTCAGACCGGATTATGATGGAGAAGACCGGAAAATCAGTCTGGATATGACGTTAGAATTAGATATCTGTATCTGGAAGGAAACAGAGACAGATGTGGTAGAGGACGTATATTCGCTGCGGGAAGAGATGACACCAGCTTATGAAGAAGTTACCATGAGCAGGCTGCTGGCAAAGAATTATGCAAAATGCCGGTTGACAGACCACATGAATTTAAAGAAGAATCAGGAGAATATCCTGCAGATTTGTTCCTGCGAAGGAATGGCATTTATTGACCATGTGGAGCCACAGGCAGACGGTCTTAAAGTGGAAGGAAGCCTGAATGTGGAAATCCTTTATGTAACCACGGACGATGCCATGCCGATTGGAACCTGCCGGGAGACATTTCCTTTTGAACAGCTGATTGAAGTCCCGGAAATGACAGACGATATGAACTATGAACTGGAAGCGGGAATCGAGCAGTTGTCAGCGATTCTTTTAGACAATACCCAGATTGAGGTAAAGGCAGTACTGAATCTGAATCTGATTGCATTTTCACAGGAGAACATCCAGAAAATGGATGAAATCAGAATTACAGAACGGGATATGGAAGAATTACAGAGACAGCCAGGAATTACCGGATATATTGTAAGAGAGGGGGACAGTCTCTGGAAAATTGCCAAGGCAAATCATACGACTATTTCCCAGTTAATGGAAACCAACGACTTAAAGAGTGAAGAAATTCAAAAAGGCGATAAATTGTTAATTGTAAAGATGGTATCATGATGTTATACTAAGATGATAGGAAATATACAAAAGTGGAAGGAGCAGAAATATGCACAGAAAAAAACATATGTGGAAAATGCGGTTGGTTGCAGCAGGACTGGTAGCAATTCTTGGAATTTCATGTTTTCAAAGTGCGTCAGCAAGCGCTCTTTCAAAGGCTAAAAACAAGAAGAGTGAAGCACAGACCGCATTGGATAATGCCAATGCGGATATAGAGAATATACAGAGCCAGCAGCAGGAACTGCAGTCCCAGATTGATGCACTGGATGCAGATCTGGTAAATATTATTATGAACTTAGATATTCTGGAAGGGGAACTTTCGGATAAGCAGACTGAACTGGATAATGTGACAGCACAGCTTGCACAGGCACAGGAAGATGAACAGAACCAGTACGATGCTATGAAAAAGCGTATTGTATATATGTATGAGAATGGGGATGACAGTTATATTGAGGCACTGGTGGGCGCAACAGATTTCTCCGATTTACTGAATCGTCTGGAATATGCCCAGCAGATTTATGATTATGACAGAAATCTTCTGACGCAGTATCAGGAGACAGTGCAGCAGGTAGCTGACCTTAAGAGTCAGGTGGAGACAGAGAAGGCAGAGTTAGAGGAAGTGCAGCAGTCTTATCAGGAACAGCAGGCTTCTTATGAAAGCATGATTGCAGAGAAACAGTCTCAGATGTCTGATTTTGATACCCAGCTTGCATCAGCCCAGAGTCTTGCAGCCCAGTATAAAGCTACTGTTGATGAGCAGAATGAAATCATAAGACAGGAGCAGGCAGCTGCAGCAGCTGCCGCTGCTCAGAATAATAATAAAGGCAATAATACAACAACTGCTAACAATAATAATGGCAGCAATACCGGAGGTGACAGCACTACTGGTGGCAGTACAGGGGGAGGTGGATTGAATCCTCCTTTTAGTACATCAGTAAGTGGAAGCGATGTAGTATCTTATGCCTGTCAGTTTATTGGAAACCCGTATGTATGGGGCGGCGAGAGTCTCACCAATGGAGCGGATTGTTCCGGATTCATTAAAAGTGTCTATGCAAACTTTGGAATCAGCCTGCCTCACAGTTCGGTAGCATTACAGCGGGCAGGAAGTGAAGTAAGCTATGAGAATGCCCAGCCAGGTGACATTGTCTGTTATGCCGGTCATGTGGCAATTTATATGGGCGGAGGACAGATTGTCCATGCAAGTTCACCGTCTACCGGCATTAAGACAGGCTCAGCAACTTATCGAAGCATTATATCTGTCCGGCGTGTATTGTAAAAAGTTATCAATAAAGAAGAAAAATGATAAAAATTCCCCGCAGTAAGCAAACTACTGCGGGGTTTTAAGAACTTGTAAAATCTTTCAAGTTGCGTATAATGAAAAAGTAGAAAATATTTTAGGAGGAATAAGAAATGCAGATAGAACAGTTACAAAAAGAAATGATAGCAGCAATGAAGGCAAAAGATAAACCAAGAAAAGATGCAATTTCTTCTCTGGTTTCTGCAGTGAAGAAAACAGCAATTGATGAAGGCTGTCGTGATGACATAAAAGAAGAATTAGTAAATCGTGTGATTTTAAAAGAAATGAAGACCGTAAAAGAACAGATTGATTCCTGTCCGGCAGAAAGAACAGATTTACTTGCGGAATATCAGCAGCGTTATGACATTATGAGCGAATATGCACCGGCAATGCTTTCTGAGGAAGAAGTACGTAAGATTCTGACAGAAAAATTTGCAGATGTCATTGCAACCAAAAATAAAGGTCAGATTATGAAAACAGTTATGCCGGAGTTAAAAGGCAAGGCAGATGGAAAATTAATCGGACAGGTTGTAGCAGAGCTTTGCAAATAGGATAGTGTATGAGTGAAAATAAATCACAGAAGAAGCGCATATGGTTCATTACAATACTGATTCTACTGGTACTGTTATTAATCAGTCTCTTTGCTTCCGAACGAAGGGGGAAGATTGTATACAGGGAGTATCTTTCCGAAGATATCCTGACAGTAGATGGAGAAAAACTGCAGCTTGGGGATCTGGCAATGTATATCGCTTATGAGGAACTGAAGGTAGAAGATGAGGCAGCAGCCTATGATTATTATGATACGAATAAGTATTGGAATCTTCATACCAGTGGAAGGTTTGTAAAAGAAGTAGCAAAGACCCATGTCATCGAAATGGCAGTACATGATGAAATCTTTTACCGGCAGGCAATGGCAGAGAAACTGACGCTGGATGAAAAAGAAGAAGAACAGCTTCGTAGCCGTCAGGAGGATTTCTGGACGGATATGACAGAGGAACAGCAGGAAAGACTGGGCGTTGATAAAGCAGAGATAGATTGTCAGTTAGAGAAATCTGCATTGGCACAGAAATATCAGAATCAGATAGCAGCAGAGAATAACAGTGATTTTGACGGTTACAGTGCCGGGGCAGAGCCATATGAGCAGATTTTAAAAGAACATAAGTATAAACTGAATGAGAAGCTCTGGGACAGAGTGGATTTTGGGAATATCATATTGAATCATTAGAATGGAAGGAATTAGAAATGTCTGTAAAAATAGGTAGAAATGATCCCTGCTGGTGTGGCAGTGGAAGAAAGTATAAGACATGCCATCAGTCATTTGATGAAAAGATTGAAAAGTATCGTGAGGCAGGCTGTATTGTGCCAACCCATGATTTGATTAAGACACCGAAGGATATCGAAGGTATCAGGGAAAGTGCCAAAATTAATGTGGCAGTACTGGATTATGTGGCTGAGCATATCAAAGCCGGCATGAGTACAGAAGAAATTGACCGTATGGTATATGAGAAAACAACAGCCATGGGTGGAATCCCGGCACCGCTTAATTATCAAGGATTTCCGAAGAGCGTCTGTACGTCAATTAATGAAGAAGTATGCCATGGTATTCCATCGGAGGATATTATTTTAAAGGATGGCGATATCATTAATGTGGATGTTTCCACAATATTAGATGGATATTTCTCCGATTCCTCCAGAATGTTTCTGATTGGAGATGTCAGTGAAGAAAAGAAGCGTCTTGTTCAGGTAACAAAAGAATGTGTGGAAGAAGGCTTAAAAGCGGTAAAACCATGGGGCTTTTTAGGAGATATGGGTCAGGCAGTACATGACCATGCTTATAAAAATGGCTATACTATCGTAAGAGAAATCGGTGGACATGGTGTTGGAAAAGAATTCCACGAAGAGCCATGGGTTGGCTATCACAGCAAGAGAGGAACCGAGATGCTCTTAGTTCCGGGCATGATGTTTACGATTGAGCCAATGGTAAATATGGGAAAAGAAGCTATCTACATAGATGATGAAAATAACTGGACCGTGTATACAGAAGACGGACTTCCAAGTGCCCAGTGGGAGATTCAGGTTCTGGTAACCGAAGAGGGAACCGAAGTTATTTCCTGGTAGGTATCTCTTAAAAAAGCTATTTTTGGAAGAAAAACCGGATGGAAAGTTTCTCATTCTGGTAAGCGCAAAGATGCTTATAGATAACAAGCAGTGCAATTCCAAGGCAGGCAAAGTCAATGGAGAGAACCGGAACAAAGAGAAAGACCAGAAGGCAGAATACGCCAAAGGTAATAATGGACCGGAAAAGATGTGACCGGATAATTAAGACCACAGAAAAAAGAATATAAGCGGCTGCAAGGAAAAGAACCGGAAGAACAACCGGAAAGATTCCAAGCAGTACACCAAAGGAGACGGCAATGGCTTTGCCGCCTTTTTTGTTACTGTTTTTCGGATGAAACTGCAATGGGAACGCATGTCCGAGAACCGGTGCTATCAGAATCGGAATCATGTATGGGGTGTCAATATCCAATGTCCGTAGGGCGAGTACAACCGGGAAAAAGCCCTTGAAAAGCTCTAAAAGGAGTGCAAGAATACCAGCCCGGAATCCGCCGTACACAAAGGCATTGGCAGTGCCGGGATTTCCATCCGGACTTAATGCACAGATATCTTTCTGGAATAATATCTTCGGAATCCAGTAGGCATAGAGTATGCTGCCGCTGAGATAGCCGGCGATGGAAAAAAAGATGCAGGTGATAATTGACTGGTTCATATTAAGGCTCCTTTTCTTTTCGATAAACAGGTGATTGTGGAAGGAGATAGCGTTTGTATAAAGGAATTTTGCGGTATTCCATATGCATTGATTTTCCGATGATGAAATACCACCGTTCTAAGTAGTTCATTTTTCTTTTTCTGATAAAAACAGTCTTTTCCATGTTTAACAGAATCCTGGTACTGTTCGTCAAAGTACGGTTGCCAGATGAAAATAGCATGATGTCAAAATTCCTAGTGCCCCTTGCAGGCTTTATGTGGCATCCGCTTTTGACGGACAGTGCCGAGATTCTGTCAAAGCAAGCGAAAAGACAGTTTATAATCAAGAAAAATGAACCACTAAGAATGGTTGGCATTTCACATCCAGGAAAATCAGATGTACATGGAATGCCACAAAATTTCCTATTAAAATCTTTTCTCCTGCTTCCGCAATCACTTGTTTGAATAAAAGCAATTGTCGTTATTTTTCAGACAGTGATTCTAACAGGTCTACAATGCGTTCTGCTGCATCGGATTTCTGCTCCCGGAGCTGTGCGGTATGCATTTCCTCCTGTAAATCATGGCTTCGCATCAGCAGCTTTCCAAGGCGAATCTGTTCTATCATGTATTTAGAGGCATAGGAAATGCCACGGTCTACGAAAAATGCACTGTTTGCGGTTTCGCAGCCTGGAATCGGTGCGGTATGGATAGTTGGGATTCCCTTTACCAAAGTTTCGGTAGAGGTAAGTCCGCCCGGTTTGGTAAAGATGACATCACAGGCATCCATATAAAGGGAGACATGTCTGGTGTAGCCTAAGACATGAACCCGCGGGCAATGTCTGAATTCTTTGGTGAGAACTGACTGTAATTTCTTATTGTTTCCGCAGATAATTACAATGTGTTCGTCATTTTTACACTGCTTATAAAGTGCCATGGAAAAGACTGCCAGTTTTCCAAATCCCATACTTCCGCTCATAATGAGAAAGGTAGGAACATCAGCATCTAGGTGGCATTTGCGGCGGGCAATGTCTTTTGGTGTATGCTTGGCAAAGGCGTGGCGTACCGGAATACCGTAAGGCAGTAATTTTTCCTTTGGAACACCACGTTTTATATATTCGTCTACTAAATCCTCATGGGGAATAACATAGTAGTCACAGTTGGTTTCCTCCCAGAAAGGGATGCAGGTATAATCGGTTCCGATAGCGACTGCTTTTACCGGCAGCATGTTGTGTTTCTTCATATAAGTAATGGTCTCTGCCGGGTAAAGGTGCGGCATCACCACAATGTCATAATTTCCTTCTTCGATGAGGGATGCAAGCGGTTTCGCCAGCTTTGCATTTGCCCAGTAAACCGGAGATTTGAAATGGCGGTTACTGATAAGCATTCCCAGTTTATAAATGAAACCGAAAAACCACGGCAGATGCTTTACAATCCCAATATAAAGTCCGCTGATAAGGCGTGAAGTATGTCTTTTGCCAAGCTGCATGGCATCAACGAAATTTACTTCGTGTCCCCTTGCTAAAGCTGCTTCTTCCACGGCATGACCGGCGGCGTTATGTCCTTCTCCTGTGTTGCAGGATAAAATCAGAATTTTCACAAAAAATCCCCTTTCCGAACTTTTCTTTCGTATAGAACATCTTAATATATTTGCAATAAAATAGCAACTTTTCATAAAATTTTATAACCAAAAACGAAACATTTTATAAAAAATTGCTTGTATTTCTGGCAGTATAAATTTATAATAAAAAAGTGTTTTTTAAAACAGAGGGCAGTAAATAGAAAGAAGGGTATTAAGATGAAAAAAATAGAAGAATATGTAAGAAGTATACCGGATTTTCCAGAGCCGGGAATTATTTTCAGAGATATTACTTCCGTATTGCAGGATGCAGACGGACTTCAGCTTGCAATAGATTCCATGATCAAGCTTTTAGATGGTGTGGACTTTGATGTAGTTGCCGGTACAGAATCCAGAGGATTCATTTTCGGAGTACCAATTGCTTACGAAATGCATAAACCGTTTGTACCGGTTCGTAAAAAAGGAAAATTACCATGTGAGACCATTTCACAGTCTTATGATTTAGAGTATGGACAGGCTACCATTGAGATGCACAAGGATTCCATCAAACCGGGGCAGAAGGTTGTTTTAGTAGATGACTTAATCGCAACCGGCGGAACCATTGAAGCTGCTATCAAATTAGTAGAGCAGCTTGGCGGAGAAGTAGTCAAGGTCATTTTCTTAATGGAACTGGCTGGATTAAAGGGAAGAGAGCGTTTGAAGGGTTATGATGTTGCTTCTGTAATTACATATGAAGGAAAATAATTTACAGAAGAGAAGTTTAACATGACTTATTGCCAGAGAGGCTGGCTTTAGGTATAAAAAACAATTTGGAGGAAGAAAAATGTTAGAGAAAATGTTCAAATTCAAAGAGAACAACACTAACGTCAAGACAGAAGTAATTGCAGGTCTTACCACATTTATGACAATGGCTTACATCCTGGCAGTTAACCCGAACCTGTTATCTGCTGCTGGTATGGATCCTACTGCAGTTTTGATTGCAACCTGTCTTGCATCCTTTATCGGAACACTTGCAATGGCTTTGATGGCTAATTATCCATTTGCATTAGCTCCTGGTATGGGATTGAATGCATATTTCGCATTTACAGTATGTGGAAATATGGGTTATGACTGGAGAGTCGCATTAATGGCAGTGTTCATTGAAGGTATCATCTTTATCGTACTTTCACTGACCAACGTACGTGAGGCAATTTTCAATGCCATTCCTGCTACACTGAAAAAAGGTGTAAGTGCCGGTATTGGTTTGTTTATCGCTTTCATCGGTTTACAGGGTGCTCACATTGTTGTTGACAACAGCTCTACTTTATTATCTTATGTTAAATTTACAGAGAACTGGCATACAGAAGGAATCTGTGCTTTGCTTGCACTGATTGGTTTACTTCTTACCATTATCTTATATGTAAAGAATGTAAAAGGTTCCATCCTTATCGGAATCCTTGCTACATGGATTCTTGGTATGATCTGCCAGGCAGCAGGTATCTATCAGATTGATGCAGAAGCTGGATTCTATTCTTTATATCCTACATTTGCAATGACAGACTTCACCAAAATCGGAGAAACCTTTGGACAGTGTTTCAAAGCTGACTTTACCGGTGTAGGTATTGTTAACTTTATCGTAGTATTATTATCCTTCTTATTTGTAGATATGTTTGATACTATCGGAACCTTAATCGGTGTTTCTGATAAAGCTGGTATGTTAGACAAAGAAGGAAAGCTTCCAAGAGTTAAAAATGCGTTATTAGCTGACGCTATCGCAACATCCGCTGGTGCTGTTCTTGGTACTTCTACAACCACAACTTTCGTAGAGAGTTCTGCTGGTGTAGGTGCAGGTGCCAGAACCGGTTTTGCATCTGTTGTAACCGGATTCATGTTCCTGATTGCAATCTTATTTGCACCAATCTTTACAGCAATCCCAGGATTTGCTACCGCTCCTGCATTAATCTTCGTTGGATTCCTTATGGTATCTGCAATCGTTAAGATTGACTTCAACGATGTTACAGAAGCAGCTCCTGCATACCTTTGCTTAATCGCTATGCCTCTTATGTACAGCATTGCAGAAGGTATCGCAATCGGTGTTATCTCTTACGTTATCATCAACTTAATCTGTGGTAAAGCTAAGAAAATTACTCCGCTGATGTATATTCTTGCAGTATTATTCATTTGTAAGTATATCTTCCTGTAAGAGGAGATTAAATTAAATAAAACAATTTGAAGCAGACATTTATTACCATTTAAGGTGGTGATTTATGTCTGCTTTTTTGTGCAAAAAACTTCCGAAGAACATTTGGCATCATTGAAATCCACTTCTCGTCAAAATCCACAAATTCAGGAAACCAATTTTGGTAATTCAGTTTCTTGTAACGGAAATCCCAAGGTGTTACAATTAAGGAAACCGAAAAATAAAAAATAGTTTCCGCAGAGAACAGGGGTAGTGAACATGGAATTGAGAGAGAAAATATTGCAGGGCACGATGCAGGCATTTAACCAGAAGGGATTGAAATTTACCATGGATGATATCGCCCACATTCTTGGTATCAGCAAGAAAACGATTTATCAGGTATTTGCAGATAAAGAGGCGCTATTTCTTGCCATGGTGGATTATCTGTTTGACTGCATCAAGGAAAGTGAACGGGAAGTTATGGCAGACGAAAGCCTTGGAACTTTAGAAAAAATACGGAAAATCTTAGGGGTAATGCCGGAGAGTTATAAGGAAATTGATTTCCGGCAGATGTATTTATTAAAAGATAAATTTCCGGAAATCTATCATCAGGTGGAACTTCGGTTAGAGACCGGCTGGGAGACCACCATTGCGTTATTGGAACAGGGCATGGAGGAAGGTGTAATCCGCCGCATCAACATACCGATTTTAAAGATGATGCTGGAAGCCTCCTTAGAGCAGTTCTTCCAGAGAGACATCCTGATTCAGAGCAAACTTTCCTATGGAGAAGCATTAGAAGAAGTAGTGAATATTCTGGTGGATGGAATTACTACGAGGCAATAGATATGTGCGAATAGAGATGCATGAATAGAAATACACCAGTAGAAAGAGCGAGGAAAAGGTATGAGAGAAAAATGCTATTTGGACAATGACTGGTATTTCAGTGAGAAATGGGAAACAGCACAAAGCAACGCAGAATATGACGAAGCAGCGATGCAGAGCGTACGGATTCCCCATACGGTAAAGGAACTGCCTTTTCACTATTTTGATGAGCATGCGTATCAGATGGTAAGCGGCTACCGCAGACACCTTTTGGCGAAGAAAGAGTGGGAAGGAAAAGTAGTGCGGCTGACCTTTGAAGGAGTTGCCCATGACAGTGAAGTCTATGTAAATGGAAAGAAAGCAGGGGCACACCACTGCGGATATACGGCATTTACCATTGATATTTCAGCACTGCTTTATTATGGGGAAGATAATATCATTGCGGTGCGGGTAGACAGCAATGAGAATCTGAATGTTCCGCCCTTTGGATTTGTCATTGATTATATGACTTACGGTGGAATTTACCGGGATGTGTACCTTGAGATAGATGAGGAAAGCTATCTTGCAGATGTATTTTTAAAACCACAGGTGGAGCTGGAAACGAAGAAGGGAACACTGCTATCGGAAATCACGCTGGCAGGAAACGAAGAAAACCTGTTGCTGCGGCAGAACATCCGGAAAAAAGGTGAAGAGGAATACCGTCTGGCTGGAGAGGAAACGCTTGCTGAAATTCCTACGCAGGAGGGAAAGAAAACACTTGCATTTCCGGCAGGAATCGTATCCCTATGGGAGGTAGAGAATCCGGCGTTATATGAAGTAAAGACCCAGCTTGTAACCGGAAATAATATAATCGATGAGGTTGTAACAACGGTGGGCTTTCGTCAGGCAGTATTCCAAAAAGATGGCTTTTACTTAAATGGACACAAGCTTCGAATTCGGGGACTAAACCGTCATCAGAGTTATCCTTATGTGGGTTATGCCATGCCGGCTTCCATACAGAGGATGGATGCGGAAGTATTAAAGAAAGAGTTAGGGCTGAATGCAGTGCGGACATCCCATTATCCGCAGTCACAGGAATTTATAAACCGGTGCGATGAGCTGGGGCTTATGGTATTTACCGAGATTCCGGGCTGGCAGCATATCGGCGATGAAGCATGGAAAGCGCAGGCTGTGGAAAATGTAAAAGACATGGTGATACAGTACCGCAACCATCCATCCATTATTCTCTGGGGAGTGCGGATTAATGAATCGCAGGATGACGATGAATTTTACCGCCGCACCAATGCAATAGCACATAAGTTAGATGATACCAGACAGACTGGTGGCGTGCGGGCACATAAAAAGAGCAGTCTTTTGGAGGATGTATATACCTATAATGATTTTGTGCACAATGGTCTGAACAAAGGCTGTGAGCATAAGAAGAATGTGACATCCGATATAGAAAAACCGTATCTTATCACGGAATATAACGGACATATGTATTCCACCAAATCCTTCGACTGGGAAGAACATCGTATGTGGCATGCACTCCGCCACGCCAGTGTACTGGATGCAGTAGCAGGAGAAGAGGACATTGCCGGAAGCTTCGGATGGTGTATGGCAGATTATAATACACATAAAGATTTCGGTAGTGGAGACAGAATTTGCTATCACGGAGTCTTAGACATGTTCCGTAATCCGAAAATGGCGGCAGATGTGTATGCCTGCCAGCAGGAAGAAAGACCGGTATTAGCCTTAAGTTCAACGATGGATATTGGAGAACATCCAGCCTGCAACCGGGGCGAGACTTATATTTTTACCAATGCAGACAGTGTTAAAATGTACAAAAATGACCGGTTTACCAAGGAATATAAGAAAACGGATTCTCCATATAAGAATCTGAAACATGGTCCGGTTCCAATTGATGATTACATTGGAAATGCCATCGAAGAGGGAGAGGATTTCGCACCGAAACAGGCTGCAATGGTAAAAGAAGTTTTGAATCTGGCGGCATGCTATGGCATGAATCATCTGCCGAAAAGAGCATATTATCTGGCGGCAAAACTGATGCTTTTTTATCATATGAAGATGGAGGATGCGGTTGCACTTTATAACAAGTATGTCGGGGACTGGGGCGGACAATCCATGGTATATAAGTTAGAAGCCATAAAGGATGGTAAGGTGGTCAAAACTTTAGTAAGGGAGCCGGTACAGAAGGTGCAGTATCAGATTACGGTCAGCAGTCAGAAATTAAAAGAAACACATACCTATGATGTGGCTGCGGTAAGAATACAGGCAGTGGATGAAAATGGAAATCTGTTGCCATATTTTCAGGAGCCAGTGCAGCTAAAATGTGAGGGAGCATTAGAACTCATCGGACCGGACATCATCAGCCTGCAGGGCGGTATGGGCGGCACTTATGTAAAGACCATAGGAAAGACCGGAAGCGGAAAACTTATGATAAGCAGCCGCCAGGCAGGAACCAGAGAAATTACATTTGAAATAGAATAAGGGAGTATAACGATAAGGAGGGTATCTATGAAGGAGAAATCAAGAGAAATCTTCGGAAACAAAATGCCGCAGAAGGTGTACCGGAAAGCGGTAAAGAGTAAGAAGAAGTTTCAAAAGAAATTCGGGGATGACAGCAAGGTGGATTATCTGGTGGTGTTAAAAGAAAATGCACATATCAGAGATTCCCTTGGTGTTGTGGATGTGCTGCTGCCGGAGCAGAAAGAGGCTTCGAAACTGGAATTTGACAAAGAGAAGGGAATCATTGTAGGAAATATCCGTATGGGATTTGGACATTACCGGATTTCCATGGCAATTGCATCCGCAGCAAAATCCATGGGCTACACACCATACTGGATGGACTTAAATTCCTATCCTAGGACTACCTGCACGAAGGTCATTGGCGCACAGAATGATTTGTATTCTCTGGGTTCTAGACTTTCCGGTAAGAGTAAGCTCTTTAATAAACTGGTGTGGGAGCCAATGAATTATGAAGGGTTCCGGAAGCTTTCCTATAATGCTTCTGACCAGAAAAATGCAGAGCTTATGGCTCCGGTTTACCGGAATGTACCAAAGGAAATTCCGGTGGTAGCAACCCATGTGTGGCCGGCACAGGCAGCTATACATGCCGGCATGAAATATGTAGTCAATGCGATTCCGGATAACTGGCCGATGGCATTGCATTTATCCGAAGGAAGCCTTCATACAGTTCAGACTCATTATGCGTATCAGGGCTATCGGATTTTAAATGGCATGCAGGGAAAAGATGTTTTAAATCCTATGCCGGAAAAAGATCTTATATACACGGGACATTATATTGACCATGAACTGGTAAGCAGTATTGAAGCAGACTGTGAAGCGAGAATCCAAAGAAAACAGGAGAAGAAACCGATGCGTTTCTTATTAACCATCGGCGGAGCAGGAGCCCAGAGAGAAATTTTTGCAGCTATTATCAGATATCTGCTGCCGGCAATCCGGGAAGGCAGGGCAGCACTTTATGTCAATGTGGGAGATTACCGGAATGTCTGGGAAGAATTATTACAGGAAATTCCGGGACTTAAAAATGCAGCAACGGAGCATTTTGATGACTGGGAGAATACAAAGCAGTTTGCCGAAGCTGCACTGGATGGGGAAGTAACCGGAGTCCATGGCTTCTATCATAAGAATATTTTCGAAGCAGTGTACTGCACGAATCTTTTGATGCGAAGCTGTGATGTGCTGGTGACAAAGCCAAGCGAACTGGCATTTTATCCGGTGCCAAAGCTCTTTATCAAAAGAGTGGGTGGACATGAACAGTGGGGTGCCATCCATTCCGCAGAGATTGGGGACGGTACCCTGGAATGCCGTGATATTCCACATACCTTGCAGATGCTGGAATTATTCCAAAGCTCAGACCATCTGCTTACCGATATGTGTGAAGCAATTATGGAAAATAAGAAACAGGGGATTTACGATGGCGCATATAGGGTAGTGGAACTGGCAATGGGCTTACGAAAAGGAGGAGAAGGACAATGAGATTAACAACAAAAGAAAAAGTGGCATATGGCCTTGGTGCAGTTGGCAAAGACATGGTATACATGCTTTCTGCAAGTTACATTTTATATTACTATCAGGATATTTTGAATGTCAGTGCCATTGCGATGGGAATTATCCTGATGGCAGCAAGAGTATTTGATGCATTTAATGATCCGATTATGGGAATTATCGTAGCCAAGACGAGAACCCGCTGGGGTAAGTTCCGTCCGTGGCTTTTGATTGGAACCATAACCGATGCAGTAATCTTATATCTGATGTTTGCTGCACCACCTGCATTAGATGGCGGCGGACTGGTTGCCTACGCAGCAGTAACCTATGTACTGTGGGGCATTACTTATACCATGATGGACATTCCATTCTGGTCCATGATTCCGGCATTTACTGAAGGTGGAAAAGAAAGAGAGGGGCTTTCTACCCTTGCCCGTTCCTGTGCAGGAGTAGGTTCCGCATTGGTTACGATTATTACTGTAAAATGTGTGGTCGTATTAGGACAGGGCAATGAGCGTGCCGGTTTTAAATGGTTTGCACTGATTCTTGCAATATTATTTGTTATCTTTATCACCATTACCTGCATGAGCATCAAGGAGAAATCTACCGTAAATGTGGACTCTCCATCGGTGGGACAGATGTTTAAAGCATTGTTACAGAATGACCAGGCAATGACCGTTGTTATTACGATAGTGCTGATTAACTGCTCTCTTTATATTACTTCAAACCTTTTGATTTATTTCTTCAAATATGATTTTGGCGGGGACGCGTGGTATAACAGCTATACTTTATTCAATACCTTTGGTGGTGGAATCCAGATTATTTCCATGATGATTTTCTTCCCACTGTTGCGCAAATTCTTAAGTGCCTTGAAGGTATTTTATGTAAGCTTCGTTATGGCAATTGCAGGCTACGGTGTATTATTTATACTGACACTGACAAATATGTCAAACTTATTGTTATTATTTATTCCGGCATTCTTTATCTTTACAGCCTTTGGAATGCTGACGGTACTTACAACCGTATTTCTTGCAAATACCGTGGACTATGGCGAACTGAAAAATAGCCGGAGAGATGAGAGCGTTATCTTTTCCATGCAGACCTTTGTGGTAAAACTGGCATCCGGAGTAGCTGCACTGGCAGCTTCCATCTGCTTAAATCTCTGCCACTTAAGTAATGATACTGCAGAAACAGCAGCCGCAGCTGCTGCATCCGGCAGCTCCCTTTTAGGACTCCGCATGACGATGGCAGGAATTCCGATTATCGGCTTAATGATTGCAGTGCTGGTATTCCGTAAGAAATTTATCCTGACAGAAGAAAAAGTGCAGGAAATCACAGAACAGATTAAAGGGAAGGAAAATTATCGATGATTCGTAAGGAAAAGAATTATTTTATTCTGGATACCGACCATACCACCTATTGCTTCCGGGTACTTCCTACCGGGCAGCTGGAGCATCTTTATTATGGCAGAAAACTTCATATCGAGGACGAAGCAGATATGCAGCCGCTGGTGGAAAAGCATGTCTTTGCACCGGGTAATGTGAATCTGTATAACGAAGAGCAGAAAGCATATTCCTTAGAGGATATGCGCCTTGAAATGTCCTCCTATGGAAAAGGAGATATAAGAGAGCCTTTTGTGGAAGTGGTGAATGCCAATGGAAGCAATACGATAGATTTTGTATACAAGGAAGCAGAGATAACCAAAGGTAAGGAAGCCTTTGCGGAACTGCCGGGTTCCTATGGCAGCGAAGAGGAAGTGGAGCAGCTTTGTATCCGGCTTGCGGACGAAGGAAATGAGCTGGTACTGGAATTGTATTATTATGTCTATCCATCCTGTGACATTATCAGCCGCAGTGCGAAATTCTATAATAACGGAAAGAAAGCTGTGCAGTTGAAACGGCTGATGAGCCTGCAGCTTGACTTTGATGGGCATGATTATGCATTTACTACATTTCATGGAGCCTGGGCAAGAGAAATGAAGCGGAGTGATATGCCGGTAATAGCAGGAAAATTAGTAAATGCTTCCTATACCGGAACCACCTCCAGCCGGGCCAATTCCTTTGTGATGCTAAGCCGGCCGAAGACCACAGAGGATGCCGGGGAATGCTTTGGTTTTCACCTTATCTATTCCGGTAATCACTATGAAGCAGCAGAAGTAAACAGCTTTGGCAAAATGCGTCTGGTGACAGGAATCAATCCACAGGCATTTTCCTATGAAGTGGTGCCGGAAGAAAGCTTTCAGGCACCGGAGGCAGTGATGGCATATGCAGAAAACGGATTTAACCAGATGAGCCAGAGGCTGCATCATTTTATCCGGGAGCATATTATCCGTGGAACCTGGCAGAAGAAGGAGCGGCCGATACTGCTTAACAGTTGGGAGGCTTCCTATTTTGACATCAGTGAGAAGAAGTTACTGAAGCTGGCAAAGGAAGCAAAAGAAGTTGGCATAGAATTATTTGTAATGGATGACGGCTGGTTTGGCGAACGGATGGATGACAGCAGTTCCTTAGGAGACTGGGAAGCAAATGCGAAGAAGCTGCCGGGTGGGCTTAAGGGTTTATCCGATAAGATTCGCGGACTGGGACTGCAATTCGGTATCTGGGTGGAGCCGGAAATGGTCAATGTGAAAAGCAAACTTTATGTGGCACATCCGGACTGGACCATTGAGATTCCGGGACAGCCTCATTCGGAAGGAAGAAACCAGCGGATTTTAGATTTGGGAAGAAGAGAAGTACAGGATTATATTATTGAGAGCATGAGCAAAGTCTTTTCTTCAGCAGACATTTCCTATGTGAAATGGGACATGAACCGGACCTTCAGTGATTATTATTCCACAGCACTTCCACCGGAACGGCAGGGAGAAGTGGCACACCGCTATGTGCTGGGATTATACCGCTGCATGAAGGAGCTGACGGAACGGTTTCCGGAGATTTTATTTGAAGGCTGTGCAGCAGGCGGCAACCGCTTTGACCTTGGAATCTTATGCTATTTTCCGCAGATCTGGGGCAGTGATGATACGGATGCATTGTGCCGGGCGGAGATAGAAGAAAATTATAGTTACGGCTATCCGCTGTCAGCAGTCAGTGCTCATGTGTCTGCCTGCCCGAATCACCAGACGCTGCGGAATACGCCATTAGAGACAAGATTTCAGGTGGCATGCTTTGGAAGCTTCGGCTATGAATGCAACCTCTGTGATATGAAAAAAGAAGAAAAGGAAGCCATGAAGGAGCAGATTGCATTATATAAGAAATGGCGGAAGGTATTGCAGCAGGGAACTTTTTACCGGGGCAGAAGCTTTTACGACGGAGCACAGAGTGGAATGGGTGGCAGTGTTTTAGCGGACGAAGCCGGTAACCAGATGGAGTGGACCTGCGTATCGGAAGATGGCACCAAAGCAGTGGGTATGCTGATGCAGAAATTAGTGGTGCCGAATACGCAGCAGCAGACTTATTATCCGAAGGGATTGCTGCCGGATGTCTGTTACCATTTCTACAACCGGAAATTAAAATATAATATCAAAGAATTCGGAGACCTGGTAAATACCGTTTCACCGGTTCACATCAGACAGGATTCCCTGACCCATCAGGTGCTTTCGAAATTGGTAAAAATGGATGGCGAGACGGAAGACTTCCATGCATATGGAGATACCTTAATGTATGGCGGCGTTCATGTCAGTCCGGCATTTGGCGGAACCGGATACAATGATAAGGTAAGGCACTACCCGGATTTTGCATCCCGTTTATATTTTATGGATGGAGAAGTAAAAAAGTAGGGAGACAGAAGTCCATGTTTGTGCTAAGATGAACATATCCATAAACACAAACAGGAGCGGATATGAAGAATAAATCAAAGTTAAAGAAAATAAGAGAAAAGAAAGCAGGCACAGCCACCGTTACCAAAGAGTGGCTTTATATGAATCCAAATTCCATCACAGTAGCAGAGATTGAAAATGCATTAGAGGGAATGGATGGCATCGAAACAGAAATCTGGAAAGAGGCGGGAGTATTAGAGGTGGAGGTTCCGGAGCATCATTCCATGGATATCGAGGAGATTGCAGTTGATTTAAAGGATGAATATGCCAATGCTTATTTAAAAGAGCATGACATTCATGCTCTTTTTGCTGTCACAATTGACACAGAAAACTATGCATTTATGCAAAAAATCATGCAGAAAATCATCGCCGGTGCAGGAGGCTTCTTCTGCGGTGATACAGAGGATTTTACACCGGTAGTAAAAGAGTAAGAAGTGAAATAAAAAATGCGAAAGATAAGATTATATGATGCAACAAAATTAGACCGGGAACATATGATGTTTTCCAATAAGCAACTTATTACGCTGCTTCTGCCGATAATGGTAGAGCAGCTTTTGAATTCCTTTATGGGAATGGCGGATACCATGATGGTAAGCAATGTGGGAAGTGCGGCAATCTCTGCGGTATCACTGGTGGATTCCATCAATGTACTGGTCATACAGGTATTTACGGCATTAGGAGCAGGAGCAGCAATTATCTGTTCCCAGTATCTTGGAAGGGGAGACAGGGAGTCCAGCAATGAGGCTGCAAGACAGGTAACTTTAAGCGTACTGACGATTTCTACGGTATTGTCTATATTTTGTATTATATTTCGTGGACCACTGCTGCATCTGATTTTTGGCCAGGTAGAAGAGGCTGTTATGGATAATTCCATGATTTACTTCCTGCTGACTGCAATTTCATTTCCGTTCATTGCACTTTTTGATGCCGGTGGAGCTTTTTACCGGGCAGCAGGAAACAGTCGTTTTCCAATGATGATTTCTGTCCTTTCCAATGGACTCAACATTGCCGGAAATGCAGTGCTTATCTTTGGATTAAAAATGGGCGTGGAAGGAGCAGCCCTTTCTACATTATTTTCCAGAATCTTTTGTGCAGTAGTCATTTTCTGGAATCTGCGGAAACCGGATCAGGTGATTGTGGTAAATCATTATCTTAAGATCCGTCCCAATTTCCCATTGATTGGAATAATTCTTTCTATCGGAATTCCATCCGGAATTGAAAACGGAATGTTCCAGTTCGGAAAGCTGGCAATCCAGTCCAGCGTATCAACCCTTGGAACGGCAGCCATTGCCGCACAGGCAATGACCATTATTCTGGAAAATTTAAATGGAATCGGAGCCATTGGAATCGGAATCGGCCTGATGACAGTAGTAGGACAATGTATTGGAGCCGGAAAAGTGGAAGAGGCGCGTTATTATATGGTGAAACTCTGCGGCTATGCAGAAATTGTTATTCTGATTTCCTGTGCAGTGGTATTTTTATTGACAAAGCCGGTTACATTTTTAGCTGGAATGGAAGCAGAAAGTGCCTCCCTCTGCATGGAAATGATAATAGCAATTACGATTGTAAAACCGATTGTATGGGTACTGGCATTTATCCCGGCTTATGGCATGCGTGCCGCCGGAGATGTGAAATTCTCCATGATTTTATCCAGTCTTACCATGTGGTTCTGCCGTGTTGCACTGTGTGTATATCTGATCCGCAGCTGTGGTTTCGGACCAATGGCGGTGTGGATTGGCATGTTTGCCGATTGGACGCTTCGTGCTATCGCATTCAGCGTCCGGTATCTAAGCGGCAGGTGGAGCCGGATACATGTCATTTAGAACATGCTAGCGGAAGCAGTACCTGGGTAATAAATTTACTTTTATCTTTATGCTGTGGCGGTCCCTCTAAATAGCAGTGGCGGAAGATACCAACCGGTGTAAGCTTTTGCTCTCTGGCATAGGAAAGCAGGGTATCATGAACCGATGGCAATTCTTCATACGCTCCATGATGATAGAGGCAGACTGCTTTCTGGGCAGGGAGATTTAAGATGTGCTCACCCTTGCTTCCTGCCGGGACAACAGCAAAAAAGGATATATCCTTTGCATCCGTAATGGGAGCTTCCGTAAAATAAATCTGCCCGGTATGTGCCGGACCATAGTTCTGCAGTGCTTCCAAGGCAACCTCTCTTAAAAGATTCGTCTTTTCTGCGATGCTGTCACTTCCCGTTTTGCGGCAGTACACCGTTTGTGGTGGAATTGTAATGATTTCTATTGATTCAAATCCCTGATTGATTCTTTCGTATAAGGCTTTGATATTGGCATTTAATTCATCCCGCAAAGCTTCCAGCCTTCGAACCATGGATAAAAGGTCGTTGGAGTTGTCGAAGTAGCCGTGGATTTCTTCCAGTGACAGCCCAAGATTCTGTAGCGAGCGGATGGTTCGAATCTTCGTCAGTGTATCAATGGTATAGTAACGATTGCCGGATGGGTCTTCTTTTACATCCGGAAAAACCAGTCCATGAGCTTCATAATTTAAAATAATTCTTCTTGTGATGCCCACAAAGTCTGCGGCATCTCCAATTGAAAACAGTTCTTTCAAAATGTTCCCCCTTTTTATTTATTCGGTGATTGTGAAAAGAATGGATTTAGAAATTTTTGGAGAAATAAAGTCGGCTGCACCACTTCAAAACACCGTAGTTCTAAAATGTATGTTTTGCTTTTCTCTATGAAAGCCAGTCTTTCCAATGTTTGACAGTCTGCACCGGTTGTCCGCCTGCATACAGATACATAAACAAGCCTGTTAGGAGGTCTTGGCATTCTGTTATGCAACCGGCAATGCAGGCACAGGGATGTGCCTGCAAGGCGCAGTTGAATATGGATATGAATTTGCGCCGGTTGCCGGAATCATAAACTTATTTGCCAGAATGCCTAGACCTCCTTACGGGTTTGTGAAAGTATCTGTAGCAGACGGACAACCGGGCAACCGGTCAAAGCAACGGAAAGACAGCTTACAAACAAGCAAAACATACATTTAAGAACTGTTGGTGTTTTGAGGCAAACCAGCCGGTCTTTATTTCACACAAAATTTTCATATCATATATTTTTTCACAATTACCGGCAAAATTTGTAAAATAATTGCATCGTACATCAATGTACGGTGTAAAATAACAGTGTAATTGTAACACAGCATTGAGAGTGTGAAAAGTGAAAAAAGAAAGAAAAAAGGTAATTTAAGAAGGGAAGGATGTACATGAAACAAAAGAAGAGTTTATTTTCCTTGTTACTTGCGTTGATTATGGTAGCAGGTCTTATGCAGGGGATGACAGTTGAGACAAAGGCAGCTACAAATTCGGTTCAGGCAGGACCATTTACGTTGTCAAGGGATTCGAAAGCAATTGTAGAAGGAGTCGATTATACCTATGGAAAATATGGATTTGGAAATAGAAATTCGCTTATCATTTTGACGGATGACATTACGATTGCAATGGATGAAAATGCGGAGCCCACATCAGATATTATTGAGCTGGGAGAATATAATGAACCACCACTTGACAGTTTTTCAAAGGTGACATTTTCTAATTTAAAATTAAAATCTTATTCTTATAATGTATTAAGCTATGTAGATAACATTCATATTACACTGGTTGGAAACAATGAGCTGGTCAGCATAAAAGAAGAATCTAGAACCTATGGTGATTTTGCAATTTTTGGATGTGGAAGTGTAAGTATTGAGAATAGTCCAAATGGTTCCCTTTATGCGACTGCAGATGGACTTGGCTGGGGTGCCATTTTTACATCAGATGGATATGGAAAAAGTGATGCATGCATTACAGTTGGAGATGCTATGTCAATGAAAGGTTCTACAGCTATGATGGCAGATATTTCAGAATTGACAGATACGCCACAAGTTTGGAGAGGTCATATTGGAGTAGGTCAAAAATCTGCCAAAACACTCCTGATTGGTGAGTGGAAGCACAGTCACACATGGAGTTATGCAGTGGATGAAGGCAAAGATGGAAGCCGTATTCTTGCAGCCTGCAGTGGCCTGGAAGACTGCAATGAGAAAGATGCATCTTTATGGTTATCCTTATCAGCTGAGAATACAGACTATGATGGAACAGCAAAAGCTGCCAATATAACAACATCCGAAGACTGGAAGAGACTTAATCTTCCGGTTCCGGAAATCGTATATTATCTGAGTGGAACAGACACAAAGACCAACAGTGACAACAGCGGAGCAGAAGCCGTTGGAGGTGCACCAAAGTTACCGGGCAGTTATAAGGCACAGATTACAGTTGGAACAGATACGAAAGCAACAAAAGAATTTACAATTACATGCAAGCATGGTGAATGGGTGGAAACAGTATCAGATTCCTATCTGAAAACAGCAGCAACCTGTACGGCACCGGCAGTTTACTACAAATCCTGTAAGCTGTGTGGGGCAAAGGGAACGGAAACCTTTACCAGTGGAAATCCATTAGGACATGACTTTAGCAACAATGCAGAAGTCTGCAGACGGGAAGGCTGTAATGAGAAGAACCCGGATTATAAACCGGCAACACCGGTCATTATTGAAGGCGCTGGTGGAGAATGGACAAAGGAAAGTGGTGCAACGCTTCGTTTCCGCAGTGACGCCGGTATCAGCAGCTTCCTTCGTGTAGAAGTGGATGGCACCGTAGTAGATGCGAAAAACTATACGGTAACAGAAGGTTCTACCATTGTCACCTTTACTGCAGAATACTTAGAAAGCCTTGCTACCGGAAAGCATACGGTTGCGATTGTGTCTTCTATCAGTGGGGAAGAAAAGAAAGCAACCGCCGAATTTACCGTTGCGAAGAAAGCTGATACAACAAATGGAAGTAATAATGCAACTGCAGACCAGACCACAGCACAGAAAACAAAAGTATTGAAAACAGGTGATGAATCACCGGTTGGATATCTGCTTGCACTCTTGGCATTATGCGGAGCGGCAGTAGTATTCACAGGGAAAAAGGGTTATTTAAAATAGGATATAGATGAGATAAAAAAAGCCATACATAAAAGCAAATCCTCTGCATACAATGTAAAAACAAGTATTGCAGGGGATTTTCTTTGAAAAGCTATATAGAAGAAAGAGCCGTAGAAATAGCCAAATACATTATAGATAACAATGCGACAGTGCGTCAGACCGCAAAGCAGTTTGGAATCAGTAAGAGTACGGTACATAAGGACGTAACAGAACGTTTATCCCAGGTGAATCCGACCCTGGCGCGGGAAGCAAGGAAAGTACTGGATGTCAATAAGTCAGAGCGTCATATCCGAGGGGGACTGGCAACGAGAGAAAAATATCTTCATCAGCATGTGACGGGTTGATATGTTTGAAACAAAGAAAACGTAATATTGTGCCCGGCATTGGGAAAAATCAGTGCGGCGGCGCAATCAAAAAGAAATGCCAGTATCAGCAGCGTAAGAAAAATGCGTTGCAGGGGTACTGGCATTTTTTTCCATAAATGGGAGGCAATCCGCGCAAACACACAGACCCAGAGCACACCGGCGATGCCGAATCCCAGTGCAGAATAAAGACAGATATAACCGCCAAGCTGCAGTGGATAATCGTGATAATCCCAGTAACGCAGGTGGAAAACTTGGGCGAGGAACCATCCGATAAAAAGTTCTACGAAAGTGCCGAGAAGCACCGCAAGAAAAAAGACTTTGACCGGATGCTTCTGAAAGCGTCTTAAAATAAGCAGCATCAGGACAGCCCCCACACCATAGACCGGAAGCCATGGACCATAGAGAAAGCCACGGTTACAGAAAACCCCATCCTGTACATAAAAAAGCAGCACTTCCCACAGGTATCCAAGGAATGCTCCCAGAAAGAAAAAGAAAATATATTGTGTGATGGATTTAATCAGATAATCTTTACGCATACAGGGAGTATTTCCATATAATAAGGAAATATGCGTTGCCGGAAATGTTAGTAAAAATATTCGTTCAAAGGTCATCAGAAAAGGTCATCAGAAAACAAAATAGGTCTTGTCTTTCCAGGGTGGCTCAACTATAATAAAATTTAGACGCTGGGCGAGTCTCAGCAAAAATTAGGAGGAAAAACGTCCATGGATAAGGAAAAAGTTATTGTCATTGATTTTGGCGGACAGTACAACCAGTTGGTTGCAAGACGTGTCCGTGAATGCAATGTATATTGTGAAATATATTCTTACCGCACGGATATCGAGACAATCAAAGCGATGAACCCGAAGGGAATTATCCTGACCGGAGGCCCAAATAGTTGTTATGAGGCAGATTCACCAACTTACAGCAAAGAGCTTTTTGAACTTGGTATTCCGGTTTTAGGACTTTGCTATGGTGCACAGCTCATGATGCATGTGCTGGGCGGCAAGGTAGAAAAAGCACCGGTTCGCGAATATGGTAAGACAGAAGTAATGGTAGATAAGAATTCACCATTATTCCAGAATGTAGAAGAAAAGACCATTTGCTGGATGAGCCATTTTGATTATATTTCAAAGACAGCACCTGGTTTTGAAATCGTAGCACATACTGCAGACTGCCCGGTGGCAGCCGCAGAAAACCGTGAAAAAAATCTCTATGCCATCCAGTTTCACCCGGAGGTACTCCATACCAAAGAGGGAACCAAGATGCTCCACAACTTCGTGCGTGGTGTCTGTGGCTGTGCCGGAACATGGAGAATGGATTCCTTTGTGGAAAATACCATCAAGGAAATCCGTGAAAAAGTCGGTAACGGAAGAGTGCTTCTGGCATTGTCCGGTGGAGTGGATTCTTCTGTGGCAGCAGGTCTTTTATCCAGAGCAATCGGAAAGCAGCTTACCTGCGTATTTGTTGACCATGGCCTTCTTCGTAAAGACGAGGGAGATGAAGTGGAAAATGTATTCGGACCGAACGGTCAGTTTGACTTAAACTTCATCCGTGTAAATGCCCAGGAGCGTTACTATAACAAGCTTGCCGGAGTAACAGAGCCGGAAGCAAAACGTAAAATTATCGGTGAAGAATTTATCCGTGTCTTTGAAGAAGAAGCAAAGAAAATCGGAGCCGTTGATTTCCTGGCACAGGGAACCATTTATCCAGATGTGGTAGAAAGTGGTCTTGGCGGAGAATCCGCTGTCATCAAATCCCACCATAACGTAGGTGGTCTTCCGGAATATGTTGATTTCAAGGAAATCATCGAGCCATTGCGTAACCTCTTCAAAGATGAGGTTCGTAAAGCCGGTCTTGAACTTGGAATTCCGGAGCATCTGGTATTCCGTCAGCCATTCCCAGGCCCGGGTCTTGGTATCCGAATCATAGGTGAAGTCAATGCTGAGAAAGTCCGCATCGTACAGGATGCCGATGCCATCTACCGGGAAGAAGTGGACAAGGCAGTAGCTGCTTACAAGAAAGAAAACGGCAAAGTTCCATCCTGGATGCCGAACCAGTATTTCGCAGCCCTGACCAATATGCGTTCTGTTGGAGTAATGGGCGACGAGAGAACCTACGACTACGCAGTTGCACTGCGCGCCGTAAATACCGTCGATTTCATGACCGCCGAAAGCGCAGAGATTCCATTTGCAGTACTGCAAACAGTAATGAGCCGAATCATCAACGAGGTACGCGGGGTAAACCGTGTATTCTATGATCTGACGAGTAAGCCACCTGGAACGATTGAGTTTGAATAATGTACATGAGCCAAGAAATGCCGAATTTGCGGCGCTTCTTGGCTCGTTTTTGGTTGCGTGACAATCAAATGACAATAATTTTGAAAAAGTTGGAGGGATAATTTATTTGAGTTAGTATCTTAATAATGGTGCTAATACACTTTGAATTGTTCCGGTATCCATTTCTTGCTCTATTAGTAAATCGACAAAAGAATTGAGGATGGATTCTTGAGAATCCCCACATCTTTCTTCTAATATTTTTAGAACTATATCCATTTTTTGCTTGCATAGTTTTCGTGGACTTTGAGCATTGCATGCAGTATATCTGTTGTCTGTTAAAATAGTATTAATTTCACAGTGGTAATTATAACGTATGCAAGAAGTCAGATTAGCATCTCGATTTTCCAAGTGTTCAATTAGCCAAGATTCTGGCGTACATTTTAATGAAAAGATGAGATCGCGGTTTTGCTCATATAGTTGAGCAAATTTTTGATTGTTAAGTATTGCTTCTGTAAATACATCATCATCTAAAAGTGCATATACCTTAGAGCGTTCAAAAAGTTGGTGTCTAGTATTTTTTGCTAATAGGGCTGTTTGCTCATATCCACCAACCGGAACAATGCAATACATCATGGATTTAATGAGGGTATTAATATTGGCGTACTTAGCTATCATTGCTTTTAAAACAAGCCTAGCCATATCATCTTCGACAAAGAAAATGGTATCAAAAATAATATTTGATTCAAAATCTACGTAACCAATTGCCTTTGCTGGATAGCAAGGTGTAGAAATAACTGTATTTTCTGAGGCATCATTTTCCATCAACATAATATTATTTCTATGTGTTGATTTTATCATAGTGATGGAATGTGTCGAGATGATAATCGTTAGTCCTTCTCGGTAGCTTTTTCGTTTAAATAATCCAAAAGATTCTTTTGAATTCGGGGATGTAAAGCCATTTCGGCTTCGTCTAACAAAAAGAGAGAGTTGGACATAGTTGTTTGTAAACGTTCTACTAATCTTATTATTGCGAGTTCACCAGTACTGAAACGTTTTTCTGAGTAGTACTTTCTTCCATCTTTTAATATATAAAAGTAGGTTGAATTTCTTCCACGACCATTAACGTTTCTTAAACGTTTAAGGTTATTGTATTTTGTGGTTTCAAATATTTTGTTAAGTGATTCAATAATTGTACTTTCTACGTCAACTAGATTTCCGCTTCTAATTTCTTCCTGAGGTACATCAATTCTTTTTGAATCAGCTTTAATAAAGATTGTATTTTCGAATCCAAATTCTCTTTTTAATAATGGAGAACTATTGGTGCGAGGAGTACATGCCCAACGTCGGGTGCCTTTCCGAAATTTAATGTGTGCATGTTCTGTTATGTATTCAATTGAAGAAGCAGAATATTGGTCAATATTATTTGTATTATTAGCAGATGTGAAGTTTGTAGCAAAAGCATATGGATTACATATTCTGTCAAGACAAGTGAGTAAGGTGGTTTTTCCAGCACCATTAGCACCAACTAGCAAGTAAACACCATTATCATTTGGAATGTCAAAAGTTAATTGTTTAATATTTTTGGTATTTTTTATGATTATCCGTCGCATATTTATCTCCTTTTTTAGTATTTTGAAATAGATATAAATATCTACTCCTTCTTCGATTTCCGTTTCCTCTTCACATAAGAGAAATCCGGAAATAAGTCTTTTAGCAACTCAGCAGTTTCTGCTGCCTTTTCATCCTCATTCAGATTTTGAACCAGTAGTTGGTCGCCATCATCAAGGTTCAATGAAACAGTATATTCCTTATCCGACTCTATTGGATTCATTGGAAACTTTATCTCTTTGAGATAATATTCCGATTCGGTTATTTCGCCATCCTCTAGCTTATCTCGCAGGCATGCCCAGTACTCAACCATCTTTTGGAAGTTATCAAGGTCTTCCTGCGGGCGGGAACCGGCACTTGGAAGACGTTCTTCAAATTTGAAGTATACTTTTCCGTCCTTGATTGTAGGGCGTAGTCCGTATGCCCATTCGATATCAAATAGTGCATGGAGCGCACTGAAGATATTGGCAACATCTGGGTCTGATAATGCATAGAAACTGACGCCCAGATTGTTGGCGATATTGAGTAAAGTCGTCTCGTCAGGATATCTGTTTCCAAGTTCGTAATTTCGGATTGTGGATTCGTTTAGTCCACACGTATCTGCCAATTCCTTTTGTGTCATTTCTGCTGCAATTCTGAAATTTCTAATTAAAAAGCCTACCCGGCTGGTGAATTTTTCGCCCATTTTAACTGCTCCTTATAAGTGTAATGCGTGTTGTAGCATGCACGAAAACACGAGG
>ERZ780178.330-NODE-330-length-37744-cov-9.563268_pt1 | contig 37744 bp, 31 predicted proteins | sample MGYA00511018_ERZ780178 | MGnify/ENA primary metagenome ERZ780178 (study PRJEB29588, sample SAMEA2151439) | human gut metagenome | biome: human gut; feature: human-associated habitat; material: faeces | place: Denmark | collected 2008/2010 ...
CTATTATTATACGCTATTTCTCGTCAAAAATCAACCATTTGTTGTGACAGAGCCATAGATAAAATGCGTTTTGCGTGTGTTTTGGCGGCTTATATCAAACGCAGAAGCAACCTTGTTATACTTGCCGAAAAGCAGGAAAATATCGACGTGGGCGAACTGTCGCTTGCGATAAAAGAATCGCTTGGGTTTCTTTCGCTTACGGGTGCGGAATGTACTTTCGACTGCGCCGTTTCGGGTAAAATCTACGGCAAAAACGCAGGTGTTTTCTATGACTTTTTTGAAGCCTGCGTTGCAAATTACGAGGGACTGCCGAGCGCCGTTATCGTTCGTCTTTCGAGGCGCGGCGATAATCTTGTTTTTCGTATCGAATGCGACAACAAAGCGGAAGAAATTTCGGGGAAAATAAAGTCGAAATTTGAGAAATACAACGTAATAATTCAAACGGACGACGAAGAAGTTTATTACTCGCTTACTTTGCCCGAAGGGGGTGCCGTATGAGATTTATAGACGCTCCGTTTTATGTAAGACAGATGATTGTCGTTTCGTTTATTCTCACGTTCGTTCTGGCGATTATCGGACTGTTTGCGGCGGTCAGACTTTGCAAGAAACGCTGCTATATCGTTCTGACTGCGGTAACGTTTGCATTGTCGTTTCTATCGGTATTCCTTACAATGTGCGGTAGTTATCTCTATCGTGTAGGGAAATCCGTATTCGAGCCGTCGCTCACGATAATTTCTTTGCCGCTATGGTTGCATTGCTTTATGGCTGTCGCGGAGCTCGCTCTTGCGGTTTACGGACTTGTCGGCGCGGTGCTTTGGAACAAAAAGCATATTTCGCCCGTGTCCATAAAAGAGAGCGCGGATTCGCTTCCGGCAGGAATATGTTTCTACGAGCAAAGCGGACTCGTGCGGCTTATCAATACCGAAATGAACCGCCTTTGCGTTCTTGCAACCGGCAAGGCACTTTTGGACGGCGCAAGTTTTTGGCGGAAGGTCTCGCAAGGCGAAATCGAGGAAAACTGCCTGCCGCTTCAAACGGGCGAAAAGCCTATCATAGAATACGAGGGCGGCAAAGTGGTATCGTTCAAGAGATATTCGCACGAGATAGACGGAAAAACCGTTTATGAAATCGTTGCGACAAACGTAACCGAAAGATACCGTCTTACAAAAGAATTAGAGCAAAAACTCGACGAACTGAAAGCCGTCAACAAACGCCTTGTCGCATACGGGGATAACGTTGCGCTCCTCACGAAAGAAAAGGAACTTTTGGCGGCGAAAATCCGTATCCACGACGATATGGGTAAACTGCTGCTTGCAACGAAACGCAGACTTGCCGAGCCGATGGGTGAAACCGAACAAAAGCAAATGATTTGCTTTTGGCAAGCGGAAATCGCCGCATTGAAAAGCACTCGTCCGCGCACCAAGAAAGACAACTTGCAAGTGATAAAGGACGCGGCAAAACTCGTTGCCGTAACCGTGGATTTTTGCGGCGAAAAGCCGAAAGCCGATACGGTAAGCGAAAAAATACTCATCGCCGCAATGCACGAATGTCTGACGAACACCGTTTCTCACGCAAACGGAAAGACGATGACGGTTACGGTATCGGAGAAAAACGGCAAATATACGATAGAAATCACCAACGACGGCGAAAAGCCGAAAGGCGAAATCATAGAAGGCGGCGGACTTTCGGGGCTTCGCTTGCTTGTAGAAAGGGAAAACGGCACGATGATTATTCACAGCGCACCGCAATTCGAACTCATTATCGAACTGCCGCAAGGAGAAACTTTATGAAAGACGGAAAATACTCAGTCATGATAGTCGAAGATCAGCAAATGCCGAAGGCGCTCTTTTCGCATTTTGTGGAGTCGTCGGATAAATTCTATCTGCAAGTGGCGATAGAAAACGCTTCCGTTGCGGATATAGTCTGCACTCGCACGCCCGTGGATTTGATACTGATGGACGTGGTTACGGAAAACGGCGAAAGCGGACTCGAAGCGGCGGCAAAAATCAAAGCAAAATTCCCGAAAACGAAAATTATCATAGTTACGAGTATGCCGGAGTGTTCCTATATAAAGCGTGCAAAACAAATCGGCGTTGAAGGCTTTTGGTACAAGGAAGTCAACGAACAGCCGATTCTGTCGCTGATGGAACGAGTTATGAATGGCGAAATCGTCTATCCGTGCAGCCCGCAACCCGTCAAAATGGGACTTGCTTTGAGTACAGAATTTACCGAAAAGGAACTTGAAATCCTGCGCCTGATGACGGGCGGATACAGCAATACGGAGATATCCGAAAAACTCGGCGTTTCTTCGGGCGTTGTCAAAAACCACGTTGCGGATATGCTCTTCAAAACGGGTTTCCGCTCCCGCACGCAACTTGCCGTAAGAGCAAGAGAATCGGGGCTTGTGATTCTCGACAAAACCGACGACGAAATCTGACCGATAATGCAATCAAATATACAGCAACAGGCAGTCGCTTACCCGCGGCTGTATTTTTTTTGCAAAAATTTTTTCTGAAAAGTATAAAAAAATTGCCAAAGGGGTGCCGAATGGCACTCCCCAAACGCATATCCCTATGATAAAATATATATGCAGAATGTAAAAACAGGCGTAGTGTACGCAAAGGAGAAATGATATGAAATGAAAAGAGCCGTACTTGCAATCAGAAACAAACTCGTTTTGGAAGCGGTGGCAAACGCCCTTAAACGCGCGGGGTTCTTTGTGGAAAAATCTTCTTCGCAGGAAACTGCGCGTATCCTTACGCTGACGAACGCGCTTGCGGCAACAACTCTTGTAATGGACGTTACAAGGTCGGGCGACGGCAAGTTTGATATGCGTATGGACACCGTGAAAGAAATCAGAAGGCAGAACCCCGAAATCAAAATTGCGCTTCTTTGCGACAACGTGTCGGATGAAAGCAGCGCATACAAAGTCAAATGCGCCAAAGAAGACGGCAGCATCGACGCATTCTTCTATGAATCCGTCCCGTCCGACTATCTTGCCGACGCAATAGACGCCCTTTAACGAACGAAAACGGAAAATTATTAACGGTTTTAGAGCGCAAATACTGATTTGCGGTTTGAAACAAACCAATTTAGAAAAAAGGAGACAAAAATCATGAAAAGAAAATCGATCTTCACACTTTGCGCGATAGCGTTGATGCTTGTTTTATCGCTTTCGCTGCTTACCGCATGCGCCAAAACCGAAAAACACGTCGCCGGGAACGAATACACCGTTACGTTCGACAGCAAAGGCGGCAGCGCGGTAAAACCGGTTAAGGCAAACGCAGGCGAGGCAATCACGGCCCCGACCGCGCCGACCAAAGACGGTTTTGCTTTTGCGGGCTGGTACGAAAGCGCGGACGGCGGAGTAACGCTTTCCGATACGGAATTCGTATTTGCGTATATGCCCGCAAGATCGTTCACGCTTTACGCAAAGTGGGCGACTGCCGACATCAAGGGCAAGACGTTCAATAAAGTCGACGCAACCATCGAGTGGGAGTCCGAAGCCGTCAAGCAAGCGATTCTTGCAAAAATGGCAATGACGGAGGAGCAGTTTATACAAAGTCATAAGGTATCAAAAGTTACGCTCGTTTTTGCGGCGGATAAAGATTCCGTGACGGCGACTTTTGATCAACACCCGGGCGAAGAAGACGATAAAGGCAAAGGCATCAGAACGCTGTTGTACAGGATTAAAGGCTCTGCTATCGTGTTTTACGACAGCCAAGAAGATATGGAACAAGAAATCCTCGCTCACAAAATGGGTTTGTTTGTAGGCTCAACGTTTGAGTTGTCCGCAGACAAAACAACCATTATACAGAGCAATATCCAACCGGGAATGGGAACGATTAAATATAAGTATAGCGTTGTCGTGAAATAACCCGGCGTAAAAACAATAAACACAAATAATTACGGTTTTAAGTCGCGATTTTCGGCGATTTGGAATAAATCACTTAAATCAAAAGGAGCAAGACTATGAAAAGAAAATCAATCATAACAGTGCTGGCGTTGGTATTAGTGTCGGCGTTATCGTTGTCGATATTCTCGGCATGCAACAAGAAGCACAAGTATTCCAGCAAGTGGAAGTTTGACGAAACGATGCACTGGCACGAATGCATGACGAAGAAACACACCGACACATCGAAGAAACTCCCGCATGAGTTTAAGGAAGAAATTGTGAAAGCAGCGGACTACGGAGTGGTCGGCGAAAAGAAATTCACGTGCAAAGACTGCGGATATAGTTATACCGAAGACATCGACGCACTTGGCGCGAAGGACAACGAAATCGTACTTGTCGCTGGCAAAACGCTTGGCAAGGAATACGACGGAGAAGTTGTTTCGATTACGAAAGACGATTTCGTAATTGAAGGCAATCGCGCACCCACAATTATGTTCAAGGTAAAAGGCGCGGACGACAATACGTACACTGCAACCGCCCCGAATAAAGTCGGCGAATATACCGTAAAAGTCAGCGTGGCAGCCACGGCAGAGTGGAAATCCGCGACAAAAACTTTTGACTTTGCAATCACCCCCATGGTAATCAGCGTTGACTGGGAGCCTCCATACAATAATTCAAATATTTTTAAGGGCGCACCCGCCGAATTGCTTGCAGACGACGAAGCAACAATTACCGTTACAATGAGTAGCGCCAACGTCGGCGCGACGGTTCAAAGCTTTGAAATCACCGGAAAAGACGCGGGCAATTACAGCCTTGCAAGAGAAGACGTCAACGTGGCAATCGTCAAAGCAGACATTAACTTTGAAATCAGCAATGCGAGCGCATTTAATGAGTTGTTCTTTGTCGGCGCAACGAATATCCCCGATCCCACAACAAATTACGTTGAAATCGGCACCGGTTACGGCGCAAAGACTATCGATTGGATAAGGCACCTTGGTGACGGCGTTTGGAGTCGCACCCTTACAAAAGACGAAGTAGTGGGAACAGCAGGCGAATATCGCGTGCGCATTAAATATGCGGAAGGCGACAACTACAATTTCGGAGCCACCCAGTACGTCAGCTTCACTGTAAAGAAAGAAAACGTGCTTACCATAAAAAATATAATCGGTCCTGATGGTAATCCTATCGCCGGCATAGCCGATAGTACTTTAGGAATTAAGTTTGGCGAAGATAGAATTAATATGCAGGCTCAGATAGACGGATTATGCGAATATTTGACAAACGCAGACAATGCAGAGAAATACTTTATTATCAGAGTTCAGTGCGGAGAAACCGTCATTGCAAGATTTGAAAGAAGAGGCGTGCAGACCACGAGCGATTTACATTATGTGTACACGTATGGCGGTATGTCGTTCGATAATGACCGAGTGACCGGTATGCATTTCGATTTGTTTGGCGCAAACGAGTACGTTAGCGCGGAAGGCAAATGGATTGGTAACGAAGATTTGGAAATTACGATAGAAATAACAGACTCCAAAGACCACCCCGTACTCAGCAAAGACTCTTTGCAGAACAGCTCATCGGTTGGAGGCGGTCAAATCGCGGTGTTTGAAGTGCAACTTCCCGAGGGAGATGACATTATTTGCACGTTCGACGTGAGTTGGTCGGGTTCGCCGAAGAATATCGAAATGGTATTGTACGATGCGGTTACCGGTTCCGAAACAAGCATTGTTGTTAATAAAGTCGGCGAAAACAAATTTACGTTCACGGAAACTTCCGGCAGAAAGAGTTTTTACTTGTACGTAGAAGAGTTGGAAGCGACCAATAATGCTTCGGGGTTTACGATAACGGCTTCCTTTGAAACCTCGACGACAAGGCTTGAATTTCCCGAGGGCGCAAATGAACTTTCGTCCGGAGAATTGCCCTATGCGGCAGGCGAAGAAAAGAAATTTGTTATCAAAGTCGGTGCCGGCGTATCGTTTGGAATGAAGTACACGATTTCAAATATCCCCGCAGGCGCAACCGTAAAGGTTTATAAAGAAGACGGTACAGAGGTTACTTTGTCGACGGACAATTCTTTTGAGCTTCTGAGAAATGTGCCCGTAAGAGATTATACCATCGTTGTCACAAACACCACCGACAGCAATCTGAACGTTAATTTCAGTATAAAAAGAGAACAGACGTCCGGAACGATTGTAATTCCTGATTGAAAGCATAGCAACAAAATAACAACAACAAAAAATCGGATAAGCGGGGTAAAACCCGCTTGTCCGAAAAACATTTTACTTAAAGAAGAAAATAATTAAATTTACATATAAAAAAATAATAAAGGTTTTAAGTCGCGATTTTCGGTGATTTGGAATAAATCACTTAAATCAAAAAGGAGCAAGACTATGAAAAGAAAATCGATCTTCACATTTTGTGCAATAGCGTTGATGTTTGTTTTGTCGCTTTCGGTTCTTACCGCTTGCAACAAAAACAAACACAATTTTTCAAGCGAATGGAAAAATGACGAGCAATATCACTGGCACGAATGCACCACGAAGAAACACACCGACACGACGAAGAAAACCCCGCACGTGTTCAAGTGGACAGAAAAAACGCCCGCAGGCGTACATACGGACAAAGTCGAAAAGGGCGTATGTGAATGCGGATACGAAACCGAAAGGACAATTTCCGGCACCGCAACGCACACTTACGGCGAGGAATGGATAAAAGACGAGTCGGGACACTGGCACGATTCGACCTGTGACGCAAAGGCTCCCACGCATGACGTAATGAAGAGCGATTTCGCCGCGCACACCTTTGACGAAGGCGTAGTTACCAAACCGGAAGGCTACGGCGTAGTCGGCGAAAAGAAATTCACTTGCACTGTATGCAAGTATAGCAAAACCGAAGAAATTCCCGCTCTTGACGCGAAGGACAACGCTATTTCGTTTGCTAACGATTTAGTTGATGAAAAAACCTATGACGGGTTGGCGTTTACCATTGATCCCACGAAGGTCAATCGTAAGGGCGACGGTGAAATCACCATTACTTACAAAGGCGAAAACGACACTGCGTTTTCCGAAACCGCCCCGATTAACGCCGGCGAATATACCGTGAAAGCAACCGTAAAAGGCACTGCGGAATGGAAAGGCGGAGAAACCACCACGACTATCATAATCAACAAACGCGAGATAACTTTGCCCGCAGGCGTTTTTGAAAGAAAACTTGGAGAAAACCTTGAAAGCGGAAAGTTCGGTTTGACGTGCATAAACGTCGCGGCAGATACGAACGACGTCGTAGAATGGGTGACGATTGGCGCTCCCGAAACGTACTATGCGATTGGTATACATACAATCGGTGCCATCGCCTTGACCGTGGACAACGACAACTTCGAGCTTAACAAAGGCGCATACGACACGGTCAGATTTACCGTTTGGAACGCTCCCGATTCCTTCTATGCCGGAATCCAAGACTTCTACACCTTTTCCGGTAGCAGTGAGATTTTGATCACAACAATAATCGCTAATGGCACGGTGAAAAAAGGCGACCAACTTTTAGTCAATGAAATCGGCAAGATAATCACCGTGAATAAAATCGAAAAGGGCAAAGGCACGTCGGCGACAGAGGTTGAAACGGCAACCGCCGGTGATGAAGTAGGCTTGCGTATCGAAGGCGCAACGAAGGCTGAACTTAATCGCGGATATATGCTGTCCAAGCCCGATACGATTATCGGTTATAGCAAAGTTACGGTAACAATAAGATCGTTTACAAAAGACGAGGGTGGTCAAAACGTCCCAATTCAGACGGGAATTAAACCGAATGTTGCCTTTGCCGACACGTTCGGTGAAGTAATCGGAAAAGCCACGTTCCCGGAAGGCACGACGTTACTTTCAGGAGGTGAAATACTTGAAGGCGTCACCATTGATTTCCAAGGCAAAAAAGTCCCCGCGTTTGTCGGTCGCAGGTTCACACTTAGGGTGAGCGGAACAACTATTGCCGAGTGCATAGTCACCGCAGTTCCTAATGCGACAAGAGTTAGGAGTGGCAGGACGATCGTCACCGGAGGTGTCGAAGTCATCGAGCCTATCGAGCTTGGCGAAAAAACGTTTGCGGTCAACCTGAACAGAAGTGATATCGGCGAAGTCCTTAAAAACGCCAAAGACACCGATACAATCGAATTAAAATTTATTAATAATGGAAAGGACATCGCAAAATACACTCGCACTCCCGGCACAGGCGCGGGGGTATACAATGAGGTTGGCGGAAGAATAGTCGGTTCATATCTCATCGTCGAGTTTTATAAAAACACTGGATCTAATCCCAAACTAACCGGTAATAACGGCGAATGGGTTTTTACAGGCGATGATATATTTATCGGAATTGGTGTTTATATTACGCCCGCTTCGGGAACCTGAGCGACACTGCAACCATCGTAGCAAAATAACTTAAAAGTTATTATCTGATCAAAATAACGGATAAGCGGGCGTAAAAACCCGCTTATTCACCATAAAGGTGTTTTATGAAAAAGATATCAAAACTTATTGCGTTTGTCCTTGTTCTTGTTTTGGGCGTGATACTTGTCGCGTGCGGGAATAAGGGCGGCGGCGGTGACAATACCGCGACCACCGTCAACGAACTGACCGCAGAAAGCGGCGTTTCGGCAAGCGGGACTTTTGAGGGCGGCTCCGCACTGAAAGCAGAAGCCCACGCAGCCGACAGCGAACAAGGAAAAGCGGCTATTGCTGCGATAGACAAACCTTACGACAGTGCTAAAATTGCCATTTTTGACATTTCCGTTTCAAAGAACGGCGAAAAGGTTCAACCTAACGGCAAAGTGAAAATCACTATGCCGAAACCGTTCGAGGCGGACGTTTACGTTACCTATCATATCAAGGGCGACAACACGGCGGAAGAACTCGAAACCGCGATTGACGGCAATAATATATCTTTTGAAACGACGAGTTTTTCATACTTCGTGGTTACGACGGAAAAGGTTGCGCACCGCACGAAACTCAATTATAAAGGCGTGTGGTATCAATCGTTGCAGGGCGAACCCGTCGACGAAACGAGTAGTTTCCAAAACGATCCGTATATGATTGAAAAAAAGGGCGACGCGTTTAAGATTGCGGACGCCGTCCACGAAGACACGACATTGAAACTTTGTTATAATCCCGACAACTTTAAGTACGACGCGCGCGCAAGAGATAACGTGGGGTATCTTATCGGGAGAGGCAGAGAATACTGGGAGTTTCGCGCCGAACTTCGCGTAGGCTCGCCGAACGGACCCGCGATCGCGAAATGGCACGGCTACGATATTTATGGTTATGACAGATACGAAAACTACGACGACGGCAAAGAGGTCGCGTGGACGGAAAGGCATTTTTTGAATTTCATCGGCGAGGTTCACCCAAAGCTTGAATACATACAGTTCGTTTCCGTTAAAAACGTTGACGGCTATACGGACGAAAACGGCGGGTGGATTTCGGAAAAAGACGCCCTTGACGTTTACGTCGTGCGTACGATAATCGGAACTTCGCACAGATTGAACAGGGAGTTGATGGCAAGTCGGTACGGAGTTCCCAAAATTTCCGAAAAAGCCGTAAACACCAGACAGTCAAGTATCGCGGGATATCCGCGCTACTGGTGGTTCTTCGATATCGATGAAGGGAAACCCACGCACTGGCTGCTTATCAACGGCAACGTCAAGGCAACGGTTTTCAACGGGCGCGGTGAATTGGTCAATTCGGCAAATATTATGAGAATTGATTTCGATTACGACGAAAAACTCGATACCGGCTTTTCCGAAAGCAGGTGTAACAGATATTATATTCTGTTGGAAGAAAACGGCGTTGAAAAACCCGATTGTAAAATGGATTTACAGTTTTTAGAAAACTCGTAAAATATGGTAAAATAATATTATTAAAAACAAACGCCAATTATTTTGGCGTCGGAGACAATATGAAAGCATTGAAAGGCGTACTTATTACACTTGTCGTCATCATCGCCATCGTCGGCGTTACCGTCATCGGCGGATACGTTTACGTACGCGCGACGTACGGCATTGACCTTTTCCGCACCGCGGGACAACTGAAAACGCTCTCGAAAGGCGTGGACGAATCCGCGCTTTGCCCCAACGCTTACGGCGAGCGGGATTTCGTAACGATGAAATCGGAAATAGACGAACGGCTTCCCGGGCTTATCGTCTACGAAAAAGACGAAGGCTTCAACGGCTATTCGGTTAATTTCGCGGCGATAGAGGGGCAGACCGTTACCGATACGATTTCGCTTTCCGAAAAACAGACCGGAGCGATTGCGCAAACGGTGTTTTACGGGCAAACGGGCGGAAAAATCAAAATAGGCGAAAAAGAAGTGTCCGTAACCGTCGTGCAGGTCGATTTTTCGGAAATTTCCGAAAACGGCAGCGCGGATTTTGGCGTCGTTGCAAAAATAGACCTTACGCCGTTCAAAGCCGATATGGGCGGGTTTCCGTATAAGTTTTTCAAAAAATATATCCCCGATAACCTTTACGTTTCTTCCGTCGTGCGAGTGGATAAGACGGAAGAAGACGGCTTTTCTTACAAAGTGTCGCACAAATCCATCACGGTCAACAATCTGTCCGGCGACGATACCGCGGATTTGTTCAACACCCTGAACGCCGTGCTGAAAATAGGTACTGCCGAAAACCTGAATATGCAGGTCGGCACAATGGCGGTAAACGCGCTGATCGGCACGAAAGACAACCCCGGCTTTGCCTGTTCCATGAAAGCAATCGGGGCAAAGTATTTCATGTTCGCGACTTCTGCCGACGCAGACCGCTTTATCATAAATTGACAACTTAATGCAAAAATTCACGACGTAAAGTCGCGTTTTATGCAAAATATCCCCCACAAAAATTAAAAGGAGATAATATTATGACAAACAACAAGGCGAATAAATCAAAAATATTAGCGCTTATACTCGGTCTTACGATGTGCCTTGCACTTATGCTCGGCATGGTGTTTGCAAGCCCGACGAGTACGGTCTATGCGGAAGGAGAAACGCTTACGCCGTATGACATAATTTACATAAATAATAAGCCGTTAAACAATGGTTATTATTTGAAAACGTCTGATGGAGATCAACTAAAAGGCAACCCTCCGTCGGACTACGTTGCCAAATACAAAGACGGTGTTTTGACTCTTAACAATTTTAACGGCGGGTACGTAGGTATAAATCCTGGTGTATCAGGATATTTCACAATCAACCTTATCGGAGACAATATTATTACCGGTGGGCAAAACGGCGTATTTATCGATGGAGAACATGAAGGACGAGTAACTATTACGTCTACTTCAAACGGAAAATTGACGATAAACGCTTCAAGCGCAAACTCTGTATGGGGAATAGCCTGCGGAGCGTCGGTAATGGCTAAGAACATTGACGTTGTTATTGGAGGCAACGCACAAGTCACAATTAACGCAACGTCTAATGGAGAAAACAAGCAAGTTCATGGTATTCATGCAAGGAACGTAACAATTGAAGACAATGCAAGCGTTAATATTACAGCCAAAAACACAAACAATAGCACCGCAAGTCAATGGGTATCAGGTATTTTTGCAAAAAACAATGCAACTATAAATACAGACGGCAATATCGATATTGACGCTACCATGGCAGGCGGAACAGACGCTTATAGTTATGGTATTCAAAACTGCAAAACGATGACTAAAGTTAAAAACATGACCATAAAATACAAGACAGCAGGAAACAATGGCTGGCCTATTACCGGTGGTGACGTAGATAATACAACTCATGCTGTAAACGAATATAGTATTAGCAATATTAACTTTGCGTCCTATCGCTATGGCACACCGCGCTATGTGGCAGCAATAAACGGTACACTTGCAGGTCCGGGCGTACCTAAGGAAGCAAATAGTGGTAGCGGATATTTCCTTGCGGGTGACGAAATCACTTTGAATGCGCCTTCTTTGCAAGTGAGCGAAACGGATACGACAAACATACCGTTTGACAAATGGTTTTCGTTTACAAGTGACGCAGTTATAACAAACGCAACAAGCCAAAACGGAGCGAAACTTACCGTTCAAGATAAAAACGTTGAAGTAAGAGCAAATTATAATGCGTTTACCGCACAACCTGTTTTTGAAAGAGAAAGCGATAGAGAAGGTACGGTGACATTTACTCTTATTAGTAATGAATTTAATCGAAATATTTGGCTAAAAATCAGACCGATAAACGATTTAGAAAAGTCAAAGGGTGACGTTACTCCCGATAGTGGTACTACTTATAAGGCAACTCTTGAAGATAATGGAACTGTTTATGGAACTCTTCCCGGCGAATATGTGGTTGAGGTTGTGTATAATAATAAAAAATTATACAGCGAGCCTTTCACCGTGGACTACACCGAAAAGAAAGCAACCATAGATAGCGTAACTATTTTCGGTGAGCAAGGCGAAGCGATTGCAAACACGGATATTACCGTTACTCTTACGGGATATACGTTTGAAACCGTTCTTGCGGGAAATTGGATAACAAATCTTCCCGACGGACTTGTTCAGTCTGTTACGAGAATAAGCGACACCGAGGCGAAAATCACCGTCAGCGGTACGCCTACCGCTCTTAGCGACCAAGTTGTAAATATCACAATTCCAAAGGCAAATATCACGGGACTTACAAGCGATTTGACTGCCGAAAGCAATTCGGACGCAAAATTTAATATCGTTGCTACGCTTATAGAAATTGCCATTCCGAAAGCAAAAACGAATCTAACTTATACGGCAGGAAGTCAAATAGGCGTGGAAGGTGGCGTCGGCTATACGCTAACAGGAAATAGCGGCGTTGACGCAAAAACTTATACCGCAATCGCAAAATTAGAGAGCGGATATAAGTGGAACGACGGCACGATAACCGACAAGGAAATCTCTTGGAGCATAGGTAAGAGAAACCCTATTGTAAGCGATTTTAACTTCTATGAACCGAGCAACCTTACGTATGACGGCAATGCCAAAACCGCAACCGTTAGTTTGATTGCCTACTATGACGAAACAGGCTATACCGTCACGGTTAAGTACAAAAAAGGCGGAGTGATTGTTGCAGAGGTAAAAGACGCAGGCGAATATGAAGTGTATATCGACACAACCGCAACGGCGAACTTCAACGCGGCAACCGATATTCACGACGTTTCGTGGAAATTTACAATCGCAAAGGCGGAGCAATCTGCACCGGCTGCTTCGTTGTTCACAACCGTTGCTCCGACTGTAACGACCACAACGGACGGCAAAATAACAGGCATAACCGCCCAAATGGAATACCGCAAAGTAGGCGATTCTGCTTGGACTTCGGGAACAGGTAGCGACGTTACAGGGCTTTCGTCCGGTAAATATCAAATAAGGTTTAAGGAAACAGTCAACTACAATGCAGGAGCATTTGTCGAAGTGCAAGTTCCTGAAAGCGGCGTTTCTTCATACAATCTTACCGTAATAGGCGGAACAGGCGAAGGTGTGTTTATTCAAGGCGCAAGCGTAACTATCACCGCAAACGCTCCTACAACCGGAAAGAAATTTTCAGGTTGGACGATTGATGGAATAAGCGGTCTTGATACAACTAAAACAAGCCTTACCTTTAATATGCCTGCAAATGCTGTAACCGCAACCGCAAATTACGAAGATATCGAGTACACTATTACCGTAAACGGCGGAACGGGTGGCGGAACGTATAAACAAGGCGATGAAGTAACCGTAACGGCAGAAGATAAAGAAGGCAAAGTATTCAATGGTTGGCAGGACGCAAGCGGAAAAATCGTCAGCACCGAAAAGAGTTATACCTTTACCGTAAACGGCGAAACAACCCTTACGGCTGTATATGACGATATGCCTTCGGGCGGTGGCGAAATCACCCCGCCTGCTAAAAAAGACGGACTTTCGGGCGGACAGATTGCAGGTATCGTAATCGGTTCGGTAGCGGTCGCAGGAATCGGCGGATTTGCAATCTTCTGGTTCGCAGTCAAGAAAAAGACCTTTTCAGATTTAATCACAGCAATCAAAGCACTATTTACCAAAAAGAAATAAGATGACATAATAACAACGAGCCGTTCGTAGTCAATGCGGAGTCGCGGAAGGCGGCGTAGTCCCTGCGCTCTGGATAACACTTTAAGACAATCTGAGAATAAGGCAATCGGGGCAACGTATTTCAAATTCGCATCCGCGCCCGACGCAGACGTCGTTATTGTCAATTGACCGATGAAAAAATACAATAACGACTTGAAGTCGCAACAGCGACACGGAACATATCCCCCACAAAAATTAAAAGGAGATAATATTATGACAAACAAAAAGGCGAATAAATCAAAGATATTAGCGCTTATACTCGGTCTTACGATGTGCATTTCACTTATGCTTGGCATTGTGTTTGCAAGCCCGACTTTTGCAGCATATGCGGCAGGAGAAGACGGAACAGCGCCGACAATTGTCAAAACAGGCGGTATTGACGTCGATAGAGAAAACAACATCAGCGAACTTCCTGTGGCAATCGCGGGCAAGCCTTACAAGGCGGCAGACGGCAGCAACTACAAAATTGAGGCGACGGGAACAGAACCGTTCACTTTTCATGCGAACAAATGGGGCGAAGGAGGCTACTCCCCATTGCCCGAAGGACTTTCACTAAACCCGACGACAGGCGAAATCGAAGGTACGCCTAAGTCGGCAAGTCAATATCGCATCAGCGTTACCGTTACAAATAAATTCGGTAGTGATAACGTGCTTGTGAGATTGCATGTTTATGAAGAAGACGACAAACCGAAAATCACGACAACGCAAGCAGATATTGCGGTAGGATATAAAAATTCTTCATATTTGCAAGAAATAGAATATACCACCGGATCTGCATTTCCACCCGAGGCAAGCATTACAGGTCTGCCTGCAGGATTAAGTTCGCGACGAGATGGTCATGGTATTTACATAGCAGGAACACCAACAGTGACCGGATCTTTTCCCTTTACAGTGCGTGTTGAAAACGCGCTCGGATTTAACGAAAAGACATATACCATAACAATCCAAGAAGGATATCAAAAACCTAAAATTATAAACAAAGATGACATAAGAAATGAGCCTGCGATAAAAGGAAAATATTTTGAATTTCAATTTGTGGCAACCGGAACGAATGCGGCGGATAATCCGTTTTTGTTCTTTACGTATGTAAGCCAAAGCACAGAATCAACACCTAATGCGCAAGGCGAGTATGAATTAGGAAACGGACTGTTCTTAACCCAAGAAGGAAAAGTATATGGCACGCCCGTTAGCACCGATCAGATAAGCTTTAATGTAGGTGTAAAAACCAAAAATTCACATGACAACTACGAAGAAAGTGGTTTCGGCACTGGCAATTGTTATGTTCCCGTTTATGAAAACGGACAAATAAAAGGAGTTACTATTTCCCCTGAAAACACTTCCGTTCCTAAGGGCGGTCAAAGACAATTTACCGCAACCGTAACGGGATACGGCGATTTTGACAAGTCGGTTACGTGGGAAATATATGGCGGTTGTTCTTCTGCAGGAACATCATTATCACAAGATGGTGTTTTGACTGTCGGAATTGATGAAACGGAAAAAACAATAGGTGTAAGAGCAAAAAGCAAAGGCGACACCCAATGCTCGTGTGACATACTGGTAACCATAATAGATCATACGCACATAACAACGCTTGTCCCTGAAAAGCCGAAAACCTGCACAACGGACGGAAATATCGAACATTACAAATGTAACGTTTGCGGAGATTTATTTGAAGACGCAGGGGCAGTTAATCAACTTACCGAAGAAAAAGTAAAAATCCCTGCGGGACACGAATACGGTGATTTAGTGCCAAAGCAAGAGCCTACCTGCACGCAAACGGGTATGCAAGCGCATTATAAATGCTCGGTTTGCAACAAGTATTTTGACGAAAGCAAAACCGAAAAGACCGTAGCGGAATTGACAATTCCGATAGATCCGGACGCTCACGATTTTGGGGCGTGGATAGCGGAAGTGCCTGCAACTTGTGTGGCAACGGGAACAAAAGGTCATAAAGATTGTAATAGGTGCAACAGGCATTACGACGAGAGCGGAAATGAAATCACCGACCTTACAATTCCTAAAAACGACAATCACGACTGGAACGCTTGGGTAAGCAACGGTAACGGAACGCATACCCGCACTTGTAAGAGAGATAGCGGTCATAAAGAAAACGGCACTTGCTCGGGCGGAACGGCAACTTGCACAACAAAAGCGGTTTGTGACGTTTGCAGAACAACGTATGGCGATACTACACCGCATACCTACGGTGAGTTGATTCCCGAAGTGCCTGCAACAACGGAAGACTTTGGCGTGAAAGAACACAAAGATTGCTCGGTTTGCGGAAAGCACTTTGATAAAGACGGCAACGAAATCACCGAACTTAGAATTGCCAAAATCGGCACGCATAACGTGGTAATCAATGGCGAAAGCAAATTCTATGCTCACGGCGAAAGCGTAACCGTAACGGCAAATGAGCCTGCGGAAGGTAAAGTATTCCAAGGCTGGCAGGACGCAAGCGGAAAAATCGTCAGCACCGAAAAGAGTTATACCTTTACCGTAAACGGCGAAACAACCCTTACGGCTGTATATGACGATATGCCTTCGGGCGGTGGCGAAATCACCCCGCCTGCTAAAAAAGACGGACTTTCGGGCGGACAGATTGCAGGTATCGTAATCGGTTCGGTAGCGGTCGCAGGAATCGGCGGATTTGCAATCTTCTGGTTCGCAGTCAAGAAAAAGACCTTTTCAGATTTAATCACAGCAATCAAAGCACTATTTACCAAAAAGAAATAAGATGACATAATAACAACGAGCCGTTCGTAGTCAATGCGGACGGCTCTAACTCTAAAAGGCGATATTTTGATTTACAGGAGCGGATATGGCTAACGAAAACAACAAAATCAAGCTGCTTCTTTTGTGGGATATTTTAAGCAAGAACACCGATGAAAACCACGCAATGAACGCAGACGAGATAGGGGAAGATTAAAATTCTTGCCGTTACTCGTCGATACAGTTTGTGAAAAACGATTAAAAATTCTTGACAAGAAGTTTTGCCGAGTGTATAATGGAAATGCCGAAATGGGAGAAGCGGTACGAATCGCTTGTAAATTCTCTTTCGGGACAATCGAATACTTGTCGGCAAAACCGTCGTGAGGCGGTGACGCAAAGCCAAGGAACTTTATTACAAACTACGCGTCGTCCTGCGAAGACTGCGGGCGAGTTTGAGTTTGGTAAAAAGAGTGCGCCCGGTTGCAATATAGTATCGTTACGGATACTAGGTTGCAACCTTTTTTATTTCCGAAAATTTCCGGTAACGCAACCGGAACGGAGTTGACGGGCGAAAAAGGAGCAAACAGGCCGCGAGCCGTTTGAAATAAGAAAATTTTTTTATAGATGGTGCAAAGATGACACAACAGAAAACAAAAAGGAAGAATAACGGGAAAACGGCGGTTATAGCAGTTTTATTATTTGCATTAATCGCGATTTTGTGCTTTGGCGGATACACTTTGTCAAAGTACGTAACGAGCAGCAGCGATAAAGGCGTAGCGCAGGTTGCCAAATGGGGTTATACCTTAGAGGCAGACGGCAGTAACCTTTTCGGCAAAAACTATAAGTTCGACGGCGTGGTAAGCAAAGCGACCGCAGATACTGCCGGTCTTACCGTAAAAGCAAGCGGCGACTATAACGTAATTGCCCCCGGAACGACCGGGTCTATGACCTTTAAGATCAAAGGACGCGCCGAAGTGAAAGCGTTGATTGCAATGGGGATACATCCGAAAAAGGACGTAGTACTTAAACTGCAGAAAGCCGGCGGGGAAGAGATCGTATATCAACCCGTTAAATGGACGCTTAAAAAGAACGGCGTCGTCGTAACCGGCGCGAAAAACACGACGCTCACGGATGTTGCCTCGACTTTCCATTCCGACCCCGTCGTCGGCGTAAAAGAAGCAGGCGCGGTATTAGCCGAAACGACTTACGAACTCGTCTGGGCGTGGGCGTTTGAAGGGACGGAAAACTTTACCGGTATAACCGTTAACGAACTCGACACGATTCTCGGCCGTCGCGCAGACGACGCGAGTTACGCCGCTTACGGCGACTGGACGATAAAAGACGTCTGCACGGAAATCAATTTTGACCTTGATATGCAGGTATCGCAATACGCTCTGTAAACGGGCGAGGTAAAAAGCGTTGAAAATCCGTAAAAGTCCGCGGCTGACGATAATACGAATTTTACGTTGAGTTATATCGTATCTCTGCAAAATGCTTGCAAAACGCAATTAAACGGTATATAATAAGTCAATCAAAAGAATACCGTGTTACGGACGTTATAAAAATTATGTTCGGAAAAAAATTATCTACGATTATTTGCGCGGCGTTGTTAGCGATAACCTGCATCGGATAGGCTGCTTGCAAAAATAACCGCGGCGGAGAAGAAACTCGGAAGCCGCTTCACGACAGCGCGAAATGGTTTACCGAAGAAGAACTGTCGGCAAAAGGGCTTGCGGGTCTGCCCGCTCCGTCGGGGTTGTCGGGAAAGATCAATTCAAGCGACGACTGGTATAAAGACGGATATTCGTTCTCGCAAATTTGCCCGGACGAGGCCACGTTCAAAACGAATGCTGAAACGTATTTTTTGTACTTGAAAACGCATTATGACGGCAGGTTCGGTAAAAAGAGAGATGAAAAATTCAGCATGGATACGAACGAAAATTGGTATATCATAGAACAAAAGAATGATTTATCCGACTATTTCGGCGATAATCCGAGCAAGTTATATAAGTTCTATTACGTAAGAAATAACGCCTTGGATAACGGCTATTTCGTAAAAGGTTCGGTCTGGATTTTTGAAATCCGCTATGAATTCGATACGGATTCCGACGGATACAAATTCCAACTGTTCGTCGAAAGCGCCGATTCTTCGCATAACGGGATCTATAAGAATTATTATAAAATGGGATAAGTATGCGAAAAATTTAAGAAACGTAAAAGCACGAGATTACGTCGAATCTCGTGCTTTTTTCGTTATATTTTGCGATTTATCTTTTCAGATCAGGTATACCGGACAAGAATAATACGCCGTCAGACTTGCCCGCAACCAAAACGCCGATATTTTCGATGATTTTTGGTAAAGGCGAGCGCAGACGTACTAAACGTACTTCAAACGAGAATTTGCTAAAAAGCACGGAAATAGCGGCGTTTTGGCAAGGTTCATATTATTTTTGCCTGGTATACTTTACCGTATAATTCGTTTTTTATGCGGAGAAATTCGCGTTCGTCAATTACGCCGCCGGTAGTCATTATTATAAGCGGAAGGGGTTTCGTGCCCTTGGAAATAGGAGGCTGTATATACGGATATTCGTTCGTATAGAAACCGTTTCTGCGATAAAATTCGATCCGGCGCCTTGCCTGTTCCGTTTCCGGAGGCTCGACTTCCAGACAAACTTTTTCCTGCTTTTCGAGCAATTTTTTCAGTACGGAACGTCCTATTCCCTCGTTGCGGTACTTTTCGCTTACGGCAAAATGCTCTACGAAACAAAATCCTTCCAGCCGGTAAGTCGAAATAAAGCCCTTAACGTCGCCCAAATCCCCGTCCTTCCAGACGAGAATTTCAAATAGCGGATTCGTCAGCAGCCCGATCTGCTCGTCAAACGTACGACGCTCGTCGACCGGGAACGACTCGGACATAATCTTATAAACCGTTGCGAATTCTTCTTCTCGCATTTTATACAACATAAACTTATCCTTGGCTTACGGCAAATCGCCCGGCATCGTTGCCGTTATTCTTTCAGTAGGGAGGTAAAGTTGGCGCGGAGTTCTTCTATCGCCTTGTCGGCGTGCGCTTTGTCTTTGGCTTTGACCGAATAATAGATTTTGAGTTTCGGTTCGGTTCCGCTCGGTCTGAGGCATATAAAGCCGCCGCTTAAAAGTTCGTAATAAAGGCAGTTGACGCCGCTTATAGACATTTTCTGCGTCTGTCCGTCCGACGTCCTTACGCCGGTAAGATAATCGCGGACTCCGCTTACGGTGTATATTCCTACGCTCGTAACCGTTTTTTCTCTTAACTTTCCGACGGCTGCGTTCATTTCCGCCATCGCGTTAAGCCCCGAATACTTTATACTGTCCGTAACGTCGGCGACGAAACCGTATTTTTCGTAGAGTTCTTTAAGTCTGCCGTAAACGCTCTTGCCTATGCTCTGATAATAGCATACCATTTCGGCAAAAAGCATGCTTGCGACGACTGCGTCTTTATCTCTCGCGTGAGTTCCGCGAAGGTATCCGCAACTTTCTTCGAAACCGAATATAAACGAGTGCGAGCCGTCAGCCTCGTACTGTTTGATTTTTTCGCCGATGAACTTGAATCCGACGGGAGTTTCTACGAGTTCCACGCCGTAATTCGCGCACACGAGTTGAGCCATGCCCGTCGAAACGAAACTCTTGATTACCACGCCGTTTGCCGGGAGTTTGTTCTCGGCTTTCAGCCTTAATAAAATATAATCGAGAAGAAGAACGCCTGTCTGATTGCCCGTAAGCGCGAGAAATTCGCCTTCGTCGTTTCTTATCGCTACGCCGAGTCTGTCGCAATCGGGGTCGGTGCCGAATACGACGTCCGCTTTAATCTTGTCGGCAAGCGCGATGCCCATTTTAAGCGTTTCCTTAAATTCGGGGTTGGGTACTTCGACCGTCGAGAAATTCGGGTCGGGCGCGACTTGCTCTTCGACTACCGAAACTCTTATTTTAAGTCGTTTAAGTATAGTCGTTACCGGGACGTAACCGCTTCCGTGAACGGGAGTGTAGACTATTTTAATTTTTTTGCCTACTTCTTTTACGGCTTTTTTGGAAAGGGTTAGTTTTACGAGTTCGTCGTAATAACTCTTTTGCATACGCTTGTCGATAACGACGAGCGACGCGGGGCTGCCGCTCTTTTTAATCTCTTTTACTTCTACCTCTTTAATCGAAAAATAATCGGTGATGGCAGAAATATATTTTACCGTTTCGGCGGTGTCTTCCGGGCTCATCTGCGCTCCGTCCGCGCCGTAAACTTTGTAGCCGTTATATTCTTTCGGGTTGTGGCTTGCCGTAATCATTATGCCGGCGGCGCAGTTGAATTTTCTGACCGCGTAAGAAAGCATGGGTACGGGGCGGGGTTCGGGATAGATATATACCTTTATATCGTTATACAAAAGAACGCCCGCGGCGGTACGCGCGAAGAGTTCGCTTTTGTTCCGCGTATCGTAAGAAATAGCCACGCCTTTTTTCATGGCGGAGTAGCCTTTCGATTTTATAAGTTCCGCCAAGCCCTGCGTCGCGCGGCGAACGGTGTAAACGTTCATTTTGTTCGTACCGTAGCCGATAATTCCGCGCATGCCTGCCGTACCGAATTCGAGTTCCGCGCCGAACGCGTACTCTATCGCTTTATCGTCGTTTCCGATCGAACGAAGTTCGTTAAGACCTTCGGCGTTAAGGTACGGACTTGAAAGCCAGTTATCGTAATTTACTTTATAATCCATCATAAAGTTCCCTCCGATTTCAATAACAGTATACCTTATTAACGGGGTTTTGTCAAAAAATATGCAACGTATTGCAAAATTTTTAACGCCCGTCGTTTACTTTTTGCCGAATTTATGCTAAGATAGGGGAGTAAAATATCGCAAGCGAGAAAATTATGATAAAAATAGGCAACGACTGGGACGAAATTTTAGCCCCGTTATTCGACGGCGAAAATTACAAAAATATCAGAGAGTTTTTGAAAAAGGAATATTCCTCGCACGAAGTGTATCCGTCTATGTACGACATTTTCAACGCTTTCAAACTGACCGCGTATAAAGACGTAAAAGCCGTTATTTTAGGACAAGACCCGTATCACGAACCGAATCAGGCTCACGGACTTTGCTTTTCCGTCAAAGACGGCGTTAAATTGCCGCCGTCGCTCGTCAATATCTATAAAGAAATTAAAAGCGATTTAGGTATTACCGAGCCGCAGAGCGGAGATCTGACGAAATGGGCGAAACAGGGTGTGTTGCTGCTTAATACCACTCTCACCGTAAGACGGGGCGCGGCAAACTCGCATAAAGATTGCGGCTGGACCAAATTCACCGACGAAGTGATAAAACTTCTTAACGAGCGCGAAGACCCGATGGTATTTATATTGTGGGGCGGCAACGCGCGCAGCAAAAAGGCGTTTATCGACGGCAAGCGGCATTTAATTTTAGAGAGCGCGCATCCGAGTCCGCTGTCGTGTTACAACGGCTTTTTCGGAAGCAGACCTTTTTCAAAGACGAACGCGTTTTTATCGTCCGTCGGCAAAACCCCGATCGACTGGGATCTGAACGCCTGAAAGAGTACCGTCATTGCGAGCGCAGCGTGGCGACCTTAGGCAGGGTCGCCCCCTCTCCCTCGCGCTACGCGCGCCACCTCTCCCGCTTCAACGGGAGAGCATACCCGAAGATTGGTGTACGAGTGATTATGCAAGCCGCTTCGCCCTTTATTGCGGGGATCCTTCGCTGCGTTCAGGATGACAATTTGTTTACTGTCATCTGCGGGGCGTAATCGATAATTTATCGAAAATTCTTAAATAGCGTATAAAAACCGCCTTCGATGGCAATCGTTATAGCGATAAAAATCATCGGAGGTTATTTTTATGAATCCTTTTAAGGAAAAAGCGCCTAAAAAGCCGCAATTCGAAACGTGGGATAAACTCTATCCCAAATCGTATAACAAACGCGAAGTCGACCCGTATACCAAAACCCGTATCATATTGATGAACGGTACGGAATTCGAAGCGAACTGGTTCTGTCATCAATTCGACCGCCACGTCAAAAACAACGACTTGCGGCGTGCGCTGGCTCTTAACCGCATGCAGGAAAAACGCCAGCAACAGAAAATTTCAATGCTCAAACCCGTAGACGAAACCGTACTCGAACACACTATCGGCTACGAACAATTAGCCGTCGATCTTACGGCGGAACTCGCTAAAAAAGAAAAGGACTTCAACGTCAAAAAAGCCCTTGATTTCGCCTTATTGGAAGACTTCGACCACTTGTACCGTTATGCAAACAAACTCGAAGCCGAGCAAGGCGTGCTTGCGGAAAGGCTCGTCGGCAAGTATACGGAAATCATGCCGGGCAGACCTACGATAGCCCACCACCGCTACCCGACGGACAACGTCAGAAAACCCGTAAACAATAAAAAAGCGGACAAGCAGACTATTCTCGCAACCATGATAATCACCGCAGCCGAACAGCAGACGATGAACTATTATATGAACGTAGCGAATTTCGGCAACGACGATTTGTCGCGCAGACTTTACGAAGAAATCGCGCTCGTAGAAGAAGAACACGTTACGCAATACGAGTCGTTAATAGACCCTAAGGGCAGTTGGCTCGAAATGCTTTTGTGGCACGAATATTGCGAGTGTTATCTGTATTGGTCGTGTTATCAGACCGAAACCGACGAATACGTCAGGGGTATATGGGAAGAGAATTTCGAGCAGGAAGTTTCGCATTTGCACGCGGCGTGCGATTTACTAAAAACTTACGGCAAAAAAGACCCCGCCGAAGTCATTCCCGACGGGAAATTCCCCGAGCCGCTTTCTCTGCACGAAAACGTGGACTACGTGAGAGAGATTCTTGCGACCACGGCGCAATACACGTCGGTCGGCGAAGGTTACGAGGACGTAAAGGATCTGCCGAAAACCGCAAACTTCTTCAAGTACGGTCAGACGATTACGCCCGACGCTGAAATGCTTCCGTCGCATAACGTTATATGTAAGCATATAACCGAAAAGGGCAAAGATTATCGGTACGAAGTGGCAAAATCGCCGATAGAAGCCCTGCGCGCGAGAACGGAAGACAACGTTACGGTAGGGATCGTTCCGAAAGCAGCCGAAAGCAGCGGTTTCAAGAAAAACCCGCCCGATAAAAAGAAAAAATAATCGCAATATAAATTTACGCCCGGGGCGAGAAATTTCTCGCCCCGGCGTAATTTTTTGTCTTTATAAAAATTTTTTTAATTTTTTTCTGAAAATAAAGGATTTTCGTCTGTTTGTTCAGAATAATAAGATAGAAGCAAATCGCGAATGATATTTTATGTTAATCGATGTTATTGCAAAATATTTTGCGTTTTATCGTGTTTTTAGTTGACAATAGATATATACGGGGTTATAATGCGTATGAGGTGAAAGAAATGAACGATTATCCGAACGTTATTCTCGATTTGCTCGAAAGGGTTAAAAAACTCGAAAGCGAAGTCGATAAGTTAAAAGACGAACTCGACAAAATACAAGAAAAGCCGTCGACCAAAGACGACGGCGAAAGGGATCATTTTGTAAGACATGTTCCGTGCAGTATAGAACCGTTCGTCGATAACGCTCCGACGGCTAAGCGGGATACCACGAGATATATGTTTAACGGAAGCGTACTGTTGAAAAACCGTCTTGTGTTAGCCGTGGTTAAAGATTACGTCGCTAAAAACCCCGATATCACTGTCGGCGGGTTAAAAAGCGTTTTCGATAAGTCCTTGCAGGGCTCTATCGGTGTGGTAGAAGACGAAAAAATCGCAGTTCTTCGAAAAGATTACAGAATCCGCTTTTTTGCCGAAGACGACGAAACGCTTAAATTAAAAGACGGGCAGGCGTTCGTTTGTTCTCAGTGGGGAATATTGAATATTCCGAATTTTATCGCAAGGGCGCGTGAATTGGGTTACGAGATAACGCCCGTGCGTTGACGTCAATCTTCAAGTCCTAACAGATAGTCGGCGGAAACGTCTAAAAATCGGCAAATCAAAAACAGAGTATCTACGCTCGGCATACTTTTGCCCGATTTGTAGTCGGAAATACATTGTTTCGAAACGCCCGCCGCGGAGGCAAGGGTCGTTTGCTTTACTTTTCCGTATTGCAGACACTCTATAAAGCGTTCTTGAAATTTAGTAATCTTATTCATAGGTTACATTATAATCAAACGGTAAGTTTTTACTTGACAAGTACGCTAATAACTTACTATTATATATACAGTATACAAAACAACGGAGAAATTTATGTTATACGCGGCAGATTACAGAAAAATCGCTAACGAAGTGCTCAAAGGCAGAAGAGGAAAGTTTTGCGGTTACATCGCAGTGATGATGTTATTTTTAACGGTAATAACTTTTCTGTCGCAATTTAAGGAAGCGTGGTTTTGGAGTTCTATTCTTTCCGTATATTTTGGAGGAATTTTTGTAACGGGCAGCGCAACGTTTTCAATCGATTGTTTAAGAGGAAAGGAAACAGAATTTCGTGATGGGTTTAATTCTGCTTGTTTTTTTTCACCGACTATCGTAGAGTTTTTTGAGTTGCTTTGGTCGTTGTTGTTGATTGTTCCGGGGATAATCAAACATTATGCTTACGCTATGACTTTTTACATATTGCAGGACGGAAATATATCGACCGTTGCGGCAATGAGAAAATCTGCACGTTTAATGGAAGGTAACAAGTGGCGTTTATTCTGTTTAAGGATTAGTTTTATAGGGTGGTATCTTCTCGGCGTGTGTTCGCTCGGAATATGTTTTTTGTGGATTATTCCTTATCAAAAAGTTGCGGAAGCGGCATTTTACGAAAGCCTAATCGATAGAGATTTTGAACCTTGCTATTTGAATAACGAACCCGTTTGTACAATATATAGAGATGACGTTCGTAACAGCGGACTGATAGAGCCCGGTATAAATTATCACGCGCATAGAACAATTACGGCAAAGGATAGTGTAATAGGGAAAGCAAAGACGAACGGATCGCTTACAGACAAAGTTAAAACCGTTTCGCCACAACCGCAGCCGAGACCACAACCGAAGCCGCCCGTAACGCAAACGACAGTAAAGACTTCTTCGCCGACAGCGACTGTAAAAAACGAATCTGATAAAAAATCACCGCCACCAACGACGACAAATACGAATTCAAACGCTGAAAATATTTCGTCGACGGTAACGAAAGAAACGCTATCGACAGTGGTAAATGACGGCGCGAATAAAGATAATCGCAACGAAATCGCTAATGCTGGGAAAGAAATGAGAGATGATTTTAACGATTGGTTAATACTCGAAGACTTTTTTGCCGTCGTTCGAGAGCAACTTATTCTTAATGGAATAGACGACACGTTTAACAGATACGAACATTCGGCGATAGGCACGTTTACGTGTAACGGCAATTCGGTTGCTATCGGCTACAACGTAAGCGAAAGCACTATAAGTTACAGTATAAAAAATCGTTCCGTGGTAAAAAAAGATTATAGCGGCGATAAAGACGAGATTTATGAAATCGTCGACGAGATACTTAAAAAAGCGATGACCGTAGAAACCAAGTCTTTGTCCGATACGTCGATAAATTTAGGCAGAGTGTTGACTGCCGCCGATTTTGAAAACGATATGACCGAAGGTACGAAAGCGTACGAGATTTACGTCAGAAATTGTTACAGATACGGTTGGGATTATTCTGCGCGCGGAAGGTTTCAAAAAATGCAACCCCTTTTCTCTTCAAACGTAACGAGAGAAGGTTACGACGCGTGGTTCGTTGCGAACAACAACACGAGAACGTCAGCCGCGAAGATCACCGGAAACTGGTACAACGTTATTCATAAAAACGGAATCGAGGAGTGTTGGCGAGCGCCGTATGCATCCGGAATGGGTATTCGCCACGATATGTTGAACGATAGGGTAACGTACGTAAAAACGCCGAACGGTTACGTCTTTGCGGGGATTTACGTTCCGACGGGAAAAATTGAAAAGAAAATAATAGAAGGCGAACAATTTCTCGTTAAATCGTACGTTAAAATTGCGGATAATTATCCTATGAATAAAAATAAAACGTAATATCTCTACGGTGAGATTTTGGCGATAGGTCAACTAAAATTCGCTTAACGAACAATCTGCCCGACGGAAAGGGAAGTCTTTCCGTCGGGCGGAATATTTTACGGCGATTTTTTTCGTGAAAACGCTTGAAAATACGCAAAATTTATAGTATACTGTCTTTGAAAAACGAAAAGTCGCGAAAATCGCGACGGATACGGAGATTTTATGAACGCACAATTACTCGACAAACTTAAAAACGTGCCTAACGAATACAAGAGTATTCCGTTCTGGTCGTGGAACAATCACTTAGACGAAAAATATCTCGTAAAACAGATAAGAGATATGAAAGCCGCGGATATCGGCGGTTTTATAATGCACGCGAGAACGGGGCTTAAAGACGAATACTTAGGCGAAAAGTGGTTTTCGTGCATAGAGGCGTGTCTTAAAGAGGCTAAAAGGCTTAAAATGGACGCGTGGGTGTACGACGAAAACGGCTGGCCGAGTGGTTTCGTGGGCGGCAAATTGCTTGAAAACGAAGCCTACCGCGCGAGATTTTTAGAACTTAAACGGGGTGATTTCGACACTTCCGCTTTCTGCGTTTACGTCGCCGACGAAAACGGTTATAAACGCGTAACCGAGCCTCAGAAGGGCGTTGCGGTTTACGAAAATATTTACCTTCGCGTAAGCCCGGCAAACTCGGATATACTCAATCCCGACGTTACGGACGCATTTATAAGAGAAACTCACGAAAAATATTACGCGAGATTCAAAGAATATTTCGGCAAAGAACTCGTCGGCTTTTTCACCGACGAACCCCAATATTACCGCTACGCCACGCCTTACACCGCGGGCGTGGGCAAGGTTTTCGAGGATAACGGCGAAGACGTTCGCGACGGGCTGATATGGCTGTTTAAGTCGGACGAAAGGGGATACGCGTTCCGCGAAAAATACTACGCCGAACTCAACCGCTTATACGTAACCAACTTCTATAAAAAACTCTACGACTGGTGCGAAGCGCACGGCTGCAAACTTACGGGACATTCGGTCGAAGAGAGTTCGCTCGGCATGCAGATGTGGGGCGGAGCGGAAGTTACCACGACTTACGAATACGAACATATCCCCGCAATGGACGACTTAGCGAGAATTTGCACGAACGAACTCGCGCCCAAACAGATTTCGAGCGCGTGCAGCCAACTCGGCAAAAAGCATATTTTAACCGAAACTTACGGCTGTTCGGGTAACGACGTAACGCCTTACGAACTCAAAAGCGTTGGCGATTTGCAATACTTTTTGGGTGTAAACAAGATGTGCCAGCACCTTTACCCCTATTCGCTCGCGCGCGGCGGAAAGACCGATCATCCCCCCGTATTCTCGCGCCACGGCAACTGGTACGACGGATTTAAGACTTTCAACGAATATTTCAATCGTTTGGGCTATATAGTCGCCAACACGCATGAAAACGCCGACGTTGCGGTTATTCACCCGATACGCGATATATGGCTCGACTATATCCGCGAAATCGACTATCCGAGCATTAAGGAAACCGAAGAACGCTTCGCTGCTTTAATGAACGATTTACGCAAAAAGGGCGTTACGTATCAATTTATCGACGAAACTCTGCTCAAAAAATACGGTCGTAACGAAGCCGACGGTTTAAGGGTTGGCGAAAGACTTTATAAAACCGTGCTTATGCCCGAAATGAAGACGATTTCGGCGAACACGCTCGACGTTTTGCGGAACTTCAAAGGCGAACTCTGCGTTTTGGGCTGCCCGAAATATATCGACGGCGTAAAGGCGGACGTAATACTTAAAGGCAACCTTACTTACGACGAACTCACCGCAAAAACCGCTATTAAGTATACTTGCGACGACGCAAGGTCGTTTATGGCTTCCCGTTCGGGCGAACTCGGCGACTTCATATTCGTAAAGAACTTCTCTTACGACAAGCCGAGCAAGGTTAAATTCGTCGGCGTTGCCGAAAATTATAAGTTGCTCGATCTTGAATTTTTAACCGAAAAGGATATTACCGACGAGTTTGAGTTAAGAGCGGGCGAAGGCTTGGTTCTTATAAAAGACGAAGCGGCAAAACCGTCGAAGAAGAAACTCGTAAAAACCGATTATACGCATAGTTTCGGCGTGGAAAATATTACACAAAACTATCTCGTAATGGACTATTGTCAGGTTGCGAGAAATAACGATAAATTCGGCGATATCCGTCCTATATACGGACATATCGAAGATTTGCTCCGCGAAGATTATAAGGGCGAAATAAGCGTAAGACAGACTTTCACGCTCAACGAAAAACTTCCGCTTACCTTCGTAATGGAAAAAGCCGACCTTAAAAAGATTACCGTAAACGGCAAGCCGATTACGCTTAAAAACGGCGATTTCGACGTGAATTTCGTCGAAGCGGATATTACGGGCGAAGTCGTAACGGGCGAAAACGAAATTATATATACGTTTGACTTTTATCAGCACGACGGAGTGCGTTTCGCGCTCTTCGACCCGCTTGCGACAGAGAGTTTAAGAAACTGCCTGTATTACGACACGACTATCGAAACGTCGTACTTAAAAGGCGAATTTACGGTAGGTAAAGACCGCAGTTTGTCGGCGAAGAAAAATCTTCCGCCGCTCACCGACAGACTTCTCGATAACGGCTATCCGTTCTTCAAGGGGAAGGTGGAATATAAAGGGAAGATTGCAAAACCCGAAAACGGCAGAGCGATTCTCGCGCTCGGCGGCAGGTTTATGACTGCGAAAATCAAGACGAAAAAAGGCGAAGTAGAATTCGTACTTGACAATCGCGGCGATATAACGGATATTTTAAGCGACGGCGAAAACGAAGTAGAGATAACGCTCAATTCGAGTTTAAGAAACTTGTTCGGACCGCACCATTTCAAGCCCGAAGCCGAGCCGCTTTCAGTAAGTCCGTGGAATTTCGAGTTCCGCGGCGGCTGGAAAGACGGCAAAAACCCCGAACAATACACAGACGAATACAATTGCGTTCCGTTCGGGCTTTCTTCGGTAACTCTCGTCAACGAAAAGTAACTTCGCTAACGCTCAATATGACGAGTGTCATTCTGAACGCAGTGAAGCACCCTAGGCAGGTCGCTCCCTCTCCGTCGCGCTGTGCGCGCCACCTCTCCCGCTTCAACGGGAGAGCATACTCCCGGAAGGGTGATTTACCGCGGAGAAAATATTACCGTAATATCAAGTCCGCAGGTTTTGCCTTTCCAGGCGATGTTTCGCTTACGCTCAACATGACGAGTGTCATTCTGAGGCGAAGCCGAAGAATCTCCCGGAAGGGTGGTATTGCGCGGAGTACAAACAAAAAGCGGGGAGGCAATAAGGTTGCCTCCCCGTAATTTATAATAGTTAATATTTTTCGCAGTCGCGTAAGAATCTGTAATAACAGTCTTCGCACGGTTTTTTCTTCGGTTTTGGTTTTTCGCACGGACGGCATGGGTTGCCGCACGGGCAGGGAATGCCAATCGGGCGCATAGGTATAAATTCGCAGGGCGGTTTCGGGTCGCAACGCAAACACTTTGCGGCTATCGCTCCTACTATTACGCCTATTATTATTCCGTCGTAAGTTTTCATAAGTAACCCTCCTTAGCCACAATTATCTGTGGTTATGAGTTATTACATTATACGCCTGCGAACGAAATTAAGTGCAAAAAAACACCGCTTTTCAAAAAGCGGTGTTTTTAAGTTTTGTCAACAGATCAGTTCTTGTTGAGAATCGCGCTTACTACGAAACCCGCGCAAGAAAGAAATGCGACTACGGCGTATAAAATATAACCGGATAAAAGTTTTACGTTAAGTGCTTTAATCGTATCGGTTTTCCATAAGGCGAATGCTTCTCTTTCGCCGTTGGCGGCAACTTCAACAAGAGTCATATTAGGAATAAGCATAAATATTGAAGACGCGGAAGCGAGCAGCAAAGCAGCGGCAACTATCTACAATGCTCTTTTTGCGTTTGATTTGGCAACCGCAATTATTGAGAGAACAAGACTTGCGACCCATAATAAGACGGAAGCCGCGCCGCCGGCGTTAAACATAAACCCTAAACTTCCGCTTGTATTGGATATAAGGTCTTTACCGAACGTAATTTCCAAAGTATTTTACTTTGTATACTTTATCGATTTCCAAAGAAAGCGTCGGAACAAAATACATGCAAAACGCAATAAGCGAAAGCACAAGCGCGCCGAGCGCAACCCATCTGTAGATTTTTTTGTTTGCCATAATTAAAACTCCTATAAATTGTGATATAATACAAAAATACCGCCGTAAAATTTACGGCGGTATTTTTATACTCAAAATTAGTTCTTATTGAAAACCGCGCTTACGATAGAAGCAACGCCCGAAAGAAGAGCCATAACTCCGTAAAGAACGGAACCAGCCATCGTTTTTACGTTGTACGCGGCTTTGGCGTCGTCGCTTAAAAGTTTTGCCGTTTCGGAATGTCCGCCGAACGAAACTTTAAGGCTGGAAAGATTAAGAAGTAAGAACATCAAAATCGCCGAAAGGATAAGGAATACTGCGGAAACGATAGAAATCGCTTTCTTGCCTTCCGATTTAGCCGCCGCAACGATTGCGAGTATGAATCCGGGGACGAAAAGGATAATAGCGATAAAGCCGACAAAGTTAAACGTGAACTTCAAAGTCGCTCCGCTTTCGGTTGCTATTATACCGCCGAACGCTACGCTGAATGCGCTGAATTTCTTTGTTTCGGTACCGATATTCAACGAAACGGTCGGAACGAATGCCATGATGAGCGCGAGAAGCGCGAGTACTGCCGCCCCGAGGGCGATCCACCTGTAAATTTTCTTGTTAGCCATAAAAACATATACCTCCTGCTACAAGTGTATTTATTGTATCACATTATATTTCACAAATCAAGCAATTTATGAAAATTTTCTCAAAAAAATTTCATTATTCGTAAAATCTGACCAAAATACGACTAATTTTTTGTTGAAAATCGCCGCCGTTTTTGCGTTATATAACTAAAAGTGTGAACGAAGTGTGAATGTAAAACGCCCGCCGGGTTCGTGTTTTTCCTTGAACCCGGCGGGCGCTGCGCCGTTTTTTATCTGTTTTTGACGAAATCGAAAAATTTATCGGGGTAGAAGTTAAGTACGAGTTCGTTCGGGAATTCCGTCGCCGACAATACCTTATATATATTGTCAAACTCGCCGATATGCTCTTTTCCGTGGCTGTCGCTGCCCAAAGTGACGAATACTCCTTTGCGTTTGCAAAGCAGAAGCATTTCGGTAAGCCCTTCGATATTGCGTTTGCGGTATCCGTTTTCGGCTACGCCTACGGCGTTTATTTCGAGCGCGACGTCGTAATGTTTAGCCGCGTCCGTAAGCGCGTGGAAGTTTATATCGAAAGTCGGGTCGTCGGGGTGTCCGATAATGTGCGCCATTCCGCTTTTCATCGCGTTTATGAGCGCGTTCGTGTTTATCTCTTCGGTTTTAGGCTTAAAACAATCTTTATGCAGAGATACTATGCGGTGGCAAAGGTGCTTGCAGTCCGATTTTTCAAGGTCTACTTTTCCGTCCTCGCTCAACACGTTGAGTTCTGCGCCGTAGAGCATATTCACGCCGAACAACTTTTTGTCGGCGTACAGGCAAGACGTGAAATAACTTCTGCCGCAAGACCCCGGCATCGCGGGGGCGTGTTCGGTTATCCCGAGGTATTCTATACCCCTTTTCGCGGCTTCACGCGCCATGTCCGTAACGGTGTCGCGGGTGTGGTGTCCGCTCGAAAGAGAGTGGGTATGTAAGTCCATTACGCTTTTCATAATAAGATTATAGCACGTTTTTATGCGAAAAACAACAAAAATAACATATTTACCGAAAAAATACTTTGAAAACAACAAGAAACAACATAAATTTAATAATTTTTTTAATTTTTTTGTTGTTTTGTGTTGACATTGCATTAAAAGTGTTGTATAATTCAAGTATGGAATACGACGAGAAGATTTTTTCTTCAAAAGAAAAACTGCGCATCGTACAGGAACTCGTTCCCGGTAAGCAAATCACGCTTGCGCACGTCATAGCGAATCCCGACCCGATAATGTATCGCAAACTCGGCTTGAACCCCGCGGTAGACTATTCTAAAAACGCGATAGGCATCGTCTGTATGACCCCCGCCGAAAGCGCGATAGTTACCGCCGATATAGCCATAAAGGCGAGCGGCGTTGAAATCGGTTTCGTAGACAGGTTCAGCGGAACGCTTATCCTGCTCGGCACGGTGTCGGAAGTTTCCACTTCGATAGAGGCGGTTTTAGAATACGCGAAAAACGTACTTAAATTCACGACCTGCAACTTAACGAAGACTTGATTATCGTATAAGGCGGTATCGGTGAACCACCCTTCCGGGAGATTCTTCGCAAGTTTGCTCAGAATGACGGTTTATTGAAGCGGCGGCGGGTTGGGTTATATATCGAATTATATATAATGAAAAAGAAAATCATGTTTATGGGCAGAAGCGGCGCGGGGAAAACCACTCTGACGCAGGCTCTGTACGGTGAAGATATAGAGTACCACAAAACTCAATACGTCAATTACAGCGAGTATATAATCGACCCTCCGGGGGAATATATAGAGGACAAGCAATTCGGCTTTGCGCTTGCGCTGTATTCTTACGAGGTAGACGTAATAGGTTTTATACTCGCGGCAAACGAACCGTTCTCTCTTTATTCGCCCGCCACCACGGCGACCGCGACGAGAGAAGTCATAGGTATAGTAACGCAGATAAATCACCCGGACGCGGACAGGAATCTCGCCAAAGAATGGTTAGAGATTGCGGGTTGCGAAAAAGTCTTTTTCGTGGACTCGGTAACGCGCGAAGGGTTAGACGAGTTGATAAACTATCTCGGCTGGAACGAATAGTTACTTCGCGGAAAACCACCCTTCCGGTAGATTCTTCGCAAGTTTGCTCAAAGTGACGCTTTTAACTCGGCATTGACGCAATGACGGGATAAAATATAAAAAACAAAAAAATATAATCGAGAGATTATTAAGGAGATAAATATGGTAAACGAATTCGAAATCAAAAAACAAATTTGCGAAATCGGCAAGAGAATTTACGGTCAGGGCATGGTTGCCGCCAACGACGGTAACATTTCCGTAAAACTTAACGACCACGAATTCCTCTGCACCCCCACGGGCGTATCGAAGGGTTTCATGACCCCCGAATACATCTGCAAAGTCGACGAGAACGGTAAAGTCCTTCAGGCAAACCCCGGTTTCAAACCCTCGTCCGAAATCAAGATGCACATGAGAGTTTATAAAGAAAGACCCGACGTAAAATCGGTAGTTCACGCTCACCCCATTTACGCTACGTCCTTCGCGATCGCGGGTATTCCTTTGACTCAACCCATAATGCCCGAAGCGGTTATCGCGCTCGGCTGCGTTCCCATCGCGGAATACGGCACTCCGTCGACCGAAGAAATTCCCGACGCGGTTTCCAAATATTTGCAATATTTCGACGCCGTTCTTCTTGCCAACCACGGCGCGCTCACTTATTCCGATTCGCTTCTCAACGCGTATCACAAAATGGAATCCGTCGAGTTCTACGCGAAACTTCTCTTCAACTCCCGTCTTCTCGGCGGTCCGAAGGAACTTTCCAAAGAGCAGGTTGCAAGACTTTACGAAATCCGCCGTCAGTTCGGATTGAAGGGTAAACACCCCGCCAACATTTGTCTTAACAACAAGAAGGGCGAATTCAGTTGCCACAACTGCGAATCCTGCTCCTGCGGAACTTCGGAAAACGCTAACGAAACGGACGCCGACCTCGTAGCGGAAATCACCAAAAAAGTTTTGGCTCAACTCGGTAAGTAATTCCGTGAAGGAGGAATTATGAAGATTAACGAAAACGACGTATCGGCTATCGTAAGGCAGGTCGTCGCAAAACTCAACCTGACCGAACCGCAAAGTCAAAGCGGCCTGTTCGACGATATGAACGACGCTATCGCCGCGGCGAAAAAAGCGCAGCAAATCGTCAAGAAGATGCCGCTCGACGCGCGTGAAAAGGTTATCGCGAATATCCGTAAAAAGACGATCGAAAACGCCGAAATTCTCGCGCGTATGGGCGTAGAAGAAACGGGTATGGGCAACGTCGGTCATAAGATATTAAAACACAAACTCACGGCGGAGATGACTCCCGGAACGGAAGACATCACGACGACGGCGTGGTCGGGGGATAAAGGGCTTACTCTTATAGAAATGGGTCCGTTCGGCGTTATCGGCGCGATAACCCCCTGTACCAACCCCAGCGAAACGATTATCTGCAACACGATAGGAATGTTCGCGGCGGGCAATACCGTAGTATTCAATCCGCACCCGGCGGCTATCAAAACTTCGAACTACGCTGTCGATATGATCAATAAAGCGTCGGTAGAAGCGGGCGGTCCCGCTAATATCTGCTGTTCGCTCTATCATCCGACTCTTGATTCGAGCAACGTAATGATGCACCATAAAGATATCGCGTTGTTGGTTGCAACCGGCGGTCCGGGCGTAGTTACGGCGGTTCTTTCTTCGGGTAAACGCGGAATCGGCGCGGGCGCGGGCAATCCCCCGGCTCTCGTAGACGAAACGGCGGACGTAAGAAAGGCGGCGGAAGACATCGTAAACGGTTGTACGTTCGATAATAACCTTCCGTGCATAGCCGAAAAAGAAATCGTCGCCGTAGACGATATATGCGACGATCTTATGCGTTACATGGTCGAAGAACAGGGTTGTTATCTTGCTTCCAAAGAAGTACAGGATAAACTTATCGCCACGGTGCTTACCCCCAAGGGGCTTAACAGAAAGTGCGTCGGCAGAAGCGCGAAAGCGTTGCTTGCCATGGTAGGCGTAGACGTTCCCGATTCGATTCGTTGCATAACTTTCGAAGGCGAAAAGGAGCATCCGCTTATTACTACCGAACTTATGATGCCTATTCTCGGCGTAGTAAGAGCCAAAGATTTCGACGACGCGGTCGAAAAAGCGGTATGGCTCGAACACGGTAACAGACACAGCGCGCACATTCACTCCAAAAACGTAGACCATATCACGACTTACGCGAAAGCGATCGATACGGCGATACTCGTCAAAAACGGTCCCTCGTACGCCGCGCTCGGTTTCGGCGGCGAAGGTTATTGTACTTTCACGATTGCAAGCCGCACGGGCGAAGGCTTAACCGCCGCGCATACGTTCACCAAATCGCGCAGATGCGTAATGGTCGAAAGCCTTTGCATAAGGTAACTTATATAGGAGATTAAAATGGATACTAACAATATCGAAGAAATCGTAAGAAAGATTTTAAGCGACATGGGCGGCAAATCTTCGGTTTCGGCTCCGCGTTCGGCGGGTGCGATTCCCGAAAAAGCGAGAGTCGCCATGCTCGTGGAAAAAGAGAGATTCGAACTTCAGGAATATAAGATTCCCGAACTCGGCGACGACGACATTCTCGTAAAGGTAGAAGGTTGCGGCGTATGCGGCACCGACGCTCACGAATTCAAGAGAGATCCGTTCGGACTTATCCCCGTAGTACTCGGACACGAAGGAACGGGCGAAATCGTCAAAATGGGCAAGAACGTCAGAAAAGACAGCGCGGGTAAAGATCTTAAGATCGGCGATAAAGTCGTTACGTGTATGATTTTTGCCGACGACCCCGATATAACGATGTTCGACCTCAATAAACAAAACGTAGGCAAAGCCGACGTATACGGTTTGATTAAGCCTATCGGCGACGATTATTTTACCGGCTGGTTTGCCGATTACATAGTTATAAAAGGCGGCTCCACCGTATTCAACGTAAGCGATCTCGATCTCGATTCGAGAGTATTGATCGAACCTTGCGCGGTACTCGTGCACGCCGTAGAAAGAGCGAAAACGACGGGTATTCTTCGTTTCAATTCGAGGGTAGTCGTTCAGGGTTGCGGACCGATAGGTCTTATCTGTATCGCGGTACTCCGTACTATGGGTATAGAGAATATAGTTGCCGTAGACGGTAACGAAAATCGTCTTGCATTCGCTAAACGCATGGGCGCCGATAAGTCGGTGGATTTCAGAAATTACAAGGGGGCGGAAGCGCTCGGAAACGCCGTAAAAGAAACTTTCGGCGGACACTTCGCGGATTTTGCCTTCCAATGCACGGGTAACCCGATCGCTCACGCCAACATCTATAAGATGATAAGAAACGGCGGCGGACTTTGCGAACTCGGCTTCTTCATCAACGGCGGCGACGCTACGATTAACCCCCACTTCGACCTTTGCTCGAAAGAAATCACGCTCGTCGGAAGTTGGGTTTACACTCTTCGCGACTACGCGACCACGTTCGATTTCCTGAAGAGGGCGCAGGCGATAGGGCTTCCGATGAAAGACCTTATCACGCATCGTTTCCCGCTTGAAGAAATCAACGAAGCGTTAAAGACCAACTTGTCTATGCAGGGTCTTAAAATCGCGGTCATCAATAAGTAAACGGAGCGTTAAATTATGGCAAACGCTGTTGGCATACTCGAAGTGTTCGGCTTAACGACGGCTTTCGTCGCGGCGGACGCGGCTTGCAAGGCTGCGGACGTAACGCTTGAAAACTTCGACAAAAACAAACCGGCAAATGCGGATAAACTCCCCGTACCGTTGCTCGTTACGATCAAGATACGAGGCGACGTGTCGGCGGTGGAAGCGGGGCTTAAAGCGGCGAGAGAAGTTGCGGAAAGTCTTACGGGCGTAGTTGCCGAACATATCATTCCGAATCCGGCGGAGGACACCGAAAAGATGCTCAAACTCTCCGGAATGGACAAAAGATAAAAATAAAAAATAAAAAAATAAAATTATAAAAACGAATCGGAGGATTTATATTATGGCACTCGAAGCATTAGGTATGGTAGAAACCAGAGGTCTTACGGCAGCGATCGAAGCGGCGGATTCTATGGTTAAGGCGGCTCAGGTTACTCTTATCGGAACCGAAAAGATCGGTAGCGGACTCGTAACCGTTATGGTAAGAGGCGACG
>ERZ780178.354-NODE-354-length-35626-cov-8.085097_pt1 | contig 35626 bp, 33 predicted proteins | sample MGYA00511018_ERZ780178 | MGnify/ENA primary metagenome ERZ780178 (study PRJEB29588, sample SAMEA2151439) | human gut metagenome | biome: human gut; feature: human-associated habitat; material: faeces | place: Denmark | collected 2008/2010 ...
CTGTCGCGATTGCGACAGCCCGCTTGTTAGGGGAAAACGAGTATCCCGTCGATACGGGATAACGACGTTTTACGCGGTTGATTATCGATTAGCCCATATAGAAGATGTTTCTGCCTTTAAGGTCGTCGATATTGGCGGAAGTATACCATTGTCCGGCTATACCTACGGTGTCTTTATGACCTTTCGTGTCGCCGGCAGGTATCTTGGCAGCCATTTCAACTGCTTTGTAACCGATATTGTAAGAGTCCTGAGCAACCGAGCCTACGAGTGTGGGATATTTGCCGTCGGTGTTTTTAATCCAGTTATACTGGTTGGTTCCGCAGTCGAACCCGGCGAAAAGGATGTTCGCGTATTTGGTCTTGTTTTGCGCGACTTCTGCCGAAACTTCGTTTACTACGCCTTCGTTGGTCATGTATATCGCGTTTACGTTCTGGTCTGCAAGTGCCTGAGCCGCAGCCTTATATTCGCCGCTGTTGTTGGTCTTTACCTGGTCGATTATCGTTACCTTGTAGCCGCCTTCTTTTGCGAGAGCGGAAAATTTGGATTTGAAACCGTCGTGTCTGTCTACGCCCGTTGCGGTGGAGTCGTGCTGAATGATTCCCAACTTGAAGTTCGTACCTTTGACGAGTTTGTTGTTTTCTACGAGATAGTTATAGAAGTTTTCAGCAACAAGCGCCGCCGCGGCGTTATTATCGGTAGAAACTTTTCCGATTCTCGGATCTTTACCCGGCGTTACTTCCGCGCCGTTCGCGTACAATCCGCTGTCGAATTCTACGATAGGAATACCTTTCGAGTGAGCGGTTTTGAGTTCGTCTGCGAATCCCATGCCGATAGTGGCGAGAACGATTGCTCTCGTATTGTTATCCGCAAGGGCGGACGAAAGCATTTCTCTTTGTTCGGGAACGTACGTTTCGCTTTCTTGCGTCGGACCGCGGAAAGTTACTTTGAAACCGTACTTTCTGCCCGCGTCTTCCGCGCCCGCTTTAACCGCTTGCCAGAAAGCGTGAGTTTCGCCTTTTGCGATAACCGCTATGGTGTCGCCCGTACCTTTTACTACGATACCTTCCTTAGCAGACGACTTCGATTTACAGGACGCGCCTATACAAATCGTGGTTGCGCAGAGGGTGGTTGCCAGGGCTAAGCCCAAAAGTTTGTGAAGTTTTCTCATCTTTGTTTCCTCCTGAAACGTTTTTTTATTTTTCCGCAAAAATATTTGCGTTTTTCCGTAATTATTTGTTTTCGTTTTCTTTTTCTGCTTTCTGATTAGCGGCGATTTTTGCTTTTTCCGCTTTTTCGGCGGCTTTGATTTCCGCTTTGTGTTTTCTCTCTTCCTCGGCAAGTCTTTTGTCTTCGGCTTTGAGAGCGGGGAGTTTTTCTTTCAGATCCGTTTTTATCGCCGCTATTTCGAGGTCTATTTCTTCAACTCTCTTCTTCGCTTCTTCGTTGTCTTTTGCGGATAGCGCGTAGTCTTTTTCAACGTTGAGCGCGGCTATTTTTTCTTTGGCTTTTCTCTTATATTTGGCTGCGGAAAGTTCTTTTTTCGCGCTCGAAGCGGCTTTTTTCTTCATTATATCGAGTAATACCGCGCCTACTACGATAACGCCCGTAACGGCATACGTTAAAAACGTCGCGTTGAGTTTTATCGGAAGTTTGTTAAGCGAAAGGTTAAGACCCTGACGAATGATTACGAGTATGATCGCGCCGAAAATCGTTCCGACTATCGAAGCCGAACCGCCGGTGGTGCTCGTTCCGCCGATGTAAACGCCCGCTATCGCGTCGAGTTCTTTACCGCTGCCGTCGCCCGGGGTGATCGACGGGTTGGTTGCCGCCCAGAAAATCGCGGCGATGCCTGCGAAAAGTCCGCCGATTGCATAGGCAATAATCTTATATTTGTCTACGTTTACGCCGGAAAGCCTCGTTGCTTCTTCGTTGCTGCCGATAGAAAGTATATATCTGCCGACTCTCGTTTTGAACATTATTATCATACAGATAACGGTAAGAGCGAGAACCCAGAGAAGGGCGACGGGGAAGCCGTTATAACTTAAAAACATATCCTGCATCCAGCCGATAGGCGGATAAATTATAGCGGTGGTAGATTTGGTGATCACCTGAGCGATAACCGCGGAAATACCCCTTGAAAAAAGCATCGTTCCGAGCGTTGCTATAAACGGAGGAAGTTTGCATTTTGCGACGAGGAAGCCGTTGAGAAGTCCGAAGAAAAGACCTACGGCTAACATAATCGGAATTACAGCCCACGTATTGTGCGACGGTGAAGTTTTGCAAATCGCGCCGGCTATTACCGCCGATGCGAACATTCCCGTACCGATAGATAAATCGATTCCGCCGGTCGCTATTACGAACGTTACTCCTAAACCGAGTATCGCGTACGGCGCGAAAGACTTAATCATCGTAACGAGATTGTCTTGTTGCGCGTAGTTGGGGTTGATAAGCGTGAACAGAATGAATAAAACTATCGTTGCGCCTATGATTATTACGTTTTGTTTGCCGTTTACTTTTAAGTAATCCAGAGTTCTTACGCCCGTCTGACGGGCTTTGCCGCGAAAGTTGAGTTTCGCGCCGAATTTGTTGTTTTCGTTAGTAGTCATTTTCGTTTTCTCCCTTATATCAGTTTCTTAAAGTCGCAAGTTGCATTATGTTTTCCTGATTTGCTTCGGAAATATCGAGTTCGCCCGTTTTTTTGCCTTCGCACATTACGAGAATGCGGTCGCTCATACGGAGAATTTCGACGAGTTCGGAAGAAATCATTATAATCGATTTGCCTTGTTTGGCAAGTTGATTCATTAAAGTGTAAATTTCGCTCTTCGCGCCTACGTCTATGCCGCGGGTGGGTTCGTCGAAGATAAGAATGTCGCTGTTTTTGATAAGCCAGCGGGCGATTATTACCTTTTGCTGATTGCCGCCCGAAAGGTTTTTAAGAAGTTGTTCCATCGACGGGGTTTTGGTGCGGAGTTTTGCGTTTTCTTCTCTCGCTTCGGCTTTTATCTGCCTGTCGTTTATTATTCCGCCTTTCGTGTACTTGTCGATAGAGGCGAGGGCGGTGTTTTCCGCAACCGACTTATCGAGAAGCAGTCCGTAACGCTTTCTGTCTTCGGACAGGTATCCGATTCCGAGTTTAACCGCGTCTTCGGGGCTTTTTATATTTACTCGTTTACCGTTTACGAAGATTTCGCCGCCGTCGTGGGGGTCGGCGCCGAAAATCGCCCTTGCGACTTCCGTTCTGCCCGCGCCCATAAGTCCCGAAAATCCGAGGATTTCGCCTTTGCGGAGTTTGAAACTCACGTCTTTGAAAAGGTTGCCCGACGAAAGATTTTTAACTTCGAGTACCGTTTCGGCGTCTTCGGGAACTTCGCTGTGGGTTTTGGGGTCTTCGTAGACGACCCTGCCGATCATCATATTGATAATATCGTCTTTCGTAACCGATACGGTGTCTACCGTGCCGACGTATTCGCCGTCGCGCATGACCGTTATGCGGTCGGAAATTCTGCTTATCTCGTCCATACGGTGAGATATGTATACCATACCGATGCCCTTGGCTTTAAGATCGCCCATTATGCGGAACAGATCCTCGATTTCGGTCTGGGTGAGGGCGGCGGTCGGTTCGTCGAGGATAAGCAATTTGCAATCTCTCGAAACGGCTTTCGCAATCTCTACCATCTGTTGTTTTCCTACGGTAAGTCTGCCGAGTTTGGTTTTCGGATCGATTTTAATACCGATACGGTCGAAAATCTTCTGAGTTTCTCTGACCATTCCGGCGTCGTCGAGCCAGGGACCTTTTTTTAACTCTCTGCCGATAAATACGTTCTGGGCGACGGTCAGATCGTTCATCATATTAAGTTCCTGATGAATCATCGATATGCCCAAATTTTGCGCTTCGCCGATGTTTTTTACGGCGTAAGGCTTGCCTTCGAAGAAAATTTCGCCGGAGTCGGGTTGGTGTATGCCCGTAAGCACTTTCATCAACGTCGACTTACCCGCGCCGTTCTCTCCGACCAACGCGTGAACTTCGCCGCATCGCAAATCGAAGTGAACGCCTTTTAAGGCATGCACTCCGAGGAAGCGTTTGGAAACGTCGTTCATTTCAAGTAATGCGCTCATTTTCAGTTTTCCCCTATTATTTTCTTGCCGTCCGCATCATCAACCGTTCGGCTCTTTTATGATAACCGAAATAAACGCGGATTTCAATAGCCGTAGTTGCCGATTTTATCTTACAAAAAAAATTGCAATTTTTCTTGCCCTGTGAGAAACTTAAAAAAAGTTGCAATTTTTCTTGTGGAAATTTTCGCTAAAAAAAAGTTACAATTTTTATTGACCGCTAAAAATATCAAAAAAATACATAAAAACGCAAAAACGCTTGAAATAGTTATCGCGGTGTGATACAATGATAGCGATAAGCGACAACGATACGGTTAAGTTTAAGGAGTATGCTCCTTTTCGCTTGCTTTGCAAGCGAAATCGCCGTAAAGGGGAAGAGATGAAAAACTCGGATTTACAAAAGGAAGACGTTCGCAAACAATATAAGCCGCAAAAGAGCAAACCTTTAAGATTCAATACCCGCGTTTTGTACGCAGGCAGGCTTCAGAGGGTAAAGCAGTGGGGCGGCAATTACCACGTTCACGATTTTTTGGAAGTCGTTCTGGTGTTGCAGGGCAGCGGCGAAATTATAACCGACGACGGAAAAATCTTTATCGAAAAGGGTGATATAGTCGTTTATCCGCCGCACATGCGGCATGGCGAACATACCGTTGCGGGCAGCAAAGAGGATCTCGAACTCGCGTTTTTCGGCGTTACGGGCTTAAAGATGAACAACCTTCCGCACGATTGTCTGTTGCCCGAAGGCTCGGATATCGTCGTAAAGACGGGCGAAGACGAAGGGCGTATGCGCTGGCTTTTCGAAGAGATATACGGCGAAGTCGAAAAATCGAAACCTTACGGCGAGATGATGGTCGATCTGTACGTCAAAATGGTTTTGACGGAGATTCTCCGCAAAACCGAAGTCGAAGAGAGAACTCTCGTTAAAAACGCGGCGTTTTCCGAAATATATAACTGCATACGCGATCATTATACCGAGATAAACACGATAGACGATATCTGCGAACGGCTTTACGTAAACAAGTACTACGTTTCGCACGTGTTCAAAAAATACACGGGCGTCGCGCCTATGGCGTACGTTACGAAAATGCGTTTGACTCTTGCAAAAAAGATGCTCGAAGAAACCGAACTTTCGGCAAGCGAGATATCCCGCCGCTGCGGATATGCGGATACGACCAACTTTTTCAGGAACTTCAAAAGCAGCGAAAAAATGACTCCGCTCGAATATCGCGTGAAAAATAAAAGCAATAAAAACAATTAAAAGCGGATACCGCCGAAAAATCGTTTGCGATTTTTCGGCGGTTTATATATAATATGGCTATGCAAATAGGCGAAATTTTTCTTGACAGTTTAATAGATTCGGCTAAAATGCTGCCGTGGTTGTTCGTAACCTATCTTCTGATAGAAATTATCGAACGGCACGTCGGCTTCGAACGCCACGGTAAATTTTTAAGCGGTGAAGCCGCCCCCGTGTTCGGGGGCTTGGCGGGCGCGTTTCCCAGTTGCGGGGTAAGCGTAATGTCGGCAAAACTCTACGACGGCGGACTTATCACGGTCGGCACTCTTTTCAGCGTGTTTATCGCTACGTCGGACGAGGCGTTTTCGATACTTCTTGCCAGCGATAAGCGTTTAAGCCTCGTATGGCTGCTGCTTATAAAAATCGGTCTTGCCATAGTGATAGGCGAGATTATCGATCTTATTATCCGCAGAAAGCCGCAGGTCGCGGAAAACGCAGACTTCAAACACGAAGAAGTCTGCGCTCATTGCCACGACCACGTTGACGAAGACGAAACGGGCAGAATCGCATTTTGCAAACGTTATATTTTCGTTCCGCTTTTTCACGCCCTGCAAACTTTTTTGTTCGTGTTCGCCGTTAATTTCGTTTTCGGAATTTTCTTCGGCGAGGGCGGGCTCGTCGGCGAAGAGGCGTTCAAGGACTACTTTGCAAGCAATAGATATTTCGAACCCTTTTTAACGGCTCTCGTAGGGCTTATCCCCAACTGCGCGTCGTCTGCGGTGCTTACGGCGGCGTACGTTGACGGAATAATTTCTTTCGGCTCGATGCTCGGCGGACTTATCGCCAACGCGGGCGTGGGGCTTGCGATTTTGTTCCGTAACGGAAAGAAAATAAAACGGAATATTATAATATTGATTGCTTTGTATCTGATAGGCGCGGTCGCGGGGCTTGTATTCCACTTCGCGTTGCCGAATTTATAAAATGAAAACTTAGCCGGGAGGAAAAGAAGCCGGAAAATATCGAAAAAACAGTATGACCGAAAACGAAAAATTCGAACAACTTACAAACGGAAAAGTCGAACCGTTGATAATAAAAATGGCTGTTCCGACGATTATATCGATGCTCATATCGACGCTTTACAATATGGCTGACGCTTTTTTCGTCGGCAAAATCAACGCGTCGGCTTCGGGCGCGATTACCGTCGTTTTTTCGTATATGACTATCGTTCAGGCGTTCGGGTATTTTTTCGGACACGGGTCGGGCAACTACATATCGCTTAAACTCGGCGAAAAGAATAAAGAAGAAGCCGAACGCATGGCTGCAACGGGCTTCTTTTCGTCGCTCGTGTTCGGTTTTTTAATCTGTATAGCGGGGCTGATTTTTATAAATCCGCTTTTGACCGCGCTCGGCTCTACCGAAACGATAAGACCTTACGCCAAAGACTATATATTCTGGCTTCTGCTCGGCGCGCCGTATATGACCTCGGCGTTGACCCTTAACAATCAACTTCGTTTTCAGGGCAACGCCTTTTACGCGATGATCGCGCTCGTTTCGGGCGGGGTTCTGAATATCGCGCTCGACGCGCTTTTCGTAATCGCCCTTAATATGGGTACGGGCGGAGCGGGGCTTGCCACCGCTATCGGTCAACTCGTTTCTTTCGTTTTATTGTTCGTCGGGGTCGAAGTCAAAGGTCTCGTCAAAATAAGACCTAAAAATTTTACTTTCAAAAAATTATATTTATCGAATATCGCGCGCGGCGGACTGCCTTCGCTCGGCAGACAGAGCGTTGCGGGGATAGCCAACGCGTGTACGAGTTTCGTGTGCGCAGCCGTTCTCGGAAAAGTCGAAGCCGACGCCGCGATAGCCGCGCTCGGGATCGTTGCCAAAATCATAGGCTTTTGTTCGTCCGCGATAATAGGTTTCGGACAGGGGTTTCAACCCGTGTGCGGGTTTAATTACGGCGCGAAAAAGTATTTAAGGGTAATTCGCGGTTACGTCTTTTCGCTTGCCGTCTGTACGGGGTTTGCCGCTCTGGTCGGAATTTTCGGCGGAGTTTTCGCGCGGCAAATCTGTTCGCCGTTTTCCGTCGATCCGCTTGTCGTACAATACGCTGGCGTGGCGTTTCGGGCGCAATGTCTGTTTTTCGTTTTAACGCCGTTTATAACGATTTCTAATATGCTTTTGCAAAATATCGGCAAAGTGGTAAGCGCGACTTCGCTTGCGGTTGCCCGTCAGGGCTTGATATATATCCCGATAGTGTTCGCATTCGGTTACGGCATGGGGCTTTGGGGACTACAAATTTCGCAGGCGGCGGCAGATCTTCTGACGTTCGCAGCGGCGTTGCCGCTGTCGCTTCCGACGATTATAAAAATATACAAAAACGGAAAGGAGAACGAAAAGTTATGTGGACTAAAATCGTAGAATTTTTGCGCTCGCAGAGTTTGTCGTTTCTCTTTTTTACGGGCGGGGCGATAATCGGTTTCGGCTTCGCCGTTTTGCTTTATTTCGCGTTTTCGCGTAAGAAAAGAAAACTCCCGAAAGGCGAAAAACCCAAACTCACGCAGGCGATTACCGAAAGAGCGGTTAAAAACTTTGTTTCGGCAAACACGAAAAGCGATTTCAAAGCAAAACTCAAAGCGTTTTCAAACGAGTTGTTTATAGCAATAACCGACTTATCCGACGAGTATTACGACGAAAAAGTTAAACGCTATCCCGTAGTGAAGCAAGGTAAATTATTCGAACGCGACCTTTCGCTTCCGCTGTGTTTTACCGTCTACGAACTATTGGGCTTCGTCGATTTGATTTTGTACGACGCCGAAAAAATCTACGACGAAGCGCTTCATCGCGACAGATTTTTATTCGTGTACAAGGCGTACAGGCTGTTTACGAAAATGGTAGACGAAAAAGACCCCAAAGACCTTACGCTGTCGAAAGTCGCCGAAATAGTAGACTACTATAAAGATAAAGCCGAAGAACCGCCCAAAAGCGTTTCGTTTATCGGTAAAATCGTCAAAGGCGTGGTCAATAAAGGCGTAAATTTCGGCGTGGTAAGGGTGGTCGACGACGCGGCGGAAGACGCTATCGTCTGCGTCGTTTCCGATTTCAATCTTCTCTTTTCGCATAATCTTCGCGACGGAACGGGCGGCTTGATTTCGGGCGTTACCGACGAAGAGGTTGCCGTATGAAGATATTTTTGCGGATAATAGCCTGTCTTGCGGGCGCAGTGCTCGGCGCGATTCTGGGCGCGCTCGTAATAGTTGCGGTCGTAAAAAAAAGAATAGAAAAAACGGTTGAAGAAAGCAACGAGAACAATTTTTCGGGCGAAGAATCGAAGCGGCTTGACAAGATAAAACGCGACGCGAAACGGGCGTATAAACGAACGTATAAAGCGCGGACGTTAAGAAAAATTTTCGGGCTTTCGAAAAAAAGAAGAGAAACGCAGGAAAAATTTTCTTACGCCGATCTGATAGAAAAAACCGCCGAAGTCTATAACCCCGAAAGCGACCGACCTATGCTCGAACTCACGGGCAACGAAGTTTTCGGTTTCGGACATACGGTGGTGAAGCGGATAGAAGACATTTTCGACGCGTCGGGGCTTTCTTTTTTAAGGTCTTTTACGGCTGGTACGGCGATAGATTATATCACTTTTTTAGACGGAATCGTAAAGAAAAAATCGGTCAAAACGACCGTGGGAACTTACAAAATCGTGTGGCGTATAATCAACGCGATAAATCCGTTTTTCTGGCTTAAAACGATTATAAGAACGGTTGCCACGCAGAGAATTTTAGACGAAGTGGTTTACGCTTCGATAAATATCGTCGTTACGGAATTTGCTTCTTTATACAAAAAATCGTCCGTTCGTTTACAATCGGCGGCGTAAACGTCAATAATATAAAGCCAATATAAAGCCCTGCGGAAATCTTTACTCGATTTCCGCAGGGCTTCGTATTATTCTTGTCTGGCATGGTGCCACCTCTCCCGCTTCAACGGGAGAGCATACTCCCGGAAGGGTGGTTTACCGCGGAGAAAATATAAAAAACGAATAAATAAAAATCATGGGTAAAGAAATAATCGGAATAACGAAAAATCAGATGAACGCCGAAATCGAAACTCTCGAAAAAACTTTCGATACGGTCAGAGTATTGAAAGCGGAAGAAGTCGGCGGACTTAAAAAAGACTGCAACGTAGGCGAAAACGAAAACTGTTACGAGATATGGGGCAGAAATCAGGCTTGCCCCGTGTGTATAAGTTATCGCGCTCTTACCGAAAAACGGCAGTTCTGTAAGGTCGAAAAGACCAAAGCGGGCGCGTTTCAGGTTTTCGCCGATTATCGCGAAGTAGACGGCAAACCCTGCGTTATAGAGATGATTAAGCATTTCAAAGACGACGTTATAGTCTATTTCACCGACGACGAAAGACGGATAGAAACCGCCAACGATTATTTCGAAAGAAGTTATTCGGATATCCTGTGCGAAACTTTCAATCGCCGCTATTACGAAGAGTGCCTTGCGGGCGAAAGTTTTACGGGCGGGGTCGCCATGATCGATCTCGACGATTTCAAGATATATAACGACCTTTTCGGACACGACGCGGGCGACGCGGTGCTTAAAGCGGTCGCTAAAACCATAAGAAAATGCGTTCGTTCGACGGATAAAGTTATCCGCTACGGCGGCGACGAATTTCTGATAGTCGCGGGCGGTATGACCGAAGTATCGTTCAATCGCTGTATGCGCGATATTTCCGACACGGTCAGATCTACCGTAATCGACGAATATCCCTCCATAAAACCAACGGTAAGCGTAGGCGGGGTGCTTTGCGTAAACGAAACTTTGAAAGACGCGGTCGGCAGAGCGGACGAGTTTATGTACCTTGCCAAAAAGAAAAAGGACTGCGCCGTGGGCGAAAAAGATAAAAGGGCGATAAAATCCGCCGCAAAATTCACGCCTGCAAAAGAAACGGTGCTTATCGTTGACGATTCCGACATAAACCGCGAAATTCTCGTAAGCATACTCAAAAACGAATACGACCTCATCGAAGCCGCCGACGGCGAAGAATGTATAAATAAGTTGAACGAGTACGGAACTCGGATTTCCGCCGTTCTGCTCGACCTTATCATGCCTAATATGAACGGTTTCGACGTACTCGACTACATGAATAAAAACGACCTCATCGGCGAAATACCCGTAATCACCATAACGGGCGACGAATCGCAGAACACCGTAAGGGTGGCTTACGAAAAGAGCGTTTCGGACTATATAACCCGTCCTTTCGACGCGAAAGTGGTATACAGACGGGTTTCCAACACGATAAAAGTCTACTCGCGGCAAAAGCGACTGATTTTCGAACTTAAAAGTCAGATGCGCGAAAAAGAAAAGAACCGCGACATGATAGTAGAAATATTGTGCAGAATAATCGAAAAACGCGGCGGTTACGTCGGCAATCACGCCTCGCACATCACCGAATTTACGCGGTTGCTGCTCGAAAAACTCGTTTCAAAGAAAAACGATTGCGATATTAAGGCGAAAGATATTTTCGTTATATCCACCGCCGCCGCGCTTCACGACCTCGGCAAAGTGCAGATCGACCGCGCGATTATAGACAAAAAGGGCAAACTAACGAATGAAGAATTCGAAATAATCAAAACTCATACGACGGCGTGAGAAGAGATGCTTATCGACCTTGCCGATTTCGAAGACGAACCGCTCGTAAATTACGCAAGGCAGATCTGTCGCTCGCACCACGAACGCTACGACGGCAAAGGCTATCCCGACGGACTTAAAGGCGACGAAATTCCGATTGCCGCGCAGGTCGTTTCGGTTTGCGACGTATACGACGCGCTTATTTCCGAGCGCCCCTATAAACGGGCGTACACGCACGACGAAGCCGTAAAAATGATTAAAAACGGCGAATGCGGAGCGTTCAACCCCGTGATTTTAGAGTGTTTCGACGAGTGTTCGGATAAATTCGGAGAAATTATCGAACGGGAAAAAAAGGAGAATTCGGACGATGACTAAATCGCTATTAAGAAAAATCGCTGCGTTCGTCGCCCTTATAACGGCGGCGGTTTCGATTTCGTCCTGTTCGAAAAATAAAGGCGAAACCGACGACCGCAGCGATATGCCGAATCTCGTAATCGGTTGTGATTATTACGCCCCGTTCGTTTCGAGCGACGAAAACGGCAATTTTATCGGTCTCGACGTAGAAATCGCCAAAGAAGTCTGCAAACATATCGGTTATAACCCCGTTTTCAAACTAATAAAGTGGACGCAGAAAAAATTGATGCTCGAAAAAAAGGAAATAGATTGCGTCTGTGGATGTTTTCCGATAACGGGCAGAGCCGAAGAGTACTACTGCTCGACCCCGTATCTTAAAAGCAAACAGGTCGTAGCCGTGCCGTCCGATTCGGATATAAAACGGATAAGCGACCTCGAAAACAAAGTTCTCGGCGTGCAGGCGGCAAGCAAAATGGAGGATTTTTTCACCGAATCGGCAGACGCGTTGATTCCTTCGCTTAAAAATCTGCTGTGTTTCGGCGATACGGACGGAGTTTTCGCCGCCATGCGTATAGGTTACGTTGACGCAATCGCGGGGCATGAAGCGTCTATACTCGAATATATGAAGACGAGTTCGATAACGATGAGAATTTTAGACGAAGGTATCGTCGAAGTCGAATTGGGCGTAGCGTTCGAAAAAGGCGCGGACGAAGAACTCGTGAATAAAATCAACGATACTCTCGCGTTATTGTCCAAAAACGGCTTTACGTCAAGGTTGCTTACCAAATACGGGCTCGACCCCGATTATTATCTGGCGGTGGAACGATGAATAACAGAAGTAAAGAAACAAAATACGGGCTCGTATATATCGCTTCGTTTCTGCTGGTAGGTATAATAATCGCCGTTTTCGTCGCTTTAATCGTTACTTCGGTAGATAAAAAGGCGGCGGAAAATCAGATGAACAAAGTCGCTTCGTACGTAAGAAAACAATGTCTTATCTACGAAGAGATTTCGTCCGAAGAAACCGCCAAGACGATAGTCGAAATTTCCGATAAGGCTTTCGAACTGCGCGAAAAAATCGATTATTCCGCCGAAACCGAAACGATAAAAGAAACGCTGAAAACGTTCGTCGAATCAAAAAGACTTACGGGCGTACTCGTTACCGAAAAAAACGGCGATATAGTCGTAAGTTTCGTAAATTCCGCGACCGCCGACGAAGAGAAATCGTGGCAGACGCAGATAGAATCGTTCAACGACGTTTATCGGGATATAAATAAAAGTTACGTCGAAAGATTGTCCGACGGAAAGTGTTATTACGACTACGCCATGGTCGCCAGAAGCGACGGAAACGGCGCGGTGCTTTGTTACGCCCACTATCCGATAGACGAAGTCGACGATATAAGGGTGTCTATCAAGACCCTTTTAGACGGCTACGTGTTCGATAATAACGGCGTCGTAGTCGTTACCGACGGCGAGAACGTAGTCGCTTCAAACGTCGGCAGTTACGCGGGAATATCCGCTTCCGAATGTCCCGTCGTTAAAAAAATGAGAACGATATCCGACTCTAAAATAGCCCGCGTCGACGACGGCGGCGGAACTTATTACGGAATACGCGTCAAAGGCAAAAACTTTGTCGTTTACGCCTATCTGAACGACAGCGCGGTGTTCGCAAGGCGTTCGATAATTCTGCCTTATCTCGCGCTCGTATACCTTATAATGGCGGGTATAGTAGTTATCGTAAGGTACAGCATACTCGGCAAAAAACGTAGAGAGCAGGAGAAAAAAGACGAAGCGTACCGCATAGAAAACGAAAAACTCGCCCGCGAAGCGATAAAGGCGAACGAGGCGAAAACCGACTTCTTGCGGCGTATGAGCCACGATATAAGAACGCCCATAAACGGTATTCGCGGAATGGTTAAAATCGGCGACTACTATTACGACGACTTCGACAAACAAAAGGAGTGCAGGGATAAAATCTGGGCTACGTCCGAATACCTGCTCGATCTCGTAAACAATATTCTCGATATGAATAAACTCACCACTACCGAACCGGACTGGAAAGACGAGATTTTCGATATGACCGCGCTTTTGACCGAGGTGGCGACTTTCACGGGGATACAGGCGAAAGAGGCGGGTATAACGCAAATTAAGGAAAGGACGATAACTCACGACCATCTGTTCGGCGGTAAGGTTCAGTTAAAAAGGGTTATAACCAATATCGTCGTAAACGCGATAAAATACAATAAACCCAACGGGAGAGTAACGGTATCGTGCGACGAAATCGGCTGCGACGATAAAAACGCGACCTTTAAGTTCGTCTGCGAAGATACGGGTATCGGCATGAGCGAAGAATTTTTGCGGAAAATGTACGAACCGTTCGAGCGTGAAAACAGGGACGCCGGCAAGACTCTCGAAGGCGTCGGATTAGGACTTGCCATCGTTAAAAAAATCGTAGACATGGCGGGTTGGAAACTTACGGTAGACAGCAAAGTCGGCGAAGGAACCACGTTTACCTTAGTCGCGACTTTCAAAACCGTAGAACCCCCGAAAAAAATCGAAACTTCACCCGAACCGGATGAAGGCGATCGCCTGAAAGGCTATAATATTCTCGTTGCCGAAGATAACGACTTAAACTATGAAATCGTCGAATTTATGCTTAAAGTCGCGGGCGCGAACGTAATAAGGGCGACCGACGGTAAAGAAGCGATAAATATTTTCGAAAAGAGTAAAGTGGGCGAAATAGACGCGGTTTTAATGGATGTAATGATGCCCGAAGTCGACGGTCTTACCGCCACGCGCGAGATAAGAAAACTCGACAGAAAAGACGCCGACGTCGTTCCGATTATTGCGATGACGGCAAGCGCGTTCGCCGACGACGTCGAAAACGCCCGCATGGCGGGTATGAACGCCCATATCGCAAAACCGATCGACGCGACGAAATTAGTAAATTGTATCGTCCGATTGATTGAAAAGGCGGGGGGGGGTAATAGATTTTGACTATTAGAGAAGTTTACGCCGAATGCAGCGGCAGTTACGACGAAACGCTTAAAAGGCTCGGCTCGGAAGAACTCGTAAACCGCCTTGCGGAGCGATTTTTGTCCGACGATAGTTTCAGTCTGCTTGAAAAGGCGTTCGAAGCGGGCGACGAAGAAGCGGCTTTCAGAGCGGCGCATACGCTTAAAGGCGTAGCGAAAAATCTGGGCTTTTCCGATTTGGGCGAATCCGCTTCCGTTTTGACCGAAGATTTAAGAAACCGTACTTTCGACGGCGCGCCGCCGCTTTTCGAAAAAGTAAAAAGCGACTACGACCGACTTATCCGCGCTTTGACCGTTTATATTGAAAACAAATAACACCCGCTGAGATGCCAGACAAGAATAATACGAACCTTGGTCTAACGACGAATTTTTGACTAATACTGCGTTCTGCTCGCGGCTTATACGTTGAGTATTAACCCACTCGCACGCCTTGTCTTAGTCTAAAAATACGCCGTTAGACTTGTCTGCAACCAAAACGCCGATATTTTCGATGATTTTTGGTAAAGGCGAGCGCAGACGTACTATACGTACTTCAAACGCGAATTTGCCAAAAAACACGGAAATAGCAGCGTTTTGGCAAGGTTCGTATTATTCTTGTCTGGCATAGTATATAACTTTTTATCGAAAAAAGCAACCGTTTTCTTTCATTTTCCTTGTAAATAGTATTCGTTTGTGATAAAATATTCTCGAATAAACGCATTTTTGCGTATTTTACTATCAATTCTGTTTTTTTCTGGTAACGTATGAAATCGAATATCGACGAAAAACTTATTATAAACGTCGGCGACGCTAAAATCGGCGGCGGGCATTTTGCCTATATTGCCGGTCCGTGCGCCGTAGAGAGCGAAGATTCGCTTTTTTCCATCGCTTCCGCGGTAAAAAAGGCGGGCGCGACGATTTTGCGCGGCGGAGCGTACAAACCGCGTACTTCGCCCAAAGATTTTCAGGGGCTCGGCGCGGAAGGGCTTAAAATTCTCGTTAAAGTCGCGAAGGCGGTCGGGCTTCCTACCGTCAGCGAAATAGTCGACCCGCGTGATATCGATCTGTTTGCGGACGTGGATATGTTGCAGATAGGCGCGAAAAACATGCAGAACTTCGCCCTTTTGAAAGAGGTAGGCAAAACGAACAAACCCGTTTTATTAAAGCGCGGGTTTTGCAACACTTTGGAAGAATTGCTTTTATCCGCCGAATACGTAACCGACGCGGGCAACGCGCGGGTCGTTCTATGCGAAAGGGGAATAAGGACTTTCGAATCGGCTAATCGCTTCACGCTCGACTTGGCGGGCGCGTTAAGGCTTAAAGAATTGACCCGTTTCCCTGTGATAATAGACCCCAGCCACGCTTCGGGCAGAAGCGAACTCGTCGAGCCGTTATCGCTCGCCGCGGCTGCAATCGGCGCGGACGGTATCGAAGTGGAAACGCATCCTAATCCCCAGGACGCGCTTTGCGACGGCGCGCAGGCAATTATCCCCGAAACGTTTGCGGATATAGTTAAAAAATCCGAAAAAATAAGGAGAATCGTAAAATGAAAAAGTTGACGATAAAGTCCGATCGCGTAGTAACGAAAGTCGTTATAGAGAGCGATTATAAGGTATTACGCGGATTTATAACAAAAAATCTCACAGGCAAAAAAATATGCCTCGTATACGATAAAAACGCCGCCGCGTGCGTGGAGGAAGTAAGAGAAGCCCTTAAAGGATACGAGTTAACCGAAACCTCTTACGGCGAGGGCGAAAGCGTAAAAACCGCCGAAAATTTACTTGCGCTGTGCGAACTTCTTTGCGATAACGAATTTACTCGCGGCGACGCGCTTATCGCAGTCGGCGGGGGCGCGGTTTCCGACCTCGTAGGCTTTGCCGCCTCTTTATACAAGCGCGGAATAAAATACGTCAATTGCCCGACTACTTTGTTATCGGCGATAGACGCGTCGGTCGGTGGCAAAACCGCGGTTGATTTCGGCGGTGGCAAGAACGTACTCGGCGAATTTTACGCGCCTGCGGCGGTATACGTTGCGCTTTCCGCGTTGAAGAGTTTACCCGAAAAAGATATTCGTTCGGGCAAAGGCGAAGTGGCGAAATACGCTCTTTTATCGGCGAAAATTTCCGAAGCGGAAGTTGCGGGCGAGATAACCGAAGAACTCATTTATAAATGTCTGCTCGTCAAGAAAAAGTACGTCGAAAAGGACGAATACGACCTTAAAGAGAGAAAAATTCTCAATCTCGGTCATACTGCAGGGCACGCGATCGAAGCGGAGAGCGGCTTTACGCTTTCGCACGGAGAATGCGTGGCGCGGGGGCTTTACAAAGTAATCGCGGCGTCGGCTAAAAAATACAATCTGAAACCGGAAATCGTTTACGATATGAACGAAATGGTTCGGGCGGCGGGTTTCGGCGACGAATATAAAGCCGAACTCCCGATGCGGAAATTATCCGAAGACAAAAAGACCGATAACGGAAAAATAGATATAATTCTGCTCAAAAAAATCGGCAAGCCGAAAATAGAAAGCGTGTCCGTCGAAAAAGCCGAAAGTATTTTTCAATGAAAGTAACAATTACTCCGTTTGCGCCGAAAGGCGAGATAACCGCGCCGCCGTCTAAATCGGTCGCGATGAGATATATTTTGCTTGCGGCAGTTGCGGACGGAAAGACGATAATAGAAAACGTCGGAGATTCCGCCGACGTGGTCGCGGCGATAGGTTGCGTAAAATCGCTCGGCGCGAGCGTCGATTACGACGGGCAAAGTGTTACCGTTCGCGGAATAAAAACTCTGCCCCAAATCGCCGAATTCGATTTCGGCGAGTGCGGCTTTTTGCTTCGGACGGTTATTCCGTTGGCGAACGCACTGGGCGTAAAATTTTCGTACCGGGCGGGCGGGAATTTGTCTTTAAGACCCGTAAAACCCTTGTTCAACGCTTTGTCCGAAAGCCTTTTCAAAACCGAAAACGGCGAATATTACGGCAAGGCGACGGCGGGCAAGTTCGTCATAGACGGCTCGCAAAGTTCGCAGTTTATAAGCGGACTTCTGATTGCCGCGGCTGCGATGAAAGGAGTAAGCCGCATTAAAATTACGGGCGAAAAAGTGAGCGACGGCTATATCGAAACGACCCTTGCCGCGCTTAAAACTTTCGGAGTAAAAACCGAAAAACGGGGCGACGAAATAACGGTATACGGCGGTAAAATCGTTTCGCCGAAACGGCTCGTCTGCGAGGGTGATTGTTCTTCGGCGGCGTATTTTCTCGCGCTCGGCGCGATTAAAGGTTCGGTTACCGTAAAGGGCTTGAACGTAAATTCGAAACAGCCCGATAAGGCGATTACCGATATTTTAACGAGTTACGGGGCGAACGTAAAAATAAGCGGCGACGAGATTACCGTCGAAGCGGCGAAGATAAAAAAGCCCGTAAACGTAAGCGTGAAAGACTGCCCCGATCTCGCGCAGACGATAGCCGTTCTGGCGGCGAACGCCGACGGCGAATCGGTTATAAAGGACGTAGGCAGACTTAAAATCAAAGAGAGCGACCGATTGAAAGCGATTATAAAAACGCTTGAAGCGGCGGGTATAAAAAGCGAGTCGGTCGGCGACGATTTGCATATCTTCGGCGGCGCGGTTAAAAGCGGAACGTTTTATGGCGGAAACGACCACAGGACGGTTATGTCGCAGGCTATTTTAGCGGCGACAGCCGACGGCGAAAGCGTTATCGCGGGGGCGGAAGCGGTTAAAAAATCTTTTCCGTCGTTTTTCGAAAATCTGATAAAAGCAGGCGGTTCGGGTAATGTCCGTATATCACGGTAAAAAACTGAAAATAATCGTTTCGGGAAAGTCGCACGGCGAAAAAATTTCCGCCTCGATAAAGGGGCTTAAAGGCTTTGCTTTCGACGAAAAAGAAGTCGAAGATATGCTTTTACGGCGTTCGCCGTCGGGTAAAGCGGGCGCGACCGAAAGGATAGAAAAAGACGAGCCTCATTACGCCAAAGGCGTAAAAAACGGCAGGATTACGGGCGACGTAAAAATCGGTTTTTTTAATACCGACGTAAGAAGCGAAGACTATAAAGACCTTACGGGTATTCCCCGTCCGTCGCACGCAGATATCGGCAGATATTTCAAAGACGGCGAAATCGATTTTACGGGCGGCGGCGAATACTCGGGCAGAGTAACGGTGGCGTTTTGCGCCGTCGGTGCGATTTGTAAAAGCGTTCTCGAAAAATATTACGGCGTTAAGATTTCGGCGTATCCGTCGTCCGTCGGGGATAAATTTATAAAGAGTTTTAACGACCCCGAAAAACGTGGCGTAAGTCAGGCGGAAATCGACGACTACGTTACGACGATTAAAAAAAGCGGAGATTCGGTAGGCGGAAGAATAGAGTGCGTTATAAAAAACTGTCCCAAAGGGTTGGGCGGAAGCCTTTTCGACGGACTCGAAAGTAAGATTTCTTCGCTGTGCTACGCCGTCCCCGCGGTCAAGGGCGTGGAATTCGGCAAAGGGTTCACGCTTTGTTCTCTTCGCGGCAGCGAGGCTAACGACGAAATGCGTTACGATAAAGAAAACGTTGTTTTCGTAACGAATAACGACGGCGGCATATACGGCGGAATTTCGGCGGGCGAAATAACTTTCGCGGTTGCCGTAAAACCCACTCCGTCGATTGCAAAAAAACAAAATTCGGTCAATCTTCTGACGGGAGAAAACGCCGAAATAAGCGTAAACGGCAGACACGACGCGTGCGTCGCGTTAAGAGCGGCGCCGCTTATCGAAGCTGCCGCGGCGATAGCGATTGCCGACGAGGTGATTTATGAAAACGATAGACGAATTGAGAAGTGAGATAGACGAAATCGACGACGGGTTGGTTTCGCTTTTTCTGCAAAGGCTCGCCGTGGTAAAAGAGATCGGTAAAGCGAAAAAAACGCATTCGCTTTCCGTAGAAGATAAAGACAGAGAAAACGCGGTTATAGAGCGATTGGCGATAAATAAGACCGACGAAGAAAAGAAAAAAATAACCGAACTGTATAATAAAATATTCGATATAAGCAAAGACACGGAGAAATGAAGGAATACTTTCTGATAGGTAAAAAATTGCCGCATAGTTACTCGGCTAAAATACACTGCGAAAGGGGTTTTGATTACTCGCTCAAAGAACTCGACGAAGAGCGTCTGGGCGAGTTTTTGCTCGAAAAAAATTACGCGGGACTTAACGTTACAATGCCTTATAAATCGGCGGTTATAAAGTATCTCGACGAAACGGATTCTCTCGCGAAAAAGATAGGCGCGGTCAACACGATAGTAAACCGCGACGGCAAACTTGCAGGATATAACACGGACATTTTCGGGCTCGATTTTGCCCTGAAAAAGGCGGGTGTCGACCTTAAAGATAAAACGGTGGCGATTTTAGGCAGCGGCGGCGCAGGTAAGACGGCGAAAACGCTCGCGGAAGAAAACGGCGCGAAAAAAATATACGTAGTAAGCCGAAAAGGCGAGATAAATTACGAAAATTGTTACGAGGTTTGCCGTCGGGCGGAAATCGTTATCAATTGTACGCCCGTAGGCGCGTACCCGTTCGACGCGGCTTCGCCCGTAGATTTGTCGGAACTAAAAAACCTCGAAGCGGCGTTCGACTGTACTTATAACCCCGCGCGGACGGAATTTATTTTGCAGGCGCAGGAGTTGAAACTTAAAAACGCCAACGGGCTTAATATGCTCGTCTATCAGGCGTTAGCCTCCGAAAAACTTTGGAACGGTACGGAATTCTCGGACGACGACGTTATAAAACTCGCCGATAAAATTTATAAGTCTACGCGGAATATCGCGCTCGTCGGTATGCCGGGGGCAGGCAAAACGGTTATCGCGAAAAGGCTCGGCGTGGTTACGGGCAGAGAAGTTATCGACACCGACGAGGTGATTTTGCGTAATTACGGAATTACGGCGGGCGAAATGATAAACAGGTACGGCGAAGATTATTTCCGCGACGTCGAAAGTCGGGTCGTAGACGAGGCTTGCCAAAGGCGGGGCGTTATTATCGCCACGGGCGGCGGAAGCGTTCTTAAACGAGAAAACCGAAAGGCGATAAAAAGAAGTTCGCTCGTCGTATGGATAAAACGCGATTTGAATTTGCTTTCGTCAAATGACAGACCGCTGTCGGCAAATCGCTCGGCAGAAGAGTTGTATAATATGCGAAAATCGCTCTATCAAAGCGTTTGCGACTGCGAAATTTATAACGACGACACCGTAGATAAGGCAGCGGAGGAAATAGCGGAACTATGAGAAAAATACTCGTAATAAACGGAGCGAACCTTAATATGCTGGGTATTCGCGAAAAGACCGTGTACGGCGAAAAGACCTATCGCGATCTGGTTGAATTTATAAAAAAATCCGCGAAAGAACGCGGACTTAAAGTTAAAATATTTCAGAGCAACCACGAAGGCAAAATCGTAGACGAAATACAAAAAGCGTATTGTCGCTACGACGGAATTATAATAAACGCCGGCGGTTATACTCATACGAGCGTGGTTATCGCCGACGCCTTGAAAGCGGTGAATATCCCGACCGTAGAAGTGCATTTAACGGATATTTACGCCCGCGAAGAGTTTCGTAAAAACAGTTTCATTTCGCCTGTGGCGGAAAAAACGATAGTCGGCAAAGGCTTTTTCGGCTACTCCGCCGCGCTTGACTATTTTACAGATAATTTATAGCCCCAGCGCAGGTAAATTGATAAAAGGGATAGTGTTTAAGGACTAAAGGGTAATTATTTTTCGTTAAACGAAGAAATTTTCAATGAAGAAAAACTTATATATGCGGGGGTTAATTTTGAATAACTTAAATTTCAACAGAAATCTTGTTTTACAGTACAAAAGCAATTCGCAAGCAATTCGTGTATTGACCGAGAGTTGGTTGTCGGACAATATGTATTGCCCGTGTTGCGGTAACGTAGTATTAAAAAAATTTGAAAATAATAAACCTGTTGCAGATTTCTATTGCGAAAAATGTGAAGAACAATTCGAATTAAAAAGTAGCGGTAAAAAGATAGAAAATAAAATTGTCGACGGAGCATATGCAACGGCAATTGATAGAGTGAATAGCAAAACCAATCCCGACTTGTTTGTGTTACGATATGGCTATTACAAGGTCAAAGACCTTGTTGTCGTGCCTAAATATTTTTTCACACCCGACATTATTGAAAAACGTAAACCGCTTTCAGAAACGGCTCGTCGCGCGGGTTGGATAGGAAGTAATATTTTATATGGCAAAATCCCTTCGCAAGGTAAGATAAAAATCGTTACTGACGGAGAAATTGTTTCGTCTGATGTGGTTTTGACGGAATATCAACAAGCGAGTCGTCTTTACGTTGATAACGTAGAAAAAAGAGGATGGTTGTTTGATGTTTTGAATTGTGTAAACGATATACCCGACGATATATTTTCGTTGAAAGATATTTACGTTTTTGAAGACGCGTTGAAGAATATGCACCCCCAAAATAATAACGTCAAGGAGAAAATTCGTCAACAACTGCAACTCTTAAGAGATAGAGAAATTATTGAATTCATTGATAATCGAGGACATTACAGAAAAATAAAATAACAACGACGTAATAGATAACTAAGGAGGGAAAATTATGGATGAGATTGAAAAAATAAGGTACGCGAAGAGTTTTATCGATCAACTCGCGCAAGGGGTCAACCCCGTTGACGGAATACCCGTGGCAGAAAAAGACGTAATCAATAACGTACGGATTACTCGGTGTCTGTTCTTCGTTTCGGACGTTCTCGGTAAGGTTTGTAACGGCGAATACTCGAAACCGCAACTAAAGCCGAAAAAATCCTCGTTTTTCGTAGACGACGAATTGATTTCGAAATTAAAAGTCGAAAACCGCAAAATGAGTGCGTCTGAAATTGCCGCAAGAATCGATGAGGTAAACGAAAACGACGGTAGTACTTATAAATTTCCGCGAAGAGCAATCGGGGAATGGATGATTGAAAACGGTTTCCTGACCGAAGACGTTGATAATGACGGAAAACGTAAAAAGTCACCCACGTTAAAGGGCGAAAGCATGGGCGTTATCGGCGAATCCAGAGTCGGCTATAAAGGCGACGCGTATACGGCGATTTTATTTAACGCGGACGCGCAAAGGATTATATACGATAATCTTAAAAGTATCGTTATCGACCACTACGACAGGATAAACAACAAAAAAGCCGACTCTTCGGAAGGTATGCCCGAGAACGCGGGCTTACCTTGGAGCGCGGCTGACGAAAAACGACTTAAAGAAATGTATTCGGACGGTTTGACCGCCGAAGCGATTGCCGCCGACCTTAAACGCAACGTAAGCGGAGTGAAGGCTCGGATGAAAAAGTTGGGGTTGTTATAAAAACGATTAAAAATCCCATTTGGGGATGAAACTTTCGCTTGAAGAACCTAATTCCTGCGCGAAGTAGTCGGTTATCCCCAAAGATAAAAGTTCTTCGTAAACGCGCTCGTATTCGCGGGCGGTGATTTTACGCGATAATTCTTTACATTCTTCTATATTTCCGAACGGAGTGTATTGCGCCATAAGCGAAAAATACGCTCCGTTTTTCTTATTTTCGGCAAACCACCTTACTATTTTTTTGCTGTCTTCTACGCAAAGCGGCATTATCATATGCCTTACGATTACCCCCGAACGCATAGTTTTTTCGTTAGAAAAAGTTACGGGTTTCGCGCTCATCATATACTCTATCGCCTTGCTCGCCACTTCGAAATAGTCGCGTTTTCTCGTATACCTGTAAGAAATTTCGGGCGAAAAGAATTTTAAGTCGGGCAGATAAATATCTACGTACGGCTCTAAAATTTTAAGCGTTTCTATCGGTTCGTAAGAGTGGGTATTGTACACCGTCGGAATTTTCGGGCGATAAATTTCGTAGGCTTTTTTAATAAGCGGAGCGAAGTGCGTCGGGGTTACGAGATTTATATTCGTCGCGCCCGCCTTTTCCAATTCCGCAAAGATTTCCGCCAACTCTTCGGGAGTTATTTCTTTGCCCGTCTGCGAACGCGACAAAGCGTAGTTCTGACAGAATACGCATTTAAGCGAGCAGCCGCAAAAAAACACCGTGCCCGATCCGTTTTCGCCGGTGATGCACGGCTCCTCGAACTTGTGCAGATAGTATTTTGCTATACGCATCTTATTTTTTTCGCCGCAATACCCGGCGGTTTTTTCTCTGTCCGCGCCGCAACGGACGGGGCAGAGCGCGCAATTATTTTTCATGAGAACATTTTATCATAACTAAACGTAATTGACAATCGTTTTGCAATGGTGTATAATTACGGCGAGGCGCGGGGCGACCACAAATCTTTTCCGCGTATAAAGAAGGATTTTTTATGAACAAATTTTTCACCAGCGAAAGCGTAACCGAAGGGCATCCCGATAAAATCTGCGACCAGATTTCGGACGCGGTACTTGACGCCATTCTCGCGAAAGACCCTTACGCAAGGGTTGCCTGCGAAACTTCCGCTACCACGGGGCTCGTACTCGTTATGGGCGAAATCACAACTAATTGCTACGTGGATATTCAGTCCGTCGCGAGAAACACGATTCGCAGAATCGGCTACGACAGAGCCAAATACGGTTTCGACTGCGACACGTGCGCCGTGCTTACTGCCATACACGAGCAGAGCGCGGATATCGCTATGGGCGTCGACGACTCGGTAGAACACCGCGAAAGCGGCGACGAAGCCGACAGATTCGGCGCGGGCGATCAGGGTATGATGTTCGGCTACGCGACCAACGAAACCGAAGAATACATGCCGCTTCCGATAACTCTCGCGCATAAACTTACGCGCAGACTTACGGAAGTGAGAAAGAGCGGACTTTTGGATTATCTTCGCCCGGACGGCAAAAGTCAGGTTACGGTCGAATACGAAAACGGCAAGGTGAAGAGAATAGAGGCGGTAGTCGTTTCTACGCAGCACAGCGAAAGCGTTACGACCGAGCAACTCCGTAAAGACGTTGAAAAACTCGTTATCCGCGCGGTTTTGCCCGACAATCTTATGGACGAAAACACGAAGATATACATTAACCCGACGGGCAGATTCGAGATAGGCGGTCCGCACGGCGACAGCGGCTTGACGGGCAGAAAGATTATCGTAGATACGTACGGCGGAAGTTGTTCGCACGGCGGCGGAGCCTTTTCGGGCAAAGACCCGACCAAGGTGGACAGAAGCGCTGCTTATTTTGCAAGATATATCTGTAAAAACGTAGTGGCGGCGGGGCTTGCCGACGAGTGTACTTTGGAAGTCGCTTACGCGATAGGCGTGGCGCGCCCCGTTTCGCTGTTCGTAAACACGAAAGGCACGGGCAAACTTTCGGACGAAAAAATCGCCGACATCATCGCGAAAGAGTTCGATATGCGTCCGTATTCTATAATCAAAACGCTCGATTTGCGCAGACCTATTTACGAAGCGACTGCGGCTTACGGACATTTCGGTCGCCCCGAATTCCCGTGGGAAAGGCTCGACCGCGTAGACGATCTGAAAAAATATCTGTAAAGTATATTAAATAAGCACGCGGGGCGGAAAATCTTTCGATTTTCCGCCCCGCGGCTTTTTTGCCGGTTACGTTGCGTACTCTCAATAATGAAGGCTAAGACCGAATTATAAGTTTTCGGCAAGATCTACTATCTTGCGTAAGCGGTGGTTTAAGCAACTCTTCGAGATTCCTAAAATTTCTGCGAGTTCGACGAGCGTGCTGCCCTTATGCTTTATTCTTGCTTCCGCGACCGTTTTTAAGGGAAGGGGGAGCGAAGTCAAGCCTATCGCTTCGTTGATTTTTTCGATTGCGCGTGTCTGTTTTACCGACGCGTCGATTTGCTTGCTCATGTTGGACATTTCGCAGTTGAGTTGTCGGTTATAGTTATTGTTCATATCCTTTTCGACGGTAAGTTCGGCAAGTTTCAGAACGGCTTTCTGCGCGCCGAGCAGGGCGAGAAAATCCGAAATTTCGTCGCGGGTTTTAAGGTACACTATGAATGCTTCTTTGCGTTGAATAAGTTTGGGCAGAAAGTATAGTTCGCTTAAAATTTCGCATACGTCGGTTGCAGATACGTAATCGCCGAACACGAATTCGAGATGATAGCCCGTAGAAGAACTTCCGTCGCTTTTAGGCAAAGTCGCGCTGCCGCCGCCCGAAAACGCGCCGCGAAGATACGCCGTTTTTTCTTCGTCGCTTTCTATAAGACTCCATTTAACGCCGAATTTCAGTTTAACGCCCTCGCCGTCGACTTCGATGATTCCGAGGTCTTCCAAAATTTCGGTAGCGTCCTCGGCGTAACGGACTTTTATCCGTTTGCCGCGTTTGCTCTTTTCTTCCGAAACGTCAAGCGGCAGAGAATATACGTCGGCAAAGTATTTTACGAACGCGTTCGCTCCGAACGAATTATCCGTAGAAATTTCGAAGCCGATTTTTCCGCCGTTGACGGAAAGCGTACCCGCGGAACGCAGAAACGCCGAAGCGAACGCTTTCTTTTCGCCGTCGGTGTTTTCTTTTCCGCAGAGTATTTCTTTTTTGACTTCTTCGGAGTAATTCATTGATAATCGCCTTATCATCGGGGTTATTAAGGTTTTGAGATTGATAAAATAAAATTGCCGCTACGGTATTTATTCCGCGGTAAAACACCTTTCCGGGCGACGCGCGGACTTGATATTATATCGTTAAATCAAAGCAAAGTGTTTTTACACTCGATGCCGTGTTCTTTTTTGTATTTCGTAAAACGCAAATCGGGGAGTTTTCCGTCGATATTGTCTATACGGTCGAGCGGGAAATCCACTCTTGCGAAAAGTTTTTCCGCCAGGGCGTTGTCGCCTATGCGGTCTACCGAGTGCGCGTCGCTGTCGACCACGAATCTTACGCCCGTGTCGATAACCCTGCGCCATTCCTCGTCGGAAAGGTGAGTTTTTTTAGTGTTTATCTCGATATACGTGCCGTAATCGGCGCATACTTTCGCGATTTCGACCGGGTCGCAATAGCACAGATACCCTACGTGAGTCAGAACGTCTATCGGATTGTTTTTTACGGCGTTTACGTAGCAGCGCGTGTTGTAGTCTACGAGCCGTTTGCTCGGCGGACTTTTAAGCACCGAACGGAATACGTTTCCGCAAAGTAAATGTACGAAATCGCCTAAACTCTTGTAAAAGATAAATCTATGTACGCCCGCTAAAATAAGATCTAACTTCGGGTAGTCTTTTTCGACTACGTCTATAGAGCCGCATTCGCCGCGTAAGTTGGATTCTATGCCGAGCAGAATTTTTTCGCCCGTTTTTTCTTCCGCCGCAATGCAGTCGGCGCGCATTTGATCGAGTTTTTTTCTGCGCATACCGAAAGCGGGGTGAGAAAATCCGTGATCGGTTATTCCTATCCCGTACAGTCCTTTTTCTTTTGCCGAAACGGCGTTTTCTTCCACGGTGCCTTTGCCGTGGCTGTACACGGTGTGGGTGTGGAGATCAAAAGTAATATTCATCTTCGAATCTTCCTATGTAAACCAATTCCTCTTTCAACTTAACGCCCGATTTTTCGAATACGATCTTTTTGACCGAGCGTATAAGCGAATATATATCCTTGCTTTTGCAATTCTCGTCCGCCAGAATAAAGTTCGCGTGTTTTTCGGACACTCTCGCTCCGCCAACGCGGAATCCTTTGAGATTGCAACTTTCTATCTGTTTGCCCGCGTAGTAGCCGTCGTTTAAGAAAACGCTTCCGCACGACCTGCCTTTCGGCTGTTTGTTGCGCCGCAGATTTTTGTAGTATTCAATTTTGCTTTCCGACTGTTCGTATTCGGCGTTGTCTAAATTAAACGCCACTTTAATTATCGGTTCGCCGTTTTTTCTGAACAGACTTTCGCGGTAGGCGAACCCGCATTTTTTGGCGGGATAAACGCCTTTTGTCGTTACCACGTAACTTATTCTGTCTGCGACGGATTTACCGAAACAACCTGCGTTCATTGCGGTAACGCCGCCGATAGTAGCGGGGATTCCGCTTAAAAATTCTATGCCGCCGAGGCTGCTGTAAAGCGCGAATTTCACTACGTCGGCGACCTTTTCGCCGGATAAAGCGGTCAATATCCGTCCGCACAAAGACAAGCCTTTGAGTTTCTCGGTTGAAATTATCGCTCCGCGATACCCTTCGTCCGACACGAGTACGTTCGAGCCGTTGCCTAAAACGAAGTAGGGCGCATCGGCGGCTTTAAGGTCGTTTACGAGCGATATAATCGTTTTTTCGTCGGTCGGCGTAAAATACCAATCGGCTTTTCCGCCCGTTCCGTAAGCGCACCTGCGGCTTAAATCCTCGTCTGTTTTGCATACGGAAGAGTACTTTTCGGCTACGGTTTTCAATCCGTCGATATCGGGCATCTTATTTTCTCCTATTTTACAATAAATTATTCTTAATTACAAGCGTTTGAGGGCGATAGCAAAGAGTTTTCAAACGAATAACACTTTTCTTTCAAAGCGGAAGAATTTTGCAAATCTTCTTTCAGGGTTTCAAGGTTTAAGAGCGATATAAAAGGGCTTATCGTCTTTTCGTTTTTCGACGCGTCGTAACTTTGCAGGGGCGAGTCGGTTAAAGAAAAGTAACGGGGAATCATATACAGCGACGATATTTTTTTCGCCGTCTTTTCGCTTAAAAGATATTCCGCGAAGGCTTTCGCCGTCGGAAGTTTGTCTTCGTCGTCGGTGGTTATCGCTACGTATTGATACAAATCGTTATATTTTTCGAGCGGGGTCGCGGTATAGGCGAAATTTTTCACCGTGAAGCGGCGGATATCGCGTTGCGTGCCGAGCATAGCGTCGGTATTGCCCGAAATCAGTTTAAGATACGCGTCGGTAGATTTTACCGTTTCGATATTCTCGTACTTTACGCCCGTAAGATTCGCCGCGCCGAGCGGAAGATTTTTTCCGCCGTCCGAAATCGTAAGAGTTTTTATCGGGGTTTCGTCGCCGCTTTTGCGGAATAGAAAATATCCGCCCTGCGCCCACACGAACGCCCGACTTTTTACTTTTTCGCCCGCGACGGTCAGGGTAACCCGTTTTGCCATCGGAACTACGAAGTCCGCGCCGATTCCGAAAGACACGAGGTCGGGCTTTTCGCCTTTTTTCAAAGATTCTTTCGCGCTTTCGATCGTATGCGTTTTAACGAGTACGTGCCGACCTTTTTTGCCGAATTCCACGGCGCGCCCGGTGATGAAATCCCCGCGCGAGCCGACTCCGCCCTCGAAAGTTTCTACGTGCCACAGGGTCAATATTCGTTCGTGTTCGGTGGGTTTAAGCGGAAAATCGTTATCCGTCCGCGTTTTTTTCGCCGCGACGAGCGGCGTAAACGCAAGAACGAAAACGAGCGCGAGATACGCCGCCGCTTTTACGGGTTTTATCATATTAGAGTATATGATTCCGATTTTCGTTTTAACACGGCGGCGTAAATTTTATTTTGACTTGAAAAACGCTTTATTTAATGCGAAAAATGTGCTAAAATGGCTTCAATAAACTAATCAGGACGTTTTTTGATATGGGTAACGTAATTTTGACGGGCGACCGTCCGACGGGCAGACTTCACGTCGGACACTACGTAGGCTCGCTTAAAAGAAGAGTGGAAATACAGAACGGCGGCGATTACGATAAAATGTTCGTTATGATCGCCGACGCGCAGGCTTTGACCGACAACGCCGAAAATCCCGAAAAGGTAAGACAGAATATTATAGAGGTAACGCTCGATTATCTTTCGTGCGGTCTGTCACCCGATAAAACGACTATGTTCATACAGTCGCAGGTTCCCGAACTTACCGAACTTTCGTTTTACTATATGAACCTCGTAACCGTTTCGCGTCTGCAACGCAACCCGACGGTTAAAAACGAAATTCAGATGCGTAACTTCGAAACGAGTATTCCCGTCGGATTTTTTACTTATCCCATAAGTCAGGCGGCGGATATAACGGCGTTCAAGGCTAACGTCGTACCGGTAGGAGAAGACCAACTTCCGATGATAGAGCAGACTAACGAAATCGTAAGAAAGTTCAACGCGGTTTACGGCGAAACGCTCGTCGAAGCGAAAGCCGTTTTGCCGACCAATAAGGTTTGTTTAAGATTGCCCGGCACGGACGGAAAAGCCAAAATGAGCAAGTCGCTCGGCAACTGCATTTATCTTTCCGATACCGCCGACGAAGTTAAACAAAAGGTCATGAGCATGTTCACCGACCCCGACCATATAAAGGTTACAGACCCCGGTAAACTCGAAGGCAACGCGGTGTTCACTTATCTCGACGCGTTCGCCACCGACGAACACTTCAAGGCGTTTTTGCCCGATTACGAAAATCTCGACGCGTTAAAGGCGCATTATACCCGCGGCGGCTTGGGCGACATGAAAGTAAAACGCTTCTTGAACGAAGTGTTGCAAGCAACGTTAGAGCCGATACGGGCAAGAAGAAAAGTTTTCGAACAGGACGTCCCCGCCGTATACGATATGCTCGGAAAGGGTAGCGAAGAAGCCGAAAAAGTGGCGTATAAGACGCTTAACGAAGTAAAGTCGGCGATGAGAATAAACTATTTCTCCGACGAAGAACTCATAAGAACTCAGACCGAAAAATACAAACGCGGATAATAAAATGGGTAAAAAAAGATACGAAGACGAATTTGACGGACTTGAAGATTTCGACGAAGTTCCGCTCGAATACTCCGACGAAGAAACCGAAACGATTTTAGACGAAGAAGGGGCTTTAGACGGAACGATGGAAGAAGTAGAAAAAATCGCTAAGCCGAAACAACGTAAAAAAAAGCCTTTGAACTGACTCCGCCCGCCGATCTCGAAGATATCGTCGATTATCTGTGCGCGAGAAGACGAAAAAGACTCCGCTACGATATAAACGACGGACTTTTTTACGCGGAATTTGCCGTAGAGGGTACGGACGGGAAAAATTACGAGGGAATTAAAATTTCCAGAATAATCGACGCGGAAATCAAAGAGGGAGTAAAAAAAGGTCGTATCGCGAAGTACGACGGACTTAAAGGCAAAGAATTAAAAGAAGAATACGCGGGCGACCGCGCTTACGAATACGCGGGGCAGGAACTGTGCCGCGGCGGGTTGTTGCTTAACGGCGAAACGATAGAAGTTTACGTTTTCGACTGGGATATCCGCGCCTTTCACCACGTGGGATATATAAGCGGCGAAAAAGCGGAAGAATTGAAGCCGTATCTCGAAGATAGCGAAAAATACACTTACGACGTAAACCTTTCGCTTACGGGCGGACGGTATAAAAAAATAGTTGCCGACGAAAACGGAAAGTTGTCTTTTGAAAAGGGCGACGACGGCGCGATAGGGCTTTATCTCGACGTAACCGTATTAAACAGAATAGATTGATTTTAAGCCGGGCGAAAGCGCCCGGCTTTTTTTATATCGTCTGCAAGGGTATATATATATTTACCGTCATCGCGTACGTCGTTGCGGGGATTGCTTCTCTTCGTTCTTAACGACGGGTTTTTATCGCGTTATTCTTCCGAAATGAATAAAAATCAGAAAATAAACGTAAATTCCGTGCCTTCGTCTATGGCGGTGTTTACCGAAATTTTAACGCCTAAAACTTCGGCGATTTTCTTTACGGTCGCAAGCCCTAATCCGTTGCCGCCTTTTTGGCGCGACTTATCCCCGCGATAATAGCGGTCGAACATTCTGCGTTTGGTTTCGTCGTCCATACCGATTCCGTCGTCTTTTATCGTAAGAAAAACTCCGTCCGCCGTCTTGCCGTCCGTAACCGTGATTTTTCCGTTTTCGGGAGTGTATTTGACGGCGTTTTCCATTACGTTTAGTATCATTTGCCCGACGAGTTCGGGGTTAGAAATCACCGTAACTTCGTTTAATTCGGCTTCGACTTCGATATTTTTCGATTCCCACTTGTCTTGCAGAATAAGAATCTCTTTTCTTGCGGTTTCGCTCAACGAAAACTCTTTTTTTTCGACTTCGAGCGAGTTCGCGCCGAGCCTGTCGAGCATGAGCGTGTTCGCGGTGAGTTCAATAAGTCTGTCCGATTCGGTAACGATAAGCGACAGATATTCTTTCTTTTCTTCTTCCGTAATCTCTCCGCCCGCAACGATTTTCGCAAAGCCCTTAATCGAAACTATCGGCGTTTTCAGTTCGTGCGCGAAGTCGTTTATAAAGTCGGTCTGCGTTTTTTCTACGAAGGCGAGTGCGTCGGACAGCCTTTTCATAACGCGTATAATCGGCTCGTATTCGTTTTTCACGTCCGGCATTTCGACCGAATAATTCCCCGCAAGAATTTCGTCGGCGCATTCTTCGATTTTTTCGTCGTCGGACAGGTGTTTTATCGTTCTTACGACGAACGGAGTAAGTCCCGCGAGTATCGCGCACACGCTTATAAAGGCTATAAGCCCGCCACTTGATTTGCCGCCCGAACCCGCCGCGAAAGCAACGCAAATAAGCATAAATAGAGCGGTTATCAATACGCATACGGCGGCGAAGCAGATTTCTTTTACCGCCTTTACGATCGTTCTTTTATTTTTTTTCATAGTTTATCACCGCCTTGTATCCGAGTCCGCGCACGGGTTTTACGTCTACGCTTTCCGACTTCGAAATTTTTTCGCGAAGTCTGTTTATATGCACGTTAAGCGTGTGGTCGTCTTCGAGTTTTTCGCCCCATATTTCGGTTACCAGATCGTTGCGCGTAAAGATTTTTCCGGGGGAAGAAAGCAACTTGAAGAGCAGCAGGAATTCCTTTTGAGTGAGTTCGATTTTTTCGCCGTTTACGGTTACGGACATTGCCGAATAGTCTGCGGTCAGATCCCCCGCTACGATTTTTTGCTCGTAAGCCGTTCCGGATCTGCGAAGCAGGGCGCGTATACGCAAAATCAATTCTTCTTCGTCTACGGGTTTTACGAGATAATCGTCCGCTCCGCTTAAGAATCCGTCGCGTTTGTCGGACGAAAGCGATTTTGCGGTAACTATGATTATCGGCAGATCGTGGTATAAAGAACGCAGTTTTTTGGTCAGCGTATAGCCGTTTTCCTGCGGCAACATTACGTCTACCAAAGCGAGCGACGGGCGGTTTTCTTCTGCCGAAATATACGCCTCTTCGGCGGTCGCGAACGCTCGCGTCGAAAACCCCGCGTTTTTAAGTAAAACAGTCGTGAGTTTTCTCACCGCGAAATCGTCTTCCGCCACTAAAACGTCGAACATCTTTTCACCTTTACGAATTTTTAATATATGTTTTTTAGTATATTATATATTATTTTCGCCCGTAAGTAAAGAAAATGCCGTAAAATTTTTCTTTTGGGTTGATTTTTGCTTAGAATAATGTTATTATATAAGCGTGAAAGTATTTTTTAACGGAGAAAGGCTATGTTAGAACTCAAAAATATCGTGAAGGAGTACAAGACCGCCGACGAAACGGTAACCGCGCTTAAAGGCGTCAGCACGGAATTCCGCAGCAGCGAATTCGTTTCGATTTTAGGTCCGTCGGGTTGCGGAAAAACTACGCTTCTCAACATTATCGGCGGGCTCGACCGCTACACGTCGGGCGACCTTATAATCAACGGCAAAAGCACGAAGGACTTTTCGGATAAAGAATGGGATACGTACCGTAATCACTCGGTCGGATTCGTCTTTCAGAGTTACAATCTTATACCTCATCAGACGGTTGCCGAAAACGTCGAACTCGCGTTGACTTTGTCGGGTATCGGCGCGAAAGAACGACACGAAAGAGCGGTCGCGGTGCTTGAAAAAGTAGGTTTGGGCAACAAAATCAACGCTCGCCCCAACCAACTTTCGGGCGGTCAGATGCAAAGGGTGGCGATAGCCCGTGCGCTTATCAACGACCCCGAAATTTTACTTGCCGACGAGCCGACGGGCGCGCTCGACAGCAAAACGAGCGTGCAGATAATGGAACTTCTCAAAGAAATTTCTCACGACCGTCTTATCGTTATGGTAACGCATAACCCCGAACTCGCCGAAAAATATTCGTCGAGAATAATCAGGCTTTTAGACGGCGAACTCGTCGGCGACGACAGACCGCTTTCAAAGGAAGAAGAGGCGCTCGAAGCGACGGAAGAGAAAAAAGAAAAACGCACCAATAAAGGCAAAAAGAAAACGTCGATGTCGTTTTTCACAGCGCTTGCGTTGAGTTTCAGAAATCTTATGACCAAAAAGGGCAGGACGTTTCTCGTTTCTTTCGCGGGCAGCATAGGCATTATCGGTATCGCGCTTATATTGTCGCTTTCAAGCGGCTTTCAGTCGTATATCAACCGCACGCAGGAAGAAACGCTTGCGCGCTATCCGATAACGATTCAGCAAACGTATACCGATATGACCGCCGTTTTAGACGAATTCAACAAAAAAGACGAAGCCGGCGCGTATCCGAAAAACGGCTCGATCAAGCAAAACGATTCGCTGTATAAGATGATTCACACTTACAGCAGCGTACAGGTTACCAACAATCTTGAAAGGTTCAAAAAGGAACTGGATAAAAAGCAATACGACGCGAAAAAAATAACCGCCGTTCAATATACCTATAACATGTCTTTCGATACCTACGTAAAAAGAGAAAGCGGCTACGAACGGGTTATGAGTACCGTAGAATGGATGGATAAGACGATGCAGAACACGAACTTTTCAAGTTCGTATATTTCCATGTACGCCAACCTGATGGGCAGTTCGGGTAAAGCGTGGAGCGAAGCCATAAACAACGCCGATTTCATAAAGTCAAAATACGACGTGCTTGCAGGTGATTGGATGGATTTCGATTCCGATCCCGAAGTCGGCGAAATCATGATCGTCGTAGATAAATACAACCGTATACCGGATTATATTTTACCCGCTCTCGGACTTGCCGACAGAGACGAATTGATGTACGATATCGCAAGCGCGTTGCCCGAATCTGTCGGCAGCGCGTATAAGGCGATGTACGGAATAGAAAAAGTCGCCGACGAGGACAAATTTGCCGTAAAGCATAAAGACTTAAAGGTTGAAGATCTGGTCCGTACGGAATTCTCGCTCGTTCTCCCCGCCGCGTACTATTACAAAGACAACGCCGGGGATGCGTCGTATAAATCCGCGCTTTGGCCGAAAGATGACGTTACGGTGATTTCGCAGAGCGTCGTAGACAAAGCGGTGGCGGCGGGTAAAAAGGTAAAGGTCGTAGGCGTTATTCGTCAGAAAGAGAACGTTTCTTCGGGCGCGCTGTCGAGTAATATCGTGTATAGTCCCGCTCTTACGAAGACTCTTTTAGATATGGTCGGTGATGAAGCCGTAGTAAAATCTCAGATGGCGAATAATGAAATAGACGTTACTACGGGCGGAGCGTTTACCGCAGGTTCATCGTACGATTCCAATATGCTTAAATTCGGTTACGCCGACGAAGATAAACCCGCGTCGATAGCCATTTACGCTTCGTCGTTCGCGAATAAAGATTATATCGAAAGTTATATCGCAAGTTATAACAAAAAGGTCGAAGCCGAGGGCGAAGACGGCAAAAAAGACAAAATTTCGTATACCGACTATACGGGAATGATGATGAGTTCGATTACCACCATTATAAACGCGGTGTCGTACGTTCTTATCGGATTCGTTTCGGTGTCGCTTATCGTTTCGTCTATAATGATAGGCATAATAACGTACATTTCGGTACTCGAACGAATAAAAGAAATAGGCGTTTTAAGGTCGCTCGGAGCGTCTAAACGCGACGTGGCAAGGGTGTTCAATGCCGAAACGCTTATAATCGGCTTCGCCGCCGGGATTATCGGCATAGGCATAACGCTTCTTCTTAATATTCCCGTCAGCGCGATTATATTCAAACTTTCGGGCATTAAAAACGTCGCGGCGTTGCCGTGGCAGGGCGGACTTATTCTCGTGGGAATATCTATGTTGCTTACGTTTATCGCAGGGCTTATTCCGTCGAGAATAGCGAGCAACAAAGACCCCGTGGTCGCGCTCCGATCCGAATAACGCATATCATTATATATAAAAAGGCTTAAAAAGCGGCGACGAAGAGCAAAATTTTCGTCGCCGTAATTTTTTTTGAATATTTTTTGGAAAAATGCAAAATTTTGCTTGACATACTAAATTCGGTGTGTTATTATGTGTAGGCTCACTTTTGTGGGCACGATAATTATTGTCATTCTGAGCGAAGCGAAGAATCTCCCGGAAGGGTGGGTTGCCGCTAAGAGAAGAAAGACGAACCTGCGGTAGCAGGGAATTGAAGATTGACAACTGCATAGAAAGTTAATAATTGAGTATGAATAGAGATAT